>Ga0075026_100000323_pt1 | contig 18865 bp, 18 predicted proteins | sample Str012_2_FD_71392 | JGI IMG/M metagenome (GOLD analysis project Ga0075026, IMG submission 71392) | Freshwater sediment microbial communities in response to fracking from Pennsylvania, USA - Straight Creek_MetaG_SC_2012 | ecosystem: Environmental > Aquatic > Freshwater > Creek > Sediment... | reverse complement strand
TGCGGCTGCGGCTCCGGCCGCGACCGAGCACCTTCACGACCTCGTCGACCGCGTCCGCGGCCATCCGGCGGTAGGTCGTGAGCTTGCCGCCCGTCACCGTCACGACGCCGCCCGGCGAGGTGTGCACGGAGTGGCGGCGCGAGAGGTCGGCGGTGCGTTCGCTCTTGGCCGCGGCGACGAGCGGTCGCAGGCCGGCCCAGGTCCCGAGGATGTCGGCTTCGGTGATCTTCGTGGACGACGCGCCGTTGATGGCGCGCAGGAGGTACGAGACGTCGGCCGCGGTGATCTGGGGGTCGTCGATCGGCCCGTCGTAGTCGGTGTCGGTCGTGCCGATGTAGGTGAACCGGTGGGGTCCGCCCTCACCGCCCCACGGCACGACGAACACCGAGCGCCGGTCCTTCGGCACCGGGATCACCACCGCGATCTCATTGCGCACCAACGACCACGGCACCGTGATGTGAATGCCCTTGGCCGGGCGGATCGTCGTGGCGTGCGACTGGTCGTCGAGCGTGCGGATCTCGTCCGACCACACGCCGGTCGCGTTCACGATCGCGCGGGCGCGCACTTCGATCTCACTCGCGTCGACTTCCGAGTTGTCGATCCGCACGCGCGCACCGCTGACCTTGCCCGCCGAGTCCTTGGTGACTCCGACGAGCGTCGCGTAGTTGACCACCGCGGCGCCGTGGGTGGCCGCCGTCTTGGCGACGGTGAGCGTGAGGCGCGCGTCGTCGGCCTGGGCGTCGTAGTAGATGTACGACGCCGCGATGTTGTCGACCGGCAGGGTCGGCATGTAGCGCAGCGCTTCCTCTTCGCTCACACGCTTGTGCAGCTTGCCGATGCGCAGACCACCGGTGAGGTCGTACGCCCACATCGTTGCGCCGAGGAGGCGCGCAATGCGGCGGGGGAGGAGACCGTCCTTCGTGAACACCGGGAGCAGGAACGGGAGCACGCGTACGAGATGCGGCGCGGTCTTGCGCAGGATCTGGCGTTCCGCGAGCGCCTCGTAGACGAGCCCGACCTCCTTCTGTTGCAGATACCGGATGCCGCCGTGGACGAGCTTCGACGACTTCGACGACGTACCCGACGCGAAGTCGCCCTTGTCGACGAGCGCGACGCGCAGCCCGCGCGACGCGGCGTCGAGCGCGACACCGGTGCCCGTGATGCCGCCTCCCACGACCAGCACGTCGAAGGTTTCGTCGGTGAGACGACGGATTGCCTCGGCGCGGTCGAACGTCACGGCGCCAGGTTACTTGTGAGTACCCGCGGTCCGGCCCGGTCAGAGATCGCGGGCGAGGAACACCATTTCGAAGGGATATTCGTGCGTCGGCGCCGTTTCCACGAAGCCCAGGCTGCGATAGAGGGCGATCGCGTTGGTCCTTCCGGGAACGACACCGAGGGCCATCCGGCCGAACCCGAGTTCGCGCGCCGCGTCCATCGAGGCAACGCACAACGCCCGGCCGCCTCCGGCCCGCCGCGCCGCGGGTCGGATCCACAAGCGGTTCATCTCACACGTCCCGTCCGGGCCGGGCGTGACGCCGACGCAGCCGGCCGGGATCCCGTCGGTCTCGGCGACGAGGAACGCGCCGCCGTTCAGGTACCGGCCCGCGAAGTCGTGCAGTTCGGGCACCAACGTGAGGATGACCGCGACGTCCTGGCCGGTCTCCTCGGCGGTCGCGACGACGTATTCGCGCACGAGCTCCGTACCGAGCGCGATGTCGGCGGGCGTGTCGCGCAGGCATCGCATGTTTGCCGGACGGGGAATTTCAGATCACCTCACCGGGGGAGTCGTCGTCGCGCACGACGGGGAGGCCCTGTGCCGCCCACGCCTTCATGCCGCCGGCCATGTTCACCGCGTCGAATCCCCACTGCGCCAGCTGCGTCGTCGCCTTCGCGGAGCGCGCGCCGGAACGGCAGACGCACACGATGCGGCGATTGATCGGGATCTCGAACCGGGCCGACTCGAGATCGCCCAGCCGCACCCACTTCGCGCCGGGCGCATGACCCGCTTCCCATTCGTCGGCCTCGCGCACGTCGAGGAGCACGGTGTGTTCGCGCCCCGCGCTCGCGTCGGTGACGTCGACCTCCTGCACGCGTTGTCCCTGCCACTGACTCATGAAATGGCCTCCTCCGCGACGTTGCGCAGCAGTTTGTAGTCGGCTTTGCCCGCCGGTGAACGCTGGAGCGAGTCCATGCTGATGAATCGCTTCGGCACCTTGTATCCGGCGAGTGTGGCGCGACAGTGCGCGCCGAGGTCGGTTTCGTCGAGCGTCTTCGCGTCGGTGGGTTGCACGAGCGCGACGACCATCTCGCCCCACCGGTTGTCCGGAATGCCGACGACGACACAGTCGAACACGTCCGGGTGCGCTCGCAGCGCGAGCTCGACCTCTTCGGGATAGACCTTCTCGCCGCCGGTGTTGATGCACGCCGAACCCCGACCGAGGAGCCGGATCGTCCCGTCCGGATCGACGGTTGCGTAGTCGCCCGGGATCGAATACCGGCGGCCCTCGACGGTGCGGAACGTGGCTGCGGTCTTCTCCGGATCCTTGTAGTAACCGAGCGGGATCGGGCCGCCGACGCCGAGCATCCCGACCCGTTCGTCGCCGGGCCGTACGACGTCGCCGTCGTCGGTGACCACGACGAGTCGTTCACCCGCCTTGAACCGCGCCGGCGCGATGTCGTCGGACGCTCGGGTCTCCGTGCGCGTCATGATCCCCTCGGACGCGCCGAGCGAATCGATCAACGTGACGGTTGGCAGGAGCGCGAGCAACCCGCGTTTGGTCTCCGGGCTCCACGTGACGCCCGACGACGTGATCGCGCGCAGCGACGAGAGGTCCCAGCGCGTCGGATCGATCTCGAGCGCGCCGAGGAGCGGGCGGGCGAACGCGTCGCCGACGATCGTGCAGACCTTCACCTGCTCGCGTTCGATGGCGGTCCATACCGCTTCCGGATCGAGACGCGGCGTGTCGAGCAACACGACGGTCCCGCCGCCCGACAACGTCGACAGTGCAATGAACAAACCGGTGCCGTGCATCAACGGGCACGCGGGCAACAGGGTCGCGGCCTGCTTGCCCGCGTTGATCGATGTCGCGACGTCGGGTGGTTCGCTCCCCGGGCGCGCCATCTGCCACAGCGACACGTAGAGGTCGTCGCTGCGCCACATCACGGCTTTCGGGTAGCCCGTGGTACCGCCTGTGTAGAGGAAGACGAGATCGTCGCCGGACGGGTCGCGGGTCGTCGCCGGTTCTTGCGCATCGACAGTCGCGAGCGTGGCCCCGTAGTCGCGCGCGCCTTCCAGGAGATCGATGCCGCCGGTGTGCGCGACCTGAAGCAGGACGCGGGGCCGGCGTTCGGCCGGGAGCGCGGTCAGCGCGTCGGCGACGGTTGTCGCGAAATCGTCGTGGTAGACGAGCGCGACCGCATCGGAGTTGTCGAGCAGGAATGCGAGCTCGGCGCCGACGTAGCGGTAGTTGACGTTCACCGGAACGCATCCGAGCTTCTGCGCGCCGAAGAATGCCTCCATGTATTCGGGCGCATTGACACACATGATCGCGACCTTGTCGTCGGGCCCTACGCCCGCCGCGCGCAACACGTGGGCGAACCGCCCGGCGCGGTCGTCGAACTCGCCGAAGCTGAGCCGCCGATCACCGCAGACGAGCGCAGTGCGTTCCGGCGCCAGTGCGGCGACGGTCTGCCACGCCCGTGCGAAAGAATGATCCGACATGCCCGGAAGGCTACGGGACCGGTTTTGCTGTTAACCCATTCCGGGGATCATGCCGGCGTAGTTGAAGCTGCGGCCCGCGGAGCGGCAGCGGAGCCGACCGAAGGGAGGCGCAGCGCGAGCGACCAGTAGGAGTGTCTACGCCATGCCCGGGATCATGCCGGCGTAGTTGAAGCTGCGGCCCGCGGCGTTGTCGAACACATTGGTGCCGTACGCGTGGCCGCGCGCCTCGATGGTGTGGACGCCGTCGCCGAGGCTGATCGCCACGTGGCCGTCGGCCGGGATGTCGCCGAGGTTCTTGGGCTCGTGGCCGAAGTGGAAGAGGAGCGCGCCCGGCGTGTGCAGCGCCTGCTGCACGCTCATGGTGCCGCCGTGGTCGCGGATGTTGAGGTACTGCGCGGTGGCGCCGTCGGGGATCGTGATCCCGGCCCGGGCCGACGCCCACTTGGTGAGCTCGGAACAGTCGAACGCCTTCGGGTTCGGGTCGCTGATCGCGGCGTTGGCGCCGTAGACGTAGGGCTTGCCCTTCTCCTGCAGCGCGTTGTTCACGAACGTCTGCGCAATGGCGTTGCCCGCGCCCGATGTTCCGATCGCCCCGATCGTGCCGGTCGCACCGGTAGCCGGCGACCCCGACGCGGCCCCGGTGAGCTGCGACAACTGCATCAGCTGCGAGATCATCGACGAACCGCCGGTCGAACCGCTGCCGCCGGAGGCCGCCGGCGTGTCCGACAGGGGATCCGTCGTGGTCGTTCCGCCCGCCATTGCATCTGCGAGCAGCGACGCGAACTCCTGCGACTGCCCGGGCGCCGACGCGGGCGCGCGGGGCGCGCCGCTGAGTCCGGTGTCCGCGACCGTGCTGGACACGAGTTGCTGGATCTGCGCGATGCGGGCCTGCACCGCGGCGACGCCGTCGAGTGTCACGCCCCTCTCATCGGCCGTCGGGGCCGCGACTTTCGGGCTCCGGCGGGTCGCCCCATCGGCCCGTTTCGAGCGCCCGGCAGCCCGTCAGGGGGGCGATCCAGGCGTAGGTGGCGGCCTCGCGGCCCTGCTCGGTCCGCACGGTGATGCGCTCGTACTCGTTGCCCTCGTAGCGGTCCAGGGCCACCAGGGCGGCCTCGGCTCGGTCGGGGGCGAGGGTCACCACGATTCCGTGAACGAGGCCTCCGTGAACGAGGTCCCCGCCCACGAGGTCAGGGCCCTCGGACAGGAATGTCGCGGCCGGGTAGCCACGGCCGGTGTCGTAGAGGCGGCCCGCGACGGCGTCGGGCTCCGGTGCCCCCGTGACCCAGGGCTCGAGGACGGACCAGGCGTCGTTTCCCGGCGCGAGGGTGCCGTAGACGAAGAGCTTCAATCGGCGGGGCCCGCGGCTTCGGCTTCGCGAGCCTTGCGCTTGCGGTGCCAGCGCAACCCGCCCTCGAACGCGGCGAGGATCGTGTCGTTGTCGCGCGACAAGCGGCTGTGCACGGACTTCTCGAAGAGCACGCGCATCACCGGGTTGAACGCCTCGTACTCCTCGACGAAGTTGATGCGCGTCCGGCCGTCGCCGAGATCGGTCAGGCTGGTCCAGCCGGTGGCCCGCGACCACAACGGTTTGCCGACCGCGTCGTAGCGCCACGACTCCAACGGCTTCACTTCGGTGAGCCATTCCCACGACTGCCCGACGCCGCGCGAGAGGAGCCACTTCGGCACCGGGAAGTAGCAGTGCCGCACGAGTCCGTTGCCGTCCGCGTCGCCGGGATGGAGGATTTCGATGCGCGTCTTCACGTCCTTCGGTTGCGGACGGTCGGGCCCGCGGTACCAGAAGACCTCCCAGACGTCGGCGGGAGGCGCGTTCAACTCGATCGAGTACTCGTGACGCTGCACCACCGTTCTTCTATGCGCTGGTTCCGCTCCTTGCAAACCCCGGTTAGCGGTAGCGTCAGCCGTATGGCCGACGCGCTGCCGCCGATCGACGCGGCCGACTCGATCCTCGACCTCGTGGGTCACTCGCCGTTGGTGCGGCTGCCGCGTGTGTGCGCGGGTGAGGACGTGCAGTGCACGCTGGTCGCCAAGCTGGAGACCACGAATCCCGGAGGCAGCGTCAAGGATCGCGTCGCGGTGGCGATGATCGACGCCGCGGAACGCGACGGCCTGCTCGAGCCCGGGGGAACGATCGTCGAGCCGACATCGGGGAACACGGGATCCGGTCTGGCGATCGTCGCCGCGCAGCGCGGCTACAAGTGCATCTTCGTCATGAGCGACAAGATGAGCGACGAGAAAGTCGCGCTCCTGCGCGCGTACGGCGCCGAAGTCGTCGTGTGCCCCACGGCGGTGCCGCCCGAGGATCCGCGCTCGTATTACTCGACGGCCGAACGCCTCGTGCGCGAGACGCCGGGCGCGTTCCGGCCCGATCAGTACTCAAACGCGGCCAACCCACTTGCGCACGAACGCACGACCGGTCCCGAGATCTGGCAGCAGACGCGCGGCCGCGTCACGCACTTCGTTGCCGGCATCGGTACCGGCGGAACGATCACGGGTGTCGGCCGCTACCTGAAGTCGCAGAACCCGGCCGTGCAGATTGTCGGCGCCGACCCGTCGGGCTCCGTCTACTCCGGCGGTACCGGCCGCCCGTATCTCACCGAGGGCATCGGCGAGGACTTCTGGCCGACCACGTTCGATCCCACGATCGTCGACCGCGTCGTCGAGGTGACCGACGCCGACGCGTTCCTCACAGCCCGGCGGGTGACACGCGACGAGGGCCTGCTCATCGGCGGGTCGGGAGGCACCGCCGTGCACGCGGCACTGGTCGTCGCGCGCGAGTGCCGGCCCGACGACATTGTCGTCGTGCTGATTCCGGACTCCGGGCGCGGCTACCTCTCGAAGATCTACACCGATGCGTGGATGTTCCACATGGGCTTCCTGCGGGCCGACGGTCCGGTGGCGGGCGACATCCTCACCGCGAAGGGCGACTCGATGTCGCCCCTCGTGCTCATCACGCCCGACCGGCCGGTGCGCGACGCGATCACCCTCATGCACCAGACGGGCGTTTCGCAGCTCGTCGTCTCGGTGACGACGGAGTTGCCGCTCGCGTCGAAGGAGGTCACGGGGACGTTGCGCGAGCTCGAGTTGATGGACCTTGCGTACCGCGATCCCGCGGTACTCGATCACCCGATCGACGAGATCATGGATCCGCCAATGCCGATGATCGGCATCGGCGAAGGCGTGGCGCGGGTCGTCGAATGCCTCGACGCGGGGCCGTCGGTGCTGGTGCTCGACGGCGGTCACCCGATCGGGGTGCTGACCCGCTCCGACGTTCTCGGCTTCCTCGCGACCCGCACGCCGGCATGACCTCGGGCGACGGCTTCGAGACGCGCGCGATTCACGCGGGGCAGGAGCCCGATCCGAGTACGGGCGCAATCGTTCCGCCGATCAGCCTCGCGACCACGTTCGTGCAGGAGGCGGTGGGAAAGCACCGCGGCTACGAGTACTCGCGGAGCGGCAACCCCACGCGCGCCGCGATGGAGACCTGCATCGCGTCGCTCGAAGGCGCGCGGCACGGCCTCGCGTTCGCGAGCGGTCTGGCCGCCGAGGACGCGATCCTGCGTACGCTCGACCCGGGTGACCACATCATCATCCCGAACGATGCCTACGGTGGCACGTTCCGCCTCGTCGCGCGTGTCTACGAACGGCTCGGGATCTCGTGGACGGCGTGCGACCTCCGCGATCTGAGCGCGCTCGAGGCCGCCTGGCAGCCCGAGACCACGATGGTCTGGGTCGAGTCTCCGACGAACCCACTGCTGTCGGTCGTCGACATCGCGGCCGTCGCGAAGTTGGCGCACACCCGTGCGGCCCGGGTGATCGTCGACAACACGTTCGCGACTCCGTACCTGCAGCAACCGCTCGCGCTCGGCGCGCACGCGTCGCTGCACTCGTCGACGAAGTATCTCGGCGGTCACTCCGACGTGGTCGGCGGGTTCATCGCGGTCAACGACGCCGAGTTCGCAGACGAGCTGCGGTTCCTCCAGAACGCGATGGGAGCAGTGCCGTCGCCGTTCGACTGCTACCTCGTCCTGCGGGGCGTCAAGACGCTTGCGCTGCGCATGCGCGAGCACTGTTCGAATGCGCAGGCGATCGTCCGCATGCTCCGGGAGCACGATGCAGTCGCGCAGGTGCTGTATCCCGACGAGTCGGAAGTGGCGCGCCGCCAGATGCGCGACTTCGGCGGCATGGTGTCGTTCCTCGCGAACGACGAGGACACCGCGCTGGAACTCGTCACGCGCACGCGCCTCTTCACCCTGGCTGAGTCGCTCGGCGCGGTCGAGTCGCTGATCGAGCACCCCGCCCGCATGACCCACGCCTCCGCGGCCGGTTCGCCGCTCGAGGTCGACCCCCGCCTCGTGCGCCTGTCGGTCGGCATCGAGTCGCAAGCCGATCTCGTCGCCGACCTGAAGAACGCACTGGACTCCCTCGCCAACGACTGATCGCATCGTTCATGGGACGTTCAATGTCCCGCAGCGGCATCCAGCGTCCCATCGGACGGGCGCGGCATGCTTAGATTCTCGCCCGTGACCTACGTCTTGATCCACGGGGGCGGCTCGAGTGCGCGCTTCTGGGACCGGCTACTGCCGTATCTCGACCAGCCCGCGCTGGCCGTCGACATGCCCGGGCGCAACGGCAAGCCCGCCGACTTCGGCACGCTCACGGTCGAGGACGAGGTCGCGTCCGTGATCGACGACGTCAACGCGGCCGCGCTCACCGATCCCATCGTCATCGTCGCCCACTCGTCCGGCGGGCTCGTCGTCCCCGGGGTGGTCGAGGGTCTCGGCGACCGCGTGACGCACATCGTGCTGAGCGCCGCGTTGGTGCCCGCCGACGGCGCGCGCGGCGTCGATTGCCTGAAGCCGGCGCATCGTGACGGCCTCATTGCGTCGATGGAGCAGTCACGCCGCGACGGAACGGTGATCACGTTGCCCGGCGCGCCTTCCGATCCCGAGCCGTTCCGCACCACCTACGGCGGCGATCCGCTCGACGACGAGACACTCGCCTACATGGTCGATCCCGTTCGGTGCGTCCCCGACACTGTGAACCACTACTTCCAACCGGTTCGCTGGTCGCCCATCGCGCTCGTGCCGGTGACGTACCTCTTGAACACGCGCGATCGTCCGGTCCGGCCGGAGGCGCAGGAGGAGATGGTCACGCACCTGCCGAAACCGCCGAAGCTCGTGCGGCTCGATACGGGCCACATCCCCGCCGTGACCGACCCCGAGGGTTTCGCGGAGTTACTGCGGGCTCAGGGGAACGACTGACCGACCAGGCGCCGCTGCTTCAGCTGCGCCTTGGCGTAGTCCTTGTTCATCAGCGCGATGAAGTCGATGGAGATCGACTTCGGGCACGCGGCTTCGCATTCCTGATGGTTCGTGCACGACCCGAAATAGGTCTCCATGGTCTCGACCATGTTGATCGTGCGGTCCCAGCGCTCGGCCTGACCCTGCGGCAGGAGGTTGAGGTGCTGCATCTTCGCCGAGGTGAACAATTGCGCCGCACCGTTCGGGCACGCGGCCACGCATGCTCCGCAACCGATGCACGCGGCCGCGTCCATCGCGGCATCGGCGACGGGTTTCGGAATCGGGATGAGGTTGCCGTCGGGCGCGCCGCCCGTTCCGACGCCGACGTAGCCGCCCGACTCGATGATGCGGTCGAACGTGCTCCGGTCGACGATGAGGTCCTTGACCAGCGGGAAGCCGGCCGCGCGCCACGGCTCGATCGTGAGGTGGTCACCGTCGCGGAACTTGCGCATGTGGAGCTGGCACGTTGCGGTCGCGCGCTCCGGCCCGTGCGCCTGCCCGTTGATCATGAAGCCGCACGAACCGCAGATTCCTTCGCGGCAGTCGTGGTCGAACGCGATCGGTTCCTTGCCGTCGTGCATCAGCCGCTCGTTCACGACGTCGAGCATTTCGAGGAACGACATGTCCGGGCTCACGCCGGGAACGTCGTACGTCTCGAACTTCCCGTCGACGTCGGGCGACGGCTGTCGCCACACCGTCAGCTGGATACGCATCGAAGCTGTGCTCACGGAGAACCCTCTACTTGTAGGAACGCGTCGACGGGTGGACGAATTCGAAGTTCAACTGCTCCTTGTGGAGCTCGGGCTCGGCGTCGACGCCCTTGAACTCCCACGCCGCGACGTACGCGTAGTTCTCGTCGTCGCGCAGGGCCTCGCCGTCCTCGGTCTGGTACTCCTCGCGGAAGTGACCGCCGCAGCTCTCGTTGCGCCGCAACGCGTCGAGCACCATCAGCTCGCCGAACTCGAGGAAGTCGGCGACACGGCCCGCCTTCTCGAGCGCCTGGTTGCGGCTCTCGTTCTCGCCCAGAACACACACGTTCTTCCAGAACTCCTCGCGGATCGCGGGGATCTCCGCGAGCGCCTTCGAGAGGCTCTGTTCGGTGCGCGCCATGCCGCAGTTGTCCCACAACACGTGGCCGAGCTCGCGGTGGATCTCGTCGACCGTCTTCGTGCCCTTGATCGCGAGCATCCGGTTCGTCTGCTCGGCGACCGAGTGCTCCGACTCGGTGAAGGCCGGGTCGTCGATCGACAACGGCTTGGTGCCGAGGAGGGGCGCGAGATAGTCGCCGATCGTGTACGGCAGCACGAAGTAACCGTCGGCGAGACCCTGCATGAGCGCCGACGCCCCGAGCCGGTTCGCGCCGTGGTCGGAGAAGTTCGCCTCGCCGAGCACGAACAACCCGGGCAGGTTGCTCATCAGGTTGTAGTCGACCCATAACCCGCCCATCGTGTAGTGGACGGCGGGATAGATCCGCATCGGCAGCTTGTACGGATCCTCGCCGGTGATGCGGTCGTACATCTCGAAGAGGTTGCCGTAGCGCTCTTCGATCACGGCGTGACCGAGCCGCTCGGTGGATTCGGTGAAGTCGAGGTACGCACCGTTCTTCAACGGACCGACGCCCCGACCCGCGTCGACCTCGTGCTTGATCGCTCGTGACGCGACGTCGCGCGGCACCAGGTTGCCGAACGCGGGGTAGCGCCGCTCGAGGAAGTAGTCGCGGTCGGCTTCGGGAATCTGATCCGCCGAACGCGCGTCGTCCGTCTGCTTCGGCACCCACACGCGGCCGTCGTTGCGCAACGACTCCGACATCAAGGTGAGCTTGCTCTGGAACTCGTCGCTCGCCGGGATGCACGTGGGGTGGATCTGCGTGTAGCAGGGGTTCGCGAAGTAGGCGCCCTTCTTGGCCGCCCGCCACGCGGCGGTGACATTCGAGTTCTTCGCGTTGGTCGACAGATAGAACGCGTTGCCGTAGCCGCCCGTCGCGAGCACCACTGCGTGGCCCGACATCGAGAACACCTCGCCGGTGTTCAGGTCGCGACACACGATCCCGGCCGTGTGCCCGTCCTTGACGACGACGTCGAGCATCTCGGTGCGCGGGTAGAGCTGGACGCCGTACGAGTGCACCGCGCGCATCAGGGCCTGGTACGCGCCGAGGAGTAGTTGCTGGCCGGTCTGACCACGCGCGTAGAACGTGCGCGAAACCTGCGCGCCACCGAACGATCGGTTGTCGAGCAGCCCGCCGTACTCGCGCGCGAACGGAACGCCCTGCGCGACGCACTGGTCGATGATGTCGACCGACGTTTGCGCCAGGCGGTACACGTTGGCCTCGCGGGCGCGGTAGTCGCCGCCCTTGATGGTGTCGTAGAACAGGCGGTAGACGCTGTCGCCGTCGTTCTTGTAGTTCTTGGCGGCGTTGATACCGCCCTGCGCGGCGATCGAGTGCGCGCGTCGCGGCGAGTCGTGGAACGTCACGACCTTCACCCGGTAGCCGAGCTCGGCCAGGCTCGCGGCCGCGCTCGCACCGGCGAGCCCGGTGCCGACGACGATGATGTCGAACCGGCGTTTGTTCGCGGGGTTGACGAGCTTGATGTCGAACTTGTGGTTGTCCCACTTCGCTTCGAGGGGACCGGCGGGGATCTTGGAGTCGAGGGCCATGATCAGTTCGCCTTGCACGGTGCGGTCGGGACCGGGGCATGCGGACACTTGAGGCCGACGGCTCCGGTCTGCACCATGATCGGGAAGCTCAGGTTGCCGATGAGGATGATGCCGGCGAAGGCGGTGGCGAACGTGCGTCTCAGTCGGTTGATGCGCACGTTGTTGACACCCATGCTCTGAAACATCGACCAGGCGCCGTGGTACAGGTGAAACGCGAGCGCGATGTTCGCCACCGCGTACGCAATCGCGACCGCGGGTCGCTGCAGGCTGTACACGAGGTTGTTGTACGGGTCGCCGCGCACCCACTCGGAGTTCGCGGTTCCCCAGGTGAGATCCATGAGGTGGAACACCAGGAACAGCAACACGATGATGCCGGTCCAACGCATCGTGCGCGACGCGAAGTTCGCGGCGACGTAGTCGCGCTTCGACTGGTACCGCTGCGGGCGGGCCTTCCGGTTGAGGATCGTGAGGCTGTACGCGGAGTGCAGGTGCAGGACGAACGCCGCGATGAGACCGATGCGCAGCGTCCAGAGCAAGAAGGTCCGCGGCAAAAGGTGGCCGGGCATGTTGCGCAGCGCTTCGCCGTAGAGGTTGATCTCCTCCTTCGACAAGAACAGCTTGAGGTTGCCGATCAGGTGGAAGATCACGAAGCCCATGAGCATGAGGCCGGTGACGGCCATGACCCACTTCTTGCCGACCGCCGACTTGTAGAACCGGAGCAGCGGAGGGGTGTTCGGCACCAGCTTGCGAATCGGCCGGGCCGGTCCGACGGGCGGTGTCTTCACCGGCTTGGTCGGCGGGGTTGCAGTGGTCGCCATTGTCTCCAACTCGGACTCGTGAGCTTGTGAATCGGACTCTACGCTGCAGTGCGGAAACGGCGACGAATCGTGCGCGTATTCACATGCTCCCTCTCGGACGGGTCTCGCGGGCCCTTCCGGCTTCGAGGATCACGAGCGGATACCGGTTTGCGACGCGGCCCACGTCGGGCTGGCTGAGCACGACCTCCACGTCGACCGCGTCGTCGAGATCGGCGGCGCCGACGAAGACGACATCGTCGGCGGCGATGTCACCGCGCCACTGGCGGACCCGGCCGTCGACGGCGACCACGACCTCGGCGTCGACGATCAACCGGCGGGTGTCGTTCACCACGTGCACGTTGCCGGTCCGCGGGTCGACCATGGCGAGGACGGGCCGGCACGCGTCGCGCACCGCGGCGTAGGCGCGCTTCGGAACGCGGTCGTGGTCGAGCAGCCCGAACCCGACCGCGGGCGCCGGGTCGGTGAGACAGAACACGGCAAACCCGCCGCACGGTCGGCCCTTGCAGCGGCGCAGGTCTTCGATCTGGAGCTGGAGGAGCGCGGCCTGGTAGGCCTGCGTCGCCTCGCTCCATTCGTCGAACGACTTCGCGTCCGAGACGGGCACGTGCGCCTCGAACGCGCGGCGTTCCATGCCGTAGTGCTCGGCGAGGTCGTCCCAGGCCAGGTCCGGCCACAGCTCGGGCTGCATCCAGTCCGCGGCGCCGGGCACCGACTGCGCGCCGAACGCGGAGACGAAGCGCCCCAGCCGGGGAACGGTGCGCACCGCGGGCGCGACGCCGGCAAGCGTTCCGTGCCGCCAGCCGAACCACAGATGCGAGTCGTCGTCGGAACCGGAGCTGCGAATGACGGGGCGGCTGCCGTCCGCGCGCGCGATTGCGCGCGCGGTCGACCGGTCGAGCACCTCCTTGCCCCACGTCGGCACGGTCGCGTTCGCGAGCGCCCGCGTCGGCGTGTCGTCGCCCAGCGGTGCGTCGTGCGCGCACCACATGACGATCGACGGATGGTGGCCGAGCAACGTAACCATCGCGCGGGCCTGACGCACGGCTTGCTTGCGCACGCCGCGTGCGTACCCGCCCTGCATGGGGAGGTCCTGCCACAAGAGGAGCCCGGCCTCGTCGGCCGCGTCGTAGAGCACGGGCGGCGCGATGTGCGTGTGCACGCGGAGGAGATCGAGGTTCGCGTCGATCGCGCGCGCGACGTCGGCGCGGACGAGCTCTTCGTCCGCGTCGCCGAGCAGGGCGCGCGCGGGTGGGTAGCTCGCGCCCTTCAGGAAGACGGGCTCGCCGTTGACGAGCAAGGTCGACTCCTGACGGCGCACGTCGCGAAACGCGACCCGCCGCGAGTACGAGTCGCTGACAACGCCGTCGACCTCCACGTCGAGATCGAATTCGCACAGCGTCTGCGGACCGAGCGCGCGCGGCCACCAGCGCGGGGCATCGTCGACGATCAACGTCCATGCGAGCTCGTTCGTGCCCGCCGCGAGCGTCACCGTTCGCCACGCGTCGAGCAGCACGAGGCCTCCCGGTCCGCGCACGACCGCGTGGAGATGCGCGTCCCGCAGCTCGGCGCCGGTGTCGAGCGTGAGGTTGCACGCGAGCCGGCTGCGCTCGACGGACGCGTCCGCGCACAACACACGCGCGTGCGTCATGCGCACCGGACCCGACGACGCGATGCGAACCGGTCGCCAGATGCCACCGGGATTCAGCGATCGGTCGAACACCGGCGACTGCCAGTAGCCGCCGGTGATGGTTCGCTTCGCGCCGCGGTCGTGTTGCGGAGGACACGCGACCTCGATTGCGAGCACGTGCTCGTCGCGTTCGCGCAATGGGGCCGTCACTTCGAACGCGTGCCGGTTGAAGTAGCCCTCGGTTGCGCCGAGATACTCGCCGTCGAACCAGATGTCGCCGTAGTAGAAGATGCCGTCGAGCTCGAGAAACCAACGCCGGTCGGCCTGTCCACCAGAGTCCGGCCCGCCGCCCGCGCGCGGGGCGGGTTGCGCGAACCGCCGCCGGTACAGCACGGGTCCGTCGTGGTCGGCGAACGCCGGCTCCGAGCGCCAGTGGTGCGGGACCGTCACCCGCGTCCACGAGTCGTCGTCGGTGTCGATCTCCGCGAACGTCTTCGCGAGATCCGGCTCGGAGACGCGTGCGCGCCACTCACCCGTAAGACTCACCGGCGGGGAAGGGTGCGACTGACGGCTCACCGGGCCTCAGCGTATGCTCGCCGCATGAGCCGTCCCGCAACCCTCGGAGACCTGCGCGCCAGCGGATGGGAGTCGCGTCCCGTCAAGGAAGAGATTCGCGCGAACGCGGTGCGAGCCCTTTCCGAGAAGCGGCCGCTCGTCGACGGTGTCATCGGTTACGAAGACACCGTTCTCCCGCAACTCGCGAACGCGTTGCTCGCGGGTCACGACATGATCTTCCTCGGCGAACGCGGCCAGGCGAAGACGCGCATCATCCGCGAGCTCGTCAACCTGCTCGACGAGTGGATGCCGATCGTCGCCGGAAGCGAGATCAACGACGATCCGTACGCGCCCGCGTCCACGCACGGGCGCCATCTCGTCGCCGACCGGGGCGACGACACGCCGATCGAATGGGTTCACCGCGATCGTCGCTACGGCGAGAAACTCGCCACGCCGGACACGTCGATCGCCGACCTCATCGGCGAGGTCGACCCGATCAAGGTCGCGGAAGGTCGCTACCTCTCCGACGAGCTCACGATCCACTACGGGCTCGTACCCCGGACGAACCGCGGCATCTTCGCGATCAACGAACTGCCCGACCTTGCCGAGCGCATCCAGGTCGGCTTGTTGAACGTGCTCGAAGAACGCGACGTGCAGATCCGCGGCTACAAGATCCGCCTCCCGCTCGACGTGCTCCTCGTCGCGTCGGCGAACCCCGAGGACTACACGAACCGCGGGCGCATCATCACGCCGCTGAAGGACCGCTTCGGTTCGCAGATCCGCACGCACTACCCGCTCGAGACCGAGCTCGAGATGGCGATCATCGATCAAGAGGCGCGCCCGCTCGCGGGCACGGGCCTCCAGGTGTCGGTACCCGACTTCATGACCGAGATCGTCGCCGAGGTCTCCCAGCTCGCGCGGCGTTCTCCGCACGTCAATCAACGCTCCGGCGTGTCGGCGCGTCTTTCCATCTCGAACTACGAGACGCTGGTGGCGAACGCCGCCCGGCGTGCGCTCGCGAACGGCGAGCGCGAGGTCGTCCCGCGCGTGTCGGATCTCGCGGCGCTCGCGGCCTCCACGTCGGGCAAGATCGAGATCGAGACGCTCGACGACGGCCGTGAGGGCCAGGTACTCGACCGCATCGTCAAGGCCGCGACGCTCGAAGTGTTCCGGGCGCGCGTTCGTCCCGAACGGCTCGGCCCGATCGTGTCCTCGTTCGAGGACGGCGAAGTCGTGCACACGGGTGAGGACATGCCCGCGGCCGACTACCGCGATCTGCTCTCGAAGCTCGAAGGCATGCCCGCGGTGCTCTCCGACCTCGGCGTCGGCGAGTCGCCCGCGGGGATCGCCAGCGGCATCGAGTTCGTGCTCGAGGGTCTCCACCTCACGAAGCGCCTCAACAAGGACGCGGTCGGCCCCCGCGCCTCCTACCGCTCGCGCGGCTAGGTGAGGACGGCGGCGCGGATGTGCTTCGTCGCGCTCCCGACCCCGATCGCCGCCGCGTATTCCTCGAAGCTGCCGTAGTCGCGGCGTAGTCCGGCGAGGAGTGTCGCCATTGCCTCGGGGTATGCGGCGACCATCGCGGGTGCGACCCGCTGCAGCTGCTCACCCGCGTCCGGGTACTTCTGCCGGTAGTGCTCGATGAGTCGGTGCATGGCGGTCGCGCTCAGCGCGTAGTCGGCGACGATCGTCTCGTCGGGCACGCCGAGCACGCCGAGGAGCACGGCCGCGAGGATGCCCGTGCGATCCTTCCCCGCGCTGCAGTGAAACATGGCCGGATAGGCGCTCGGGTCGGAGAGGATCGCGAGCGATTCCGCGATGGTCGCCTCGCCGGTGTCGAGCATCGAGCGGTACTGCGTCGCCACGACGAGAGGGTCGATCCAGTCGGGGAGTGCATCGGTGTCGGGCAGCACATCGATCATCGGCAGGTGGAACTCGACTGCGTTGTCGAGGAGCGCGATGAAGCATCCACGCTCGCCCACCTCATCGGGAGTGCGCAGGTCGATCACCGTCGCGAGGTCGAGTGACCGGAGCGTGGCCACGTCGTCGCGCGTCAACGCGTGCGGTCCGTCGGCGCGGTACAGCCGTTGCGGGAGCACCCACCGGTCGTCGCGCGTGCGGTACCCGCCGAGATCACGAAAGTTGAAGCAGCCGTCGAACGCAATCTGTCGTTCGAATCCCGTCGGCCGCGCGCGCACGCCGTCACGCTAGGACGCGCACCTCACGATCCCGAGAACGTGAAATGAACAGCGAACGACCAGTGATCTACCCGAGTGCGACGCGGAGATCGGTGAGGCGGCCCGGGACGATGCTCCACCACATCCAGCGGCCGCGCTTCTCGCCCACGATCAGGCCGGCGTCGGCGAGCGCTTTGGTGTGATGACTGATCGTCGGTTGCGACTTGCCGAGCGGTTGCTCGAGGTCGCACGAGCAGACCTCGCCGGCCGCGGCCACCAGACTGAGGAGCCGCAGGCGCACGGGATCGGCCAGCGCGGCGAAGGCGTGGGCGAGCTCGGCCGCGTCGGACTCGGCCAGGGGGGCCGCCAGCACGGACGAACAGCATCCGGCGGTCGGGGCGGCAACCGGCTTGGCCATCGGAAATTCCTTCCGGTACGTATTGACATCCGTCAATGTATTCGCGATCATCGATCCATCGACAACCGCCAATGTATCGCAGGAATCGATCCCTCGGGAGTCCCAATGTCTCGTGTGCAGCTCGCCCTCAACGTGTCCGACCTCGACGCGGCCATCGCCTTCTACTCGAAGCTCTTCGATGCCACGCCGGCCAAGGTCCGACCCGGCTACGCCAACTTTGCGATTGCGGAACCGCCGCTCAAGCTCGTGCTCATCGAGGGTCAGGGTGATCCCGGCACCCTGAATCATCTCGGGGTGGAGGTCGAGTCGACGGCTCTCGTCAGTTCCGCGAACGCGCGCCTCTCGCAGGAGGGTCTGGCGTGTGCGACCGAGGACGAGGTCACGTGCTGCTTCGCCGTACAGGACAAGGTCTGGGTCGACGCGCCCGACGGTGAGCCGTGGGAGATCTACACCGTGCTCGCCGACGCCGAGATGCCGGCCGGTGAGTTGCGCACGGTCGCGCCGGAAGCGGGCGCGGACGAGGTGTGCTGCGCGACCGCGCCCGAATCGGCGGCGCGCTGTTGCGGTTGATCGATCGCACGCTCGCGCGCAAGGCGACCGCCGAAGCGCTCGGCACGGCCTTCCTGGTTGCGATCGTCGTCGGCTCCGGGATCGCCGCGCAGCGGATGTCGCCGAACGACGTCGGTCTGCAACTGCTGGAGAACTCGATCGCGACCGGCGCGGGTCTCGTCGCGCTCATCCTCGCGTTCGGTCCGGTTTCGGGTGCGCACTTCAATCCGGTGGTCACGCTCGCCGATCGAATCTTCGGTGGCATCGCCGGGGTCGCGGCCTGCGTCTACGTGATCGCGCAGGTCGTCGGCGCGTGCGTCGGCGCGATGGTGGCCAACCTGATGTTCGACCTCGACGCGGTCAACGTGTCGACGCACACGCGTTCGTCGGGCGGGCTCTGGCTCGGCGAGTTCATCGCGACGATGGGACTGCTGTTCGTCATCTTCGGCATCGTGCGCACCGGACGTTCCGCGATTGTGCCGTTCGCAGTCGGCGCGTACATCGCCGCGGCGTACTGGTTCACGTCGTCGACATCGTTCGCGAACCCCGCGGTCACGATTGCGCGCACGTTGAGCAACACGTTCGCGGGAATCAGCCCGTCGTCGGTTCCGGCGTTCGTCGTCATGCAGGTCGTCGGTGCCCTGTTCGCGGTGGTGCTGATCAAGTACCTGCATCCCGAAGTCGACGGCGAAGACGTCGTCGTTCCCCACGAACCGACGGAGCAGATCGCATGACGACTCCGGCCGTCCTCTTCTTGTGCGTGCACAACGCCGGTCGGTCGCAGATGGCGCTCGGGTGGTTCCGGCATCTCGCCGGCAACCGCGCGGTCGCTTGGTCCGGAGGTTCGGAACCCGGCCGCGAGATCAATCCGAGCGCGGTCGCGGCGATGGCCGAGGTCGGGATCGACATCACCGGTGAGTACCCCAAGCCGTGGACCGACGAGACCGTGCGCGCCGCCGACGTCGTCGTCACGATGGGGTGCGGCGACGCGTGCCCCTTCTACCCGGGCAAGCGTTACGAGGAC
>Ga0075026_100000322_pt1 | contig 18871 bp, 18 predicted proteins | sample Str012_2_FD_71392 | JGI IMG/M metagenome (GOLD analysis project Ga0075026, IMG submission 71392) | Freshwater sediment microbial communities in response to fracking from Pennsylvania, USA - Straight Creek_MetaG_SC_2012 | ecosystem: Environmental > Aquatic > Freshwater > Creek > Sediment... | reverse complement strand
TACCGGGGCGATAAGCCTGCTGCATCAGCAGCTTCCTATTGGCTGCGGTACAGGCAAACCGTGCTGCACAGGCTTTTAAAAAAAACTATTGTGCATTTTTGAACATAGTACCGCTAAATTTGTTCTTCCCGTTTTTATCAATGCAAATAAAAATAACCTAATTATGAGTGTAACAAATGCATACGCAGCAATGGACGCCGTTTCGCCGGTTGGCCCTTTTAGTATTACCCGGCGGGAAGTTGCCCCGCACGATGTACAAATTGAAATCCTGTATTGTGGCGTTTGCCATTCAGATCTTCACCAAATCCGCAACGAATGGGGGAATTCTATTTTCCCGATGGTGCCTGGCCACGAGATTGTTGGCCGTGTTAGCAAAGTAGGGAGTGCCGTAACCGGGTTTAAAGCCGGCGACCTGGCAGGCGTAGGATGTTTTGTGGATTCCTGCCGCACCTGCCCCAATTGCCTGGCCGGTATTGAACAATATTGCGACAATGGTATGACCGGCACCTACAATTCTTACGAAAGAGACGGCAAAACGCCCACCTACGGCGGTTACTCCACACAGATAGTGGTAGATGAAAAATACACGCTGCATGTGTCTGACAAATTACCGCTGGAAGGCGTAGCGCCCCTGCTTTGTGCCGGCATTACAACCTACTCTCCGTTGCGGCATGTAGGCGTTGGCAAGGGCCATAAAGTAGCCGTACTGGGTCTTGGCGGCCTGGGCCACATGGCCGTAAAATTTGCTGTTTCATTTGGTGCTGAAGTAACCATGCTCAGTCACAGCAAATCAAAAGAGGCAGATGCAAAAAGACTGGGCGCCCATCATTTTGCACTGGCATCTGACCCGGCTGTACTGGCAGGACTTCAGAACAAATTTGATTTTATATTGAATACCGTTTCTGCCCCGCACGATTACAATACCTACTTAAACCTGCTGAACACCAATGGCACCATGATTGTGGTAGGTGCACCGCCCGCACCTGCACAGATACCCGCATTTAACCTGATTATGAAACGCCGCAGCATTATCGGATCGCTGATAGGTGGTATCAAAGAAACCCAGGAAATGCTGGATTACTGTGCAGCACACAATATTGTTTCTGATGTGGAAGTAATACCGGTACAGAAAATCAACGAATCTTACGAGCGTATGCTAAAAGGCGATGTTCGTTACCGTTTTGTAATTGATACCGCTTCGCTGAAACAATAACGGTTTTAACAGGCTACCCCCCCGCTGTTTATAAAGCTTTCATACTGGCATCCGGGTAAAATAAATTTACAGTGCTTCAAAAAACGCAGACTGCCGGCAACACTGCCGCAGTACTGCGTTTTTGAATTTGCGCAGGGCAAAAAACTGTTTGGCTGAAAGAATACGGCCAACCCATAAAATTTGCCGGTAAATTGAAAGCTCTTCACCAATTGATAACAGTTTACAATACTATAATTCTGGTATCTTTCTTTTTATTTACTACTGCAAAGAACCACATAAAAAGTACTGAAAGTTGACATTCAAACCCGCTTTTCCGGTCGCTCTATTACTGCTGCTGACAATTTGGAGCTATGGCCAAACGGATTCGCTTGCGCTGCCAGCCTCCGCCGACTCCATAAAGCTCATTCACCAGCGGGATATCCGGGATGTGGTTCACCATGCATTTCGCCCGCAACAACCTTATAACAACAACAACACAGAAATAAAAGACGGCCGCAAGCACTATTCATTTGTGCCTGCACTCGGTTATACACTCCAAACAGGTTTTGCCGGCATTGCCAGTGTTAATATGGCTTATTACAATGATCTTGAAAAAAACACCAAGCAATCCAGCATATCTACCAATGTCACATACTCGCAGTATAACCAAATCATTATTCCCTTCCTGGCAGATATCTGGACAAAAGGCAACCGCTTTAATTTTATAACCGATGTCCGCTTTATCAGTTACCCTTCAGATATCTACGGGCTGGGTGGCAGAACGGATCCCAACAAAGGCGTTACCATTAACTTTAATGGCCTTAAGATACACCAGACGGTAATGAAGGCCCTGTCTGACAATATCTATGTGGGCGCAGGTTATTATTTCGATAAGTTCTGGAACATTAAAACACTTGACCAGGTCTCCCGCGGTGTAAACCACCTTATTTCAAGGGAGCTGGGCACAGAAGAAACCGCCTCCGGGCCGGCACTTCGTTTTTTGTACGACACAAGGCTGAACCAGCTAAACCCCCAGCAGGGCGTTTATTACAGTATCAGTTATCGCGCAAATATGACTGCGTTGGGAAGCGACAGTGCATCACAAACCCTGCAGATAGATGCACGCACCTATTTTCATTTTCCGGCCAGTTCAAAAAATGTGCTGGCACTCTGGAACTTCGACTGGCTTACGGCCAGCGGCACCCCACCTTATCTTATTTTACCAAGTACCGGATGGGACGACAGCTACAATACAGGCCGCGGTTATATACAGGGCAGGTACAGGGGCAGAAAAATGATCTATTTTGAAAGCGAGTACCGCTTTGGCATTACACGAAATGGTTTGCTGGGTGGTGTAGCATTTGTAAACCTTCAAAATTTCTCCAGCGATCTTTCCGCCGAATACAGCAAATTGTTTGCGGGATATGGCATCGGCCTGCGCATCAAACTCAATAAATTTTCAGGCGCCAATCTTTGTGTAGACTATGGCTTTGGTCAAAACGGCTCGCATGGCTTTTTTGTAAACCTGGGGGAAGTGTTTTAAGAAAAAGTGGAAATTAAACAGGTGGCGGATTAACGAAGCAGGCTTCATTGTCAATGCGACGGGCTAACGCCTTTTACATTCTCAATAACCCTGTCTACCGGGTGCAATTTGCCCGCCAATACCCTGCCGGGCGTAAGCCTTTTGGCAATGGTAAACCTGAAATTACCGGCCCTCACAAAATATTTATCGGAAGAGGTAGCGGCATTTACCGTCATCTGGTTGCCCACCAGTGAAATATTTATGTTCCAGTCGTTTTTATCGTACCCTGCAACCAGGCGGTAAATAAACCCGGGGGTTACTGAAAACTTATCTGCCTGGCTGCTGGCTCCCTGCTGTTTGCTGTAATCAAAACTGATATTGCCGCTCAGCGATCCCGTCAGAAAAAAATCTTCCTGAATGACATACGTGTAGGCATAACCGATACCCGGACCAATTTTTATAAAGTCGAGCCTTCTTACACCCGGCAGCGGATAATTTTCTGAGAGGATGGATGGTACCAGCGAACTGTCGGCTTTTACTTTTCCATAATAAATATCTGCACCCAGCAACAAAGAACCCGCTGATTTTTTTTGTTTCTCATTCTGTATCATGGCTGCGCGGTAAGAAAAACGATCGGGATTGAGCAGGCGGTAAGCAGAAACGCCAAACAATTGCGTACTGAGATCCGGGCGGATGTAGAAACTGGCGGGCGAAGCAGCTGCAAGTCCTTTTGGCGAGAGATAATAGCCTTTGTAAAGCTGGCCGATAAGATCAACGGTCCATTTACGACCATAGACATGCGATTGCAAATCGAGGTAACGCGTTTTTCCTTTTTCATCATCGCTGTTTAAAAACCCAAAGCCATACCCAAGATTGATGGATATAGACTGATAAGTGACACCTACACCCATGGTAAGTGAAGTGTTGGGCACATAACGTACGCGTGAAATACTGGAATTACGTTGCAGCTCCAGCCCTGCAAATTTCTGGGAGAAATAAAACCGGGCAGTAATATACCGCTCAAAAGACTGGTAATAACTACTGTCGTGATCGTTAAAATAAAATGGCCGCACCGGGGGCACGGCTTTGTTTTCTATTGGCCGGGGTTTTACCTGCTGGGCCGGTAAATGCTGGCTGAACAAACAGCAAAAGATGAAGACGGGTAAAATATTTTTTTGTATCAACAGCCTGACGGGTGTACCACGCATATTTTGCAAAAAAAATAAACCGCGAAAAGAACCATAAAATTTACTTAACAACAACGGGCGTTAACCTGGTAATTTCTGCACCATTGAAAATTTTAGCCAGGTTGTTATCGTGAGAAGTTTTCCAGTTATCAATATGTGTTTCTGAAACGATACGCCAGAAGTTTTTGGATTTCAGCTCATCATAATCATTTGTTTTGATGAAAAGACCTACAATGGATTGACGGGTTTTGAAATCGATTTTTACATTGTGTTTGGTAAGATGGCCTGCATCTAAAAACTTCCCTATCTGATCGTTAGTCATGCGTAAAAAATTTGTGCAAATATAGCTTATTACGGGCGTTTATCCGCAACAATTTAGACTGCTTTATATGATTCATTTTCAATTAGTTATCATATTTTTTGAAACGCCACAGCTGCCCAAAGCACACAAATTGTATTTTCGCCTTTTCCCGTTACTGTATTCATTTTATGCAATTGAAAGATTATTATACAACACTTGAAGTGACTCCACTTGCTACTGCCCTGCAGATCAAAAAATCTTTCCGGCAACTGGCATTGCGGCATCACCCCGACAAGAACCCGGGCAATGCGTATGCAGAAGCCAAATTCAGGGAAATACAGGAGGCGTATGAAGTGCTTTCCAACACCGGAAGAAGAGAAGAATACAATTACAAACGCTGGTACAGCAGAAGTATAAAACAGGATTTTAAGCAGGAGCCATTGACTGCGGATGCGGTGCTGGCATCCTGCGAACGGCTCAGCAGCTATATGCGCACGGTAAATATTTTACAGGTGGATTATGATGGCCTCAGCTACCACATCCGCCAGTTGCTTAATGACAAAAATATTGCACTCGTCAACCAATCTACCGGCAAAAACCTGGCTGCAAAAGTAATTGAGCAAATACTGCCCTGTGCCGCTCCGCTGCCCTACAAATACATTGCGCCCATCGTTTCATTGTTGCTGCGCGTGGCAGACAATAATGCGTTGCTGGTAACACAAATTGCCGCTTTTGCTGCACAGCATAAACAAAAAAGTAAGTGGCAAAAATACCGTGTGCCCATTGTGCTGGCCGTTACCGTATTGATCTGCATACTCATTTATTTCGTGAGCCGGTAACTCCCGCACTTCATGCAGCAGTATTGGCAACGAGGTCTTATCTTTGCCGCATGCATTACGTTTCTGTAGAAGGATTGAGCAAGAGTTATGGCATCAAGCCCCTGTTTAAAAACATTTCATTTCATATTGAAGAAGGCGATAAGATTGCACTGGTAGCCAAAAATGGTACCGGTAAATCAACCCTTTTAAAAATCATATCAGGTACAGAAACGGCCGAAAGCGGCAAAGTTTGGGTGCACAAAGATGTTACCGTTGCTTTGTTTGAACAAGATCCGCAGTTTCTCGAAACCAAATCCATCCTCGACAATATTTTTCACCACAATCACCCCGTCATCAATGCCATTAAAGAATACGAGGCAGCCAGTGACGCAGAAGATGCTGACCGCATTGGCAATGCCATTGTGCTGCTGGATGAACTGAACGCCTGGGATTTTGATACCAAGGTAAAACAGATACTGGGCAAACTGAACATCCACCACCTAAACCAACTGGCAGGCACACTTAGCGGCGGACAGCGAAAACGCGTGGCCCTGGCAAAAACACTGATTGACATTGGCTTTGAGCACAAGCATGTTTTGCTGATCATGGATGAGCCCACCAATCACCTGGATGTTGAAATGGTAGAGTGGCTGGAACATTACCTGAACCAGGAAAAAGTGACCTTACTAATGGTGACGCATGACCGCTATTTCCTGGATGCGGTTTGCAATGAAATACTGGAGATAGACGGCGAGAACCTCTATGTGTACAAGGGCGATTACGAAAACTTTATGGAAAGGAAAGCGGCCCGCATAGAAAGCGAGGCTGCCAGCATCGACAAGGCAAAAAACCTTTTCCGCAAAGAACTGGAGTGGATGCGCAAACAACCCAAAGCCCGTACCACCAAAAGCAAGAGCCGCCAGGATAATTTTTATGTGGTAGAAGCAAAAGCAAAACAGAAAATTGAAGACGAGCGTGTGCAACTACAGGTGAAAATGACGCGCCTGGGGGGTAAAGTGGCAGAACTAAAAAAAGTATACAAAAATTACGGCGATAAGATCATACTCCGTGGTTTTGATTACACTTTTAAAAAAGGTGATCGCATTGGCATTGTTGGAAAAAATGGCGCCGGCAAATCTACATTCCTGCATATTTTGCAGGGACTGGAACCGGCCGACAGCGGCAAAATAAATATTGGCGATACGGTTGTATTTGGCAATTACTCTCAACAGGGCCTCGAAATAAAAGAAGACAAACGGGTCATTGAATTTGTAAAAGATATTGCCGAACATTTTCCGCTGGCAGATGGCAGTTCATTGAGCGCTGCACAATTTTTACAACTCTTTCTGTTTACACCCGATCAGCAATATACCTATATCTCCCGGCTTAGCGGTGGTGAAAAAAGAAGGCTGCACTTATTGTCGATACTTTTCCGTAACCCTAATTTCTTAATCCTGGATGAGCCAACCAATGACCTGGATTTGCAAACACTGGGTGTACTGGAAAACTTCCTGAGCGATTACCAGGGTTGTATCATTATTGTTTCGCACGACCGCTATTTTATGGACAGGCTGGTAGACCATCTCTTTGTATTCCAGGGCGATGGCGATATCCGTGATTTTCCGGGCAATTACTCCCAGTACCGCCTTGCATTAAAAGACGATGAGAAGCTGACTGATGCCGGCACCCAGATGTCGGACAGCAAGCCCGAAAAAATACTCCACACCCCCACTCCTGTACCCACTGGTGAAAAAAGAAAAATGTCTTTTAAAGAGAAGCGTGCATTTGAACAACTGGAGAAAGAAATAGCCGATCTCAGCAGCGAAAAAGATACGGTTACAGAAAAACTAAACAGCGGCACGGCGCCTTTTGAAGAACTGCAAAACCTATCGCGGCGCATTGGCGAAATAACGGCCTTGCTGGATGAAAAAGAACTGATGTGGCTGGAGCTGAGTGAACTGAATGCATAAGTTTGATGGCGACGGCTTAGGGAATAAGGTTTTTGTTGCCCCATTGTAATTCACGTCTTTTAACTTATGCCCTGCGCTCAATAAAGTTTTCCCGTTTCCCAGTCGAGTTGAAAAGGCTGTAGTTTAATGGCCCTTTTAGGACCTTTAAAAGTATAGTCGGGTGAAGGTGCCCAATAGCCACCGCCAATGGAACCCGGGTTAGAATAATACATCATATTGCTGTCATCTTCTACCATTATTCTTTTGGCGCCATATACGTAAAACGCATTTGCATAGCGCTGCAACAGAAAAAAATTATCTGCAGATTTTATGTACAAATGTGTTCCGTCACAATATCCCCAGATATCCCTTGCCAGGTAATCATTGCCATTGGGCTGTTTAATATAAATGGCATCAATCAGTTTATCTTTTTTTATTTCGTATTGTGTTTGTGAAGGGAGGTTGTTTTTAAATTCTTCAAAAGACATATACACACCTTCCTTTTGTACAGCATCTTTTAATACAGGCAGGTTAAATGCGTCTTCATTGTGTTTTGCAATTTCTTCAAGGGAAAATTTTCGCCGCAATTTAAGCGTGGCGATTTTGGTGTCCATCTGCTTCATTTTTTCGAGAGACAATTGAAAAGCCAGCTGAATAAACTGTGGCCCGTATTCTGAAATGGTCATTGCTTTACTGATAACACTATCGTACCTGTACAAAGGATAATAGTTTACGCCCTCCTTTAAATAGAATTCAAAATTTACATCGGCCCCGCTTGTCCATACATCTTTGCTGCTGTACACAGGCAGGCCGCCCTGTCGCTTTTCATCCAGGTTCAATTCATCTGAAAGCCACAATTTTTTTATTACCATTAACACCGACGGAGCGGCACTGTTAGCCGAAAAGGAAAGATAATTCTTTGCAAATTGCTCCGTTTGACTGCGTACACCACTTACCAGTTTTATAAATGTAGGCCGCGTGTTTATTTTTTGTTCTTCCTGGCTATTGGCAGCATTGTTTAGTACGCCGGAAATGGGATCAACTATTTTCTTTTGCATAAAACCAACCCGGCCCGTATCTGCCCTGGCATCTATAACCAAAATATTGCTGAAACCGGAAAGCACCAATTTTTCTTCAGGTACCGCAACTTCAATCGTTTTAATCCTGAATTCATTTACATCGTAATTTTCTTTCCAGCGGGAGTGCGATGTTTGTGCTTCTGCACCGAACATTGCCGAAAAAAATGCCAGTAAAAAAAGGTTTGCCTTTTTCACCCAACTGGCGGCATAAAATATTTTTGTTAAACAGTTCTTCATAGGGGCGGTAAAATACAATCAATATCGCGGAAATGCAATTGGCGCCAACAGTAGCCTGCCTCTTTAAACAGCTGATATTTAGGTGGTTTCATCTTTCCATGATATTTTTTTTTGCTGAATCGCTTTTTATGAGATAGCTTCATAGATATTCGCTCCTGCCCATCTAAACTAAGCTCCGCCTGCCTCCGCAAGGTTTTCTCTCTCACCTAAAACAATAAATTGCTCATTATGAAAAAATTCATTTGCCTGGCTGCCGGATGCTGCATCCTGCTGGCCTGTAACAACCAACCCGCCGAACAAGCCGCCAAAACAGACAGCACCGCCGCCGCTGCTGCAACTACAACAACCGAAGCACCCAAAGATGCTGAATTTGCCGATCCAAAATACATGGAAGTTGGCAAAGCTGCATTGGCTGCCATGTCGAAAGGCGATATAGCCGGCTGGCTAAACGCCTATGCAGAAAATGCGGTATACAGCTGGTCTTCCGGCGATAGCCTGTCGGGGCTTCCGGCCATTACAAAGTACTGGACCGACAGACGAACCAATGTGATTGATTCAATTACATTTTCGAATGATATCTGGCTGGCCATTAAAATCAACAAACCCCAACGCGGACCCGACCAGGCCGGTATCTGGCTGTTGGGCTGGTACCAGTTCAATTCAAAATACAAAAATGGCAAACGGGCCGGCGGCTGGATTCATCATGACATGCATTTTAATGATGCCGGTAAGATTGACCGTTCCATTCAATACATAGACCGTGCGCCTATTAACGCGGCACTGGGTAAGAAATAAAGCAGCGCAGAAAAGCGCTTATCCATTGTTGTTATATTTTTCGTACCGTCAACAAATAGCCAATAAAAAAACCGCGGAATGATTCCGCGGTTTTTTTATTCCGAATATTCAATATAATTTAGCTGGCATTACAAAAAAGGCTCGTCGGTTGCGGCTACCAGCTCAACCCCGTTTGTACCGGGCGTTGTGATATCTTGATCTTTTTCCTTACGGGCCGTGTACAAGTGCAGGCGCATAAAACCAAAAGCCGCCAGCAGCGACAATGCGCCTATCAGCCACCACAACCAGTTAAACCCCCAATGTTCGGCCACTTGCGCACCGCCCATAGGACCAAATGTTTGCGCGGCCGACCAGGCCATGGTATACAATGCCGCATATTGCCCCCGGTTGTGTGGCTTACTTCTTCCAATCCAGTAACTGTTCATAAAAGGCATGGCCAGCATTTCGGCAAAAGTGATAAAGATGATCATGATAAAAGCCATGAAAGCCGTTATGATAAAAACATTGAGCATGCAAAAGGCAACTGCCATCAGCAGGGTACCCGACATAATGTAGACCGTATTCTTTTTACGGCCTTCCAGTTTAAAAACAATGACCATTTCTATCACCACAATGATAAGCCCGTTGGTGGCCATTAGCATTCCAATAAAAGGTTCCGTAAAATGCAGATTTAGTTTGTAATGCACCGAAAGATTGGTAAACAACTGGAAGAAACAAGCAGCAAACAAAACAGTCAGTACAATAAACCACATGTAAACCGCATCGTGCAGGGCCGAGTCTTTTGCGCTGGCAGGCGTTTTTATGTGCGGGGCAGGTTTGTAATCCACCGGTTTTACAAAAGTCAGCATCAGCAACGCCGCGCCAATATTGGTGATGCCATCTACCCAAAACAACCATTCATAATTGTATTTGGCAATCAGCCCTCCAATGGCACTGCCAACGGCCCAGCCCAGGTTGATGGCCAGCCGGTTTAATGAATAAGAACGGGTTCTGTTTTCTTCCTTGCTGTAAAATGCAATGGCCGTTGAATTAGCCGGGCGGAATGCTTCATTGATAAAACTCAGGAAAAAAGATACTACGCAAATGGCCAGAAAACTTTTCATCTGCCCCAGCAAAATAAAAAACAAACCACCACCGGTGAGTGTAATCAGCTGTACCGGGTAAAAACCTATTTTGTCTGTTAGTTTTCCGCCCAGCCAGGCCCCGGTAAAGGCTCCGGCACCAAACAACCCGTATACAAAACCGGCTTTACCGATGCTGTACCCCATACCACTGCCGGTAAGGTAAAGGCTCATAAAGGGTACTACCATGGTACCGCTCCGGTTAATCAGCATTACAAGGGAAAGCAGCCATGTGTCGCGCGACAATCCGGCGTAGGCATTTTTGTAAGTAGCGATTGTTTGATTGATCATACCCGTTTGCAAAAATCAGCAAAGACGGCAATACGGCAAAATACTATTTTACAGGCGGTCGCAATATTCAACTAAAAAAATCTATTTTTATACCACTACACATTGAAACATCGAATAGCCATATTTGCAGCCATTGTTTTTTTTCTTGCCCAGTTTGGCAGGATGATCAATTATGCTTATTGCAAAGCGGTTGCCTACCAGCAAACAAATACGTTTGTTTGTGATTGCGAAAAAAAATTGTACAGCCTGGTACAAACAGATAACAATAGCAGGGAAAAATCACCCCAGCAAATAACCACGGCACTGCCATCGGAACAATTGTTTCACTCAACAGCTATACCTGTTTTTACTTTTAAGCAGCCGGCCCGAAATGCGGTATGGCCACGAAAGGGTAGCGAATCCCTTTACCATGTTTTTGGCACCGGTATCTTCCGCCCTCCCCTGCCCATTGCTTAAATAGTATTGAATTGTTTGTTTACGCAGCACCTGCAAACCGCCAAAAGCGATTGCAGAAAGGCTGTATCCATTCCTCATTCCTAAAAAATATTTATGAAACTTATTTGCATAGCCGCAATGGCATTCTTGTTTTATTCCTGTCAGCGAAAGACAACCCTTCAGGCTGCCATAAGCCCGCAACAAACTTATACAGACCCCTCAGGCAACCCCATGCTGTTGGGCCATCATACAAAAGAAGATTTACAACAAACACCCTACAAAGACTGGTTCGATAAAAATTACGCAGCTTACCAAATTGATTCTGCCAGCGCCAATGCGCTGAAGCCATTTGTAAAAAATAAAAGGTTTGAAATTTTTATGGGCACCTGGTGTGGCGACAGCCGGCGCGAAGTGCCCCGCATGTTTAAACTGCTGGAGTATGCGGGTGTAACTGCATCGCAGGTAACAATGATCATGCTGGACGATCATGACAGTACTTATAAACAAAGTCCGGACCATGCAGAAAAAGGAAAATTCATTCACCGGGTGCCCGACCTGGTTGTATACAACGGTAAAAAAGAAATGAACCGCATTGTGGAGTACCCGGTGGTATCGCTGGAAAAAGATCTGTTGTGCATTGTAACGGCAACAGCGTATCAACCCAATTACAGGGGTGCCGTTTACCTGCAGCAACGGGTTACAGCAGAAAAAACTGACCTGCTGATAAAAGACAGCAGCAACCTGGCCGCACATTTAAAAGCGTTGCTGCAGCACAGCGCAGAATTAAATACATTGGGTTATGTATGGATGGCCGCCGGTGAAACAGACAAAGCCTTGCTGGCGTTTCAGCTGAATGCACAGGTTTTTCCGAATGATGCCAATGTGTATGACAGTCTCGGTGAAATCAATTTGAAGCTTAACAATAAAGCAGCCGCAAGAAAATATTATTTGAAAGTGCTGGATTTGCAGCCAGAAAACGCCCATGCGAAGAAGATGCTGACAATGATGCAATAAAAAAAACCGCGGAGACGGGGCCTGGCAAGACTGTACAATGAAAAAAATCGGTACAATTGCTGGTCTTTGGTCTCCGCGGTTAAATATTATTTCGCAAATACTTTTTTAAGTATATCGGTTACCCGGGCAGAAGGATTGCTGCGGATCTTTTTCTCTTCATCGGCCACGTAAAAAAAGATGCCGCTCAGTGCTTTCTGCGTTACATAAGCAGGCAGATCCGAATTTACCTTGTTAAAAGTGGTGGGCAGGCTGTTGTACTTATCTACTACCAGCGACCAGTACCTGGTGGCCCCGGCTTTTGTAAGTGAGGAATCGATGGTAGGTTTGAAAGCAGCCGTTAATTTAGAAGTGGTTGCCTTTTTTAAATAGGAAGTTGCAGAAGTATCAGCCCCTTTTAAAATGCCCAACGCATCCTGGATGCTCATGTTTTTAACTGCATCCACAAAAATTGGCGCTGCAGATTTTGATGCGTCTTCGGCGGCACGGTTAAAACTCAGGATGGCATCATCTACCAGTTTACCGGCACCAATGCTGCGCAACGTTTTTTCTACTTTCTGCGCCTCAGGCGGCATCAGCACTTTTACGGCAGCGTCTTTAAAAAAGCCATCGGCAGCCGACAATTTATCGGCGCTTTTTTTGGCGCCCAGGCTCAGCGCTTCTTTCAGCCCGTTTACAATTTCGTCGTTGCTTAAAGAAGTTCCCTTGCCGCCTTTAACCGAATTGATTGTATTGTTCAACGACCCAAACAATGAAGTTTTCTTTTTAGCAGAATCCTGGCAAAAACCTGCCACTGCTGCTGATAACAATAGCCCTGTCATCAAAACCTTTTTCATAGTGTATTTATTTGTTTTTATTGATCATTAATTTTTTCATTAATCGCCATTTGGTGTAGCTACTGTCCGGCACAATTACACCCATTCAAAATCAGCTGTTTTGGGGGTTTGTTCAAAAGCCAGCAGTGCTTCCGGCGGCGGAATGGTCAGTTTCCTTTTTACGGTATCCAGCCACGCTGCATCTAACGTAATAATGGCCGCAAGTATTTCATCATTTTTAAAAACCTGGTGCTGCAGGGTCCAGCGGCTGCCATCACGCCTTGCTTTTACCAGTTTTACATCAACGGTTACCTTGTCGGCCAGCAAAATTTCTCTTTTAAAAACACACTCTTCCCTGAAAAGAATGGGTGCGAAATGCTGCTCTTGCATAAACTGTGCCGTGATGTTGTGTGCCGCCAGGAACTGGACGCGGCAACTGGCGCCATAATCGTAATAGGCGGAATGCCGAACATGAAAATTGGGATCCAAATCGGACCAACGCACTTCTATTGCTGTCATAAATACCTGCATGCTATAAAAAATTGATTCATATCAGCAAGTTAAAACAGAATAAGTTCACCCCATCTGTCGTTTACAGGAAGCTTTGTTAAAAAAAAATTGATATTTTCGCGTCCAATTAAATTTTAATAAAAGCGCAGTTCCGCGCCGGCTTTCGCAAAAGCCCGCAATTAAGTGCCGGATTGCATCACAAAAAGAAAAAAAATAATACATGAAAAAACTACTTACCGGACTCGCAGCAGTTTGTATGATTGCGTCCGTATCGGCCCAAACAAAAACAACCGCTAAACCAGTGGCCAAATCCACGCTGCCTGTTTTTAAAAACCAGAACGATTCCCTGAGTTATTCCATTGGCATGAGCCTGGCCAGTTTTTACAAACAGCAGGGCATTACCAATATCAACACCAGCTTGCTGAACCGTGCTATCAATGATATTAAAACCGGCAAGACTTTGCTGACGGAAGAGCAAATGACGGCCTGCGTAAACAACTACCTGCAAAAAAAGCAGACAGAAAAAATGGAGGAATCAAAAAAAGCGAACGGCGGCATCATTGAAGCCAACCACAAAGCCGGGCAAGCTTTTCTGGCAGAAAATAAAACAAAGCCCGGCGTAGTAACTACAGCCAGTGGTTTGCAATACCAGGTAATAAAAGAAGGCACCGGGCCCAAACCCCTGCCTTCTGATAAAGTAAAATGTCATTACCACGGCACTTTGATTGATGGCACTGTTTTCGACAGTTCAGTCGATCGCGGACAGCCCGTAGATTTTCCGGTAACGGGTGTAATACAGGGTTGGGTGGAAGCATTGCAACTGATGCCCGTTGGCAGCAAATGGAAATTGTTTTTGCCCGCTAATCTTGCTTATGGCGACAATGCCGCAGGACCCAAAATCACCCCTGGTTCCACCCTTATTTTTGATGTGGAACTGCTGGAGATAGTGAAGTAGTTGTGAACCGGGAGGTGTCAAAGTTCAGATCTTACTTATATAAAACCCGGAAGTAGAAAGTTGTTTCACTTATACTTCCGGGCTATTTGTTTTTATAAGCACTTTTTTGATAACTCACGACTACCTGATATTTCCTTTCATTTCTTCTATCTGCTGGCGGGTGCCCAATACAATCACTTTCATTCCTTCTTCTATTAAGATATCATCCGGCGGGTTAATCACAAATTTGCCATCTTTGTTTTTGATGCCGATGCAGTTGACCCCTGTTATTTTCCAGTTCATAATTTCGCGAAGGGTTTTGTTTTTTATTTCATCGGGCAACTGCAGCCAGGGTACCGATTCCATATTGATGCTTTCGCCTTCCTCTCCCGATAAATAATCGATGAATTCAATCACATCCGGTTTTGATACCAGGGTAGCCATATGTGTGCCACCAATTTTATCGGGCATGATAACGCTGTCGGCCCCTGCTTTTTTCAGTTTGGCAATAGAATTACTATTAGCGGCACGGCTGATGATCTGCATGGAAGCGTTCATTGACCGGGCCGACAGCACAATAAATACATTGTCTGCATCTGTTGGCAGGGCAGATATCAGCGCCTTGGCGCGGTTAATTCCTGCGCGGCGCAGCACATCGTCATCGGTACCATCGCCCTGCAGGTAAACCAGTTCCGGGTGTTCTGCCATGTTCTTTTCCAGCAGTTCTGCGTCGCGTTCAATCACCACAAAGGGTTGGCCGTGCACACGGAGTGTTTGGGCTGCCTGTCTGCCGTTGCGGCCGTAACCACATAGAATCACGTGTCCATTCATTTTATCGATGCTGGCCATAAGCTTACGGTATTTAAAAAATTTATTAATCTCTCCGCTTACAATGTATTGGGTAATGCGGGTAAGTGCAAATGCAAAAGAGCCCCAGCTGGTGATCAGCAGAAATACGGTAAACATACGCCCGGCCGTACTAAGGGTATGTACTTCTGTAAATCCGGCGGTGGTGATAGAAATAGTGGTCATATATACGGCATCCGCAAAATCAAAATGCTCAATAAGCATATACCCAACGATGCCGATGGTAACGATGACTTGTAAAACAATAAAGGGCTGCAGCAGGCGCCAGAGCGAATTCTTCAATGGTAATAGTGGTTTTGGTAAATATAAAGAAAGGATGGCAAAACTGACGGCGTTGGCTGGCGTTCTGCTACTCCTTCCCCCCTTTCAGCCAGCCCAGGTGTGTATGTTTAAACCCGTCTTCGTATTTCAGTCCATAGCCCATCATACGGTCGAATGCGCTGTGTGCAAATAACAGGATGCCCAGAAATTGCAATACCGCCTGCCCGGTGAAAAAGCCAATGCCGGCAATAACAATGGCCACTGCCTTGTGGTGAAAAAGATTATACGTAAATGCGCCTGCTTTTGTATTGATGGCATAACCGAGCATGGATATATCCGGACTTAAAAACAAAACCGGCCATAGCCACCGGCTAAAATGAAGGGGTTGATAATACAGCGCTGCGATGCCCAGTATTGTTTGTGCGATTTCTTCCAGTTGTAATACCTGTTTCATATCTGTTGTTTTAGTGAAACAAAATTGCAACCTGTTTGGCACTGTATACGTTAACAAAAGATAATAAAATGGAACAAGGGTTTCTTAAATGTACATTTGACTGCTCAGGATTTTTTGTACATCCTGTTGCGGATACGGCTGAGACTTACCGGGGTAATGCCCAGGTAATTGGCGATATAATGCTGGGGAATGCGCTCCAGGATTTTTTGCTTGTTGCTGCCCAGCAATTGCAGGTATCGTTGTTCGGGGCTGAGTGTTAGCAAGGCCACCATACGCTCTTCCAGCCCAATGGCAATGTATTCTGCAATGAGGCGGCCAAACAATTGCCAATGCGTACTGCTTTTGTACAATTGTTGCAGCGTATCGTAACCAAACACCAGCAAACGGCAGGGCGTCAGCGCTTCAATACTTAGTTTGGAAGGAAGCCCGGTAATGCAGCTGATATAGGAAGAAACCAGGTGGTTTTCAAAATAAAAATACGTGGTCTTTTCTTCCCCGTCCTGTGTATAATAATGACGCAGGTTACCTTCCAGCACAAAGGCGATACTGTTTGCCTTTTTTCCTTCGGTGGCAAAATGCTGGCCTTTGCGCAATGATTTTTCCTGCAGGTGCGGAACCAGCAATTGCCAGTCGGTATCCGGCATTGCAACAAACCGGCTGATTTGTTGCCGCAACCCTGCAAGCGCTGTTGAAAAACTATCCATAGCTGAATTTTCAAATGTCCATAAAAAGAAAAACAGCACCGGGTGCAAGTTATGACTTACCGCTTTTCTCAGAGATTTACTACCAGCACCGGAATTTTTAATTCGTGTCTTACGCGGTTGATGGTTTCGCCATAAAGCAGGTCTTTGATGCCGGTATGGCCATGGGCACCCATCACCAGTATATCGGCCTTTTCTTCATTTACTATCCGCACAATTTCGGTTACCCGGTTACGGTAGCCAAGCCGGGCCACCACATCCAGTCCGCGTTCCTGCAATTGCTGTGCATAGGCCAGTAACTGCTGCTTGTCCTGCTCACTTTCCAAATCTGCGGTAGAATCGCCCAGGAGTTTGGCGCTTACACTTTCTACCACGTGCAGCAATATATACCGGCTGCCGGGCTGGCCCTGACCCAGTGCAAAAGCCACCAGTTTTTCATCGTGGCCGCTAAAATCAAGTGCCACTGCCACCTGCTTAAATTCGGGGATGGTAAAATGGTTAAATGCTTTTACCTGCTGGTGCACCGTTAGCCCCACTGCTTCTTTTCGTTTTTTCAGCAATGGAATGGCCATTACCAGTATCAGCAGCCCCACCAGTAGTACAAGACCGGCCACTACCATTCCTTTTGAAAGCAACCCATGTTCCTGTGCTAAGAAATCGATGCCCTCGCCAAAAACCATTTTTAAATTGAGATAGACCAGTATGGCGGCTACCAGCCAGGACAAAACCTGTGTAAGCGGTTTAATGGCAAAAACGCCCATCTTTTCCTTTTCGCTTACAAAATGGATAAGGGGTATAATCGCAAATCCCAGTTGCAGGCTCAGTATCACCTGGCTAAAGATCAGCAGGGCATCTATTTTATCATCGCCATAAATAAGAATGGTGGCTACGGCAGGAATAATGGCTACCAGGCGGGTGATCAATCTTCTCAGCAATGGGTTGATGCGCAAAAGTAAATAACCCTCCATCACAATCTGCCCTGCCAGTGTACCAGTAATGGTGGAGCTCTGCCCGGCGGCAATGAGTGCAATGGCAAAGAGTATGGGTGCTATGGCATTGCCCAGCATGGGCGATAACAACTGATGGGCATCTTTTATTTCTGCCACATCGGTACGGCCGGCTTTAAAAAATACGGCTGCTGCCAGCACCAGTATAGCTGCGTTTACAAAAAATGCCAGGTTAAGCGCAATGGTGGTATCAAACATATTCAGTTTGAGGGCATGGCGGATGCTGTTCTCGTCTTTGCCAATCTTACGGGTTTGCACAAGCGCAGAATGCAGGTAGAGGTTGTGCGGCATTACCGTGGCGCCAATAATGCCAATGGCAATGTACAAGGCTTCTTTAGACGGTATGGTGGGAATAAACCCGGTGAGCACTTCGCCCAGTTTTGGTTTGGCGAAAAACATTTCTGCCAGGAATGACAGCCCGATAATGGCCACCAGCGTAATGATAAATGCCTCCATCTTACGCATACCCAGGCGCTGCAGGTAAAACAGTAAAAAGGTGTCCAGCACCGTTACCAGCACACCCCAGAGAATGGGAATACCTGTTAAAAGATGAATGCCGATGGCCATGCCCAGCACTTCGGCCAGGTCGCAGGCGGCAATGGCGGTTTCTGCCAGCACATACAGGATAAAATTTACAACCGGCGGGTATACTTCACGGTTTACCTGTGCCAGGTCGCGGCCGCGTACAATGCCCAGGCGGGCAGAAAGGTTTTGCAGCAGCAATGCCATCAGGTTGCTCATCAGCAGCACCCATATCAGCGAGTAACCAAATTTACTTCCCCCTGCAAGATCGGTGGCCCAGTTGCCCGGGTCCATATACCCAACACTTACCAGGTATGCAGGCCCCAGGAAAGCCAGTATTTTTTTTCCGCTGCTGCCGCTGCGGGTATCAATGCTTCCATGCACTTCGCTCAGCGAAACATGGCTATCTGTTCTTCTTGTCATAAGCTACCAATAAATTTTTTGCCACATGCTCACTGATGTTAACCGGCTGCTGGTTGCGGATTTTTATTTCCATCGAACCATCTACTTCAAACTTCTTTTTTACTTCCAGCTTTGTACCCAGCTGTATGTTTTTATGTTTCAGCAGTTCCAGCATTTCGGCCGACTGATCGCTGATACCGCTAACTGTGCCGCTGCTGCTAACCGGCATGTCTTTTACCGCCGATTGCTGCAGCAGTGGCATCTTTCCGTTTACATCCGGTATCGGGTCGCCATGCGGATCGGCTTTTGGAAAATCCAGGTAAGCATCCAGGCGATCGATTAATTTTTTACTGCTGATGTGCTCCAGCTCTTCGGCTATATCATGTACTTCTTCCCAGCCAAACTGCAGTTTCTCCACCAAAAAATACTCCCACAAACGGTGTTTGCGGACGATCTGTAC
>Ga0075026_100000321_pt1 | contig 18917 bp, 14 predicted proteins | sample Str012_2_FD_71392 | JGI IMG/M metagenome (GOLD analysis project Ga0075026, IMG submission 71392) | Freshwater sediment microbial communities in response to fracking from Pennsylvania, USA - Straight Creek_MetaG_SC_2012 | ecosystem: Environmental > Aquatic > Freshwater > Creek > Sediment... | reverse complement strand
TCCTACCGGTGGGCACGCGCCGCGCCGCGGTCGCGGTGGTCGCCGCACTCTCGGCCGTGCTGACGGTCGTGACTCCCTCCGTCGCCCGCGCCGACGATCGCGTCGGCCACTGGCTCACCGGCTCGACGGGTGCGACAACGCCGACTCCACCCTCGACCGCCGCCGGCTCGATCCGGACCTGGTTGGGTGACGCCACCCGGTCGGCGCCGGACCCGACGCCGGCGCCGACCTCTGCCTCGGCTCCCACCGCCGCACCCGCCGCCCCGTCGACGGTTGATCCCGCTCCCGCGTTGCGCGCTCCGGCGCCGACTCCGGTGCCCGTGCGGCCGCGGTCCCGATCCGTCCCCGCGAGTCGACCCGCAACGACGCGAGCATCAGCGCAGCGCTCCCGACGGGTCGCTCGACCATCGGGACCCGCGCCCGCGACCACCGCACCCGTCGCCGCGACTCCCGTGCCGATACCGATCGCGCCGGTGACTCCGCCTGGGGTCGCGTCGGTCACGGTCGTCGTCCAACCGGGCGACTGCCTGTGGACCATCGCGGCCCGCCGACTCGGAGCCTCCGTCACCAACGCCGACATCGACCGGGCGTGGCGCGCCATCTACGCCGCGAACCGCGAAGGCATCGGTGCGGATCCGAACCTGATCCACCCCGGGTCGCAGCTCACGCTGCCGCCCACCATCACCATCCCCTGATCGCACGAGCAAAGGAGTGCCCCCGTGCCCGATCTCTCCGTGACCCCCTGGCCCGATCCGGTGATCGACACCCTCGGTCATGACCCCCGCTCCGAATACGTCGAACGGTTCTGGCTGCCGACGCTCGGACCGACCACGCTGCTGTTGCTGCGCCGGTTGGCCACATTGTTCGACCGCGATGCCGGCGAGATCTCCCTCGACGGGCCGGACCTCTCGCACTCACTCGGGGTGGGTGCACGTGACGGCAGTTCGACGCCGCTGATCCGCAGCTTCGACCGTCTCGTCACGTTCGACCTCGCGACCTCGCCCCAGCCGCGTGTCTACGCAGTGCGACGGTCGGTACCGCCGTTGAACCGTCGGCATCTGCACCGGCTCCCACTGTCGCTCCAGCGCGAGCACGACGAGTGGGTCACGGATCAACTGACCACCTCGGCGTTGGAACACGCGCGGCAACGGGCCCGGCGCCTGGCCTTCACCCTGTTCGAGCAAGGTGACGATCTGGACCACGTCGAGCGCACTCTGCTCGGCGTGGGGTTCCACCCGACCGTGTGCCGCGAGAGCGCGCAGTGGGCCTATGACCGGCATTCGGCGGCGTTCGCGGCGCTCGACGCGATCAACTCGTCGACCGAGTCCGCCGTCGAAGAGACCGCCCCGGTCCTCGACATCAACCGCGACTCCGCGGCGTAGTCCGCGGGTGGAGCGGCGCGTCGGTATCCCCTCCCTCCGTCCGCCGGCGCGTCGCTCCACCCGTCTCCCCTCGCGTCTCCGTACCCGGCCGCGCGACCTGCCGATACCCTCGGAGGCGTGACCGGCGACCGCACGTCCGACCCGTCCGACGCGGTCGACACCATCGCCGGATGGCTGCGCGATGCGAACGCCATCGTCATCCTCACCGGCGCGGGCATCTCCACCGACAGCGGCATCCCCGACTTCCGCGGGCCGCAGGGCGTTTGGACCAAGAACCCTGCGGCCGAGAAGACCGCGCACATCGACCACTACGTGAACGAACCCGAGGTGCGGAAGGCCGCGTGGCAGCACCGGCTGCACTCCGCGATGTGGGATGCGCAGCCGAACGATGCGCACCGCGCGCTCGTCGAGCTCGCGCGTGTCGCGCACGTCCACACGCTCGTGACCCAGAACATCGACGGTCTGCACCAGGCCGCGGGATCGGATCCGGCGACGATCATCGAGATCCACGGCACCGTGCACGAGGCCAAGTGTCTGCGCTGCGGGTGGCGGGGCCCGATGGCCGAGACGCTCGATCGGGTGCGGGCGGGTGAGGAGGACCCGGCATGCGAGCAGTGCGGCGGGATCCTCAAGTCGGCCACGATCAGCTTCGGCGAGAACCTCGTCCCCGCCGATCTGGCCCGGGCCCAACGGGCGGCCGGGGACTGCGACGTCTTCCTCGCGCTCGGCACCTCGCTCGGCGTCTATCCGGCCGCGGCCCTGCCCGAGATGGCGCTGGCCCACGGCGCCCGGCTCGTGATCTTCAACGGTCAGGAAACGCCCTACGACGGGGTGGCCGACGCCGTCTCGCACGAACCGCTCGGGCGGATCCTCCCGGCCGTGGTCGCCCGCGTGGGTGCCGCCGGGCACTGATCGGCATCGAGGTTGGGAATATCCGACCGGGTCGGTAGGATTTCAACCCCTCGAATCGCACACCATCCTCACCCCGGGAGCGCCCCGATGCCCTCGTTCCGCGAGCTCCTCGCCGAAACGAAGTCCGAGATCGCCGAGATCACCCCGGCCGACGCCGAGCCCAAGCTCGGTCAGGTCACCTTCCTCGACGTCCGCGAGCAGGACGAGCACGACGCCGGGACCATCCCCGGCGCGGTGTTCATCCCGCGCGGTCACCTCGAGAGCCAGGTCGAGAACAAGATCACCGACCGGGCCGGCGAGGTCGTCATCTACTGCGCCGGCGGAATCCGTTCGGCCTTCGCGGCGAAGACGCTGACCGAGCTCGGCTACACGAACGTCGTCTCGATGTCCGGTGGCTTCGGGCAATGGAAGAACGAAGGCCGCCCGTGGATCACGCCGGCGGTCCTCACCGCCGAGCAGCGTGACCGCTACAAGCGCCACATCCTCCTGCCCGAGGTGGGCGAGGCCGGTCAGCAGAAGCTGCTCGAGTCGAAGGTGCTGTTGCTCGGCGCCGGTGGACTCGGCTCGCCTGCCGCCCTCTACCTCGCGGCCGCGGGGGTCGGCACGCTCGGCATCGTCGACATGGACGTGGTCGACGCGTCGAACCTGCAGCGCCAGATCCTGCACAACATCGACCGCATCGGTGACCGCAAGGTCGACAGCGCGAAGAAGACGCTGACGATGCTCAACCCCGACGTCAACGTCGTCACCCACGACGTGCGCTTCGGTGCCGACAACGTGATGGAGATCATCGAGGGCTACGACGTCGTCCTCGACGGCACCGACAACTTCCCCACCCGCTACCTGCTCAACGACGCGTCGCTGCTCGCGCGCATCCCGGTCGTGCACGGATCGATCTTCCGGTTCGAGGGCCAGGTCACCGTCTTCGACCCGTACGTGGGTCCGTGCTACCGGTGCCTGCTGCCCGAGCCGCCGCCGCCGGAGCTCGCACCGAGCTGCGCGGAGGCCGGCGTGCTCGGCGTGCTGCCCGGCATCGTCGGATCGATCCAGGCGCTCGAGACGATCAAGCTCCTGCTCGACCTCGGCGACCCGCTGCGCGGCCGTCTCCTCGCGTACGACGCGCTGGAGCAGTCGTTCCGCACGTTCAAGGTGCGCCGTGACCCGACGTGCCCGGCGTGCAGCGAGGGCGCGCCGCCGATCGTGATCGCGGAGTACGACCAGCACTGCCTGCCCCACGCCGTCCTCGCCGACGGCTCGGTGCTCGCGCACTGACGCCCGGGCTCACCGCGCCCGTTCCGTCGGCGTCCCTTCGGCCCGCGGGTCGATTGGGACATACCGACGTCTTCTCGACTCCCGCTGAAGTTCGGCGGGGGGCCGGCCGAAAACCCTTCCAGCACCGGGGTCAGCCCGGTCCGGTTGGGAGGCCGTCATGGATACGTGGATCGAGCGGCGAGCGCGTCGAGCCCAGGAGCGCCGGCGGCTCGCGGTGGTGAGCGCCGTGAGTGTGCTCGCGGTCGTACTCACCCTGGTGTTGGCATCGTGCACCCGTAGCCAGGACACCACCACCGCCGCGCCGGCGCATCCGCTCTCGCACGCCGCGTTGCTACGCGACGAACGCGTGCGGGCGGTCGAGCGGTTGCAGGTCGCGGCCGCGTATACGACGACCACGACCCGACCGGCGGTGAACCCGCAGTTCGGTCCACCGCCCGAGAACACCGGCGCGGGCAAACGGATCGTGTATTGCAACTCGTGTCAGACCGCGTGGTTGATCGACGAGTCGAACTACGTCGTGTGGAAGTTCCCGGTGAGTGGGCACCGCGGCATGCCGTCGGCCGGCACGTACCACGTGTTCCGCGCGCTCGACATGGGCCGGTCCAAGCACCACCCGGATCTCCGGCTGCCCTACTTCACGGGCTTCGCGTGGGGCTCCACCACCGACATCGGCTTTCATGGCATCCCGCTACGGCCCGACGGTTCCCAGATCGAGAACGACAGTCAGCTCGGTCAGCCGCTCAGCTCGGGGTGCGTGCGGGTGAGCCAGGCGATGGCCAGGGTCATCCACGACTTCGCACCCGTCGGCACGACGGTGGTGGTCACTCCCTGATCGACGGTCCGACGCGACCTCAGCGGCGCCGGCGCGGCAGCGGATCGGAGACGAGTTCGAGCAACGTCCGAACGCCGAAGCCGGTCCCGCCCTTGCGGACGACGCCGTCGTCCGCGGCGGCGCGACCGGGGCCCGCGATGTCGAGGTGCACCCACGGCACGCCGTTGACGAACTCCTCGAGGAACAGTCCGGCAGTGAGCGCGCCGCCGTAACCACCGCTGCCGATGTTCTTGATGTCGGCGATCTCGGAGTCGATCAGCTTGCGATACTCCTTGGGCAGCGGGAGCCGCCACACCGACTCACCACTGCGTTGTGCCGCGGCCTCGACCCGGTCGCGGAGCGCATCGTCGTTGCTCATCAGTCCGGCGATCTTGTCGCCGAGCGCCACCATGCAGGCGCCGGTGAGCGTGGCCAGATCGATGATGGCGTCGGGCTTGCCCTCGGCCGCGAGTGACAGCCCGTCGGCCAGGATCAACCGGCCCTCGGCATCGGTGTTGAGCACTTCGGCGGTCTTGCCGTTGCGGAAGGTGAGCACGTCTCCGGGACGGATCGCCTCACCGCTCGGCATGTTCTCCACCATCGGCGTGTACGCCACGACCTTGGTCTTCACGTCGAGCGCGGCGAGTGCGGACATCGCGGCGATGACCGCGGCCGCGCCACCCATATCGGTCTTCATCGTCTCCATGCCACTGCCGGTCTTGAGCGACAGGCCGCCGGAGTCGAAGACCACTCCCTTGCCCACCAGCGCGATCGACCCGCGCGCGCCGGCGGGGTTGTAGGTCATCTTCACGAGCCGCGGCGGTTGCTTCGAGCCCTGCCCGACCCCGAGGATCCCACCCAGACGTTGGCGGCGCATCGCCGGGACGTCGAACACTTCGACCCGGACCCCACGCCCGCGCAGGAGCTGCGTTGCGGCCCGGGCGAAGGCCTCGGGCGACAGCTCCCGCGCCGGCATGTTGACCATGTTGCGCGCCCAGACCACCGCGTTCGCGACGGCCTCACCGCGTGCGACTCCGCGCTTCACCACCGCGGCCCCATCCGCGACCACGACGGTGACCGCGGTGATCTTGGTGGCCTTCTTCGCGCGCCGATAGTCGTCGAACGCGTAACTGCCGAGGACCACGCCTTCGACGATCGCTTGGCCGACGGCCGCACGGTCGAGCGACTCGGGCGCGGCATCGGCGAGCGTGGTGGAAACCCGGGCCAGACCGGAGGCGCGCTGGGCGACGGTGGCCGCGGCGGTGCGCAGACTGTCGACCGTGACGTCGGCGGCCGCGCCGAGCCCGACCAGCAGCGCCACACCCGGGGTGTGGGTCAACGGGACGAGGAGCGTCTGGCCGACCTTGCCCTCGAAGCCGGCCCGTTCGAGGAACCGATCCAGGCGACCTTCGAACCCCGCGGTGACGACATCGCCGCCCGCACCGAGTTCGCGATCGGCGAAGACCGGGACCGCGAGCACATCGGCGCGGACCCGGCCGGGCGCGGTGGAGGAAACGGTGAACGAGATCGTCACGAAGGACTCCTTCTGGTCAGTCGGGAAGGTCAGGTGTCGCCACGAGCCGCGCGGTAATGGCCTTCCTGCCACCGGCCGAGTGTCCAGCACAGATCCGCGAGCCGGTTGAGGTACGGCACGACCTGACTCTCCGGCTCGAGCCATTCCACCCGGGTGGCGGTGACACACGCGCGCTCGGCGCGGCGGGTGGTGGTGCGGGCGACATCGAGCGCGGCCGAGACCCGGTTCTCGCCTGGAAGCACGAACTCGGTCGGCGCGTCGAAGCGCGCGGTCACGTCATCGATGATCGGTTCGAGGGCACCGACCATCGCCGCGGTGACGCGGGTGGTGCCGTCGGTGAGCTTGTGGCGGTTCTCCGGGGCGGTGGCGAGTTCGGCACCGACCACGAACAGTTCTCGCTGCAACCGCACCAGGAGCACGCCGAGTTCGGAATCCGCTTCGCATTCCGCGCGTGCGAGCCCGAATGCTGACACGATTTCGTCGGTCGTGCCGTAGGCCTCGGGACCCGGCCCGTCCTTCGCAGTCCGCCCGCCGTAGAACAAACCGGTCGAGCCGTCATCACCAGTGCGGGTGTAGACCTTCACGAGCGCCGCGATCCAGACATCCGTGGGATCTTACGGTCACCCCGTGACCGGATCGGGACACGTGCACAAGCCATCATGGCCCGATGGGGATCACGCGCGCCGAGCGCCGCACGCGCCGGCAACGGCGGCGCAAGGTCGCCACCACCGCGGCGGGCGCCATCGCCGCCGTCGCGCTCGGGGTCGGTGTGGTGATCGCGATCACCGGTTCGGACGGGGGGAACTCCGCGGCGGCGCGCACCACGGCCGACTCCTCCTCGTCCTCCACCGCCACCGGCGCCCCGAACCCGGGCGCGGCCACCGCCACCACCCCGACGAGTGTCCCGACCCCTGACACCGGCACCCGGGAGAACGTCGCGTTCTTCTACCAGGGCATCAAACACGACACCGACTTCTCGCGTCTCGGTCGCGCGTCGGTCGTCATCGCCGGCAAGGCGGCGCCGGCGTACACGCCGAGCCTCATTCACCGCAGTGGTGCGAAGGCGTATCGCGGGATCCAGATGTACTGGTTCTCGACCGGGGACTCCTACGACGGGCTCGAGATCCCGAAGCGTCGCGACTGGGCGTACTGCCTCCAGGGCTCCGAACCCCTGATCGCGCGGACCGACGCCCGGAACAACCCGTGGGTCTACGTCGACGGCAACGAGCGCGGCGTGCAACAGGCCTTCGCCCAGCACCTCGCCGAGATCAAACGTCAGGGTTGGGACGGGGTCTTCTTCGACCGCGGCTTCGCGGCGATGACCGGGATCGACGATCAGCCGAACGCGGCCTGGAACCACGTCTCGTCGTGCACCCAGGATCCGGTCAACCCCACGGCGACGATGAGCGACGCGTATCTCGCACTCGCGGCCGAGGTGCGCGCCGCGGGCCTCAAGGTGGTCGTCAACTACGGGATGTCGCCGTTCGACCCGCGCCACCCGATGCGTCCCGATCCGCGCGACCCGAACTGCAATCCCGTCGCCAACACAGCGTGCAACCGACTCGACGACGCGTGGAACACCACCAACTGGGTGCTCGACGAGGCGATCGCCCACATCGAGGACGTCGATTGGGACGCGGACTTCCGCGCCAACCAGGGCAACGAGATCGGCGCGGCGGCCGGGCGTCACGTGATGGGCCTCATCACCAACAGCAACCTGGCCGGACGTCAGGACCGCCAGACCGCGGTCTACGCCTTCTCCCGGGTGAAGTTGTTCCCGATCCCGGTCGGGATCAACACCGGCGACGACAACTGTCCCAAGTCGCCGCCGGGCGGGCTGTGCAATCGCCATGGGGTCTATCCGGAGCTGATCGGCCTCGAACTCGGCGCGCCCGTCGACGCGCATCCGTCGAATCCCGCCTGTCGGGGCACCGACCCGCATTGCATGTGGTTCCGTCGCTACGCGAACGGCGCCTCCGTCCTGAACGTGTCACCCAAGGTCAACGTCGTCACCTTCGCCCTCGGGACGAACGGCTGTCGATACGTGAAGGACCTCGGCACCGGCCAGCCACTCGGTCAGAATGCCTGCATCAACGAGGTGACCGTGCTTGCCGGCCCGTACACGGGGCATCCCCTCGCGTACTCCACGCACGCGTGGTGACCACCACGGGCCGCGGCGAACGCATCGCCGCCCGGACCGTCATCGCGTTCACCGCGATCTACGTGCTCACGGTGCACACGCTGTGGTTCCACCGCGCGCACGCAATCCACGGCGACCTCGCCTACCACCGCGGCGTCGCGTATTCGATGGTGGGCGGTGACCTGAACGGTCAGGGACCGATCACTCACCTGATCTCGTACTTCGGTGGGCTGTTCCCGATGACGCTGGGCTTCGGGGCGCGACTGTTCGGAGTCTCGTTCGACACCTTCGTCTCCGTGGTGTCCTGGCCGGCCACGCTGCTGCTGCCGGCGAGCCTCTGGTGGCTGGGCCGCCGCATATGGTCCACGCCGCTCCCGCCGGCTCTGCTCGCGTTCCTCGGCACGGTGAGTGGACCGATCGGAAGCGACCCCGCGGCCCGATGGGTTCGCAGCGTCCTCCCGTCGGGCGCGAACTTCTGGCCGGTCTTCCCGCGCGACATCGGGCTCGTGCTCGTGATCGTCGCCGTCGCGCTCGCCTGGGGACCGCGGCGGACGCGCAACACCATCGCCATCGGTTTCGCGGTCGCCGTCGCCCTGTGCGTCCAGGTCCAGTTCGGCGCGTACGCGATGGTCGCCGCGGCCGGCGCGTTGGGCTGGACCCGCGTGCGCGACGACGGACGCGCCGGATGGCGCACCGCGTGCATCGACAGCGCGGTGCTCGGCGCGGTGGGGGTCGTCGTGTCGGCATGGTGGTGGTGGCCGCGTGTGGCCGCGTATCTGGACAGCGGCGGACTCCTCCTCAAGAGCTTCCCCGGCAACACCGATCCCCCGGCCACGATCGGGGGACTCGCCGGCGCCTTCGGGCTGCTCGGCGCGTTCGGCCTCATCGGCCTGGTCCTGGGAATCCGGTCGCCCAACCAGCGCGAGCGCTTCTTCGCAATCTGGTTCGCGGTGTTCGTACCCATCGCGGCTGCCGGTCTCGTCATCGGAGACTCGGGCGTGCTCACCGGCCGGCGCATCTTGTTCCTGATGAGCATCCCGATCGCGGTGTGCGCCACCACCGCGGTCGTCTGGGTCACGAGTCGCGTCGATCTGCGCGTGATCCTCCCGGTGCTGGTGGTGGTGGTGGCCATCCCCGGCGTGTTCGAGGCGCGCTGGATCCGCGACCGGGTCGACGCCGCGTGGTCACCGGCCGTCGCGCCGAGCCCCTACGCCGCGGCCGCCTGGGCGCCCACCCTGGACCGGCTCCGGGCCCGGACCGAGGCGGGCGACGGGGCGACGATCGTCGCGCCGGACAACGACGCCGAGTTCATCTGGGAGAACACGGGCGCGCAGCCCACCAGCTTGTGGCTGCCCGGTTGGGTGAAGCTCGGGTTCCGCCTCGAACCGCTCACCGGCACCGGCTACCTCCCACGGGTGCGGGCGACACAGGCGGCGTTCGCCCGGGGAGCCGCAGGGTTGTGCCGCCTCACGCGCACGTCCGGCGCCGAGCGCCTGGTACTTCGCCGATCGGGCGACGCAGCCGGGTTCTACGACGTGCGCCCGTCCGCACGGTGGCGGGTGGATCCGGCCGACCGGTCGGAACGGTCGATCCATCGCCGGGTGGCCCCGGGTCTGATCTATCTCGACGTGAACGACACCGAACTCGTCTCGATGGCGGCCCGTGCGGAACTCACCCTGGACTGGCACGCGCCCGAGGTGCGCTTCGTCGACATCGACTTCGCACCGCGCGCCGATCAGTCGCCCACTCCGCCGGTGCGCTTCGAAGCTCCGGGAGTGGATCCGACGCCCACCATCTCGTCGCTCGGACCGGGCCGCGTGCGCGCCCGGTTCCGGACCCCGAGCGGTCTGCCCGATGGAGCGCGCATCGTCGCCGACGGGAAGATGACCGTCGAGCGGGTCACCGGGTACGTGCCGGCGCCGCGGCTCTTCACCGCGACGGCACCGACCGAGGACACGCCGGTCACGCTCACCGCCGGGCAGATCTGTCGCCCGGTCAACTGACGACGGCGAAGAGCGCGAATCCTTCCCCGACGCGGAGGAGCCGCAGGTCGGGACGCCGCCGCAGCCCTTCGATGTCGGTCGGGAACTGCACCCCCGCCCCCAACGCCCACGGTCCCGTCGCCACCAACACGTGGGTGATGCCCGGTACCGGCAACGGCGGTGGCGGCGCGTCGATCGGCGCCGGATGTGCGAACCAGCTGATGGACGTCTTCAACAGCCCGTTGACCCGCTCGAGCACGCCCCGCTCGGTGTACGGCGCGCGCCCGTCGAGCACGCCGCGGGCGCCGACCACCACCGGGACATAGCCCTCGCTGTAGACATTGGTGAGGACGAGCGCGCCCGCGGGGAGTCTCAGGTTCCGGAGCTGGCCCAAGGTTGCGACCGCCGGTTCCTGTACGTCGAGCGACATCGTCCAGCGCGCGGCTGGGACACCGATCGCGAGGACCACGACGACCGCGAGGGCCGCGGCCGGATTGCGCCGCACCCGCCCGAACGCCGAGACCGCGAGCGCGGCCGCGACCGGTACGAACACGTAGACCAACGGCAGAACGCGCGCGAAGCCGGTGCGACGGGGCACGTCGGTGGAGTACGACGCGGCCAGGAAGATCGCGAATCCGACCACCGCGACCAACGCGACACCGACCGAGATCACGAACCGCAGCGCCGCCCGCCGATCCTCGCCGCCGCGTCGAACCATCACCAGGACCCCGAGCAGCGCGAGCGCGGCACCCGCCGCCCACCAGGGCCAGCCGAGTCCCGCGAACCCCTGCCGCAACGACGTGCGCGCCACGTCGGCCATCGACGGCGGTCGGGACGGATCCACTACCCCCACCGTGAGTTCGCGGAACGCCCAGGTCGGGTCGCCGCCGACACCCACTGACGGCAGCCGACCGAGCTTCTCGGCGCCCGACAGTCCTCCGCCCAACGCGAGATTGCCCAGGACCCAGGTGGCCACGAGCACGCCACCGAGGGACCCGACCGCGGCACGGACGCCCGGGAGTTTGCGCCCCGCGACGAGCGCGGCCGCGACGATGCCGACCACCCAGGCCATCGCGAACACCCAATCGATGCCGTGGATCTCGCTGAGCGCGAGGGATCCGGCCGCGAGTACGACGAGCGTGGTCGGCTCGCGCCGCTGCAACCACAACACCGCGAGCGCGGGGAGCAACAACATCAGCGCGTAGCCCGCGCTCTCGGGCCGGAACGACGCGAGCTTCACCGCGAAGGTCGTGCCACTGGCGATCACGATCGCAGCCATCGCGGCCGCCAAGCGACGGCCGCCCAGCACTCGCGTGAGGAGATAGCCCGCGAGGACCATCGTGATCGCGGCGACCGCCCGCGTGAGCTGCGCGGCGACCAGCATCGTCGGGCGACCACCCGCGACCGCAAGCACGCCGGAACTCGCGGTGAAACCCGGATAGTCGTCGAGGAACGGCAGACGCGTGGCCCACTCGTAGGACCAGTGCGGCACCCCGTGGGCCACGATCGTTTCGCGCGTGAGTTGCCAGTAGTACCAGGGGGTCGATCCCAACAGCGTGTCCCGGCGCGCGGCGGCCAATGTGATCGCCGGTCCGGCCGCGAGCACGATCGCGCCGCCCGCCACCACCACGCCGCGTCCGACGCCGACGCGGTCACCGCGGCGCCACGCGGCCGGTCCGGTCAGCCCGATGACCACGAGCGCGCCGAGCGCGACGGCCCCGATGCACACCCACGATCCGGTCGCAGTGAGGTGCCCGCTGCGCACGAGCACGATGCTGCCGATCGTCCACAGCGCCAGCGCGCCGGTGAGCCCGACGGTCGCGCCGCGCACGAGTGAGGGGTGGGGCGCGCGTCGTTCGGCGACGAGGCCGATCGCGAGTCCCGGAAGGACGACGCCACCGAGGAGCGCGAGCGCGCCGAGGAAATAGGCGGTCACGAAGCGCGCGTCAGGCCGCGCGCCCGCGCCGCGCAGTGCGCGCGATTACACCGAGGAACCCGAGTGGGTAGCCGAGTCGCCGCGGCTTCTTGCTCTCACCGTGCGAACGACTCCGGATGTGCACCGGCACCTCGAGTATCCGCAGCCCTTGCCGGGACGCTTCGATGAGGATCTCCGGGGCTGAGAACCGGGCCTCGTGCAGCTCCATGGTCGCCAGGCTCTTGGCCCGGATCGCGCGGTAGCCATTCGTGCAGTCGGTGATGTCGGTGCGTCCGACCCGGTTGATCAGCGCGGTGAAGGCGCGGATGCCGACATCGCGTGCGCCACCCGCGTCGTCGTACTCCCCGAGGAAGCGCGACCCCTGCACGTAGTCGGCGCGGTCATCGAGGATCGGCATGACCAGGTCCATCATCTGGTCCGGGCGATGTTGACCGTCGGCGTCCATCGTCATGACGATGTCGACCTCGCGTGCGAGCGCGATCGCCACCCCGGTGCGGATGGCGTCTCCCTGGCCGCGGTTGACCGGGAGCACCGCCGTGGTGAATCCCGCCGCGCGCGCGACCCCGGCGGTGTCGTCGGTCCCACCGTCGACCACCACGATCGGCTCGACGCGCAGTCCGACGACCCGTTCAGGGAGTTCTTCGAGGACGTCGACGATGCCGTCGGCTTCGTTGTACGCCGGGATCACCACACCGATCGTCGGCTCGGTCACCGGTTCGATGGCGCCGACGCCTTCCACCGCGAGACCGACGACGAGGTCGCCGAGCGTCCGGTCCAAGACGCGGAACTTCTTGGTCATGTCGAGTACTCCTGACGGAACCAGTCCGCGGTTGTGCGCAGCCCTTGCACGAGCGGCGTGTCCGGCGCATAACCCAGGTCGGTCTTCGCACGCGAGATGTCCGAGAACGCGCGACGGATCTCTCCGGGCCGTTCGGGCTCGTGGACGACCTCGACACCGGCGTCGGCCATCAGCTCCGCCAACAGCACCATCAACTGGTTGACCGAGGTCTCGGTTCCCGTGCCCAACTGGTACAGGCCGCCGGTAGGACGTTGCACGATCGCGGCAACGACCGCGGCGCAGAGATCGTCGACGTAGAGGAAGTCACGCGTCTGCTCACCATCGCCGTAGACCACGAGCGGCTCGCGGTCCATGATCCGCTTCAGGCAGAGCGCCACGACGCTGCCCTTGTGGTAGCTGAATGGCCCGTACACGTTGGTGAAGCGCAGGGCGGTCGCGCTGATGCCGTACGAACCGGAGAAGGCCGAACACAGTCCCTCACCCGCCAACTTCGACGCACCGTACGGCGAGAGTGGCCGCGGCGCGAGGCCTTCATGACCGGGCGGTTCGACGGATCCGAGCGGCGCGCCGGAGCTGGCGAAGACGAAGGCCCCGGCCCCGCCGTCACGCGCGGCGAGCAATGCGTTCAGGGTCCCCATGACATTGACCTCCGCGTCGCCGCGCGGGTCCTCGACCGAGTCGACCACGCCCGTGCGCGCCGCCAGATGCACGATCGCATCGACGCCACGCGCGGCGGACGCGAGTGCATCCGCGTCGCGGATGTCACCGGCGACGATGTCGTCGTAACCCGCGGCCTCGGCATCGCTGACTCGACCGGTCACGAAGCTGTCGTACGCGATGGTCCGGGCGCCCGCGGCAGCCAGGAGGCGCCCGAGGTTCACACCGATGAAGCCGGCGCCGCCGGTCACGAGCACCGAGCGCCCAGCGAGCGCGGCGATACCAGAAGTCGAGGAGGTGTCGATCGTATGGAATCTACCGGTCGCCGGGCGGGAGACCGGGGACGGAAGCTCAGCGCCCGGTGAGCAGCCACCACGGGAACGACGTCCCGGCGGGTGGGGGCAGATTGGCCGAGACCAGGCTGACGAGCCGGGTGTCGCGTGCCATCTCCTGGTCGGTCCGAGGTCGGGTGACCGCCACGAACCACGGCAGGACCACCGCCGGCGCCGTCTTGTCGCCCGCGATCACCTGGAGGTCCGGCAACGAGTTGAGCGCCCGGCTGTGGAAGTACCGACCGAACGGCGGACTCGGGGTGATCCAGACCACTCGACCGGCGCGGGGCCGCGTGAGGTGAGGACGCCCCCGTCCGGCGATCACGAACTGGACCGGCCGATGGATGCCGTTCCAGGCCAGGTAGCGCTCGATCGAGTCCTGCCATCGGATATCGATCGGACCGACCACGACGAGATCGGAACGAGGCGTGGTGGCCACGACCCGCGCGAGCTCGCGGTAGGCGGTCTTCTCGGTGGTGAAGTACGCGCCCGTCGCCGCGATCGACAGCACGAGGACGAGCACGGGTGCGAGGTGCATGACCCACGTACCCGCTCGGTCACGAGCCCGTGCGCGCAGCCGCATCCCGAGACCATCGATCCCGATGACCGCGAGCAGGATCGTCGGTGGGAGGAGGAACTCCACCCGCCGCACCGCGAGCGGCGTGCGCAGGATCCAGGCCAGCGGCACGAGCACGATCACGAAGCCGACGGTGTAGAGGATCATGAGGCGCGCCGGATCCCGCAGCCCGGGCCGCGCGACGAACGGCGCCAGGACCGCGAACGCGACCAACAACACCACGAGCGGCGTCAACCGCCCGGTGTTGCCGAGCACCCACTCGACCAACCGCTTGAAGAGGTCGACGTTCAACGCCACCCGGGCCCGACCCGGCGCGTTGAGCGCGTAGGAGCGGCCGTCGATGAGATCCGGCACCCAGCGGATGAGCCCCCAGAGGTACCAGGGCAACGCGATCAGTGCGGCGACGACGACGGTGAGTCGCGTGTGCGCGATCACCAGGCTGTGACGGGGCAGCCGAGCGGCCCGGATCTCGGCGCGGATCCACCACCGGGCGCCGAGCACCTGCGCCACGATCACCGCCGGCGCGAACGGGTGAGCCAGGAGGAGCAAGGCCAAGGCGACGCCCCACGCCACGAAGTCGCCGACCTTGCGTTCTTCGAGCGCGCGCGCCAGGAGCCACCACGACACGAGGTGCAGCGCCGAAAACGTGGTGTAGTAGCGATTCTCCTGCGAGTACCGCACCGCGAACGGCGCCACCGCCAGCAGCGCTCCGGCGAGCAGCGCGATGTCCGTACGCCGGGTGACGCGCCGTGCGAGTCCGATGAGCGCGACGACCTCGAGAGTGCCGAACAACGCGGCGGGGACTCGCGCCGCGGTCTCGAATCCGAACGGCAGGAGCCGGGTCGACAGCCACACCGAGATGAAGTGCAGCGGCGGTTCGAACGGTCCACCGCGCGCCTGCAGGTCCGTGAGCAGATGGCCCGACCGGACGAACGACGCGACGTTGATCTCGTCGATCCAGAAGCTGTTCGTCCCGAGTCGGAGCAGCCGCAGACCCAACGCCACCGTGACGATCACGGCCGCGCTCGCGGCGAAGTGTCGGGTCAGCCCGCCGGGAACGACTGCCGGTTCGACCGCCGGGTTGGGACTAGCGCCAGCGCGTCGCGGGATCGATCGCGCGGACGTTGACACGATCCTTGAATCTCTCGACGGTGTGCAGCACCGTTTCGATCAGCTCCTCGGACAGCAGGCGCGGCTTGAGGCCCAGCTTCAGGAGCCCGGTGTGGGTCGGGTTGTAGTAGTGCTCCTCGAGCTCGAACCGCGGGTTGTCGACATGCGCGAGCTCGGCGTTGTAGCCGAGGTGTCGCGCCGCGGTGACGACCTCGTCGGCGAGCTGCATGACGGTGAAGGTCTCGGTGAACTGGTTGAACACCCGCATCTCACCCTGCGCCGCCGGGTTCTGCGTGGCGAGGTCGATGCACTGGATCGTGTCGCGGATGTTCAGGAATCCGCGAGTCTGGTGGCCCTTGCCGTACACGCTGATCGGGTGTCCGATCACGGCCTGCACGCAGAAGCGGTTCAGTGCGGTCCCGAAGATCTCGTCGTAGTCGAACCGCGTGAGCAGCCGGTCGTCGAGCTCGGTCTCGTCGGTGTGGATGCCGTAGACGACGCCCTGGTTGAGATCGGTGGCGCGCAGGCCCCAGACCCGACACGCGAAGTGGATGTTGTGGGAGTCGTGCACCTTGGACAGGTGGTAGAAGCTGCCCGGGAGCTTCGGGAACGGCAACCGGTCGCTGCGCCCGTTGTGCTCGATGTCGAGGTAGCCCTCTTCGATGTCGATGTTCGGCGTGCCGTACTCGCCCATCGTGCCGAGCTTCACGAGGTGGGCGTCCGGCGTGACCTCGCGCATCGCCCAGATGACGTTCATGCAGCCTTCGACGTTGTTGCGCTGCGTCTCCCACGCGTGATCGCGGTCGATCATCGAGTACGGCGCCGACGGGATCTCGCCGTAGTGCACGATCGTCTCGGGCTCGAACGAGCGGAAGATCTCGAGCAGCCCTTCGTAGTCGCAGATGTCGAGGACGTGCGCCTCGATGCGGTTGCCCGAGACCTGGGCCCACGCATCGACCCGCTCCTGCAACGCCGCGATCGGAGTCAGGCTGTCGGTGCCGCGCTCGAGGTGGCCGCGCCGCCGCGTGAAGTCGTCGACGATGCACACATCGTGGCCCTGGCGCGAGAAGTGCATGGCCGTCGGCCAGCCCAGGTACCCGTCACCACCGAGAATCAGAACCCTCACGTTGGACCTCCGCCGATCGTCGATTCGCGCGCTCCCCGAGGTCTGGCGTCAACCTCGCGCACTCGTACCCGATGGCGGGTGAGGCTATCGGCGGGGTTCGCCCGGATCGGGGACCGAAGCGGACTCGTTGAGCGGTTTTTCGGCATTCGCGAGCGGGTGCCACACCAGCGCACCCATCGCGACGCTCGCGGCGATCGCGCCGGCCAGGAAGCCCACCTCGACCCGCATCAGGGTGTCGGTACCGATCGCCACCGCGGCCACGAGCGCACCGACACCGCAGAACCAGCCCGCAGTCACGCGATTCGGGTATTCGAGGGCAATCAGGGCGCTCGCGAGGGTGACCGCGAGCAGATAGATGCACGAGGCCGCGGCGAGGAGCGCCATATCGGTCGAACCGAGCACGAAGTCCTCGCCCCAGCCGATGCGCACGACCGTCGGGCCGAGCACGGCGGCCCCTGCCGTGGCCACGACCACGAGGCCCGCGAGCGCGAGCACCAACGCCCGGGTCTCCGCGGCGAGCGCGCTCCCCCGGCCGCCGCCCGCATGGTGGGACAACCGCGGGACCAGAGCCGCCTGCGCGGCCTGAAAGAGAAAGACCGGGACGCGCGCGACGATCAGACTCGCCACGAACGCACTGATCAGGTCGGAGTCATCCGGCGCGAAGAGACGGACGAAGACCGGCGCGAGGTTGACGAGGGCCTGTGCGAGCAGTGACGCACCGAGTAACCATCCGAGCGCCCGAGAGATCTCGCGCCACGGCGCGTCGGGGCCGGATTGACCCACCATCGCGCCGTCGCCGCCCACCAGCGCCGCCGCGATCCCGAGCAGGGGCGCCACCGCGAGGACGACCGCGTACGCGCCGGCGTCGTCCACGCCGAACGCGATGAGGACGAACACCGCGACGACACGCGACGCGGCCTCGACGCCGAGCAGCCGACCGTAGGCGCCGAAGCGCGCCTCGCCGGCGAGCACACCGCGGACGAGGTACTCCAGCATCGTCGTCGCGAACAGGACCGCGAACGCGACGACGAGCACCCAGCTGTCGTCGAAGAGTTCACTCGCGAGCGCCGAACCGAACGACAGGATCAGCGTGACGACCACGACCGTGAACCCGCCGCTCGCGATCGCGGCGCGCCGAATGACCGGGCCGACCCCGACCCCTTGGGCACGCCGGCTCGAGATGGCGCGTGACACCTCCTGCTCCACGGGGAGTCCCGCCGCGTTCCCGGCGAGGAATCCGACGATCCACAGAGTCGAGAGACCCGACGCCGCGGCGGCGCCGAGCGCCCGGCCCGTCGCGGCGAGGAACACGTAGGCGAGGATCCCGCTGATCCCGACCCAGACCCCCACGGTGCCGGTCCCGGCCGGCAGGACCCCGGCCGCGCGGCGCATCCGGCCCGGCGGGCGGCCGTCGTCGTCGACGGCAGCGGGGGCAGGCTCCACGAGGGCGACCGTACCGGAGCAGGACGAGCCGCGAGTGCCATCGCGCCCGACTTTCAAGGGGAATCCGATGTAACCCACCCGATAGCCTGTCCCGTTCCATGTCGGACTTCCTCGCGACGCTGCCTGAACGCGTCCTCATCCTCGACGGCGCGTTCGGTACCTGGGTCCAGGATCAGGATCTCGGCGCGGACGACTTCGGCGGCCCTGTCCTCGAAGGGTGCAACGAGCACCTCGTCCTGACCCGACCGGACCTCGTCCGCCAGATGCACGGCGAGTATTTCGCCGTCGGGGTCGACGCGGTGGAGACCGCGACCTTCGGCGCCTTCGGTCTCGTGCTCGCCGAGTACGGGATCGCCGACCGCGCCTACGAGATGAACGTCGCCGCCGCGCGCATCGCGCGGGAGGCCGCCGAGGAGTACAGCACGCCCGGGCGGCCGCGCTGGGTGGTGGGCTCGGTGGGGCCGGGCACCCGTCTGCCCAGCCTCGGCGCGATCGCGTTCGATGCGCTCCGCACCGATTACCAGGAGCAAGCGGCAGGACTGATCGACGGGGGCGCGGACGTCCTGCTCGTCGAGACCGTGTACGACCTGCTCCAGGCGAAGGCCGCGCTCCTGGCGTGTCGTCGCGCGATGGCCGACGCCGGCCGCGAGTTGCCGCTCATGGTGCAGGTCACGATGGAGACCACGGGACGGATGCTCGTCGGCTCCGAGATCGGCGCCGCCCTCACGGCGCTCGAGGCGCTGCAGCCGGATGTCATCGGCCTGAACTGCGCGACGGGCCCGGTCGAGATGACCGAACATCTGCGTTATCTGGCGCAGCACGCCCGCACGTTCCTCTCGTGCCTGCCCAACGCCGGGCTGCCGTCGGTCGTCGACGGCCACACCCACTACGACCTCACGCCCGA
>Ga0075026_100000320_pt1 | contig 18939 bp, 18 predicted proteins | sample Str012_2_FD_71392 | JGI IMG/M metagenome (GOLD analysis project Ga0075026, IMG submission 71392) | Freshwater sediment microbial communities in response to fracking from Pennsylvania, USA - Straight Creek_MetaG_SC_2012 | ecosystem: Environmental > Aquatic > Freshwater > Creek > Sediment... | reverse complement strand
CGCCATAACTGCGGCGGTCTCAGGGGGTCAACGCATCGGCACCTTCGATCGAGTTGGATCGATCGGGAGGTGTGTTGTGGAACGACTGTCGGAGTTGGAGAAGTGGCGGATTGCGGAGCTGGCCGCGCAGGGATTGCCGAGTCGGATGATCGGCAAAGAGATCGGGCGTGCGCATCGCACCGTCTGGACGTACATCCGGTTATTGCGCCGACCACCGGTCCCGGAGCGGAAACGGTCGGTGTTGCGGTTGTCGTTGACTGAACGTGAGGAGATCTCGCGGGGTCTGGCCGGCGGTGAGTCACGACGGTCGATCGCGCGGCGGCTGGGTCGGTCTCCATCGACGGTCTCGCGGGAGGTCAACGCCAACGGCGGCGTGCGTCGCTATCGGGCGTGTCGTGCCGACACGGACGCTCTTCGTCGTGCGCTGCGTCCGAAGCCCGCGAAGCTGGCGGTCTGCGGTCGGCTCCGGATGGTGGTGGAGTCGAAGCTCGAGGTGCGTTGGTCTCCGCAGCAGGTCTCGGGTTGGCTGGTGGACGAGTTCCCTGACGATCCGGAGATGCGCGTGTCGCACGAGACGATCTACATGTCGTTGTTCGTGCAGTCGCGCGGCGCGTTACGGAAGGAACTGGCCCGTTATCTGCGGTCGGGGCACACCACTCGTCGTCCGCGCGGTCACACAGTGATGAACGGCCAAGGCCAGCTGCGGGGCACGCTCAACATTCGCGAACGGCCTGCGGAAGCCGATGACCGGGCCGTGCCGGGCCATTGGGAAGGCGACCTCCTCATGGGCAGACGGATGCATGCGATGGAGACGTTGGTGGAACGCAAGACCCGATTCGTCATGCTGATCGCACTCCCGAACGGGCACGCCGCCGATGTCGTCGCGGACGCACTTGCCGCGAAGATCGTCGAGCTCCCCGAACAACTGCGTCGTTCGATCACCTGGGATCAAGGCAAGGAGATGGCCGCTCACGCAAAGTTCAGTGTCACGACCGGTGTCCCGGTTTACTTCTGCGACCCGCGTAGTCCCTGGCAGCGTGGCAGCAACGAGAACACCAACGGCCTGTTACGCCAGTACTTCCCGAAACGAACCGAGATCGCGCACTTCACCCAAGCCGATCTCGATGACGTTGCTGCAGAACTCAACGACAGGCCTCGACAAACCCTCGGCTGGAAGTCACCATCACAAGCACTCGACGAAGTGTTGCGTTGACCACCTGAACTCGCAGCCGATCGGCAATCGCCATGAGCGTCGCAGAGTGGGCAATCTGGAGCGCCAGCCGCAAACGGTGCCCGGCGTTGTCGGCGGCCGTATCCGCTCACGGTTGTTCGTCGTCGGCGATCCGGGGTAGGTAGAGAGAGCGACTGGTCAGTCTTGGGTTGGTGCGAGCGAATGGTGATGAGGGTGGACGTTCGGAGAACGGGACGGATCTTCGGCTGGTTCTTCATCGGCACTTTCATCACCAGCATTCCGGCGCGGATCCTGTTCGTTCATGGGGTGGGCGCGGGCTGGACCGACATGCGTTTCGTCCCTGGAGCTGGTTCCAATACGAGCCTGAAGCTGGGCGCGATCTTCGAGTTCGGATTGATCGTCACCAACATCGCGACTGCGGTCGTCATCTACCCACTTGTGCGGCGATGGAGCGAAACCGTTTCGCTCGGATACGTCACCGCTCGCATCATGGAGTCGGTCTTCATCGCGATCGGCCTCATGAGCATCATTTCGGTCGTGAACGTGAACGACGCATTAGTCGGAGCGACAGGAGCCCGAGCCATCGCCCTCGGCGCTCAGGGCAACTCCCTAGTGCACACCTACGAATGGTGCTTCTTGTTCGGGCCCGGACTCGTAGTGGGCTTCGGGAACGGATTGATGCTGGGCTACCTGATGTACCGCTCAGCCCTCGTTCCTCCCCGCATGGCGATCTTGGGGCTCATAGGCGGCCCCTTGCTGATTCTGTCTTTCGTGCTGATCTTGTTCGGTGTGTACAAGAACGGATCCGGGCCTGCGTCCCTATTGGCGTTGCCGGAGATCGCATGGGAGCTATCGCTCGGAATCTACGCGGCGTGGAAGGGCTTCAGACCGGTCGCAATCCCGGAGCGCAGGGCGGCGATCGCATAACTAATCGGATGCCGCGAAGGGACACGCCGGCTATCGCGCTGTCGATGGCGGGCAGTGGTCGACCCCTTACTTCGTCGCCCACCAGCATGAGTGGGGTACCAGAACTGCCGGTCGGTGCTCGCCGTAACCTGACCGCATGTCGCGTCTCAAGGACATCTGCGTCGACTGTGCCGACCCGTGGTCTCTTGCACTTTGGTGGGCCGAAGTCCTCGGGTATCGAGTTCGACCACACGCGACCGAAGACCTCGCCGCACTGCGAGAGGCTGGCATCATCGGACCCGAAGGAGATCCATCCATCGCGGTCGATCCGATCGACGAACGTGGTCCAACCTTCTGGTTCAACCGGGTTCCAGAGCCGAAGAAGGCGAAGAACCGCGTGCATGTCGACGTTTACGGGAACGCCGACGAGCTCATCCGTCGAGGCGCGACACTCGTCGCATCCGAAGATCGCTGGACGGTGCTCGCCGATCCTGAAGGTAACGAGTTCTGCGTCTTCGGTCCGAGGTCTGAATAGCGACAGAACTGCCGATCCGCACTCGCCGAGCTGGAGCGCGAGACGGGGATCGATGAGGTTCGGTTGGTGTGGCGACGACGGCGCTTCCGTAGGAGACTCTGATCATGTTTAACGTGATCGTTGTCGGTACCGATGGCTCGGAGTCCGCGGCCGTTGCCGTCCGCCACGCGACCGAGCTTGCGAAACAAGCGCGCGCCGCGTTGCACATCGTGAGCGCGTACCGGCCCGTGGCACTAGGCACGGTTGCGATGGCTTCGAGCGCGGGAGCGGCGACGCTCGACGTGGAGCACGTGAACCGCAGCGTGGCTGAACAGGGCCAAAGTGTGTGTGACCATGCCGCGACGCAGGCGCGCCGTGACGGCGTGAAGGTCGAGCTCCACGCGGTGCCCGGCGACGCCGCCGACGTTCTGGTCAGTGTCGCGACCGAGGTCGGCGCCGATCTGGTCGTCGTCGGGAACCGCGGTATGAGCGGCCAGCGGCGGTTCATTCTCGGCAGCGTGCCGAACAAGGTCTCGCACCACTGCCCGTGCAGCATCCTGATCGTCGACACAACAACGAAGGACCCAGCGACGGCGCGGCGTCCAGACGCGCCATAACTGGTCCTCCTGCTGCATCCGTGGGTGCGTGCAGGGTTGGTCCGCGAGTGCACCCCGCCTGATTCCTAGCTTCGGAGTTGCTTAACGACTTCGATCCAGGAGGTAAGGCGGGGTGCGGACAAGAGCGTATGGGAACGCGCTTGTGGGCTCACGCGAACGGCCGTTGAGGGTGTCGATTTCGACGGGGTCGCGGACGCGATCGTGGTGTCGGTTCGGCCAGTCGCGCGAGCGCGTAGCCGGTGCGGACGCTGTGGGCGACGATCAGCGCGTTACGACTTGGGTGATCGTCGCCGGCGGTGGCGGGCGTTAGATGTGGACACGACGAAAGTGTTTCTCGAGGAGACTGCGCCGCGGGTTCGGTGTCGGACGCATGGGGTGACGGTCGCGGCGGTGCCGTGGGGGCGTCACGGTGCCGGGCACACCCGCGACTTCGACGACCTCGCCGCCTGGCTCGCGGTCCGGACATCGAAAAGCGCCGTGATGGAACCGTTACGCGTCGCGTGGCGCACGGTCGGGTCGATCGTGACGCGCGCGTCAACGCGGATGTCGACGCGACGATTGATCGTCTCGATGGGTTGGGGCGGATCGGGATCGACGAGATCTCCTACACGCGCGGTCACCGTTACATGATCGTGGTCGTTGATCATGATCGTGGCCGGCTGGTGTAGGCGGGACCGGGCCGTAACGACACCGCCCTGAAGCGTTCTTCGACGAGCTCGGCCCCGAACGAGCCGCATTGCTCACGCATGTTTCGGTTGATATGGCTGACTGGATCGCCCGCGTGGTTGCAGACCGCGCCCCCAACGCCGTGCGGAGCGCCGACGCGTTCCACGTGGTGGGGGGCGATCGACGCGCTCGAGATCGAACGTCGCCGAGCCGGGAACCAAGCCAAAGGCCGTCGCCCCGCCCGCGGGCTTGGCCTCGCGCGCCAAGGACGCTCGACCGGCGACGCGCAACACATCTCCAAATCGGGTTACGCGCGCTGGAAGAAACCCCGGTGATCTCACCGGCCGTCAACCGCCCAACTCGACTGGATCGCCAGGACCGACCCGCGTCTGTGGCGCGCGGACCTCCTCAAAAAGGGACTGCGCTATGTGTTCGCGGTCAAAGGCGAACACGGCAAGATCGCGCTCGACCGGTGGGGCGAGCTGGGCGCGCCGATCCCGGATCCCCGCGTTCGTGCAACTCCAAGGCCGGATCCGTCCGCACCGCGAGGCAATCGACGTCGCGCTCGACTCCGGCCTCTCCCAAGGGCTCATCGAAGCCACCAACAACAAGATCCGGCCGTTGACGCGCGTCGCGTTCGGATTCCACGGACACGAACCCCTCATCGCGCTCGCGACGCTCGCGCTCGGATCACACCACCCCGACTCCCAGGCCGCGAATAACCCACGGATCAGACAGGAGAACCAGTTATGCGCGCCTACGACCAATCGGCACCCCGGCCGACGAACAATGTCGTCTCGTCGACGAAGCAAAGTCGGTTGCCATCTGGATCGAGACAGTAGAACGATCGCTCACCCCATGGACGTGTCTCGATCGGCGATAGCTGGCGAGCGTCGGCGACCTGCGCTCGCTGGTGCACAGCATCAAGATCGGCAGTCGCGAAGTACATGTTGTCCGGGGTCGATTGAAATGGCCCCAGGGGTTCTACCTGCCAGTCGATGACCGCGACGATCACATCACTGCAATGAAAATAGAGACGACTCGGGACCGTGTCGTCCGCATCGAGAGCGAGGATGGTCTCGTAGAAGGCTCGGGAAACTTCAATCCGAGACGCGGGGATCGCGATACGAAAGACGCGCATCTCATTCGCCTCTCTCGGTTCCGGACAGCCGAACACCCGACTCTCTCACGCCGCACATATTGCCCGATCTCGCGCGGTGCGGCGAATACCGATCGGCAGTTCGGTACGCGTTCCGTGCCGTCGCGGAGAGTCGTGCGTTCGCGATCGCGAGCGTTCCTTACCCCCACTTCGGGTGCGGGTTCCCGGTATCGATTCGGGATTCTGGGACAGCCGACTCGTCTAAGGCCGCGCCGGTGCGCGCTTCGGGCGAAGGTATGCCGGTACTGCCGATGGGTCGATCTTCGGAGTTGGCTCGGGCGGGCGGAGTGTGGAGGCGTGGGGTCGAGCGACGTGGCTGAGCGCGGCGCTCGTACGCTGTGGTCGCGCTATTGGGACAACGGCTAACGCCGGTCAGCTCGCGATGGGGTCCCGGACGATGGGGCAGGTCATGCAGTGGCCGCCACCTCTACCGCGTCCGAGTTCGGCGCCGACAATCGTGATCACCTCGACGCCAGCCTTGCGGAGCAGCGAATTGGTGTGCGTGTTGCGGTCGTAGGCAACGACCACACCCGGCTCGATCGCGACGAGGTTGTTGCCGCTGTCCCACTGCTGCCGTTCGCTGTCGTAGAGCGATCCACCGGTCTCGACGACGCGTAGCTCCTTGAGCTGCAGCGCGCTCGCGACCACGTCGACGAAGGAACGCGACTCGTCGGTTACCTCGATGCCCGTCGGGCCGTCGCCCGGGCGAAGCGTGAACGCGTGGATGCCGTCGACGATGCCCGGGTAGGCGGTCGCGACGTCGCGGTCGGCGAAGGTGAACACAGTGTCGAGGTGCATGGCGGCACGGAGCTTGGGCATGCCCGCGACGACGACCTGTTCGGCCGCGCGATTCTCGAACAGCGCGGCAGCCGTCTGTGTGATTGCTTGGCGGGAGCTGCGCTCACTCATGCCGATGACGACCACACCGCCGCCGGGCACGAGTACGTCGCCACCTTCGAGCGTCGCCTGCGCCCATTCCTGCTCCGGATCGCCCCACCAAACGGTGGATCCCACGAAATCCGGGTGGTATGCGTAGATGGCCTTCATCAGCAGCGTCTCGTCGTGCCGGGCCGGCCAGTAGAGCGGGTTCAGCGTGAGGCCGCCATAGATCCAGCACGTGGTGTCGCGGGTGTACAGCGTGTTCGGCAACGGCGGCATGAGGTACTCGTTCACGCCCGTCGACTCGCGGGCGAGCGCGAGGTAGCTCGGCCGGAAGTCGTCGGGAAGGTCACGTGTCGAGAGTCCGCCGATCAGGAATCGGGCGAGGGTGGTGGTGTCGAGCTCGTCGAGGAACGCTCGTGTGTCTGTGACGAGGCCGAGGCCGACTTCGTTGGCGATGATCTTGCGGTCGAGGAGCCACGAGCGAGCATCTGCGATCGCCATCGTCTCGGCGAGCAGCTCGTGGAGTTCGACCACTTCGACGCCGCGGTCGCGCATCTTGTCGCTGAAGTCGAAGTGGTCGCGTCGTGCATTTTGGACCCACAGCACGTCGTCGAAGAGGAGGTCGTCGCAGTTGGTGGGGGTGAGGCGCTCATGCGCGAGCCCCGGCGAGCACACGAGGACCTTGCGAAGTCGGCCGACTTCGGAATGGACGCCGTAGTCGGACACGGACAAGGCGTTCGCCATGATCGAAACGCTCCTGGAGATCGAGTTGCCGGAGAAGAGGACAAGACCTCAGATCGTGATCGCTCCCGATGCGAGGCCGATAACGCCGGCGACGCCGCCGACGATCAACGTTCCGCACAGTACGGCTTCGGCGCGGCGGAAGAGCAGCTTGTCGTTCTCGCGACGGGCTTTGACGTAGAGCACCGTGCCGGGGGCGTAGATGATGCAGGAGAGCAGGAGGAACTTGAGTCCTGCCGCGTACACGAGGAACACCGTGTAGATCGTCGCGAGTCCGGCGATGATGGCTTGCGACCGGCGCGCTTTGGCTTCACTCTCGTAGGTCTCTTTGGTGATGGCCAGTTTGAATCCGTACGCGGCGACGAGGAAGTACGGCACCAGCGCCAGGCTGGTACATAGGTCGAGCATGAAATTCAGTGCGTCCTCGGAACTCAGTGTGACGACTAAGAAGATCTGAATCAGCAACGACGTGAGGATCAACGCGGCGATCGGAACGCCAGCGCGGTTGAGCCGCTTGAGGAACTTCGGCATGTCCTCGTTGGTCGCCGGGATGTACATCACCTCGGCCGACATCAAGGTCCATGCGAGGTATGCGCCCAACACTGAGACGACCACGCCGATACTAATGACGGTGCTGCCCCAACTGCCAACCACGGACGCGAGCACGCTGGCCATCGACGGTTGGCGTGCGTTCGCGAGTTCCTGCGTGGGCATGACTCCGTACGAAAGGAGCGTGACAAGCGCGAAGATGGCGAGGACGCTCAAGAAGCCGAGCACGGTTGCCTTACCTACGTCCTCGCGTCTCTTGGCGTAGCGCGAGTACACGCTCGCACCCTCAATGCCGAGGAACACGAACGTGGTGATGATCATCGTGTTCTTCACTTGTTCGTACAGCGTCGAGAACGACGCGGGCTGTCCGCCCCAGAAGTTGGCGTGGAACTGCCCGGCGCTGAATGACAATGCGACGACGACGATGAACAGAAGGATGGGCAGGATCTTGGCGATCGTCACGATGCGGTTGATCGTCGCTGCCTCTTTGACGCCACGCGAGATGAGGTAGTGGAACGTCCACACGCCGGCCGACGACAGCGCGACCGCGAGGATCGTGTCACCCTTGCCCAGTGCGGGAAACGCGCGCCCGATCGTGGTCATGATGAAGATCCAATAGAACGTGTTCCCTACACATGCGCTCGCCCAGAAACCGAACGCCGAGTTGAACCCGATGTAGTCGCCGAAGCCGGCTTTCGCGTACGCGAAGACACCGGCGTCGAGGTCGGGCTTACGCACCGCGAGCGTCTGGAAGACGAACGCCAACATCAGCATTCCGAGACCGGCGATGGTCCACGCGACGACGGCACCGATCACGCCCGTCGCAACGCCAAAGCGCGCCGGAAGCGAGAAGACACCCGCTCCGATCATCGACCCGACAACCATCGCAGTGAGCGTCGCGAGCGTGACCTTTGCGACCGTCGACTTGCCGCCTGCTGCAGCCGCGGTATCGGACCCGATCTCGCTCATGCGTGCGGCTCCAAGACGAAGAGTGCGGAACCGTCCGCGGCGAGCAACACTGCGTCAACTCGGGCAAGGTCGACAGTCGAGACGCTCGGCAACGCCGCGAAGATGCTCGATTCCTGTTCGCCGACACCGGGCGTCGGGCACGCCTTCAATGTCGACCGCGGGTGCGTGATGGTGAGCGACCGTCCGTTGGCCGCCCACGTCGAGGTGCCGACGTTACATCCGGTCTCGATGGTTAGACGGTGGTCAGCGGCGAAGTCGAGCGCCGGTTTGGTCCCCTTGATGGGTGTCGTCAACACGTTCGCGGACGCGTAGTTGACGATGTCCCACGTGCCGATGAGGTGGTCGGCGGACCGGTCGGCGCGGTCGAACACGAGGCGCGTGTCGTGCGGGCCGCTCAACACGAGCTGGTCCTGGGTGTCTTCCTTCTCGGCGGTATCAACCCGCTCGAGCGCCACGAAGAAGGCATGCTCTGCCGCGGCCGGCGCGGAAGGGCATGCGATCTGCGTAGACGCGACCGGTCCGGTCGTGACGTCGTTGCCGGCGTGAGTGAACGACAGGTGAAATCGGTTACACGGTCCAGTTCCCGACGCGATGCTCTTCTCGATGTCAAGCGTGAACGGTGTCGACGCCGGCACCGGGTCGGAGTCGTGGGTCGCGACGAGGATCCAGTGCGTTCCTTCGAGATTGCCCGGGTCGCGTGGGACGAGCGCCTTGCTTTCCACGGCGCGTCCACTCCCGCACGCCACAACACCCACGGTCAAGATCGCAATGCTCAGAAGTCGCCCTGCGGCCGCGCATCGCGGGAACCGTCGCATCTCGCACAGACTACGACAGGCGGAGTGTGAGCTGCTCGGTCCGCGCTCGACGCAAATTGCCGCCCGTATGCTTTCCTCGTGCCTCTGGAGACGTCATGAGCGCGACGAACGAGGCAGTGCTCATGTTCATCGCGCTCGTCACGCTCTACAGCCCCCTGGCGGCGTTGCCTTCTTATATGCCGATCGTGGGGCGCTTCTCGCCGCGCGACCAACACCGGCTCGCGCTCGGGCTCTTCGCGTACGCCGTCGCGTTCGTGCTCGCCGCGATCTGGGTTGGCGAGGTGCTCCTCGACGTGCTCGGAATCTCGACTGCCGCGCTGACCGCGACCGGCGGAATCGCGCTCATGTTCGAGTCCGTGCCACTAATGCTGAACTGGCATCCGCCCGACAACGTGAATGACCGCGGTGACGACGCTTCCGGCAGTGATGGCGATTCCGGCGGATGGCGATCAGTGTTGCTCCTGCCGATCACGTTCCCTTTGACCGTCGGAGGAGCGACGTTCGCGGTACTCGTCGGCTTCGCCGCGACGACCCATGGCGTCGGCGACCGGGGGATCCTGACGATCGGGGGCGTCGCCTACGCGGCGATCACCGGGTTAACGCTGTACGCAGCTGGACACGCCCACCGGCGGGCGTCACCTCGAGCGCGCGAAATGCTCGACCGCATCGCCGGGATCCTGCTCACCGCGATCGCCGCAATGCTCCTCTCGAGCGGCGCGACCAGACTGGTCGTCGCCGTACTCCACAGCAACAAGTAACCGCCGGTCCTACGGCGAGCCATCTCCGAACCCGCGTTCCGAACACTCGCACCGAGAGCCGCAGATCGCCGGGTCAGGTCTATGCGATTCGCCCTGAAGACGCCGCGCGCTTGCAATCGCGAACCCGCACATATTGCCCGCTCTGGGACGCTTATGGCGAGTACTCGAGGGGCGATTATGTGCGCTTGGCCGGATGAAGCTTCACCCGCCGTTGAGCAGACGTCGAGCCTCGACGTCGTTCTCGCGGAGCATCGAGGCGGTGCGATCGTTCGGGTCTCCGCCCTGAATGATCCTCAACTTCTTGGCGAGGGTGCGCGCCATCAGGTCGCGCGGGAGCTGCTCGACGGCCACGTCCTCTCGCTTGTCGATCCACAACCGTGACCGTCTCCTCACTAGGACCCGACAAGGATCGCGTCTCTATCCGACGTATGCCAGTGAAGTACGAGCTCAACCTCTCCACGGATTGACGAGGAGAAATGGCCATCGCTTTCGTGATCATCGCTAGCGTTTGCACGCTCATCGCCGCATCGGTTCTGCTGGGACGCAGACGCCGCAACGGGCGGGCGGGCCCTACGCGTCGTCGCTCGGAGCGGTGGCGAAGCTACGGCGGACCCGGATAGCCGATCGTGGATCGGCAGATAAGGGACATCTCCAAGTCGCTCGGAACTCGTATTGTTGCCGTCCGTGAATACCGATGCTGACAAGGCTGGCTCGTGGTTGACGGCGAAGGGACTCTTGCGCGTCCGGGAGATCACGGTCGTGTTCTGGATCATCAAGGGACTGTCGACCGCGATGGGCGAGTCCACGTCCGACTTTCTTGTCCACGCTATGGCTCCCGCGCTCGCCGTTGTTCTGGGTTTCGCCGGACTGGTCGTCGCTCTCATCGTGCAGTTCTGGCAGCGTCGCTACGTGGCTTGGTCCTCGTTGAGCTGCGCCGAAAACGCCGCCCGTTCCCGTTCCGAGAACGCATCGGGGCCAGCGTCGACTCGGACAGTTGGTAGCCGTGTTACACGGCCGCCTCTGGCGATCGACGCTGCTTAGCTATGCATGCGATAACAGCGAACGACGTCGCCACGCGCACGGCATGCCACACAGAACTGCGCCAATCACGTTCCGCGACCGAGGAGATGGTTTGCACGGACTCGGCAACGACCACGAGAGCCCCCAGGGCGAGGAACCATCGTCTTGTCCGGCGGTGCGTCGCTATCCAGCGCAAGCAATCCCAACCAAGCGATGATCCTGCCGCAAAGCGAGCGAGCACCACGGCGATCAGGAACAAGCCGACAATTGCCCACACGACGTCGCCGACAACTAGCCCCCGAATGATGCCCGTGAATCCGCCGACCACAAACGCAACGTCCAGGGTGAACTCGCTCCACGCTGGCGACACCGCACCATATTGTCTGATCCGGCGCCGCTACGACGAGCGCCACGCCCGCGAATATGTGCGCCTGAGGCTCGGTCGTCAGCCTGCGAGCGTCACGGCGAACCAGCAACGTTCCCGATTAGGAAGAAGTGTGCGGGCGGGAGGTGACGCTTTGGTGTCGCCGGAGGGAGACCCCTTCCCGTCCCGCTGGCTGTTTTGGGCCACAGCGACAGCCGCGGGTTCAGGTCGTCATCGCAATGCTTCGTCGAGCGCCTGTAATAGTGATCTCCTCCCCAGGGTCAGCGAGGGCGCCCGTATAGATCGGCTTAGCTGCAGTACGCGATCTCGTCGGATTTTGCGAAGTACTGGCGGGCGCAGGCGCTGGGTGATCTCATCGCGGACATGACGTCTGAACCCCAAACGCAAACCCACCGGCGCACATCGTCCCCGATCTCATCGCAGCGCGTATTGACTTGACCAGCGGTTCGACGAAGTCGAAACATGTCCACGCTGCTGCGTGTCGCATTCTTCCCTCTCCGAGCAGACGCACGTATCAGCCTCAGGCCGATCGCTCGTGAGTGGGGCTTGTCGCGGCACCTGGTATCACAATTCATGAGCGACAAGTCGGAGACGACCCAGGGCATCTAGCCAACGTCGAGCAGACGCGACGACGAGCCACACGCATATTTCCCGATGTCGCGTCGACGCGGCGAGTGCCCGATCGGCAGGTATGCGCGGCTCTCGCCGTACAAGACGCTGCTTTGAGGGTCGGAATCGCGGAGCCGCGGGTGACGTGCGTAAGCCTATGAACGATGTTGGTCAACGCCGGGAGACCAGGCACCGCGCACGAAGATCGATGGTGTCCCGGAGCCGTCGGCCGGTACCGAATAGGTATCGGTAGCGGGAGTGCTCGTGAGGGCGCGGGGTACCGAGTACAGGATTGTCTTGGCGTCGAGCCACTCGGCTTGATCGTCCACGCTGCGGGTCTCGGCCAGCGCGACATCGCTCCCGGTGCGGAGGTCGAGTACGTGCAGGCGCCATTTCACCGCGCCGATTCCGTTGTTGACGCGTTTCTTGTACGCGACGTGAACCTGATCGGGTGATAGCGCCGGGCATTCGACGTTGGTTGCGATCGTGTGCGCCTCGTGGTGTTGGCGGTCGCCCTGAATCAGGTGCGTGTTGCCGTTGACGGCAAGGGTCGCGTAGAAGGTGTTGGAGTCGTTCGCGAACGTGACGCCCCAGTAGTTGCGGCTGACCGCGTTGACGGTGTTCCCGTTGTCGGTGACGTGGAAACTCTCGAGGTTGTCGAGAACCCGACTGGTTTCGGTGTCGATGAACAGCGTCCGGGTGGAAAAGCCGATCGACGTGTATGAGTCGCCGTGCACGAAGGTTGTCATCGACGCGTACTTGCCATCGGGCGAGATGCGTAGACGGCTGGGAAGCCCGGGAAGTGCGAACGTGTGCACGACTCGGAAGTCCTTGTCGAAGATCTCGCCGGTATAGGTGGTGACGACGCCTTGGTGGGTCGTGAGGCACACGCCGATATCGCGTTCCATCGCGACGCGGTCGCACGCGAGTGGCGTCACTGCACGGGGTCCGGCCGGCGCCGACAACGGCACGACTTCGACCTTGCCGTAGTTCGCTCCGAGGTCGGTGTTGCGAAACACTGCGTGCGGTGTGGCCATGAGCGTGGGGAAGTCGACGGCGCCGGCGCCAAGGACGGGTTCGGTCGGCTTCCCGTTGTGTGGATCTTCGCCGCGCGCGTGCGCGAGATAGGCGCCGCCGGCGACGACGCAAACGACGACGAGCGCGGCGAACACCGCGATCTTCAGGCCCAGCCGCGGGTCGGTGGCAGCTTCGGAATCCTGCGTTGCGCGGCGATCACTCATCCGTACCTCCGTGTGCGAATCTGTAGCCAGCCCGCTGCGTAGGCGATCATGCACGTCAGCGCGACCGCGAACGCTTTGACCGTCGTGGTCGGTCCCCACCAGGTCCACATCGTGCCGAAGCCGAGTGATGCGGCGAAGCCGCTGATCGCCGCGGCCGAGGTCAACACTGCGATGCCCGATGTCCGCTTTTCTCTCGGTATCGCCGTGCTCGCCATCGCGACCAACACTCCATCGGTACACGCGTAGAAGGCGCCGAGAAGGGCTAAGAGGACCAAGACATCCAGCCGGCTGGGCGATGGTACGAGCAAAAGAAGATACGCGCCCAGTAAGAGCACGTATCCGACGAGAAAGACTCGTGAGCGGCCCAAGCGGTCGGCCGCGTTGCCCATCGGTATGGCAAGCACGAGGTAGCTGATCGCGGTACCGACGTATAACAACGGGAAATACGCTGTCGGGAACGACGACTTCTGTTCGAGCGTGAGATAGAGGAACGCGTCGGCGATGGTGAATAGACCGAACAACGTTCCGACGGCCACGAGCGTGCGGAAGGGCTCGTGACTCAAGAGCCGCATCGCGCCACGCCACGTCGCGACGCCGTGACGCTCAGCCGAATCGCGTTTGTTCTGTACGAACAGCACCAACACGCACAGGCCGATCAACGCGAGCAGAAACGAGACAACAAAGACCGCGTCGTACGCGTCAGGCGCGGCGCGCAAGATGAGGAACGCGACGATCGGGCCAGCGACCGCACCCGCCGTATCGAACGCCCGGTGGACGCCGAAGTTGGTACCCAGGCGTTCGGGCTCGGAACTCAGCGAGATGAGCGCGTCACGCGGTGCGCTACGGACACCCTTACCGACCCGATCAGCGAATAGAACTCCCGACGCGGGAAGAGGCGCGTTGCGCGCTGCGAGCAACCCGACTTTGCACGCGGCCGAGATCCCGTAGCCGACTTCGGCGACCTCCTTGTACCGACGGCGCCGATCGGCAATCACACCACCGGCAACTGTCATCAGGCCGGCCACCGCCAGATAAATCCCGTTGAACAGCCCGAACTCCAACGGGGTGAACCGCAGCTGGAAGACGAGATAGACCGGCAGAATCGACGCAACCATCTCGGACGACACGTCCGTAAACATGCTCGTCAGGCCGAGAAACACCACGTTCGCGGGGACGCGTTGCCCACTGGTGACCGGCGCCACCGGCGGCGAAGGCGAATCGTTGAGCAGTCCGGCCGGACGCACCGACGGGTACATCATGTACTCCGAATTCTCTCCGCCGTTGCACTTTGGTCAGGGCAACCTTAGTTCGAGGGCCCGGTCGGCTAGATTCCGATCGGTATCTCGACGCCCGGCGTGAGGATGTCGATCTCCGGACGATTCACGCCTTGAGACGGACCGTCGTCACTCGCTGGATCTGCCCGTATCCCGCTACCTCGCGCAGCGGTGGCGGCTCCGCTATCTGGGGCGAGGTTCGGGCCAGACTGGGTGCGGGTTGCGTCGTCTGGCTCTTGCGCATTTTCGGTGGTTCTGTTGGTCGGGTTGGGGTCGGCGGCGTATGCCGGGTCGACGTGGCGGTGTATCGCGGGAACAACGCACGGACGGGCGACGATCGGAGAACCGACCCATCGTCGGCATGGCCACCAACCGCCTCAAGGAAGGGCTACCGGCTCGCCGCATCCTCACGGCGAGGACCGACTGTAACGTCTACGTGATCGATACCCACACCGGCGCGGTCAGACGTATCGCCGTCGGCCTCGGCTTCCACGGCCTGGTAAGTGTTCCCGAAGATCAGCCTCGGATACACGGGCAACCACCGCTAACGGTCTGCTACTTGTTCCGAACCGGCGGCGAGGTTACTGTTCTCTGCCGATTCACGTTCCCGTCGTGGCCGCGGCCCGCTTGGCAATCTCGTCGGGGGTGACGTCTTCGATGTGGGTTGCGACGCTCCAGCGATGTCCGTAGGGTCTTCGAACTGGCCGCTGCGGTCACCCGTAGAATTGGTCTTGCACCGGGCGGATTTCTTTTGCGCCACCACGAACCGCCCGATTGAACGTCGCGTCGACATCTGTGACGTAAACGCCGATGGTCACTGGCGTCCCTCCGAACGCCATCGGGCCGAGCACCCCCATTTCGGGATGTTCGTCGGCCAACATGACAACCGAGTCACCAATCGCGAGTTCTGCGTGACCGACCCTGCCATCGGGTCCAGCCATCCGTATCCGTTCGGTTGCGCCGAACACGGACTTGTAGAACTCGATCGCCTGCGCGGCGCCATCAACGCACAGGTACGCAGACACGGTCGGATACCCATCCGGGATTGTCTTCACCGCAGCACCCATCGCCATCCTCCCTCAACCGTTGGCCGAAAGCATCACGTGCATTCTCGCCTCGACAGGCCAGCACAACAATGTCCACTCGGTCGTCGTCAGCTCGCGATCGACGTGCAGGTGGTGACGGCGTGGAATCCTGGCGCGGTCGCGCCACCACAAGCCCAGAGCCGCCCGTGGTAGACGGCGAACGCGGTGCCATGTCTTGGTACGAGCATCGGTAGCATCGTCCACGTCGCGGTGCGTAACTCTTGGACGACCGCGACGACGCGGGTCTCGCCGGCCGGCTCGCCGCCCGCGACGATCGTGACTCCATTGACGACACCTGCTGCGGCGCCCGAGGTCGCGGTGGGGAGTGTCGCGAAGTGTTGCCAGGTCGCGGTTGGGGTGTCGAGGCAGTCGATTGCACCGCTCGAGTCGGGGGTGCGTCCACCAGCAACACAGCCAAGGACGCCAGTGACATACCCGCCGACATGGTTCCTCGCTGCGGGCATCACCGGCAAGTCACTCCACGAGTCCGCGCCGGGGTCATAAACCTCGGGCGTCGCCACCTGCGTCGACGCGTCACGTCCACCGATCGCATACAAGCGCCCGCTGATCGACACCAGCGCGAGCGCACCGCGCGGCCGCTTCATCGACGCAAGCTCACGCCAACTCGTCGCGCCCGCAGCGAGGACGAACACACGATTCGTCGCACCGTCCGCGGTGAAGCCGCCCGCGACATACACAGCACCGCCAATGGCGGCGGCACCAGGATGATTCACCGCAATCGGCAACGACGGTCCCCGACGCCACACCGATCCGTCGAACACGAACACCGCCGAGCTGCTGTTGCGATCGACGTCATAACCGCCGACCACGTACAGCCTGTCGCCATCAGTGGCCGCGGCCGCTTCTTGAATCGCGTTCGGAAGCGCCGGCTCGTATCGTTGCGCGGTCGGGGGAGACGTAAGCGCCGTGGTGCCATGATCGCCGATCGTCGCGTTCGGGACACGCGTTGGTCCCGACGCGCCGGAGCCGTGTCCACTCGCGCATCCACCGCCTAGGCACGTCGCCGCCGCGACGACGATCAACAGACCGAATCGGTTCACACCCGTGCGCCAGATCGGTTGCAGCATCGACCAGAACCTATCCGGACCATGATGGCAACCCCGCGCGAAGCCGGGCGCGGCAATGCGCACGCGATGCCGCGATCGTTCAAGGCCATCGCGGCTAGGTGGCGGTGGCGGTGACGACCATGTCGGTGACGAACCCGGCGACGAGTCCCAAGAAGCTGCCCCAGATCAGCAATTCCTTACGACCGATCTTTTGGGCGACGTTGAGCGGTTGGATCACGACGTACAGGATCGAACCCGCCGCGAGCGTCAAGAACGCGACGCTGAGCGCGTCGCCGGTGAACTCGTGTCCCACGAGCGGGCCCAAGAAGCTGGGACCACCACCGATGATGCCCATCACCAACAAGAACGTCCAGCTCGGACTCCGACTGCAACCGGCCGTTGATCTATTCCGGCGACGCTGGCGAACGCGAGGGGCCGCGGCGTGATGTTCGGCCCTTCGGCGAGACTGACTGCGATGCGTCGTCGGATGCGTACGGTTGGGCTGATCGCGCCGGCTTGGTGGGTTGTCCGGCGGCGGGCGATGCGCGTGCGAGCAGTTCGAGTACCGCGAGCGTGCGGGATGACGGCATCGGTCCGATCTCAGCCGTTCGTCAGCCGCGGCGCCATCGTGCTCGCGTATCAGCGCCGTCTGAAGGAACTGCACTTCGATCCCGGCTCGGTGGACGGCGTGTACTCCCCGCAGCGACCGGGGCCCGGCGCGGGCAAGCTTGATCGAAGACAGGACGGCCCACGGTGAGCTCACAGCCAGTGCGGCTCTACCCTGACTTCTCCGTCACCACTTCCGGAGCCTTGTCATGAAGAAATGGATCATCGGGATCGTCGTCGTGGCCCTGGTTGCGGTGGTGGGCGGTCCGTTCGTCTACTTCCACTTCATCGAAGGCAAAGCGCCCGCCAAGCTGTCGCTCTCGACGGCAACCGTGCCCGCGACCGTTCCCGGCACGGCTCGCGCTCCGCTGGCCGGACCCTGGGAGATCGGCACCGGCTCAACCGTCGACTACCGCGTCACCGAGACCCTGTTCGGTCAGAGCAATACGGCCGTCGGCAAGACATCGAGTGTCACGGGGATGATGACGATCAGTGGCACGAACGTGACCGCGGCAACGTTCGCCGTCGACATGACGAAGATCGCGAGCAAACAAAGCCAGCGCGACAACCAGTTCCAGGGCCGCATCATGGACACCGCGGACTTCCCGACGGCCACGTTCACGCTGACGAATCCCATCGCCCTCAATCCGGTGCCGTCCGACGGCGTCCAGCGGAGCTACGCCGCCAAGGGCAAGCTGCAGTTGCACGGCACGACCAAAGACATCACGCTCACCCTGAACACCCGGCGCAGTGGGAATGTCATCCAGGTGCAGGGCGACACACCCATCACGTTCGCCGATTACAAGATCGACAATCCGAGCGGCGGCCCGGCGAGCGTCGGCAACTCCGGCCAACTCGAGTTCCTGCTCGAACTGCAATCCGCGGGCTGAGCGAAGCCAAAGGCCCAGCGAAACGCGACAACTCACTTGTGAACGCTCTTCCAACGACAGCGCGTGAGGGTCGAAAACGACAACGCGTTGGTTGAGTGTCTTTCTGTCTGAAAGCGCCCGTCGTCGCTACTACGTTACGGTTCGGGTTCGGCGTCCCAGAGCCGCGAAGCTCCTCGACACGCCGATCGCTTCGCGACGCAAGAACCTGGGTGATCCGTCACCCAACGGCACGCTCCGGTCGAGTACCAATTCGATGGCAAGCGATGAGACGCGCCCTTCGAGCCGCTGGACGGGAATGTCGTGCGCGAGACTCCTGAGACGCGAACGGCCTGTTCGTCTTGTCTGTGGGCAGAGGTGTCTGGGTGGCTGAAGTGATTCGTGCAACTCACGCGACGGCTGTCGCAATGGTCGCCCTTTGCGCGCTCGCGGTCGGGTCGTGCAGTTCGAGCGGCGCGCATCACGCCACGTCGATACCGACGTCGTCGACCGTGCCTGCGTCGACAACATCGACGACGTTCAACACGTATGCGAACGCGACCGCCGGGAAGTTCGCGGCCGCGGTCGCGGGTGATCCCGCGCGGGTCTACGTGCCGAACAGTTTGTCGAACACGGTCGATGTCATCGACCCGGCAACGTTCAAGATCATCAACAGCTTCTCCGTCCCGGACCGGCCGCAGCATGTCGTCCCCGCCTGGGACCTCCGAACCCTGTACGTGAACAGCGACCTCGGCAACGCGCTCACGCCCATCGATCCGCGCACCGGTCAACCCGGCCCACCGATTCCAGTGACCGACCCATACAACCTGTACTTCACCCCCGACGGGACCAAAGCCATCGTGGTACCCGAACTCCTGTCCGCGTTGGACTTTCGCGACCCCCACACCTTCACGCTCATCAAACGGGTCCCGCTGCCGTGCCGGTACCCCAACCACATGGACTTCACCGCCGACGGCCGCACCGCGGTCGTGAGCTGCGAAGCGTCGAAACAACTCGC
>Ga0075026_100000319_pt1 | contig 18985 bp, 19 predicted proteins | sample Str012_2_FD_71392 | JGI IMG/M metagenome (GOLD analysis project Ga0075026, IMG submission 71392) | Freshwater sediment microbial communities in response to fracking from Pennsylvania, USA - Straight Creek_MetaG_SC_2012 | ecosystem: Environmental > Aquatic > Freshwater > Creek > Sediment... | reverse complement strand
CGTCCACGCCATGTCGTCCTGGTCGTAGGGCGTGGCCGCGTTGGCCGGGACGCCGACCAGGCCGGCGCGACCCGCGTGGCTCGCGGTCAGGTTCCACGTGGCCTGGAGGAACTGGTATGCGCCGAGGTACGGGCCCGCGGCGTTCACCGCTCCGTAGTTACCGCCGCTCTCCCGCTGCCGGACACAGCTCAGGAACGGATCGTCGTGGTGCGGGTTGACGCCGGGCGTACCCGTGTAGTCGGGCGGTGGGGTCGGGGCGGCCGCGGGCTGGGTCGTCGTCGTGGTCGACGGCGCGGTGGACGCGGCCACCGCCGCGCCTGCGGCCGTCGTGGTCGGCGCCTCGGTCGCCGCCGGCTCGGCTGCCCGCGCCACGGCTGCGGCGGCCTGCTCCTGCTGCAGCGCGGCGGCCAACTTGGCGTTGATCGCGTTCCCCTCGTCGCGCAGCTGGTTGAGCGCGTCGGTCTCCGCTTGACGGGTGTCACGCAGAACCCGCTGCTGTTTGCGCAGCGTGCGGGTTGCGGCGTGCAACTGCTCGTACACGGTCTGGTCGCGTTGGTTGACTGCCTCGATGAGGCGCGCCCGTCGCGCGGTGTCGACGGCGTCGGCGTCGCTCACGAGCATCGACAGCTGCGTACCCGACGTCGTGTAGGCGATGAGTGCACGCGCGCGTGCCGCGGCGCGCGCCTGCTTCGCGCTCGCAAGCATGTCGTCCACCAGTTGTTGCGCGCGCGCGATGTCGTCGTCGAGTGCGCGCGCACGATCGAGTGCGGCGAAGTAACGGCTCGACAGCGCGTCGGCTTCGGCCCGCAGCGCGGTTGCTGTCGGGGCGGTGCTCTGCGCGGTCGCGCTCGGCGCCAGCGTTGCGAACGCGGCGGTCAGCGTGATCACCAGGAAGGCGGTACAGAGCGCGCGCGATCCCGGATGGCGGACCAACGGCATCCCGTCACGCTAGTGGGACGCTGCCGCGCCTTCCGGGAACGGCCTCGGCCGCGGCGTGAAGCCGCAGGTCAGAGGCCGGTTCGGTAGCGTGCGATCGTGCCCATCGAGCCGCCGCCGAGTCGTTGGGCGCTTCCGTCGACGCCGGCCGCCGGCGCGGGCGAGATCGCCGGCGTCGGCGCTGACCTCGCGCCGGGCACGCTGCTCGCGGCGTACAAGCAGGGACTGTTCCCGATGCGGTTGCAAGCGCGCGGACCGATCGGTCTCGGGCCACTCGGTTGGTGGTCACCTGACCCGCGTGGGATCCTCCCGCTCGACGGTTTGCTCGTGAGCCGATCGCTTCGCAAGTCGATGCGACGTTTCGAGATACGCGTCGACACTGCGTTCGAAGCGGTGATGCGCGGCTGTGCGGATCCGCGCCGTCCGCACGGTTGGATCGACCGCAAGTTCATCGCCGCTTACACGCTGCTGCACGAGCTCGGGTGGGCGCACAGCGTCGAGACCTGGCAGGTCGAAGCAGCAGGCGACGCCGACGGCGAGGCGACCCTCGTCGGCGGCTTGTACGGCGTGAGCATCGGCGGCTTGTTCGCAGCCGAATCGAAGTTCCACCGGGTGACCGACGCCTCGAAGGTGGCGGTGGTTGCGTTGGTCGACCTGCTGAACGCCGGCCACGCCACGTTGCTCGACGTGCAGTGGACGACGCCGCACCTCGCGTCGCTCGGCGCCGTCGACGTGCCCCGGTCGCGCTACCTCGAACTCCTCGCCGATGCCATCGCGCGACCACGGGTGTCGACGTTCCCCGAACCGGCCGAGCGGTAGCCTGCGTATCATGACCGACGACCACATGCTCGTGTACCACAACCCCGTGTGCGGCAAGTCGCGCGGCGCGCTCGAGATCCTCGCCGAGCGAGGTGTCGACGTCGATGTGATCGAGTACCTGAAGGCACCACCGACGCGCGCCGAGCTCGAGCGCATCGTCGACGCGATCCCCGACCCTCCCGGCGCGCTCGTGCGCAACGACAAGCGCTTCAAGGAGCTCGAACTCCACGCGGCCGACTACACCACGAAGGCGCAGGTGGTCGCGTTGCTGCTCGAGCACCCCGAGCTCATGGAGCGGCCGGTCGTGTTCCGCGGTGACCGTGCCGTGATCGCGCGTCCCAGCGAGAAGGTGCTCGAGCTGCTCTGAACTGATCGCGCGCGGTCAATAGATCGGCCCGTGCCGATCGCGCTTGATACGCAACTGTCGCTCACCCCGTGGGAGCATCTACGGCGTGGTGGCGGAGTTCGTTGGCGTGCCCACGCAGGGCCGGGTGTTCCGGACGACCCGGCGGGTGCACCTGGGCGATGTCGACGCGACGGGGAACCTGCGGCTCGAGGCGTTGGCCCGGTACCTCCAGGACGTCGCCACCGACGATGCCGACGACGCACAACTCTCCGAACGGCGCGGCGTCTGGGTCCTCCGCTCGACCGACCTCGCGGTCGCGACGCTGCCGCGCTACCACGAGTCGGTCGAGCTCGCGACGTTTTGCAGCGGCACCGGGCCGCGCTGGGCGGAACGGCGCACGAACCTGGTGGGCGCGCAGGGCGCGAACATCGAGGCGGCTTCGCTGTGGGTGTTCGTGGATCGGGAACGAGGTCGTCCCATCACCCTCGACGACGACTTCCACCACCTCTACGGTGAGTCGGCCGCGGGGCGCCGGGTGCGCGGCCGACTGGTTCACGGATCGCCGCCGTCGACGACGACACGCCGACCCTGGTCGCTGCGTACGAGTGACTTCGACGTGCTCGACCACGTGAACAACGCGCGGTCACTCGAGGCCATCGAAGACGAACTCGTCGAACGGCTCCCCGGGCGTTCTCCTCTGCGTGCCCGCATCGAGTACCGCGGCAGCATCGAGCGCGGTGACTCGGTCATGCTCCACAGCGCGGTCATCGGTGACGATGACGACGAAGAGAGCAAGCTGGAGCTCGCGGCTTGGCTCTGCGTGGGTGATGAGGTGCGAGTCTCCGGCTCCGTCACCGTTGGTGACGCGGCCGCGCGCGTAGACTGAGCGCGCTCTGGATCCCATGCCTGTCGAACCGTTTGTCGGCCGCCGGTGCCTCGTCACCGGCGGACTCGGCTTCATCGGATCCAACGTCGCGCTGGCCCTGGCCGCGGGCGGCGCGCACGTGACCGTGATCGACGCCCGCATCGATCGTCACGGCTCCAACCCGGCCAACCTGGTGCCCGACGGCGACCACCACGCGCCCGATGGGCGCGTGGCCGTGGTGGAGGCCGACCTCGGCGACGTCGATCGAGCCGATGTACGCGACGCCATCGTGAGCGCAGAGGTGATCTTCAACCTGGCCGGCCAGGTCAGTCACGTCGACTCGATGGACGACCCGCTGTTCGATCTCAGCGTCAACACCACGAGCCAGTTCCGGCTCCTCGAACTCGTGCGACGCGAGAATCCGGGCGCGTCGGTGGTGTACACATCGACCCGCCAGATCTTCGGCAAGCCCCGCTACCTGCCCGTCGACGAGGAGCACCCGGTCGCGCCGGTCGACGTCAACGGCATCACGAAGTACGCGGCCGAGCAGCTCCATCTCCTCTACCACGAGGTGTACGGGTTGCGGGCGAACGCCATCCGACTCACGAACGTGTTCGGTCCTCGCCAGCGGCTTCGCGACGACCTCCAGGGCTTCCTCCCGATCTTCGTGCGCCGCGCGCTTGCCGACGACGCCATCCAGGTGTTCGGCAAAGGTGAGCAGGAGCGCGACTGTCTCTACGTCGACGACGTCGTCGAGTGTCTGCTGCTCGCGGCCAGCGCGCCCGACGCGCGCGGGCAGATCTTCAACGTCGGCAACGACGAACGGCTCTCGCTTGGTGAGATCGCCGATGCGATCGTGCGCGCGGCGGGGCGGGGCCGCGTCGAGCACGTCCCGTGGCCCGCCGACCGCGACGCGATCGACATCGGGTCGTACTTCGGTGATTCGTCGAAGGCGAAGCGGGTCCTCGGTTGGGAACCCCGCACGTCGTTCGCCGACGGTATCGCCCGCACCATCGCGTTCTGTCGAGCGCGTCACCAGTGGTACCTGTGAGCGCGGCTGAGCCGTCCCCGACCCCCCGTATCCCTGTGGTCGACCTCGCTCGCCGGGCGCGATCGCTGGAGCCCGAACTGTCGGAAGCGGTCGATCGCGTCGTGCGGTCGGGCGCATACCTGTTCGGGCCGGAGCTCGGCGCGTTCGAGGCGGAGTTCGCCGCGTTCACCGGCAAACGTCACGCCGTGGGCGTCTCGTCCGGAACCGATGCGCTCCGGCTGGCCCTGGTCGCCCTCGGGGTCGGGCCCGGCGACGAAGTGATCGTTCCGGCGTTCACCGCCGTGCCCACCGCAGCCGCGGTGTGCGCAGCCGGTGCGACGCCCGTGTTCGTCGACGTCGAGCCCGACACCGCGACCCTCGACGAAGCGCGCGCGAGGGATGCGGTGACGACACGCACACGTGCCGTCATTCCCGTCCACCTCTACGGGCGTCCCGCGGTCATCCCCGATCTGGGTGTTCCGGTGCTCGAGGACGCCGCCCAGGCTCATGGCGCGCTTGACCCGAGCGCGGCTTCGACCTCGGCCGCCACGGCGTACAGCTTCTACCCGACGAAGAATCTGGGCGGCATCACTGATGGCGGCGCGATTGTCACCGACGACGATGATCTGGCGGCGACCCTTCGCCTCCTGCGCGCCCACGGGGTGACCGAGCACTACGTGCACACCCGCGTGTCGACCAACGCCCGCCTCTCCGACGTCGCCGCAGCCGCGTTGCGGGTGGGATTGCGCCGTCTCACGGCCGACAATGCCCGCCGCCGGACGATCGCCGCCCGGTATCGAGCCGCCGCGCCCGACCTCCGCTGGCAGACCGAGCACGAGCGCCACGTGTTCCACCTCTGCGTCGCCCGCGTCGCCGATCGCGACGAATTCCGTGCCGCGATGCTGTTCGACACCGGCGTTCACTACCCGTTGGCGCTGACCCAGCAGCCCGCGTACCGGGAGTTCGTGCGCGCCGCTTGCCCGGAGGCCGAGGGGTGGGCGGCGGAGTGCGTATCGTTCCCGTGCTTTCCCGAGTTGACCGACGACGAGATCGAGGCGGTGTGTCGAGCGATCCGGTGAACCCGGCAGTCGGGGCCATCTCGGTCTTCTTCCCGTGTTACAACGATCAAGCCACCATCGCCCAGATGGTGCACGTCGCCGTCGCGACGCTCGCGCGGGTCGGGGTGTGCGACGCCGAAGTCATCGTGGTGAACGACGGTTCGACCGACGGCTCTGCGGCCTTGCTGCAGGAGCTGGCAACCCGCGAGCCACTGCTACGAGTCGTGACCCACGAACGCAACCGCGGCTACGGCGGCGCCCTGCTGTCGGGCTTCGCGGCCGCGACCAAGCAGTGGGTCTTCTACACGGATGGTGACGGGCAGTTCGATCCGGCCGAGCTCGAGTTGCTGGTTCTCCGCGCCACTCCGGAAGTCGACGTGGTGCAGGGCTACAAGCTGCGTCGTGCCGACGGTCCCGTCCGCACGGTGATCGGCCGCGTGTATCACCGGTTCGTGAAGTTCTTCTTCGGGCTCAAGATCCGCGACACCGACTGCGACTTCCGGTTGATCCGCCGCGCCACGCTCGACCGGGTGACGCTGGTGCACACGACCGGCGTGATCTGCGTCGAGTTGGTTCGGAAGTTGCAGGACGTCGACGCGCACTTCACCGAAGTCGGCGTCCACCACTACCGACGCGTCCACGGCAAGTCGGAGTTCTTCCGCGCCGGCGCGATCCTGCGCACGCTCTGGGGGCTCGGCGGGCTCTGGGTGCAGCTCGTCGTCCTGCGGCGCGGTCGCCGGCCCGACCGGGTCAGCGGCGGGTAGCGAGCACCACGACCGACGTGCCCACGGGTACGTCATGGTGGGTGAGCCACGAGCGCTCCGCGCGCGCCAGCGGCGCGAACACGCGATCGAACGCGCGGCGGTCGACGTCGGACCCCGGTGCCCGACGCCGTCGGGGTGTCAAGCGATCGAGGGTGCCCAGCGCGGCAGCCGGGAGGGCAAGGAAGGAGTAGGCGTAGGTCGTGCGTTCGACGACCAGGCCGGCGGCGATCGCCAGCTCGCTGAGTTCGCCGCGCCGATACCGACGGAGGCCGTGCACGGTCGCGTCGTGCGCGCGGCCGAACGCTGCGAACGCGGGCTCGACGAGCAGCACCGCGCCGCCGGGCCGCACCACGCGAACCAACTCGCCGAGCGCGCGCCGGTCGTCGGGGACGGTGTAGAGCACCGTGAGCGCGACGGCGACGTCGAAGCTCTGGTCGGCGAAGGGAAGCTTCGCCACGCTGGCGCGGACCGGCGTGGTGGTCGGTCGACGGGCGCGCACGTACGCCAACGCATCGGGCGAGACGTCGACCCCCACCACTTCCCCGTGGTCGGCGAGCCACGCACCGTTCCCGCCCGGCCCGCATCCCGCATCCAGGACGCGTGGATTGCGATGGAGCCAGGGCGCCAGGAGATCTCGGGCGAGCGCGCGTGTGCTCCGATACCACCAGTGGTCGTCTTCAACGGCGGCGATGCGCGCGTACTCCTCGACTTCCACGCGGCGAGGGTACCGGTCGCCGTAGTGGCCGCGTCAGCGCTCGGCGACTCGGAGCGTCTCGATGACGAGGTCGGACGACGACCACGCCTGCACGCCGACCCGGTCGCCTTCGGCAGCCTCGCGGCCGCGGTCGACCGAGGCCTGCTTGAGGTTCTCGACCGTCAGGACCTCGGTGCCGTTCACCATTGCGACCAGTTCGTCACCGGTCACGACGAGGCGGACGGTCAACGCGCCGCGCATCGCGGTCGGGTCGGCGCTGGCGACCCGTGCGATCGGGTTCCAGAGCTCGCGATCGGCGTGCCATTGGCGAACGAGGTACCCGCCGCCGTCGTAGATCGGATCGATGTCGAACGAGTATCCCGACATGCGCCCCTGGTCGTCGACGTCGGCACGGAACAACACCCCGAGGCCCGGACCCGAGCGAAAGTCGACGTCGACCTCCACCGCGAAGTCGGGCGTCGTCGTGACGTCGGCGAGGGCCCAGCGTTCGTCGGCCCGGCGCATCACCAACGCGCCCTGGCCGCGCACCTCGACGAGCGGCAAGGCGTTCCCGAGCTGCCAGTCGGAACCAGCAGTCACGAACGTCTCGATCAGCGTGTCCCGTTCGAACCCGGCCTCGGGCGCGGCTTCGGTCCCGGACGGCGGGAGCAGGGCGAGCGTGTCGTCGGCCCGCCAGCTGATGCGGGTGGGCGCACCGGGCTCGCCGGTGGGAACGATCTCGATCACGTCGTCGTCGGCGGGCTCGTCCTGAGCCTCCGGCACGACGACGGGTTCGATGGACCAGGGCTGCGCGTCGGCCGCGGGTACCGGCACCACGGAGGGCTCGTCGACGGGCGGTTCGAACGATGGTGGTGTGTCGGATTCCGTGCCCCAGTCGACGTAGAACCCGGTGCTCACCGCGTCGGGGTCGGGGTCGTGGGCCCACGGCCCGTCGTCGCCCACCAGCTCCTTGGGCCATTCGTCGGCGGTCCACGGGTTCACGTCGGGCGCCCGGTCCGGCTCCGCGACCGGGGTGGCCTCCAACGGAGTCCAGGTGTCGGTCGCCTCCCAGAATCCGACGGGCGCTTCCGCACCACCTTCGGAGGGGGCGGGCGGTTGCCAACTCGGTTCCCACGTGTCGAGGTCGGGCGGCGGCGGGCCGGAGGCCTGCCCCGGTGCCTCGCTCCAGTCCCAGACGTCGGAACCTTGGCGTTGGGCCACGTCGATCGGCGGCGCGTCGGCCGCGCTCACCTCATAGCCACCGCCCGCAGGCATCGGATCGATGAGCTCGACGGTGCCGTCGGGCGGTCCTGCGGCGGCCACGACGACCAGCGGGACGGCGGCGAACGGATCCTGGGGCGCGAGGAGATCGGGAACCGGCGCATCGGGGTCACCCAGCGGCACCGGTTCGGGGAGCCGAGCCAACTCTTCGAACACGTCGATGTTGTGTCCGTTGGTGGCGTCGACGGGCGCGTCGCGCGGGGCGTCGAGGAACGCAGGGAACGATGTCGGGAGGGTTTGTACCGGTTCGCTGAACACCGACGCGACCGGCGCAGTCGCCACCGTCGGCTCGGTGTTCACAGTCGAGGCCGCCAGCGCTTTCGGCGCACGCCGCGGCGCCGCCGGCGCGAGGATCAACAGGCGTATCCGCGCGGCCTCGTCGGCCGAAACGTTCAGCACTTGCTGAAGTCGCTGATCCATGGTGGACGGTTCGCGGCCGAGCGCGTCGGCGATCGCTTGCAGCTCGCGCTCCTTCACGGGGACGCGCTTGCCCGGGGGCAGGGCCTGGAGTTTCTGCAACGTGTGCAGGTAGGGCGCGAGTCCGACGTCGGCCAGGTTCTTGCGGAGCTGGGTGACGGTGTCACCGACGGTCGTCGCGTCAGCCGCGACCACGAGTTCGCGTGACGATGTTTCCGGAACCAGCTCGGCGACGTCGACCCCGCAGGACCCGGCGAGCACCCAGAGGTCGCTCTCGGGGATGGGGAGCTTGCCGCGCTCGTACGCGACCAGTTCGCGACGGCTCAGGCCGGCGCCTCGGGCCACTTCCGACAGCGAGAGCCCCTTGTTACGGCGGACCGTCCGCAGGTGCTTACCCAGCTGCTTCGGCGTGACGGTGATCTCGGGCGCCTCGGCCATGCCATTCCGTATCGGCGCTGGTTGGGCCCGCCTGTAGGGTCAGTCGATGGCCATCTACGCCCTCGGGGAGGTGGAGCCCCGAATCGATCCGGAGGCCTACGTCCACCCCGACGCCACTGTCATCGGCAACGTCGCCATCGGGCCGGGCAGCACCGTGTGGCCTCACGCCGTGCTGAGGGGCGACTACGGGATCATCATCGTGGGTGCCCGCACGTCGGTCCAGGATGGGGCGGTGCTCCACACCACCCCGCTGCATCCGACGGTGGTGGGGAACGACGTCGTCATCGGGCACCTTGCCCACCTCGAGTGCTGCACGGTGCACGACGGCGCGCTCATCGGCACCGGATCGATCGTCTTGCACCGCGCGGTGATCGAGAGTGGGGCCCTCGTCGGCGCGGGCGCGGTCGTTCCCAACGGCATGGTGGTGCCGGCGGGCGCCATGGCGCTCGGTGTGCCCGCGAAGCTTCGGCTCGATGCCGCCGACGGCGACGAAACCCTGCGGAACGCGGAGCAGTACGTGCTCAACGGCGAACGCTACCGGCGCGATCTCCGTCGTCTCGACTGACCAACGTCATCCCTTGACGCATCAACCCTTGACGTAGGCGAACTTCTCCGCGATCTTGCCGTCGCGTACCCGCAACACGTCGACGCCGCGCAGCGCGCTCGTGGTGCCGTCGTCGGTCGTCCACGTGTACCGCCATTGCACGACGCACCGGTCACCAGTCGCGATCACGTCTTCGCCGTCGAAGCGCGCCGTGGGTGACGCGGCAAAGAACTCCTCCCATGCCGCACGCACCTGGGCCTGTCCCTCGTACCGATGACCCGATGGCGGCGACGTGTTCTCGAACACGCAGTCGTCGGTCATCGCATCCATCACCGCGTCGACGTCGTGCGCGTTGAACGCGTCGTTGAATCGGTCGACGGCAGCGATGGTGCCTTCGGTCGCGTCGGTCATCGGATCCTCCTCGGGGTTGACACGGGTGGCGTCGTACAGGTCGGGTTCGAGATAGATGAGACTCACCCTGGGCGACGACTGTCGCACGCGCGCCTCGACCGTGTCGATCGCGCGGGCGAGATCGGGGATCGAGTCGCACGTGAACTCGAGCTTGGCGGCGACGAGCACGTCGTCGGGGCCGAGGTGCAGAGTGCGCAAGTGGATGACGCGCGTGATCTCGTTGCCGGCGAGCATCGCGTCGCGGATGGCTGCTTCGACCCGCGGTCCGGCTGACTCGCCGATCAGGAGGCTCTTCATCTCGACCACGAGTACGAGCGCGATGACGACGAGCAACAAGCCGATGGCGATGCTGCCCATGGCGTCCCAGCGCGCGTTCCCGGTGATCTCGGCCAGGCCGATCCCGATCACCGCGAACAGCAGGCCGACGAGCGCGCCGGTGTCCTCGAGCAGCACCACCGGCAGCTCCGGGCTCTTGGTGGTGCGGATGAAGCGCCACCAGCTGCGTCCCTGACGGTTGGGACTCGCTTCGCGCCGCGCCGTCCGCAACGAGAGCGCCTCCAGCACCACGGCGACCCCGAGCACGGTGAACGCCACCGCGGGTGATTCGACGGCCTTGGGGTGCAGCAGCTTGTCGATCCCCTCGACCAGCGCAAACAGGCCACCGAGGGTGAAGAGCACGAGCGCGACGATGAACGCCCAGAAGTAGCGCTCGGTTCCGTAGCCGAACGGATGCTCGTCGGTCGGGGCGCGCCGACTCCGCCGCCCGCCGAGGAACAAGAGGCCCTGGTTCCCGGTGTCGGCGACCGAGTGGATCGCCTCGGCCAGCATCGACGCCGAGCCGGTGATCGCGAACGCGACGAACTTCGACGCCGCGATCCCGAGGTTGGCCAGGAACGCGGCGACGATCGCGCGTCGCGTGCCCTCAGCCGACATCCGCCACTGACCACACCGTGCTGGTGGGCACGCGCACGACGTCGCCGTCGTCGGTCGCGACGATGCGCACGATCGACGAGCCGCGCTCGTAGCCGTCGAACACGCCCGAGAACTCGTGTATACCGCCGTCGAGCGTCGTCGACACCGTGAGGAGGCGACCCTTGCCCAAGCGCAACCGTTCGTCCCATCCGTAATGCAACCGGCCGTCGGGGCCGACACGGGGCGGCTTCGCCACGTGCACCCGATGCTCTCGGTACGACACCGCGAGCTCGCTCGCGCGATCGGCGCCGCAGAACTCGCCCGTTGCGTCGAGCAGCACCCGGGCAAACGTGCGTCCGTGATGGGGCAGTCCGGACTCCAAGCCGAGCGCCCAGTGGGCGAGCTCGTGGAGCACCACGCCTTTGGTGCGGTAGCGGCGAGGCAGCGTGATCGTCGGACCGTCGGCTTCCTCGCGGTAGAAAGCCTGCCGCGCACCGTTCCCGGGTCGGAGGCGCGGGACCGCGCCGAGGTTCCGTTCGGGAAACCGCTCGTGCCACCAGAGGGTCCCGACGACTCGATCGACGAATCGAGCGCAGGCCTCGAGCCCGGGCAGTGGGCTCGAGGGCAACGGGGTCTCGGCCAGGTAGACGCGCTGCCGTTGCGCGTCGCGTGGGCGCCGGGGCGTGGCCCGAATTTCGGCCGGAGGCACCGGTGCTTCTGGCAAGACTCTCATCTTGGCCACGCTACGCTCCGCGATACATGACCGAAGCTGTCGTCGAGATCGTCGGACTGTCGAAGCGGTTCGGCGCTCACGTCCTGGCCGTCGATGATCTCAGCTTCAGCGTCGAGCCGGGGCAGGTCTGCGGGTTGCTCGGGCCGAACGGCGCGGGGAAGACCACCTGCCTGCGAATGCTGCTCGGTCTGATCCGCCCGACGAGTGGCGAAACCCGCCTCTTCGGCACGGTCGTCACACCCGGCACCGAGCAATTGCGTCGCGTCGGCGCGCTCATCGAGTCGTCGGCCTTCGTGCCCCATCTCTCGGGCATGCGCAACCTGCGACTCTGGTGGGAAGCGGGTGGCGCGAAGTGGTCCGCCGCCGATCTCGATCAGGCCCTCGCCATCGCCGATCTCGGCGACGCCATCGATCGCAAGGTGAAGACGTACTCGCAGGGCATGCGCCAGCGTCTCGGGCTGGCCCGAGTGTTGCTCGGGAAGCCGGAGATCCTGGTGCTCGACGAACCGACGAACGGCCTCGATCCGGGCGAGATGCGCGAAGTTCGCCAGCTCGTGCGCCGTGTGGCCGAAGCGGGATCGACCGTGTTGTTCTCGAGCCACGTGCTCGCCGAGGTCGAGCAGATCTGCACGCACGCCGTGGTGATGGACAAAGGCAAGCTCGTCGCCACCGGTTCCGTCGAGGCGCTCATCGGCTCGTCGGGTTCGGTGTATCTCGAAGTCGACGACGTGGCGAAGGCGCGACGGGTGCTCGAGGCGATGCCGTCGGTGCGTCGCGTCGACGACGAAGCGCCCGGGCTCGCGGTCGCGACCGAAGGGGGGCGGCGCTCCGAACTGGTCGCCGCGCTGGTGCAGGCCGGCGTTGCGGTGGAGACCGTCACCGCACGACGGCGCCTGGAGGAAGCGTTCCTCGGACTGGTCGAGGCGTTCTGATGCTCACCATTGCCGTGGTGCGCACCGAGCTGGTGAAGAGTCTGCGCCGGATGCGCACCTACGTCGCGTACGGCATTCTCATGCTCATTCCCGTGATCATGGCGGTGGCGATCGACCTCAACCCGCCCGCGGCGCGGGGCGAGGGTCGGTTGTTGTACTTGGCGTCGCAGACGGGCCTGCTCCTCCCCGCCTTCGCGCTGCGGATCACGAGCGCGTTCCTGCTGGTGATCGTGGTCGCGCTGTTCGGCGGCGACGCCATCGCCGGTGAAGCGAGTTGGGGGAACCTGCGCTACATGCTCATGCGGCCCATCGGTCGGGGTCGGCTCGTGGTCGCGAAGTTCGCCGTCGCAGTGTTCTGCGCCTGGGTCGCGGTTGTGCTGGTAGTGCTCACGGGGCTGGTGGTCGGCGTGATCTTCTTCGGTGCGTCGTCGATCGGATTCCCACTCAGCCTGGTCGTCGGCGGACAATCGACGGGCGCGATCCTCGGTCACCTCGCGATCGCGACGGCGTACGTCGCCTGGAGCTTGACCGGCGTCGTTGCATTCTCGTTCATGGTGTCGTGCATGACCGACGCGCCCTTCGGCGCCATCTTCGCCGGGGTCGGCCTCTACTTCACCTCGTTGATCCTCGACTCCATCACGTCGCTCGGCAGCATTCGCTACGTGCTGCCGACGCACTATTTCGACTCCTGGGTCGATCTCGTCACCCGCGGCACCTGGCACTCCGACATGTGGCGGGGTATGGCGCTCCAGCTCGGCTACGTGCTGCTGTTCGCGCTGATCGGGCTCGGGTGGTTCCGGCGCAAAGACATCCTCAGCTGACTCAGCCGAGCTCGGGGAGTTCCTGGTCGCCCGCGATGCTCTCGGCGTAGAGGTCGCCGAACTCGTCGGCACGCGCGAGCACGTCGGCGGGAGTGAACGCGAATCCCGCCGGATCCGCACCGTCGGCGAGATCGTGCAGCTCTTCCCACGACACCGGTGTGGAGACGCTAGGTGTGTCGGTGGCGCGCAGCGAGTACGCGCACACCGTCGTCTTGTGCCGATCGTTCTGGCTCCAGTCGACGAACACGCGGCCGCCCCGTTGGTCTTTCGCCATCGTGACCGTCACGCGCTTCGGGTCGCGCGACTCGAGCACCTTGCCGAGCGCGAGCGCGAACCCCTTGGTCGTGTCGCCGTCGGCCGACGGGCGCAGCCCGAGCGAGAGGTGCAGCCCCTTCGATCCCGAGGTCTTGGCGACCGCACGCAGACCGAGCTGAACGAGCAGTTCCTGCAGCTCGATCGCGACGCGCGCGCAATCCTGGAGGTCGGCGCCCGGACCGGGGTCGAGATCGAACACGATGGCCGAAGGTTTCCAGGGGTCGGCGGCGCGCGCCTGGGGCGTGTGCAGCTCGAGCGCGGCGAGGTTCGCCGTCCAGACGAGAGCGGGGACGCTCTCGAGCGAGCACGCGGCGATGTCGGAGTCGGCGTCGAGGGGCACGGTGGCCAGCCAGTCCGGGCGATGGCCGGGGCAGCGCTTCTCGAAGAAGCGCTCGCCACCGATGCCGTCGGGCACGCGCACCATGGTGACGGGTCGGTCGTGCAGGTGGGGGAGCATCACCGGTGCGATCCGGGCGTAGTAGTCGACCACTTGGCCCTTGGTGAAGCCCGTCGCGGGGTAGAGGACCTTGTCGAGGTTGGTCAGCCGCAGTCGCCGGCCGTCGACCTCGACCTCGGTGGGCGTCCCCGAGCCGCTGGGCGCCGCGGGCCGCTTCTTGGAACTGGGGGCCACGACCTGCGAAGGTAGTAGGAGACGAAGCGTGGAGAACGGGGAGAATCAGCGTGCCCACTGCCATCTGGACCGGATCGATCAGCTTCGGGTTGGTGACCGTGCCCGTACGTCTCGTGTCGGCCACCCGGTCGCAGGACGTCCGTTTCAACCAACTCGAAGCCGACACCGGCGCCCGCATCCGCTACCGGCGGGTGTCGGAGCAGTCGGGCGAAGAGGTCCCCAACGACCGGATCGTCAAGGGGTACGAGCTCGAGAACGGTCACTACGTGGTGATCGACAACGACGACCTCGCGGCGCTCAAGCCCAAGGCGAGCCGGCAGATCGAGATCGAAGACTTCGTCGATCTGTCCGAGATCGACCCCGTGTACTTCGAGCACCCGTACTTCCTGATTCCCGACAAGGACGCGGCCAAGGCCTATCGGCTGCTCGCGCGGGTGATGGAGGACGAAGGCAAGGTCGCCGTCGGTCGCTTCGTGTTGCGTTCGAAGGAGGCGCTGGTCGCGATCCGTCCGATCGACGGCATGTTGTGTCTGGAAACCATGCGTTACGCCGACGAGGTGCTGGCCCCCGACCGTGAACAGGTCGATTCGCTGTCGGAGCCGAACGAGCGCGAGCTCGACATGGCGCGCCAGTTGGTGAACACGTTGGCGGGCACGTTCGACCCCGAGAAATATCGCGACGAGTACCGCGACGAGGTGCTCGCGCTCATCGAACGCAAGGCGGCGGGCGAGGAGATCATCGCACCCGCGACGCCCGAAGAGCCGGCCAAGGTGCTCGATCTCATGGCCGCACTCGAGGCCAGCCTGGCGCGATCGGGGGCCAAGCGGGGCGACGAGACGCCGAGGGTGAAGTCGACGCGAGCCGCGGCCAAGAAATCGCCGGCCAAGCGGTCGACGGGTGCGGCGAAGAAGTCGACGGGCGCGGCGAAGCGAACCCGGAAGTCGGCGTAGCGACCGGAGCGGCTACGAGGCCTGCGCCACCGCAACCCGAGCGGTTCGCCGGCGCGGGAAGCGCCGGGTGCGGCCCGCGACGACGACGGAAGCGGCGTGGTCGATCTCGAGCCAACCGCAGTCGCACAGCTCGGGGTCGGGCCCGGCTCCGGCGCGGAAGGTGGGGCAGGCCTCGAAGCGCACGGAATCGGCGCGGAACAACAGCGCGTCGAGGCGGGCATCGATCCTGAGCAGTCGTGGGGTCATCGCGGGATCCTCCTGGGTGCCGCCCGGGAAATCACATGCGTGTAACTCGCGGAAGCACTGTAGCGGTTGGGTCGGGGAGCATCGGGCACTCCACTCGTGGCACCCTCGCGCCGAGGTATGACACTCATGGGCGCCGACGACGACCACGACGACCACCGGGAACCCGGCGTCGAGGTCCGCGATCTCGCCGCTGACGACGCCGGGGGCCTCACGCGCTTGGTGCGGCGCTGCTACGGCGACTCGTACGACGCGACCTGGGTGTACGACCCGGCCGAGATCACTGCCCGCTTGCGGCGCGGGGTCCTCCGCTCGACCGTCGCGGTGACCGCCGGCGGCGAGGTCGTCGCGCACGTCGGGCTCACGCGGACGCAGCCCGATGACGACGTCGCCGAAGCCGGACAAGCGGTCGTCGATCCCGCCTACCGCGGTCGGCACCTGTTCACCACGCTGAAGCGTCATGCCGCCGAGCGTGCTCGCCGAGAAGGTCTCTGCGGCCTCTACAGCGAGGCGACTGCCGCGCACCCGTACAGCCAGCGTGCCAACGTCGCGCTCGGCGCGGTCGAGACCGGCGTGCTCCTCGGGTACATCCCGGCGTCGGTGGAGTACACCGCGATCGACGCCGGGTCGCACCGGCAGTCGGTCGTGCTCTACTACCTCAAGACGAACGACGGCCACCAGCGACCCGTGTACGCACCGCCACGCGACCGCGCAATGGTGGCGCGCATCGTGGCGCGCGCCGGGCTGCGCGGATCGATGGCTGACGCGCCGCGTGAGAGCGGACCGGCTCCGCAGAGCGATCTCCACACCGAAGACCGCGCTGACCACAACGATCGGATCATCACGGCGCGGACCGTCGGCCGCGATCTCGTCGGCGCGGTCGAACGTGCGCGTGACGACGCGCTCGCGAACGGCGCTGATTGCGTGTACGTCGACCTCCCTCTCGCCGACCCTGCGACGCAATTGCTCGGCGACGGTGTGTACGAACTCGGCTTCCGCTTCGGTGGGGTGTTCCCCAACCGGCTGCACGGTTGCGATGTGCTCCGCTACCAACACCTCGAACGAGTCACGCCTGACGGCGCCGACATCGACCTCGCGTCCGACCACGGACGCGAGCTGCTCGCGTACGTCATGGCGACGGCGTGATCGACTCGTCGGGTCGGCTCTCCTGCTCGGCGAGCTCCGCGGTGTCCACTGGTGTCGACACCGTCGACGCGGCCGGCACCGCGGCGGGTGTGCCCGCGTCCGCCTTGCTGCTCCCGTTCGTGCCCAGGTAACGCATGAGGGTTGCCGCCAGGCCGTCGATCGAGCCGCCGCCGCCGGTGACCAGCACCTCGGGGACCACGGTGATGTGACCGTCGGCCACCGCGTTGGCGACGGCGACCACCGCGGTCGCCGGTCCGCCGAGTGCCTCCTTTTGGGCGTTGAACCCGATCGCTCGGGCCAACCCGAGGGCCTCGGCGGCCTTGGCCTCGCCCAGGCCGATGGCCTGCCGCCGGGCCCCTTCCGCTTCACCAGTGAGCTGTACGTAGGCCGCCTCGCCTTTTGCTTCCTGCTCGCGCGCCTGGGCCTCATTGGTCTTGATCTGCACGCCGACTTGCGCGCTCGCGAGCTGCGACTGCATGTTGGCGGTGCCCTTCGCCTTCTCCATCTCGATACGCGACGTTTCCGCGCGCTGCTGCTCTTCGAATGTGGCCTTCTCCTGGTTGGCGATCTCGCGTTGGGTCAGCACCACCACGAGCTCCTGCGGGAACGCGACATCCTGGATGTAGACGCCCTTCGTCTCCACCTCGTACTGGCTGAGGTACCGGGTGATCGCCTCGAACGCGGCAGCCTGCACCTCGCGTCGGGTCTCGATGAACTTCACCGCTTCCAGCGCCTGCAACGTGTTGCGGAAATGGTTGCCCACTGCGCTCTGCAGCACCTCGCTCACGAGGTTGCGCATGGTGCCGACCATCGAGATCACCTTCGGCGCCTTCGTGTCGGGCACGTGGATCTGCACCTGCAGATCGATCTGGAAGATGAAGCCCTCGCGGCTCTTGCCGACGATCGACGAAAGCTGTGCGTCGAGGTCGTGCGCCTCCGACGTCGCGTCGGCCCAGTTGAGCGTGAGGATGAACGTGGGCACGATCTCCGCCGCGTACACGCGCGGGTTGATCGCGTACTTCCCGGTGCGGAGTGGCTCCTGCCAGATGCCGCGGTGGCCGGGGCGCACGATCGAGCCGAACTTGAACTCCGTGCCCGAGGTGTCGGCCGTCGGCAAGCCGACGAAGCCCTTGATGACCGCGACCTCACCCTGGTTGACCACGAGCATGGGCACGAGGTCGACGCGCACGAGGAACGGGTTGAGCAGGTAGGCGCCGTAGAGCAGCGGGTCGTGCTGCAATCCGATCTTCCCGCCCGCGTCGAGGAACTTCTGGAAGTCCTGGTAGTTGTTGTGCAGCGTGTTCTTGCTGCCGAGGAGGAGGTCGATGAGCTCGGCGTCGGTGGTGTCGGTGCTCCCGCCCGCGTTCGACGCTTCGATCTCGGCGACGTCGGCGAAGCCGCCGAGGCGGCTGGCGATGTCGCCCGACGGCAGCGGCTCGCCCTCGAGCGCGGTGACCACGCCGACGAGGTCGATCCCGTTCGGGTCGGGCGCGATCACCACCACGCGGAGCTGCTCGGGCGACAGCCCGAACGACTGCGGGCTCAGCACGCCGCCCTTGGCCTGGCTGGCGAGGTCGGGCGACAACGGCTGTCCGTAGACGGTCTGGGGCGTCAGGATGAGGAACGCGACCGGGTGGACGGGCACGAGGGTGCCGGGCGGCAGCACCGGTCGCTGGACGCCCTTTTGGCCGCCGGCGTCGACGAACGCGTGCAGATTGGAGAAGTTGGCCAGCTCCGGCTTGTAGACCGCGCTCTTGGCCCCGATGGGCAGCGGGTCGCCCACCTGCGCGATGACCACACCGATCTCACCGGCCGGCACCTGGACCCACGGGAACTTCTTCACGCCATAGAGCGGCCACAGCTTGAACCGCAGACCGGGCATGAGGAGCTTGGCCTGGTATCCGGCCTCGCCGCGGAAGGCGACCGGGTTGTCCTCGTCGAGCTTGCGGATCGAGAAGCGCTTCGCGACCAGCCCCACTTCGGCGGCACCGATCGCATGGAACGACTTCCACACCGTGAAGGCGAGGATCGCCACCACGATCAGGATGACGATGACCCCTGCACCCATGGTCCGCCCTTTCGTAGGCCCTTCGGATCGTACAGTGAGGTCGATGCACCCGTTTCTGGCCGTTGGTCGTCTCGTGCTCGCTGACGCCGACGGCCCGCCGGTCACCGAGATCGTGCCGATCCGCGTGCACGGACACGATTCGAGCTGGCCGCCCATCCTTGCGTTCTGCGTGTTCGTCGTCGTGGTCGGTGGGCTCGTGGCGTCGGTCGTGTTCCTCCGCCGTGCCCGCGACGCAACGCGACCGGCGCACCGGTCACCGGATCGTCGCGATGGGTAGGCGCACCGGCGACATGATCCGCGCCGCACGCGAGGTGATCGCGCGGCAAGCGACCATCGGGCCGCGCAGCTCGCGGGCGCGCGCGTTCCGCCGATTTGGCGACGGGTCCGCGATCTGCTTCCCCGTTGCCGCACTCTACGGCGAGGAGTACATCGAGCTCGGTGAGGGTTGCATCATCGGCCCGTACTGCTCGTTGTCGGCCGGGGTCATGCCCGGCCACGTGATCGACCACTCGCCCGTCGTCACCATCGGTGATCGCGTGCTCATCGGCAAGGGCAGCGGGATCGTCGGCCACCACACAGTCGTGATCGGTGACGACGTGTTCACCGGTCACCACGTCTACATCACCGACGC
>Ga0075026_100000318_pt1 | contig 18989 bp, 17 predicted proteins | sample Str012_2_FD_71392 | JGI IMG/M metagenome (GOLD analysis project Ga0075026, IMG submission 71392) | Freshwater sediment microbial communities in response to fracking from Pennsylvania, USA - Straight Creek_MetaG_SC_2012 | ecosystem: Environmental > Aquatic > Freshwater > Creek > Sediment... | reverse complement strand
TCACCGACGGCATCGACGGCTGGCTCGCGCGACGGGACGGCGCGACCCGCTCGGGGGCGTTCCTCGACCCGATCGCCGACAAGGTGCTCACCCTCGGTGGGTTTGTGGCGCTGGTGAGCCGCGGCGACATGTGGTGGCTCCCGGTCGCGATCATGGCGGCGCGCGAAGTGTGGATCTCGATCTACCGCTCAGTCGCGGCGCGCAAGGGAGTGTCACTCCCGGCGGTGCGCTTGGGGAAGTGGAAGGCGTTCTTCCAGATGCTCGCGGTGGGCGCGTACGTCTGGCCGGTGACCGCCGACATCAACTGGTTGTGCCTGACCGTGGTGTGGATCGCGGTGACGCTGACCGTCGTGTCGGGTATCGACATCGTGCGTCGCGGCTATCGTGACCAGAAGGTCTGAGGAGCATCTGATGCGGGTCGACGTCCTTGCGATCGGGACCGAGCTGTTGCTCGGCCAGATCGTCGACACGAACTCGAGTTGGATCGGCGAGACCCTGGCGGCCGTCGGCATCGACACGATGGAGCACCGCAAGGTCGGCGACAACCTCGGGCGGATGACCACCGCGCTCGCCGAGATGTTGGAGAAGTCCGATTCGGTGATCGTCTGCGGTGGGCTCGGTCCCACCCAGGACGACGTGACCCGCGAGGCGATCGCCGCGGTCATGGGCGTCGAGTTGGAACTGCACGAAGACCTGGCCGAGACGATCCGGGCCATGTTCGGCTCGCGCTTTCGCGACATGCCGCTCAACAACCTGCGGCAGGCGGAGATCCCGGTGGGTGCGAGCGCGATCCCGAACCCCATCGGTACCGCGCCCGGCGTGCGCGCCGAGATCGACGGCAAGGTCGTCTACGCGGTCCCCGGCGTGCCGTACGAGATGCAGCTGATGGTCAACGAGCAGATCCTCCCGGACCTGCTCGCGCGCTCGGGTGAGTCGGCGGTGATCGTCAGCCGGTCGCTCAAGACCTGGGGCCAGTCCGAGTCGGGTCTGGCCGAGATGATTGCCCATCGGGTCGACGCCCAGACCAATCCCACGATCGCGTTCCTCGCACGCGGGATCGAAGGTCTCGTCGTGCGACTCACCGCGAAGGCGACGAGCGAGGCGGAGGCCGAGGCGCTGATCGCCGAGGAGGAGATCGTGTTGCGCGAGATCCTCGGCGGCCTCGTGTTCGGCATCGACGACGAGACGATCGAGCACGCTGCGTTGCACGCGCTCGAGACGCGCGGATGGACGCTCGGAGTCGCGGAGTCGTTGACCGCGGGGTTGATCGGGTCGCGCATCGGCGCGGTGCCCGGCGCCTCGAGGACGTTCCGGGGATCGATTGCGTCGTACGCGACCGACGTGAAGCGGTCGGTACTCGGCGTGGAAGCCGAGTCCGTCGTGAGTGAAGAGTGCGCGATCGAGATGGCGATCGGCGCGCAGCGGGTACTCGGCGCCGATGTGGGTATCGCGGCCACCGGGGTGGCCGGGCCCGACGAGCAGGACGGCCAACCCGTCGGCACGGTCTGGTTCGCGATCGCGCTTCCCGACCGGGAGCCGGAGGCCTTCACCGCGCGGCTGCCCGGCGACCGGGAACGGGTCCGCCAGTTCGCGGCGATCTCGTTGCTGAACGGGTTGCGGCAGCGGCTCGACTCCCTGGCTTGAGGCCGGCGATGACCGCGTTGCGGCGCGCGTTCCTCGCCGTCGTGCCACCGCCGGAGACTCTGGATGCGATCGAGGAGTTGGTGGCGGGCGCGAACCGGCGTGGATTCACCTGGACCCGCCGCGACCAGTGGCACATCACGATCCAGTTCTTCGGCAAGGTCGCCGATCCCGATGCCTTGATCGGCGCGCTCGCCGGCGCGGTGGCGGCCGTCCGGCAACCGCGCGTGCACGTGCGGGGTGCGGGTGGGTTCCCGAGCGCGCGGCGCGCGTCGGTCTACTGGCTCGGGGTCGACGATCCGGAGCCGCTCGGGTTGGTGCACGACGCGGTGATGGCGGCGGCCGGATCCTTCGTCCGACCCCGCGATGTCGTGACGTTCGTGCCGCATCTCACGCTGGCCCGCCTCTCGTCACCGAAGCGGCTGAACGAGGAGGTCGAGGTGCTGGCGGACGTGACCTTCGGATCCAGCTTCACGGTCGGCGAGTTGGTGTTGCTGGAGAGCGAGACCCGGCGCGGCGGCGCGGTCTACCGCAAGATCGCGCGCTTCCCGCTCGGCTGACGCGCGACCGGCTACTCGCCGGTGGTGCCGTCGATGGTCTCGCGCAACAGGTCGGCGTGGCCGTTGTGGCGCGCGTACTCCTCGATCATGTGGCTGAGGACCCAGCGCAGGGTGATCGGCAGCTCGCGCAGCGTGCCGTCGGGGTCGGTGACCCGCTCGGTCCCGACGGCATCGAGTGACAGTCCGCCGGCGACCGTGCGGGCGCGCTCACACTCGCCGCGCCAGATCGCGAAGTCGGCGGCCGGATCCGCGCCGTCGACATCGTCGAAGTCGCTGTCGTGGCCGGGGTTGTCCCAGTAGATCGGCGGGGCTTCCTCGCCGGCCATCACCTCGCGGAACCAGAAGCGCTCGACGTCAGCCATGTGGCGGACGAGGCCGATCAACGACATCGCCGACGGTGGGACCGAGCGAGTCCGGAGCTGGGTGTCGGAGAGGCCCTCGCACTTGATCGCGAGAGTCGCCCGGTGGAAGTCGAGCCAGCCCTCGAGCATGGGCCGCTCACCGAGGTCGGGATCCGGACTGGTCCGTTCGATCGTCATGGAGGACGAGTCTGACGGACCCGCCGAGCGCGGGGCGACCGAGGAATTCCGGGGAAATGCTTGCACCGAACGAGTGTTCGTTCTAGTGTGTCTCACACGGATGAAGTTCCACGGATGTGGTTCATCGACGTGGTTGCACCGGGCCACCATGACCCGCCCGGTGTCACGACCTCGAGGCTCGTCCGGATCGAGTGTCACACCCTCGTCGTATGGTCACGGCGACGGTGACGCGCTTCCCCGAAACAGTGCGAAAAGACACCCGCCACGGGCGGGACGACGAAGGAGTCAGGCACGAATGGATCGTGACAAGTCCCTCGACATGGCACTCGGCCAGATCGAGAAGCAGTTCGGTAAGGGTGCCATCATGCGCCTCGGTGAGCGAGGTCATGTCGGCGTCGAGGCCATCCCCACGGGTGCGCTCGCGCTGGACCTCGCCCTCGGGATCGGCGGCCTGCCCCGCGGCCGGATCGTGGAGATCTTCGGCCCGGAGTCGTCGGGCAAGTCGACCCTCGCCATGCACGTGGTGGCCGAGGCCCAGCGCAACGGTGGGGTGTGTGCCTACATCGACGCCGAGCACGCCATGGACCCGGTGTACGCCGCGGCGATCGGCGTCAACGTCGACGACCTGCTGATCTCTCAGCCCGACACGGGGGAACAGGCGCTCGAGATCGCCGACATGCTGATCCGCTCCGGCGCGCTGGACGTGCTCGTGATCGACTCGGTGGCCGCACTCGTGCCCCGCGCCGAGATCGAGGGCGAGATGGGTGACACGCACGTCGGCCTCCAGGCCCGGCTGATGAGCCAGGCACTGCGCAAGCTCACCGGCAATCTGAACAAGAGCCGCACGATCGCTGTCTTCATCAACCAGTTGCGAGAGAAGATCGGCGTGATGTTCGGTTCGCCCGAGACCACTCCGGGCGGACGGGCGCTGAAGTTCTACGCGTCGGTCCGCCTCGACATCCGTCGCATCGAGTCGTTGAAGGACGGGGCGGAGATCGTCGGCAACCGGGCCCGGGTCAAGGTGGTGAAGAACAAGGTGGCACCACCGTTCAAACAGGCCGAGTTCGACATCATGTACGGCAAGGGGATCAGCCGGGAAGGTTCGGCGCTCGACCTCGGTGTGGAGCTGGGCATCGTGAAGAAGTCCGGCGCGTGGTTCACCTACGAAGGTGAGCAGCTCGGTCAGGGTCGGGAGAACGCCAAGAACTTCCTGGCGGAGAACATCGACATGATGGTCGAGATCTCGGAGCGGATCCGTCAGGAGGTCATGGTCGAGCCCGAAGCCGAGCCCGAGGTCGACGAGATCGATCTCGCCGATGCGCCCGAAGTCGAGGACGCCTCGATCGACTGACCACCCCGACCGACCCGCAGGGGTCGCCGTGAACGAAGAACGGCGGACGGAAGCGAGCCACGAGCCGCTTCCGTCCGCCGCTTCGCGTGCGGATACCTGACTCGGTGGCCCTACCGGGCGCCCATCAGCAGCAGGAACGTCGGACCCCACGGGGTGCCCATGCCGGTCACGCGGTCGTAGCCGACGGCCGTGTGGATGCTGAGGTGGGGGAAGTCGATGATCCGGGCCGAGGTGCTCGTGCCGTCGACGGCGTTCTGACCGTTGACGAAGTTGACCCGCACTGTCGCGACGGGCGCGCCCGGGGTCACGTCGGTGAACGCGCCCGAGCGGTACAGGCGGTAGAGCGCCGGGTTGGCGAAGCCGTGGGCGTATCCGGAGCGCTGGTCGGCGAGGGCCATCACCCCGGCGAACAGCGGGCTCGAGAGGCTGGTGCCGCCGATGCGGTACGTGTCGAAGTACACACCGTCGGAGAACTGCTGGGTCTGACCGACGAGCATGCCGGTGTTCGGGTCGCCCAGGATGGCGATGTCGGGGACCACCCGCCCGCGCCGCTTCCCGATCTTCGCGAGTGCATCGGGGACCACTGCGCGCTGGTAGTCGGGTTCGCGGTAGAGCATGCTGGTTCCGCCGCCGCTGCCGTAGAGGAAATCGCCCGGGTACGCGGGCCGGAAGCGGGTCCCGGTCAGGGATGCGATGCCGGTCTCCCAGCCCCGCTCGAGCACGGTGTGGCCGGTCGCGTCGACACCGAGGCTCGTCCCGCCGACCGCGGTGACCTGCGGTGAGGTGGCCGAGTAGTCCGCGGCGGGGTGGCCGAGGACGGCAGCTTCATCCCCGTCGTCTCCGCTCGAGAAGTACAGGCCGATACCTTCGAGCGCGGCCTGGGTGGTGATCGTGTCGAACGCCGCGAGTTCGGCGGCGGGGATGCCGACCTCGCCGGAGTTGCCATAGGAGTTGGTGACAATGTCGGCCCGGTGATGGTCGACCACGTCGTTGAGGGCGGCGTTGATGTCGTCGTCGAGACAGCTCGCCGCGCCGACGTAGAGGATCGCCGCGCCCGGAGCCATGGTGTGCACGGCCTCGAGGTCGAGGGTCTCCTCGCCGTACCAGCCGGATGCGTCGCACTGGTCGGGGGCTTCGAGGCTCGGGTCGGTCTCGGGGAACACCCGCTCGGAGTACTGCGAGCCCGTCAGGACGTGAGTCGGGTCGAACTTGCGGGTGTAGGTCTTGAGGTCGGACTTCGCGGTGGGTGATGCGTACGCGTCGACGACCGCGACGCGAACCCCGCGCCCGTCGTTGCCGTTCGCGATCGCGTGGTCGATGCCGTAGGCCGACCGGAGCTGCGCGGGCTGGTAACCGCAGGGCACGTAGGGCATGGGGTTGGGCACGCCCGTGAACCTCGGGTCGATGCCGTCGAGCTTCTGGCCCCAGTACTTCGAGCAGGGCCCGGGGGTTCGGAAACCCGTCGAGGGGGGAGCGACGGTTGGCACGGCTGCCCCGGCGAGCGCGTGCCGGGGCTGGGGCGCGGCGGCACGGTCCCGGTCGTGCGCGATGCCCGGCGTGCGCTGGGTGACAACCGAGTCGAGACCACTGACGCCCACCACCTCGGCGCCGACCCCGACGGGGGCGCTCGGCGCGGCGGTGGCGGCGTGTACCGAGCGCCCGCGGTAGCGGTAGCTCGCGATCGAAGTGGAGAACGCGCGTTGCAGCTGCGTCACGGTGCCGGTGGCCGGCACGTAGAGCGCGTTGGCGGGAATGTCGCCGATGTGCAGCCCGGCGCCGGCGAGCCAGGCGACGACGCGCTGCTCGGCTGCTGGGGTCGGCCCGAAGCGGGCCCGCACCTGGGCGGCGGAGAGATAGCGGTGGTACTGCGCGTTCGTCGGGTCGCTGACGGCGCTCGCGGTCGCGTGCGCACCGGCCAGATCCCGCCAGCGCAGCATCACCCGCACGGTGGCGGTGGCGCTCGGTTCGGCGGCGCCGACGGCCGCGGCGGCCGAGACCCAGCTCGGTTGGGTCCACGGCACCGGGTCCCGATCGGTGGCGGCCGCCGCCGATCCACCCGCGACGGCGATTCCGGCCAGTCCGACGGTGAGTGCGGCGATTGCCGCGGCAGTCCTGCGCATGTCGCATCCCTTCGCCCTCGAAGCGGGCGGAGGGTACTGGGCGGTCGCCCGCTGCGTCGATGGGGCATCCGGGCCGTCGCGGCAGTTCGGTCCGTGGGGGATCAGATCGACGTGAGCCCCCGGCCGATGGCGATGAGTCCGGCGATCGTCGCGAACCCGAGGACGATCGGCCGGAGCGCCGCCGGGGGGATCCGATGGAGGACGAACCGGCTGAGCCCCAGGCCGAGCAGCATCGGCCCGAGCAGGATCGCGGTCAGCTGTAACTGCTCGCCGGTCAGCTTGCCGCTGATCGCGAGCGCGGTTCCCGATACCGCCCCGCCGATGAGGAAGCAGGTCGCAAGGGTTGCTCGGAGGGTGTGGGGCTCGGCGCGCTGGTAGAGGAGCGCGATCGGTGGTCCGTCGACTCCGGCCGCGGTGCCGGTGACGCCGCAGATGGTGCCGACGACCGCGGCGCTGCGGGGGTGGACCGCGAAGCCGGGGTGCACGAGGCTGGCGAACACGCCGAGGAGGATCACGACGCCGACCATGATCGCGAGCTGCGCGTCGGCGAGGGCGGTGACGATCAGCACGCCGAGCACGGTCCCGGGGATCCGACCGACCGCGATCCACCGCACGCCGAGCCAGTCGATGGCGTGATGCTCGCGGAGCAACATGAACAGGGTCATCGGCATGCTGATGAGCACCATCGATCCGGGAACCGAGCCTGGAATCAGGACCGCCAGGACCGGAACGACCACGAGGTTGAGGCCGAAGCCGATCGAGCCCTGCACCATGCCCCCGAGGAGGACGATCAGCATTGCGAGGGCGAGGGCCTCGACGCTCGCACCGAGCGGCACGTCAGACGCGCGCGGTGACAGGAGCGAGATCTTCCGGCACGAGCAGGATCATACGAGGACCGTAGAATCGGCCGTCGTGACCCGCCGCTTCTACGTTCGCACTTTCGGGTGCCAGATGAACGAACACGATTCCGAGCGGATCGCCGGATTGCTCGCGGCGGACGGCATGGAGCCGACCGACGATCTCGATGCCGCGGACGTCGTCGTGCTCAACACCTGCTGCATCCGGGAGAACGCGGACAACAAGCTCTACGGGCACCTCGGCCACCTCAAGTCGTTGAAGGATCGCCGGCCCGGCCTGCAGATCGCCGTCGGTGGTTGCCTCGCCCAGAAGGACCGCGATCTCATCGTCGAACGCGCCGGTCACGTCGATGTGGTGTTCGGCACCCACAACCTCGCGCACGCGCCGGCGTTACTGGCCGAAGCGGCGCGTACCGGTGAACCGATCGTCGAGATCCTCGAGGAGCACGAGGCGTACCCCTCCGCGCTCCCGGCGCGACGTGAGGTCGACCACGCAGCCTGGGTCACGATCCAGATCGGCTGCGACAACTCGTGCGCGTTCTGCATCGTGCCGTCGGTGCGGGGTGCCGAGGTGAGCCGGCGCATGGGCGACATCGTGAGCGAGGTCGGCGATCTCGCGCGTGACGGTGTGCGCGAACTCACGCTGCTCGGTCAGAACGTGAACTCCTACGGCCGGGACCTCGGTGCCGGACAGTGGAGCCCGGAGTTCGCCGATCTGTTGCGCGCCGTCGACGCGGTCGAGGGCATCGACCGCGTGCGGTTCACCTCACCGCATCCCAAGGACCTGCGACCGGAGACCGCGCAGGCGATGGCCGAGTGCGCGTCGGTGTGCGAGCACCTGCACCTCCCGGTGCAGTCAGGGAGTGACCGAACGTTGAAGGCGATGCGCCGCGGCTACACGGCGGAGCGGTACCTCGAGAAGCTCACCATGGCGCGCGCCACGATCGAGGACCTGGCGGTCACCACCGACATCATCGTGGGGTTTCCCGGCGAGACCGAGGCGGACTTCGCGGCGACGCTCGCGTTGGTCGACGCCGCGCAGTACGACGCCGCCTACACCTTCGTGTTCTCGCCGCGGCCCGGCACGCTCGCAGCGGAGATGACCGAGGAGTTCGTGTCCGAGGCCGTAGCGCGCGAGCGGATGGACCGGTTGACCGCGTTGGTCGAGCGGCACGGGCTGGCCAAGCACGAGGCGCGGGTCGGCCGGATCGAGGACGTCCTCGTGGAAGGACCGTCGAAGAAGGACGCGGCGGTGGCCGCCGGCCGTACCCGCCAGAACAAGTTGGTGCACTTCCCGGGCGAGCTGCCCGCCGGATCGATGGCCCGCGTCGAGATCACCCGCGGCGCCCCCCACTGGTTGCAGGCGGATCTGCTCGAGGTGCTCGACGGGCCCCGGGGCGCGCGCACCCGCATTCCGGTGACGGCGGGCTGAGCCGCGGTCACTCATCTCGCGCTGGTCGGCCCGACCGCGTCGGGGAAGTCGGCACTCGCGCTGGCCGCCGCGGCGGATATGGGTGATGTCGAGATCGTCTCGATGGACTCGATGCAGGTCTATCGAGGCATGGACATCGGCACGGCCAAGCCGTCAGCCGCGGAGCAGGCGGCCGTGCCGCATCACTTGATCGACATCGTCGATCCGGCCGAGGACTTCTCGGTCGTGCGCTTCCAGGGCGCGGCGCGTGATGCCATCGCCGACATCGAGGCGCGCGGCCGGCGGGCGCTGCTGGTGGGTGGCACCGGGCTCTACCTCCAGGCCGTGATCGACGACTTCGAGTTCCCCGGCGAGGACCCGGCGCTCCGGGCCGCGATCGATGCCCGCTACGCGGGCGACGACGGCCTCGCCGCCGCGTACGCGCGGTTGCGGGCGGAGGACCGCCCGGCGGCGGCCCGCATCGAACCGGGAAACCGTCGCCGCATCGTTCGGGCACTCGAGGTGCTCGAACTCACCGGTCGCCCCTTCTCGTCCTTCGGTCCCGGCATGACCGCGGACCACGCAGTGGTGGTACCGGTGCGGATCGCGGGGCTCACGATGGCCGCGGAGGAGACGTCGGCGCGGATCGAGGCACGGGTGACCGCGATGGCCGAGGCCGGACTGATCGACGAGGTGCGTGCCCTCGCGGCGGTGCCGTGGTCGCGCACCGCACGCCAGGCCATCGGCTACAAGGAGGTGCTGGCGTTCCTCGCCGGCGAGCTCCCGACTGTCGACGCCGCGCTCACCGCCACGGCGCAGCGCAGCCGGTCCTTCGCCCGTCGGCAGCGGTCCTGGTTCCGACGCGAGTCCCGCGTGGAGTGGTTCGACGCGGCCACCGGGCCCAATTGCTCGTCGCCGCTGGGCCCGGTCATGGCATGGTGGTCGGCGTCATGACCCGATTGTCCAAGCTTCACGCGACGGGGAACGACTTCCTCGTGACCACCGACCCCGAGGCGGGCCGGCTCGCCGTCGCGCTCTGCGATCGACACACCGGGATCGGCGCCGACGGCGTGATGATCCTGGCGCCCGGCCGCGACGGCGCCGACGCCACGATGACGTTGTTCAACGCGGACGGCTCCCTCGCGGAAATGAGCGGGAACGGCGTGCGGTGTCTCGCGTGGGTGGCCCGGCGCGACGGCATGGGGACACCCGAGCGCCTCGTGGTCGACACCGGTGGCGGTCGGCGCTCACTCGACCTGGTGTGCGACGCCGCCGGGGTACTGGTGCAGGCGGTGTGCGACATGGGTGCTCTGACCTTCGAGCCCGCCGCCATCCCGCTGGTGGCCGATCGCGCCGACGGCCTGATCGCCGCGGTCGACGCGGCCACGTTCGAAGGGGACGCCGTCGGTATCGGTAATCCGCACTGGGTGCTCGTGGTCGACGATCCCGCAACGATCGACCTGGCCGCGGTCGGACCGCGATTGGAGCACGATTCGCGGTTCCCGAACCGGGTCAACGTCGAGGTGATCGCCCGCACCGCGCCCGACACGCTGACCATGCGGGTGTGGGAGCGCGGGGTGGGTGAAACGCGGTCGTGTGGGACCGGCGCGTGCGCGGCGGCCGCGGTGGCGCATCGGCGGGGCCTGGTCGGCGCCGCGGTGACGGTGCTGGTTCCCGGCGGCACGCTGCGGGTGGAACTCGGCGACACCGCGCGTCTCGGCGGTCCGGTCGGGCACGTCTTCGACGTCGACGTCGACCTCATGTCCGACGCGTTCGGGCCGCGGTCATGAGCAGTCAGCATCTCGATCGGGGCCGGCGGCGGCTCACCGCGACCGAGGTCGATCTCGGAGTCCTGCGCCAGAAGGCGCTGCTCGTCGGCACCGGGTACGGGCTCAAGACGGCCGAGGACGCCGAGGCGAGTCTCGAAGAGCTGGCCCGACTCGTCGACACCGCAGGGGCGGAACCGGTCGCGGTCGAGCTGCAACGGCGCGATACCCCCGATCCCGCCCTCTACGTGGGCAAGGGCAAGGCCGAGGAACTCCGCCTGATCGCCGAGGCGCTCGATGTCGACGTCGTGGTGTTCGACGACGAGCTGACACCGGCGCAGCAACGCAATCTCGAGAAGCTCTTCGAACGTGACGTCGTCGACCGGGTCGCCTTGATCCTCGACATCTTCGCCCAACACGCCGCGAGCCAAGAAGGCATGGTCCAGGTCGAGCTCGCCCAGTTGCGCTACCGGATGCCGCGTCTGCGGGGGCGGGGACTCACGCTGTCACAGCAGGGCGGAGGCATCGGCACCCGCGGTCCCGGGGAAACCCAGCTCGAGGTCGACCGGCGGCGCATTCAGCGGCGCATCACGAAACTCGAACGCGACCTCGTCGGCCTCGGCCGGACCCGAGCGACCCAGCGCAAGGCCCGCACCCGGCGGGCGCTCTCGACGGTCGCGCTCGTCGGCTACACCAACGCGGGGAAGTCCACGTTGTTGAATCGGCTCACCGACGCCAGCGTGCTGGTCGAGGACCGGCTGTTCTCCACCCTCGATCCCGCCACCCGGCGGCTGCGGCTGCCCGGAGGCGAGACCGTGTTGCTCTCCGACACCGTCGGCTTCGTGCGGCGGCTGCCGCACCAGCTCGTCGAGTCGTTCCGTTCCACGTTGGAACAGGTCGCGCACGCGGACTACGTGGTCCACCTCGTCGACGCCAGCGATCCGGATCCGGGCGGTCGGATCGCCGCGGTGCACGGTGTACTCGGCGAGATCGACGCCGGCGCGCTCCCCGAGTTGATCGTGTTCACCAAGTCCGATGCTGCGGATGCCGACACGCTGGCCGAGTTGCGGCACGACCATCCCGAGGCAGTCGTGGTCTCGGCCCGCAGCGGGGAGGGGATCGACGAGTTGCTCACCCGGCTCGGCGACGGACTCCGCTCGCTCACCCACATCGTCGAGCTGCACATCCCGTACGACCGGGGCGACGTGCTCCCGGCGCTTCATCGCGACGGGGATGTGCTCGTCACGGTGCACGAACCCACCGAGATCCGCGTACGCGCCCGCATCCCCGACGCAGTCGCCGGTCGGTTCGCGCAGTTCGTCGCGAACGGCAACGGCGCCGGCGCGACCCGCCGGTAGTCTCGGCGAGATGTCCACCGCCGGCTTCGTCCCGCCGCCGTATCCGCACGACCGGCTCGACGCCTTCCGCCGGCTCGCCGCCGTCGTGCCGGGGGGAGTGGTCGACTGCTCGATCGGCAACCCGGTCGATCCGGTGCCCGAGGTCGCGTTGGCGGCGCTGCACGAAGCCGCGCCGTTGTCCACCGGCTATCCGGCGACCATCGGCTCGGCCGACTTGCGCGCCGCCGCCGCCGCGTGGATCGGTCGGCGTTTCGGGGTCACGGTCGCCGACGACGACGTCTTGGCCTGCGTCGGGACGAAGGAGATGGTGGCGTCGCTGCCGAGATATCTCAGCCTGCGCACCCCCGCGCGCGACACCGTGCTGTATCCGGCGATCTCCTATCCCACCTACGCGATGGGTGCGGAGTTGGCCGGGCTCCGCGCCGTGCCGGTGCCGCTCGATGCGCAATGGCATCTCGATCTCGCACGGATCGACGAGTCCGACGCGCAGCGCGCGCTACTGCTCTGGACCAACGAGCCGGGCAACCCGACCGCCGCAGTGGCGTCCGCGTCCGCAGTGGCGGCCACGGTCGGCTGGGCCCGCGACCGCGGCATCACTGTGGCGGCCGACGAGTGTTACGCCGAGTTCTCGGGCGGTGAGCCGGTCACCGCGATCGCCGAGGGCCTCGACGGGGTCATCGCCGTCCACTCCCTCTCGAAGCGATCGAACATGGCCGGGTTCCGCAGCGGCTTCATCGCGGGGGATCCGGACCTCGTCCGCTACCTCGGTGAGGTCCGCAAGCACGCCGGCCTGATGACGCCGGCGCCGATCCAGGCCGCGGCGGCCGCGGCGCTGGGAGACGACACCCACGTCGCCGCGCAGCGGGCGCGCTACGGCGAGCGGCGCGAGTTGATGCTGGCCGGACTGGCGGCGCACGGCCTGGTACACGACGGAGGTCCGGCGCCGTTCTACCTGTGGCTGCATTCCGAGGATCAGGTCGACGACGGATGGGAACTCGCGGCGCGCTTCGCGGAGGCGGGGACGCTCGTCGCGCCCGGCTCGCTCTACGGCGCGCCCGGCGCGGACCATGTGCGGCTCGCGCTCACCCAGCCCCTCGACCAACTCCAACTCGTCCTCGATCGCCTCGGCGCGGCAACGGACTGATGCGCCGGTCGGCGCCTGTCCTAACCTGCGCGACCTACCGATGCCGCGCGGTCCGAGCGTGGCCCGAGCGGCCCGGCCCGAAGGGCGGAGAGCGGGAGTGGTGAGCGATCTCGAGGAACAGATCAACAAGCTCTGGGAGCACCGGGACGACATGTCCGCGGTCATGTCCGAGGCGGAAGCGGCCGCCGCAGTGCGGGCGACCATCGACCTGCTCGATCGCGGCGAGGTCCGCGTCGCCGAGCGGGTGGGTGACGACGTGGTGGTGCACACGTGGTTGAAGCAGGCGATCCTGCTCCTCTTCAAGCTCACCCACATGGAGACGACAGAACTCGGGCCGTTCGAGTACCGCGACAAGATCCCGCTGAAGCAGCACTACGAGGCGGCGGGCGTGCGGGTGGTTCCCGGCGCGTCGGCCCGCTGGGGTGCGCACCTCGCACCCGGCGTGATCATGATGCCGAGCTACGTGAACATCGGCGCGCACGTGGGTGCGGACACGATGGTCGACACGTGGGCGACGGTCGGCTCGTGCGCGCAGATCGGTGAGCGGGTGCACCTCGCCGGCGGTGTCGGCATCGGCGGAGTACTGGAACCGCCCGAGGCGCAGCCGATCATGGTGGGCGACGATGCCTTCATCGGGTCGCGGTGCATGATCGTCGGCGGGGCCCGAGTAGGGAACGGCGCGGTGCTCGGTGCGGGACTCATCCTCTCGGGGACGATCCCGGTCATCGATGCCGAGACCGGCGACGAGATCTCGCGCGGCATCGTTCCCGACTGGAGCGTCGTGGTGTCCGCCACGCGGCCACGCTCGTTTCCCGGCGGCGAGTTCGGGATGCCGTGCGCGCTCGTGATCAAGCGCCTGACTCCCGGGGAACGCCACGACAAGACAGCACTCAACGACGCGCTGCGTGAGAGCGGCGCGACGACGTGATCGATCTTCTCGCGCTCACCGAGGAGTTGTGCGCGATCCCGTCGGAGAGTCTCGAGGAGCGCGTGCTCGCGGATGTGGTCGAGGCGCGGGTGCGGGCGATCGCGCCCGCGCTCACACTCGATCGCGTCGGCGACAACATCGTGGCGCGTACGCAGCTCGGCCGGGAGCGACGCGTGGTACTCGGAGGTCATCTCGACACCGTCCCCGCGAACGGCAACCAGGTACCCCGGCGCGAGGGTGACGTCCTGCACGGCCTGGGCACCGCCGACATGAAGGGCGGGGTGGCGATCGTGCTGGCGCTGGCCGAAGCGGTGGCCGCCCAGCCCCATAGGGCGCGCTTCGACGTGACGTTCGTCTTCTACGCGGCCGAGGAGATCGCCGAGCAGCACAACGGACTCCGCGCGCTGTTCGCCGACGCGCCAGAACTGGTGACGGGTGATCTGGCCGTCCTGCTCGAACCCACCGAAGGGTGGGTCGAGGCCGGTTGTCAGGGCACGCTGCACCTCCGGGCCACCTACCGCGGGGCGCGGGCTCACACGGCGCGCCCCTGGATGGGGGAGAACGCGATCCACAAGGCGGCGGCGGCGCTGGCCCGGATCGCTGCCGGCGATCCCGGACCGGTCGACGTGGACGGGCTGCAGTTCCGTCAAGCGCTCCAAGCCGTGCGCATCGAAGGCGGTGTGGCGAACAACGTGGTCCCCGATGAGTGCGCGATCGTGATCAACCGTCGGTTCGCGCCCAGCGTGTCGGTGGATCAAGCCGAGGCCGAGACCCGCGCGTTGGTGGCCGACGCCGACGTGATCGAAGTGGTGAACGCGTCCGTCGCCGCGCCACCGAATCTGTGGAACCCGTTGGTCGCGGAGTTGATCGGTCAGTTCGATCTCGGGGTCCGCCCGAAACTCGGTTGGACCGACGTCGCGCGCTTTGCCGCGCACGGGATCCCGGCGCTCAACTTCGGCCCCGGCGATCCGACGATCGCGCACACCGCCGGCGAGTTCGTGACCCGAGAGTCGGTCGAGGGCTGCTACGCGGTCCTTGGTCGGTTCCTCGGTGTGGTCTGAAGGGAACCCAATGACACTGGAGATGGATCAGCGGGGCGCAGTGGCGATCCTGCGGTGGAACGACGGCGAGAACCGGGTGAACGTCGACTCGATGACCGAGTGGCACGCCGCGCTCGATCAACTCGAAGCCGTCGACGGGCCGCTGGCACTGGTCGCGATCGGCGCCGGCAAGTACTTCTCCAACGGGCTCGACCTCGACCGGTTCGCCGCCGACCCCGAGGAGGTCGGCCCGACGATCCACCTGCTGCACCTGTTGCTCGGTCGACTCCTCCTCTTCCCCGCATATTGCGTCGCCGCGATCAACGGCCACGCGTTCGCGGCCGGAGCGATGATCAGCGCGTGTTTCGACGCGCGCGTGATGCGCAGTGACCGCGGCTACTGGTGCTTGCCCGAGGTCGACATCTCGTTGCCGTTGGACGAGGGCCTGACCGCGGCGGTCTCGGCTCGGCTCCCGGCCGAAGCGGTGCAGGACGCCATGCTCACCGGCCGCCGCTACGGCGCCGAGGACGCGATGGCGCTCGGGATCGTCACCGACACCGCCGACGATGCGCGGGTGCTCGACACGGCGATCGCGCTCGCGGAGCCGATTGCGGGAAAGGACCGGCGGGTGATCGCCGAGCACAAGCGCCTGCTGTTCGGCGACGCCGCTCGAGTGTGCGGCTACGACCCGCCTCGCTGAGCGCCGGAGGATCAGGGACGGTCGCGCAGGAGCCGACGCAGTACTTTGCCACCGGGGGAGCGGGGGACCGCGTCGAGCACTCGCACCTCACGGGGGAGTTCTGCGGTGGTGAGGCCGGCGCCGCGGCCGCGGTCGCGCAGCGCCGCCACCGACGGCGCGCGATCCACCGGCACGACCCACGCGACGACACGTTCACCCCACTCGTCGTCGGGCGCGCCCGCCACCGCGAGGTCGACGAGGTCCGGCCCGCGCAGCGCGTTCTCGACGCGGGTGGGACTCACGTTCACGCCGCCGGTGATGATCAGGTCCTTGAGCCGGTCGACGATCGTGAGTCGCCCGTCGGGTGCCCAGGCTCCGACGTCGCCGGTGGCCCAGGCGGTGTCGGTCCGTACGGCGTCGCGGTCGCCGAGCCGGAGCCCCCGCAGCAGCACCGGACCCCGTACGAGCACCTCACCAGTGCCGGGGGCGAGTTCGATGGTCACGTCGGCCAGCGGATGACCGTCGTGGACGCACCCGCCGCCGGTCTCGGTGAGGCCGTACGTGGTCACGACGCGTGTCCCCGCGGCCGCCGCGCGTTCGCGCAACGCGAGCGGGATGGGTCCACCGCCGAGCAGCACGGTGTGGAAGCGCCCGACCGCGGCGGCGTCGTGCTCGAGCAGTCGGGCGAGGGTGGTGGGGACGAGCGAGACGACCGTCGCGGGATCGGCCGCGGCGGCCACCGCGTCGACGGAGAAGCGCGAGTGCACCGTGAGGGCCGTTCCCGTGACGTGCGCGCGGGCGACGATCGCGAGACCGGCCACGTGGTGGAGCGGGAGACACGCGAGCCAGCGGTGCGTGGCCGGGTCGAGGTCGAGCGCAGTGGTGACGGCGCGAGCCGAGTGGGCGAGCGCGGCGTGGTCGAGCATCACCGCGCGGGGTGCGCCGGTGGTGCCCGAGGTGGTGACGACCGCCCCCACCCCGGCCGGCACCGGACGCCCGCCGGGTCGGCGATGCGTCCCGTCGGCATCGAGCACGTGGGTGGGCGCGAGCCGATCGAGGATCGGGACCGGATCGGGATGGGCCGGATCGACGATGGTGGCGGCCATGCCGGTGTCCCAGATCCGGCGCACGGCGGCCGCGGCCGCGGGGCCGGGGAGCAGGACTGCGACCAGCGACGAGTCGTCCGGGGCGGTCACGGCTGGGTACGGTAACCGTTGGAGTAACTGCTCCCAGTGTTGGAGGAATCGTGACCACGAACCCGATCCGCCCCGCCGCGGACTGGAAGCCCACCGGCCCGGAATACACCGATATCCGGGCTGAGGTGGCGGAGGGCATCGCCAAGCTCACCATCTGCCGGCCGGAGGTTCGCAACGCCTTCCGGCCCCGCACGCTGTTCGAGTTGCGGGACGCGTTCGACGCGGCCCGGGACGATCCCGAGGTCGGGGTGATCATTCTCACCGGTGAGGGCCCCGATGCGTTCTGCTCCGGTGGCGACCAGCGCGTGCGCGGCGACGACGGGTACGTCGGCGACGACGGCATCGGCCGCCTCAACGTGCTCGACCTCCAGATCCAGATCCGCCGCACGCCCAAACCGGTCGTCGCGATGGTCGCGGGCTACGCGATCGGCGGCGGTCACGTGTTGCACGTGGTGTGCGACCTCACCATCGCGGCCGACAACGCGCGGTTCGGCCAGACCGGTCCGCGGGTCGGTTCGTTCGACGGCGGCTACGGCTCGGGTCTGCTCGCGCGGTCGGTCGGGCAGAAGAAGGCACGCGAGATCTGGATGCTGTGCCGTCAGTACGACGCCGAGCAGGCGCTGGCGATGGGCCTGATCAACACCGTCGTACCGCTCGCCGACCTCGAGGTCGAGACCGTCTCGTGGTGTCGGGACATGCTGGCGATGAGTCCACTCGCGTTGCGCATGATCAAGGCGTCGATGAATGCGGCCGACGACGGTCTGGCCGGGATTCAACAACTCGCCGGTGACGCGACGCTCCTCTATTACATGAGCGAGGAAGCGCAAGAAGGCAAGCAGGCGTACCTCGAACGGCGCCGTCCCGAGTTCGAACGCTTCCCGAAGCGGCCCTGACGAGTTCCGGCTCACACTGATGACGACCCCGGCGCAGTGGTGGGAAGGCGCACGCCCGCGCACGCTCGGCCTCGCGGTTGCGCCCGTCGCGGTCGGGACCGCGGCGGGCGCGCTCGACGGTGGTCTGCGCGTCGAGCGGGCCGCGCTCGCTGCCCTGGTCGCGATCGCGTTGCAGATCGGCGTGAACTACGCGAACGACTACTCCGACGGCGTCCGCGGGACCGACAAGGACCGCCGTGGTCCGCTGCGGTTGACGGCGAGTGGCACGGCCGCGCCCGCCGCGGTCAAGCGGGCCGCCTTCCTGTGCTTCGGGGTCGGAGCCGTGGCAGGCGGGGTGTTGTCGCTGCTCGTCGACTGGCGGCTCCTGTTCCTCGGTGTGGTCGCCATCGCCGCGGCCTGGGGTTACACCGGTGGCCGCCGCCCCTACGGCTACTCGGGATTCGGTGAGCTCGCGGTCCTCGCATTCTTCGGCTTCGCGGCCTGCGCGGGGTCGGCGTACGTCCAGCACCGCAGTGTCCCCGCGGCCGGTTGGTGGGGGTCGCTCGTGATCGGCCTGCCCGCGTGCGCGGTGCTGCTCGTCAACAACATCCGCGATATCCCCACGGACACGGTGGCGGGGAAGCGGACCCTCGCGGTCCGCATCGGAGCACCCGCGGCGCGGCGATTGTTCGTCGCCTGCCTGGTACTCAGCGTGCTCGCGATCGTGCCGATCGCGCTCGATCACCCGACGGCCGCCCTCGCGTTCGGTGGAGTCGTGTTCGCGCTCGGACCGGCGCGCATCGTGCTCACCCGGCACGCGCCGCCGCAGTTGGTGACCGCGCTCATCGCGACCGTCCGGTTCGCGGTGGTCACGGCGGCATTGCTCACGGTTGGGCTTGCACTGTCGTGAACCGGGTCACGCGGTGAGCGCGGGCGATCGCCGCCGCCAGCGGTGCGGGCGACTCCAACGGGAGCGAGTGGCCGCCGGGGAGGATCACGAGTTCGCCGTGAGCGAGTCGCTCCACCAGTCGCCCGCCGATCGCGCAGTACTTGGGGTCGGCGGCACCGACGATCACGGTGACCGGGACCGTCAGCCGGCCGAGCCGCTCCCACGCCGAGGGCATCGCGCCTTGTCCGAGTGCGCGCATCTGGTGGGCGAGGCGGGCGGTACTCATCGCGGCGGCCCGTGCGTCCAGGGCGTTCCGGTCAGTGGGCAGGGTGGCGAAGATCGGTTGTTGCACCCAGGTGGCGAGGAACGCCGCGGCGCCGTCCCGCTCGATGGTGCGAGCGTCGGTCTCGTCCTGCACCGCGCGCTGTCCGCGCTGCTCGTCATCGGCGAGTCCGGCCGTCGCGCTCACGAGCACGAGTGCGGACACGGCGTCGGGGTGGTCGAGCGCGAGCTGGAGGCTCAGACGTCCGCCGAGGGAGTAGCCGACCCACGTCGCGGGTTCGCGTGTGCCGGCCGCGAGGGTGGACGCGGTCTCGGTGAAGTCGAGCCCGTCGGGCACCTCGCACGCCTCGACCGTG
>Ga0075026_100000315_pt1 | contig 19065 bp, 17 predicted proteins | sample Str012_2_FD_71392 | JGI IMG/M metagenome (GOLD analysis project Ga0075026, IMG submission 71392) | Freshwater sediment microbial communities in response to fracking from Pennsylvania, USA - Straight Creek_MetaG_SC_2012 | ecosystem: Environmental > Aquatic > Freshwater > Creek > Sediment... | reverse complement strand
TATTAAAACATTACAATAAGTCTTCTTCTTTATAATTGTACCGTTCTTTTATTTTACGCATTACTTCGTCCATGGATGCACGGTGGTCTTTGGCATTCCATTCTCCCCGCTCCCATTTGTCCAGCTCTTCGTCGATGTGCTTTTGCTGCAGGGCCGTCATTTTATCCACCAGGCTGCCGGATACTTCTTTTTGCTTTTCATAAAAAGCTTTCTTCCGGGCCGAGCCAATTTCCTTGTCTTTGCGGATATCATTTTCTGCTGCCGCCATTTGAATCAGTTCTTCTTTTGCAAGCGCAATATCATAAGGCCCCACCTGCATCATCAGTTTGGAAAGTATGGGACCGATTTCAATCAGTATAATCAGCAAGGAAAGCAAAAGGCTGGTCCATTGTACACTCGGCTCTTCTTCGGTTAAATCAGACAAAGCCTTGTTTTTTTCCAGGAAACCCACATTGTTTTTAACGGTCGCTTCATACAACTTCCTTTTGTCTTCCAGGCCGGCCCTGGTATTGTTTACAATGCTGTCCTGCTGCGCAATGCCGGCATCCAGCGTTTGTATCTCGGGCGATGCCTGTTTAAATGTATTGGTATAAGCCTCCATTTTTAAACGCGTCAGGTTTTCAATGCCCCGCCGGCCAGAGCCACCGGTACCATCGGCTTCCTGTACATAAGCTTGCTGCAGGCGGTGCAAGGTATCTTCCAGCGACAGTTTACGGTTCAGCAAACGATTGCGTTCTATCAAGGCGGTATTTACCTGCAACTGGTTTTCCCGCTGCAGCAAACTGTCATTGACCAGTATTTTGTGGTGCATGTTTTGCGCCACTTTTGTATTAATTTCCTTTTCAAATATTTTCAATTCCAACGGGCGGGCAATGGTTACACCAATAAGCAATGCCAGAACAATACGCGGCAGGGCCATCCACAATTGTTTGCTGTTGCTAACGCCGTATTTGCGCATGGTAGAAACCAGGAACCGATCGAAATTAAAAATGATCAGGCCCCAGATAAAGGCAAAGGCAATCGTCCAGCCAATATTGCCAAACACACTGTAAATGGCATAGCCCGATGAGAGCGCCGCCAGCACAAACGTAGCCAGTATAACGCCACCCAAACCTGCATACTTGGTATGTTCAGACGGAAATTGCTTCAATAAATCCTGGTGCGCACCGGCACACCACCACAAAAACTTTGAATTACTTGTTTTTTTGCTGTTCCCCGAAAACGAATCATAGCTGTACAGGCTGTCCGCCTGGCCATCGTTGCTGTTAGCCATAGTAGTCTTTTAATTACAGTAAAGAATTGTAAAATTGCCTGATAGAAGTTGAAGTAGGAACAGGCAAATAACGGCATTGCGCCTTGAAAAATTGTAAAAGCTACGTTAAAGAAAGGTCATAAATTATGTATTGTGCCGGCAATCGCCCTAAAGCCCAGCCATCCCATGGCAATAACCACCATCCAGCCCGCCACCTGCATCCAAACGGGATGTTTATAACCCTTCATCAGTGATGTTTTTGTGGCGGCAATCAAAACAATGCTCAGTGCAATGGGCAATATCAGGCCATTGATGGCGCCAGCAGCAATCAGCAATTGCCGGGGCTTTCCTATCCAAACAAATATGCCGGTAGAAATAACGATGAAAACAGATATGCACCAGCGTTCATGTTTAGCCAGCATTGGATGAAAAGTTTTGAGGAAGGAAACCGAAGTATACGCTGCGCCCAGCACAGATGATATGGCTGCGCTCCACAACACCACCCCAAAAATGCGCAAACCAATTTCTCCTGCTGCATATTTGAAAACACTGGCGGGCGGGTTGGCACTGTCCAGCACCACTCCCTGCATCACCACGCCCAGCGCCGCTAAAAATAAAATATACCGCATAACGCTGGAGATAACAATACCGCTGATGGCGCTTTTATTGATTTGCCGCAGCTGGTCCCGGCCACTGATGCCGGCATCGAGCAGCCGGTGGGCGCCGGAAAAAGTAATATAGCCACCCACCGTGCCGCCCACCAGGGTTACGATGGCAATGCTGCTGATTTTTTCGGGTATCAGCGTACGGTGCAGGGCTTCTAACAGTGGCGGATGAGCGCTGAAAGCAATGAACAGGGTGAGCCCGATTTTTACAATGCCCAGCACTTTGGTAAAACTGTCCAGCATTTTGCCAATTTCTTTTAGCCAGAACAACAACAATGCGGTGCAGCAACTAATAATGGCACCCGTTTGAAAAGATACGCCAGTCAGCACATTCAGACCGAGTCCGCAACCGGCGATATTACCGATATTAAATGCGAAGCCACCAAATACGATCAGGAACGATAAAAAATAACCCAGTCCCGGCAATAATTTATTGGATAGATCCTGTGCCCTTAACCCGCTAACGGTTAATACCCGCCAGGTATTCAGCTGCACGCCGATGTCTAAGAGAATAGAAATGAGTATTACAAAACCCAGGCTGGCCATCAGCTGCTGGGTGAAGACGGTTGTTTGTGTAAGAAACCCGGGTCCAATGGAAGAATTGGCCATTAAAAACGCCGCGCCAATAACAGCGCCTCCTGCTCCAAATGAAAAGGATTTGTTTTTTGTACGCGGTTCGTTATAGCTAGACGGTTCTGATTTCAATACCTTTTTTATTTAGGGTTTGATGAATGCGCCTGGCAAATGCCAGTGCCTTTGCGCCATCGCTGTGAATACAAATGGTATCGGCTTTTACGAGTATCGTTTTACCCGTTGTGCAATGCACCGTTCCGTGCAGGGCCATTTGCAATACCTGTTGCAGGGACTGCTCTTCATCATCAATCATTGCACCGGCCTGCGTTCTGGGCGTAAGGCTGCCGTCTTCCTGGTAAGTACGATCGGCAAATACTTCGCTGTAAGTTTTCAACTGCAGGGTATTGGCTACGTTAATAAGTTCGCTGCCGCTCAATCCATACAATATTAAACCTGCGTCGTAGTCGCTGACGGCCTTGCAAACCGCACTGGCCAGAACAGGATCTTTTGCTGCCATATTGTATAAAGCACCATGCGGTTTTACATGCTGTAATTTTGTACCGTTGATTTTTAAAAAAGCATCCAGGGCGCCCAACTGGTAAATAACAAGGTCGTAAATTTTTACGGGCGATACATTCATGTTGCTGCGCCCAAAATTTACCAGATCCGCAAATGCAGGATGCGCACCAATGGCAATGCCCGCCGTCAATGCCGTATCTACCAGTTCGTGCATCGTATGTGCATCACCGGCATGAAAGCCACACGCAATATTGACCGAGCTGATAAAGGGAAGCAATGCAATATCATTATCAATATGGTAAGGCCAAAGGCTGGTGCTTTCGCCCATATCACAATTAATGTCTATTGTTTGCATGCCAGTTCGTTGAGGTGATCAAAACAGGCTGTTTGCAAGATGTTCAGCTCTTTTTGCTGCGCGAACAAGAGTTCTTCCGCTTTTTCAATGCCAACTTTTATAAACTGTACACAATCGCTGGGCCGCAGCTGCGCCAGCTTGGGCAGGTGCGCGGTAATAACATGTCCCAGCCGCGGATAGCCGCCAGTCGTCTGGTGGTCGGCCATCAGAATGATCAGTTCACCGTCGGGTAATAATTGTATGGTACCAAAACTAACGCCGGTTGAAACCAGTTCTGTTTTATTTTTTAATTGCAGTTGCGGGCCTTTGAGGCGATAGCCCATCCGGTCGCTAAAAGGATGAATGATAAAATTATTTTGCAGAAAATCATTGCATGCCGTTTCAGTAAGGTCTGCAAATTCTTTGCCTTCAATAAAAAAAACCTCGTGCGGTAACTGGTAGTTTTTTGCTATATCGGCCCGCCAGTGCAGGGGCACTACATCGCGGCCTTGCTTCATCATACCCGCAAAATAGATATGACTTTCCTTTGCCATCAGTTCATCGCCTTTTTCAAATTTTCTGCCCATAAAACCGCCGGCATTTGCTTTTAAGTTGGTACTGTAACTGCCCAGCCATTTTTCAATACAAAATCCTCCATGTATGGCAATATAACACCTTGCCCCTTCTTCCAGTTTTGGAAAATGCAGGATGGTATTTTTGCGGATAACCAGCGGCTGCCAGAGCGGAACTACCTCATCATTTAAAGTGGGCGTAAAATTGGCGCCAGTAATGCTGATCAGCGCATTCTGATCAAACAAAACCTGCGGACCCGGGAAATGGATTTCCATTACTGCTTCTTGCGCGGAATTGCCCACCAGCATATTGGCCACTTGTGCCGCATACCTGTCCATGGCGCCACCGCAATTGATGCCAAGACTGCCATAGCCATAGCGGCCAGGATCCTGGATAGTGCCTAAAAGGCCGGGTTTTATGATGCAGATACACATAACAGCTGTTAGCCAATAGCAGTGAGCTACTAGCTTTTTTTACCTATGTTTAATTTATTATTTTCTAAATTTTATTTCCCTTCATCAGAACCAGTTTGCCCCGAACACCCGGGACAGACCGGTGTTCTTCATATCCACATTACTCACATTTTCAGGTTATCAGATTTTTTCATTTCATCCTCACTGATAGCATAAAACTGCACCCGGTCACCCACTTTTAATTTTACCAGTTCTTTGGATCTGGCATCAAACTGCGGCACGGGTGTGCGGCCAATAATATGCCAGCCACCCGGACTGTCGAGCGGATAAATACCGGTTTGTGCAGCGGCAATACCCACGCTGCCGGCAGCTACTGGTACAGGCCTGGTCTTTCTGGGGGTGATTAATTTTTCATGTACATGCGCCATATAAGAAAACCCGGGCAAAAAACCGATGGTGTATACCCGGTAGATGGCAGCCGTATGCAGTTCAATAATTTCCTTCGGGTCCATGTTTTTTGCTTGTGCCATGCTGTTCAAATCCATGGCATAATCCGGTGCATAACAAACCGGGATGCGGACAATGCCGGATTGCTGCTGCGGTTGTATGGTTGACTGGTCGAACGCCTTTTTTAGCTGCTGCTTTACCCAGTCGAAAATGCTGGTTACCGGGTGATATTGCTGGCGGATGGCCATTGGGTCATATATAATAGTAAGCGAGCTGTAGGCAACAATGATGTCTTTTTGGCCGGCAAAGGGGTTGGCCAGCATCCAGCGCTGCATACCAATTACCTTATCGTTTAAAAAATCATTGATGGTATTGCCCAGGTCGATGCTGGCAGCGGAATCGCCCAGGGGGAATATGGTGTAGCCGGTGCTCATTTGTTGGATTGGGGATTGAAGTTAATTTTTTTTGACAAACTTCAACCTTTCATTTAGATACTGTTTTATAACAGTGATTTCAACAGCTACAGGCTTTTTTTACCACAGCGGAAAGGAGGTTTTTCACAGAGGCAAAGAAGGGAGGCGCTAAACGCTTGTACCGCTGTAAAAAAACGACTTTCCTCCTTGGTAATTTTTTCTTATCAGTTAAAGGATGCAGTATTTTGTAAGCCTAAAGTCGAATAAAATTCCAATGGCTGACTCACAAAAATAAAATCATCCGGCGCTGGCCCAAATCCTGTAAGCGCAATACTCAATACCCGTAATTTAAACGCTAATTGATTAATATTTAATACTTACTTGTGCTTGCCAGACGGCTTTCTTCAAAGTACCAATTTGTTGATTTCGCCGTTATACACTAAACTTGCACGCCTTTAGGGCTGTCTGAAACCGATATTTTAAAAGTTATGGCTAAGAATTTACTGATAGTGGAGTCGCCGGCGAAAGCCAAAACCATTGAAAAAATCCTGGGCGAAGATTTTGAGGTGAAGAGTTGTTACGGGCATATCCGAGACCTGGAGAAAAGTGAAATGGGCATAGATTTAAACAAGCAGTTTGAACCCCGTTATATTGTTCCCGAAGAAAAGCAAAAAGTAGTAAAAGAGCTGAAGAGCATTGCTAAAAAAAGCGGCGAAGTATGGCTTGCATCGGATGAGGACCGCGAAGGGGAAAGCATATCCTGGCACCTGGCCGAAGTACTGGGCCTCGATCCCAAAACCACTAAACGCATTGTTTTTCATGAAATAACTGCGCCCGCCATAAAAAAAGCGGTGCAAAACCCGCGTACTATTAATATGGACCTGGTAAATGCACAGCAGGCCCGGCGTATTTTGGACCGCATTGTGGGTTTTGAACTGAGCCCGGTTTTGTGGAGAAAGATTGGCATGCAGCGCAGTTTGAGCGCAGGCCGTGTACAAAGTGTGGCCGTGCGGCTGATAGTAGAAAGAGAAAGGGAGATCAATAATTTTACAGCCGTAAGCACGTACAAAGTGGAGGCATTTTTTATAGCCGATGATATCAACGGCAAAAAGATCACTTTTAAAGCCGATGGCCCCTCCAAAGTGAGCAGCCATGAAGATGCCAGCAAATTTTTAGAAAGCTGTAAAAACGCAAACTACGCGGTGAGCGATATTACCGTTAAACCGGCAAAACGCACACCAGCAGCACCTTTTACCACTTCCACTTTGCAACAGGAAGCCAGCCGCAAGCTGGGCTATTCTGTAAGCAAAACCATGTTGCTGGCACAGAAATTATATGAAAGCGGTAAGATCACTTACATGCGTACCGACAGCGTAAGCCTGAGCGATACAGCAGAAGAAATGATACGCAATGAAGTAAAAAGTTCTTACGGTGATGAGTACTACCAGCCGCGGAAGTTTAAGAATAAGAATGAGAATGCACAGGAAGCACATGAGGCCATTCGCCCCACGTATATGGACAGCCGCACTGTAGACGACAATGATTTGCGCAGGCTCTATGAGCTGATCTGGAAACGCACCATTGCCAGCCAGATGAGCGATGCCGAATTTGAAAAGACAATCGCAAAGATTGATATTTCTACCAATAAAGACCAGCTGACCGCCAGCGGCGAAGTGATGAAGTTTGATGGTTTTTTAAAAGTATACCTCGAAGGAAAAGATGATGAGGAGGAAGAAGAAGACAAAGACACCGAGGGCATGCTGCCACCGCTGAAGGAGAAACAAAAACTGGAATTTAAAGAAATGCTGGCTACCGAGCGTTTTTCGCGTGCGGCACCCCGTTATACGGAAGCATCGCTGGTGAAGAAACTGGAAGAACTGGGCATCGGCCGCCCTAGTACCTACGCCCCTACCATTTCTACCGTGCAGAAAAGAAATTATGTGGAGAAACGCGATAAGGAAGGCACTCCGCGTATCTACAACCTGCTGCGACTGAACAAGAAAAATGAAATTGCCAAAGAAACAGAAACAGAGAATACAGGCGCAGAAAGATCCAAACTGTTTCCAACCGATTTGGGCATGGTGGTGACGGATTTTCTGAAACAGCATTTCCAGACGGTGATGGACTATAGCTTTACTGCCGAAATTGAAGAAGAGTTTGATAAAGTAGCAGAAGGCAAAATGGAATGGCACAAAATGCTGGATGATTTTTACAGGCCTTTTCATGCCAATATAGAAGTTACCATGGAAACCGCCGAAAGGGCGAAAGGCGAGCGGCAATTGGGTACCGACCCCGTAACCGGCAAACCGGTAACCGCACGCATGGGCCGTTACGGACCAATGGTGCAGATTGGTGCACAAGCCCTGGAAGAAACCGATGAGAAGCCCAAATTTGCAAAGCTAAAAGCCACCCAGAGCATTGAAACCATTACCATGGAAGATGCAATGGAATTGTTTAAACTGCCACGCAACCTGGGCCAGTTTGAAGAGAAAGATGTAACCATAAACATTGGCCGCTTTGGCCCCTATATTGCGCACGACGGCAAGTTTTATTCTTTGAGCAAAGAGTTTGATCCCTATACCATCAATATGGATGAAGCCGCGCCCATCATTGTTGAAAAAAGAACAGCCAAAGAACAACGCACCATCAAAGTGTTTGAAAAAGAAAAAATACAATTGCTCCGCGGTCCTTATGGCCCGTATATAAAACAGGGATTGCGCAATTACAAACTCAGTAAAGAACAACAGGAGAAAGTGGCCGACCTGACGCTGGAAGAAGTAAAAGCCACCATTGAAGAATTGAAGGCAAATCCGCCAAAGAAAAGCTTCAGGAAGAAAAAAGCGAGTTGATAAAATTGTGCTTCTTGTTGTGTTTTATGTGTTAAGTGCTTTTACCTTAATTGCCTGACCATAGAATTAATACCATAACATATTAGGTAAATAAAATACCTGCACATTATCTAATCAAAATTGCTACTGATTCCGGCTTCTTAATACTTAACATACGCACTCACCCCCTTATACAATCTCTTCCTCACACCTGTGGATAATTTCCATTAGTTCATGTCGTGCATTGCTGCGAAATTTAGGAATTGTTACAGCACAATAATTTTACGGGTTAGTACGTATTAATAATGGAAAATTTATTTATCCTGTGCTGTTAATTGTAATTGCATGGAAGAAACAAGAGAAATATCTGCGCTTTTTCACCTGATAGACGATCCGGACGAGGAAGTCTTTACATCCGTCAGCGATCGGATCATTTCTTTTGGCAAAGGCATCATCCCCAACCTGGAAAACCTCTGGGAAAACACCCCGGTAGATGTGATACAGGAACGCATCGAGCTGCTTATTCACCGCCTGCATTACCGCGATCTTACAGAAGAATTTAACCACTGGAAAGCACAACCCGAGCCCGATTTGTTAACCGGCGCCATACTGGTGGCCAAATACCAGTACCCCGAACTGGTGACCACCACCGTGTATGCAGAGATAGAAAAAATGCGCCGCAATATCTGGCTCGAGCTCAACAGCTACCTCACACCGCTGGAGCAAACCAATGTTATTACTACCATTCTCTACAATTATTATAACCTAAAGGGCAACGAAATAAAATACAATGAGCCCAATGAGTTTTTGATAAACAAAGTACTGGATGGCAAACGCGGCAACGCCATTTCCAACGGTATCATTTATTTGATATTGGCAGAACTGCTGGATGTACCCATCCGCGCCATCAATATTCCCAGGCAGTTCATCATGGCCTATTTTGATGTTGACTACAACTGGCAGCTGCCTTCCAACCCTTCTCATAAGATACAATTTTACATTGACCCTATGACCGGCAGCATCTTTACACACAAAGATGTGGAAACCTATTTCAAAAGAATTTCAGTAACCTCTACCGCTTCTTATTTCAAACCCATGAGCAAGAAGCGCATCATCCAGTTCCTGCTGCAGGAATTTGCGAAATGTTTTACAGACGACAAGAGCGAATACAAAAAACAGGAATTGCTGATACTGGCAGACAGTATTGACCTCAGCTCACCCGATGAAAAATCGGGACTGGCGGATCCCTCTCTACCGGAGTTGTAGTTGGGCGCACCTCTGTATATTACTTTACTGATTGCAGCCTGGTGCTAACCAATTTTAGTCTTTCTTTTATGATACCAGCATTGGTTTTCATGGCATCATCCTTGTGTCACTCCCTTTTACCGCATATCTGTACTAATCTTTAGTCCACGCTTCCAACCCGCTCACAAAAAATTGACGATTTTCTATCTTAAAAAATTATTTCTTACGCACCCGCCGATAATGATTTGTAAAGGATTTTACCAGGGCCTCCCTTCTCCTTCGGTGAATTGGACAGACCTCCGTAAACTATCGGGGGGATGAGGTGATACTGAGTAAAGAGGTTCCATTTAACTATCTTGCAACTACAATAGGATTGCAATGAACAAAGAAATTCTCGTCTTCGGCGCCGGCAAATCTGCCACCTGTTTAATTGACTACATCATTAAAGAAGCGGGTATTTACAAATGGCAGGTTACCGTTGCAGACAATGACCTTGCACTGGCAGCATCCAAAGTGGGCCAGCATCCGCACGCAAAAGCAGTTTCCACTAATGTAGAAAACATTGCCGCTAGAAATGCCATAATACAATCCGCAGACATCGTGATTTCGCTATTGCCCCCTGCCCTGCATTTTTTGGTGGCGCAGGATTGCGTGCAGTTTGGCAAAAACCTGCTAACGGCATCTTATACAGATGATAAAATCCGCAGTCTCCAGCCGGCCATTGAAGAAAAAAAACTGTTGTTCCTTTGCGAGATGGGGCTCGACCCCGGCATTGATCACATGAGTGCCATGCAACTGATTCACCGGATAAAAAAGGAAGGCGGTACCATTACTTCATTTCTTTCGCACTGCGGTGGCCTGGTGGCGCCGGAAAGCGACGACAATCCATGGCATTATAAAATAAGCTGGAACCCGCGCAATGTGGTAATGGCGGGCAAAGCCGGTGCTGTTTACCTGCAGAACAAGAAGAAAAAAACAATGGGTTATGAAAACCTGTTCGACCCAGCAAGGGTTACCGGCATTCCGGGTATTGGCAGCCTGGCATGGTACCCCAATCGTGATTCTATGGATTACATCAATCTTTACCAGCTAAACGGGGTGGAAACGTTTATCCGCACCACTTTGCGCTATCCCCAGTTCAGCTATGGCTGGAAAAACATCATTGGTTTGAACCTAACCGATGAAACTATTTTTTATGACACCGATGGATTAACACTCAAAGATTTTTTTACCCTGCATTTTGAACAAAACCATTTATCAGACGCAATCCGGGACATAGACCAACGCGCCGATATTCTCATCAACCAGCTGGATTACCTGGGCAGGCAGGACGACAAAACCATGATCAACAAAGGCAGGTGCAGCGCCATGGACATACTGCAATTTGCGCTTGAACAAAAACTGGTATTGCACCCGCAAGAAAAAGACATGATTGTAATGCTGCACGAAATTGAATACCTGCAGGCCGGAAAAAGATACCGGCTAAGGAGTCATTTAATTGTAAAAGGCGACGATAACCTGAGAACGGCCATGGCAAAAACGGTGGGCTTACCCCTGGGCATTGCCGCAAAAATGATATTGATGGGCAAAATCAAAGCTAGTGGTTTGTACATTCCCATTACAGCGGAAATTTATGAACCCGTTTTAAATGAATTGCAGCTGCACGGCATTTCCTTTTTTGAAAACTGCATTGAACTCAGCTAAGCCTGGTCAGCAATGCGGTTAGTTCCTGCACACCAGCAGTGGCCGGCTTTTCAATGCAGGTAAGGTTGGCAATTGCAGAAGTACGCGGAATCGACTTATCAACAATAAACTTTGGAATTGCCGTAACGGCATAATTGATCAATCCAGCTGCCGGGTACACTGCCAGCGAAGTACCCACCACTACAAAAATATCGGCATCCATTACAAGCAGTATGGCTTCCTCAATCATGGGTACCGGCTCTTCAAACCAAACAATGTGCGGCCGCCATTGGCCGCCATCCGCCGCTTTATCGCCCAATAAAATGTCGGTTGTAATGGTTGCCAGCAGGTGTTCATTGCGCTCACTGCGCATTTTTATAATCTCGCCATGCAGGTGCATCACCCGGGTAGAGCCTCCCCTTTCGTGCAGGTCGTCTATGTTCTGCGTAATTATATGTACGTCAAAATCTTTCTCCAGCAATGCAAGGCCGGTATGCGCTGCATTGGGTTTTGCATCCAGCACATTCTTACGGCGTTCGTTGTAAAAATTCAGCACCAGCTGCGGATCTTTTCTCCATGCGCGGGGCGTTGCCACATCCTCAATATTGTATCCTTCCCACAACCCATCGCTGTCGCGGAATGTTTTTAACCCGCTTTCGGCGCTGATGCCCGCGCCGGTAAGCACCACCAGTTTCTTTTTTGCCATGCTTCAAAAATAAAGAGAAAAATGGCTGAGCGCTGATTTTTTGATTGCCGTTTTGTACTGTTCTGTAAAACCCAGTCCGGTTCAGGCACTGCTGAATATAAAACGCAATCTTATGCAATTGGTTTTGGCTTTTTTACAATGGCTATTTTTTTCCGGATAAAAAACCAGGCGGTGGCTACAGCAATCCACAATGGCCACAAAGAAATGAGCAACACAAACAGATCTGCAAACCAATGCAAACCAGATTTAAAAGATTCAATGACCCGAAAACTGTAGGAAGGTCCTGGATCATTCTTAACATCGGGATTCAGCACCTGGTAGAACGTAATATTGATGGTACTGAAAGCGGCCGCGTGCCCCAGGTAATTGATTCGTCCCGCAGCTGCTTCAATGTTTTCCTGCATGCCATTTACTTCATTTTGCACCTGCAATATTTCTTCCATATTTTTTGCCTGTTTCAGCAAATCGAGGTAACGATCCCTTACCCTTTTTTTGGCTTCCATCCTCGATTTGGTATCTACTACTTCCGCAGTCACATCTTCCGACGTTATTTTCTTCGCAATTATCTTATCAGTTCCGGAGGTCAACTGTACAACCGCATTGTCAAACTGATCAACCGGCACTTTAATGGTTACAATGTTTTCAATCTTGTAATCGGATTGACTTTGTTCTTCCTGCGCCACATAGCCCCCAAACTGTTTAATGCCCGAATGCAGCAACCCGTTGAATGAAGGGTAGTTCTTTACTTCAATTGTGAGGTTACCGGTTTTAATAATTTTCTTATCCCAATCTTCTTTGCCCGCAGTCTGGACAGTGGATGGAGATTGTTTGGGTGAATTGTATTGAACCGGCATTGCGGAATCAGCAGTTGACAACAGCCCTGACTTCTGTTCTTCCGGCTTCAGCAATTCTTTTTCCAGTACAATGTTTTTACTTGTTACAACCTGCTTACCATCCTGATGGTTACAGGCAATAAAGACCCATAGCAGCATTGCTGCCAGCAACTGGTGTAAAAATTTCATGGCTTATTTTTTTAGGTGTGTATGTTTATGAGATGCGGAGAAAAATATTTTACACAATCAAATAAAAATATTTTTGGAAATACATTATGGAAAGTAAGCAGCAGAAAAAGTAAGGGCAAACAAATGCCTGTCCGCTGCTACGGCAAGAGGTATGCGTTTCATGGCAATAATTTAAAGTGTAGGAGATGATACGATTGTATGCATTGATTCTCTCTACGCCAAAGAAGTAACCCGCAGCAAAAGTTAAAATGGAAATTTTTTCAAGAAGGGAGCCAACGCTATATTACCTGCATACCGCTAGCGGCAGGCCATGCACTAAGGACGTGCAGACAGCAGGTAAACCCACGCTGTCTCAAATTCGGGCTGCAGCATCGATTCATGCGGGTTGCTGGTTTCAATAATGGTGACCAGTATATGTTTGCCTTTTGCAATTGCTGCGCCGGGATGCAGCATTGTTGTAGCTGCTTTTTGCCCGGGCATCATCGGCATGCAATCGGCCAGTTGCTTGTTAAAATCATAGGGTTCTTTCAGGTACAAAAAAGCAAAATATTTTGACGGTGTCTTTGCGCATAAGAAAACAACTCTAAAGAATAACCTAATTGACAGATACCGGCATTTCCTGTTTATTCGCCTGCCATCTTCATTACGATGGCCCATTCTTCTTCGGTAACGGGCTGCACACTCAGGCGCCCCAGCCGCACCAGCGCCATATTGGCCAGGCGTTTATCTTCTTTTATAACATCACGGCTAACCGGGTTCTTTAATTTCTTAAATGCCCTGATGTCTACTGCCACCCATTTATCGTCATCGGTGGTAGGGTCCTGGTAAGCTTCTTTCAGCACTTTGGCAATACCTACAATGTCCAGCCCCTCATTGCTGTGGTAATACAACACCTCATCACCTTTCTTCATTGCCCTTAAGTGAATGCGTGCGGCATAATTGCGCACGCCGCTCCAGACGGTTTGTTTGTCTTTCTCCAGTTGTTCCCAGCTATACACCGAAGGTTCGGATTTTACCAGCCAATATGCCATACGTTAAATATTTATGGATTAAAAATACAGCTTTTCCCTGTCCGAAATCAACCAATAGGCAACCGGTTTTGCATGTGCCCAAAAAAACTTGCTTTCAAAAAATCCAGATTACAGCAGTCTCCGTAATTGGGTTACCGGTTACATGTAACAATCCATCTTATACACAAAAAATAAAAATTTTCAAACAAATTATTAAAAACGAAACAAATGAAACGCATCAGAATCGCAGGGCTTTTTTTAAGCGCCGTACTGGCAATCACCGCCGCAAATGCACAGGAGAAAATGTCGGGAGAAAAAACAGTAATGGTGGGTGGTGCAGCCATGTATCCCAGCAAAAACATTATTGAAAACGCCGTAAACTCCAAAGACCACAAAACGCTGGTGGCAGCTGTAAAAGCAGCAGGCCTGGTAGAAACATTACAGAGCGCCGGACCTTTTACAGTATTTGCACCAACAGATGCAGCTTTTGCCAAACTGCCCAAAGGCACGGTAGACAACCTTGTAAAACCAGAAAACAAGGCAACATTAACCAAAATACTTACGTACCATGTTGTGGCCGGCAAGCTGGATGCCAGTGCCATTGCGGCACTGATTAAAGCAGGGGGTGGAAAAGCAGCATTGAAAACAGTAAGTGGCGGTACTTTAACTGCCATGATGAAGGGTTCCAAACTTGTATTAACAGACGAGAAAGGCGGCATGTCGACCGTAAGCATTAAAAACGTATACCAGAGCAACGGTGTCATTCATGTGGTAGATACCGTATTAATGCCCAATTAATAAAAGTAGGTTGGTGTATAGTGGGATTTTTCACACACATGGCCTGCCCTTTCTAAGGTGGGCCTTTTTTTCTGAACCCGGCATTGGTGCTGCAATAAAGCCCCGGTTGCGTCGCACAGTTCTGCTGTAAATCTTTACGCAGCGCTACCAAAATAATTGCCAGTTTTATTGCAAATCCCCGTCCCGGAACCGGGGTTAATTCTTACATTCGCTTCAAATACGTGAACATGGATTTGAACGCCCTTTTTATCAAAGCCGTAGCAGACAGCAAAGACTTACCAGACCGCCCCAGTAACGATACCTTGTTGCAACTTTATTCATTTTACAAGCAGGCTACAGAAGGCGATGCCAATGGGGAAGCTCCCGGCATGTTTGATTTTGTGGCCAAAGCCAAATACGAAGCCTGGTCTTCATTAAAAGGCAAACCAAAAGAAGGCGCTATGCAGGACTATATCAACCTGGTAGAGAAACTAAAAGCTTAAGGCTTTAAGGCGCCGGCATAAAACACGCTGAACATCCGGCCAATTTTTTCGTAGCTGTATTTTTCTTTTGTCATTGCAGCCATGGCCTCGCCTGAGATGGGGGGCCTGGATTCCATAAACTGCAACAATTGCTGCGCCAGTGCCGACGGGTTGCCTTCCGCTGCAAAAAAACCATTTACGCCTTCCTCAATAATTTCGTGAAGCACGGGAATATCGCTTACAATAGCTGGCACCCCACAGGCATTGGCTTCAATCAGTACACAACCAAAGGTCTCATAACGCGAATAGAGTATCAGGGCATCTGATTGCCGCAGAAATGCAGCCAATTCTTTTTGTGGCACCTCGTTGTAAAATTGTATTTCTTTTTCCAGCTCCATTTGCGCAGTCATTGCCTGCAACGCATCATTGTGCGGACCAAAAACAGCCAGCGAAAACAATGGGTTGGCCTTTTTAACAAGGGCCAGGGCCTGTAGTATGGCTTCCGGGTTTTTCTGGTAACCCAATCCGGAAATATGTATAAACCGCGTAACCGTTGATTCTTTTTTTGCTGCCGGAAAAAAAATACTTGTATCCACCACATTGGGAATTACGGTATAATCAAGACCTGTTTGTACCGTTCGCATGGCCTCGCCCAAAAAATGACTAACCACACTCAGCCCAACGGTCTCCTTCATCAACTGCTTCCAAATTTTGCTAAAAAACCGGCCCAGTTGGTTAAAGGCTGGCACGGCACCTGGAAGGTAAACAGTCCAGTGCTCCGTTATTACAAATGGCAGGTTGAATTTCTTTTTGAGCCACAATGCAATGAGGCCGTTTTTGCCGGCCACATGCACATGCGCACATGCTGGAATGCCTTCTTCCCTGATCATTGATTTAATAGCATCCTGGTAATGCCGGCTGTAACGCAGGGTAGACAGCATTTTGTCTGCAATGCCAATCCGTAAAGCCGGAGAATAATAGTAAACAATCTGCTCTTCCAGGTTACCATTCCGGAACCTTTCCGTCTTCACATTTTTTGTAATGCTGCCATCCTTGTCGCGCACCACATGTATTACCCGCACCGCATGGTACAAGGATACCGCCATGGCATGTCTTTGTATAAAATCTCCATCGAAAGGAGCGGTTTTATTAGGATACCAGGCAGGCAACCAGAGGATTTTTTTCATGATTTTCTATTTAGCCAGGATCATCATTGAATAAACACCCCAAAGCTTTGCACTCTTGTCTTTGCTGATGGAATAGGAAAGGTTGCGCAATCCCTTTTTAATTTTTCCTTTAACAGATTGCTGCGGCACCAGATCCAGCAATGGCTTGCTGTATATCCAGTCCATTACCTCATACCCGGTATCTTTCAGCATCCATAGCACCATTTCTTTTGAGAAATAATGAATATGCCCCACCGATTCACGCTGTTGCAGTAAAACATGCGGTTTCAGCAAGGTGCGGCACGACAGATCAAGCGGGATGTGAAAAACAAAATATTCCGATTTCTTTTTAACTTTTTCAAGAAAGCCATAATAATCTGCCACGTGTTCCACCACATCTATCATCAGTAAAAGGTCGGCCTGTTTATCAGCATTACTTAACAAATCCTGGTTAAAGAATGAAATGCGGGGATCCTTCAATTGGTTTGCCAACGCTATGGCCTGCGGCGAAATATCATACCCCTCCCATGATTTTACGGCAGGATACAAATTGCAAAGCTGCTGTAGCAGTGTGCCGGAGCCGCAGCCCAGGTCGGCTACTTTGTCAAAAGAAAAAGCATTCCTGTCGAGGATTTGCTTTATCCATTTTACTTTCCAGACAGCATCGGCTGCATCCCAGGTTGGATTTTTTTCAAAATACAGCCCGTCCTGGTACATTTCAGTTCTTTTCATGCAATGAAAATAGTTGTTGCAGCCGTTGCCAGTCGGCTTTAACAGGTATAAAAAAACGACCCACTGTTATTTTATATTCCTTTTTATATGCGTAGAGCAGGTAAGCCAGGTAGCTGATATAACCGGCGCTGCTTACCATTGCTGCGGCAGCAATACCGTACTGCGGTATCAGGCACCAGTCGCCGGCAACAATCACCAGCAAACCAATAACCGACCCCTTCATATTGACGTCTAATTTATTTTTTCCCGAATTGTAGGCAGTCAGTAACGCAATGGTTGAAAGCGAGAGTATGCCGGGTATCAGCCACAAAAACGGGTGGTACATGTGCAGAAAGGTTTCGCCGTACACCCAGGGAAACAACCAGCTGCCCGTGATAGCCAGCAAACTGAGTACGGCAATGTAAAATACAAAGATGGCCCTGGCCAGTACCGGCAGCCCGTTGTTTACTTCGTTGCGCAAACCCGAAGCAGTTAAAGGGAAAATAGCACTGGCAATGATTACGGGCAATAACAAAAACAGTTGCCCTATTTTAGAAACCTGGATATAATTGCCGAGATCGCCTTCCATACAGCTTTTGCAGGTATTTTTTACAAACCAGTAATCTACGCGGTACAGCAAGAAGAATAGCAGGTTGTTGAAAAGGGCAAACAGCGAATACCGGAAAAGCAATTTTAAATCTGCCATAGCCGGCAGCGCCCATTGCCTGTAAACCTTGTTGCGGATAGTATAGGCGGCAGCCAGCAACAGCCCCTGCAAAAGAAAATTCAGAAAATACAGCCGCAGTAAAAAATGGCTTCCCTGCCGGGCTTTATCGCCATAAGCGGCAATAAGCAGTGTAATGGCCAGCAGCATATTGGTGATTGCCAGCAGTGTATTGGGCAACACGTAATGCTGCTGTGCATAAAAAAGGGCGCAAAAAAAACTCGTCAGTAAAAGCCCGCTGATATACGTAAGCGCAAAGAAAATAAATTGATTTTTTGAATAGCCTTCTTCCGGATGCTGGTAAAACAAGTACAGCAGCAAAGCCGTCAGACCTGTTACCGCCACCGTCCAAAACACACTGAGGCCGGCGAGTTTGTTTACGGCAATGCTGTTTTTAGAGCTGTAATACGTCATGCCCGATTCCAGGCTGAAACTTGCCAGCAAAATGATCAGCGAAAAATAATTGGTGATATAATAGATCCAACCGCTGCCTTTTGCATGAAAATACCTCGACACGATTATGTTCAGCAACAGCACGGTTGCAAAATACAATCCGCGCCAGAAGATGCCGCTAAAAATAACCTGTTTAAATTTCATGGGTTGCTGGTAGCTGGTATGCCGCTATTAAAATACAGCAATTCAGTGAACATGGCCGGCATCAAATTCTATCCGTCCTGCTTATTTCAACGCTTCAATGATGGCAATAAATTCGGTTGCATTTAAAGAAGCGCCGCCCACCAGCCCGCCATCCACATCTTCGGAGGCAAACAATTCTTTTGCATTGGCTGCTTTTACGCTTCCGCCATATAAGATAGGAATATCATTGGCTACCTGCTTGCCGTATTGTTTTGCCAGCACACTGCGCAGGTAAGCATGTATTTCCTGTGCCTGAGCAGTAGTGGCTGTTTTGCCGGTACCAATTGCCCAAATGGGCTCGTAGGCAATAATGATTTGTGATATTTGCGCATCAGACAAATGAAACAATGATTCGCGCAATTGTGTTTCCACATAACTGTTCTGCGTACCGGCTTCGCGGATGCTCAAAGGCTCGCCGCAGCAAAAAACCGGTGTAATACCAAACTCCAGCAGTATATTTAATTTCTCCGCCAGCAGCTGGTTACTTTCATTGAAATACTCCCGGCGTTCGCTGTGCCCGATAACGCAATATTTAATATTGATAGAATCCAGTATTTCCGCTGACACCTCACCGGTATATGCACCCGATTTTTTGCTGTAGCAGTTTTGTGCAGCAATGGCATAATTTTTTTCTTCAGAGACTTCACTGTTGGCCATAATGAGATAAGGAAACGGCACGGCAAACAATACCTGCTGGTGCGCCTGCAGCTGAATACCCGGTTTCAAAACATCGTCCAGTAATTTTTCAGCCTGCTGGTAAGTACAATTCATTTTCCAGTTTGCTGCCGCAATTTGCTTTCTCATTTGTTGTTTTTTATAAATTAATATTGGCCCATAAAATGCCTGCAATGGATTGCCAAGCATTTACGCGTAGGATGGCTTTAGC
>Ga0075026_100000314_pt1 | contig 19070 bp, 18 predicted proteins | sample Str012_2_FD_71392 | JGI IMG/M metagenome (GOLD analysis project Ga0075026, IMG submission 71392) | Freshwater sediment microbial communities in response to fracking from Pennsylvania, USA - Straight Creek_MetaG_SC_2012 | ecosystem: Environmental > Aquatic > Freshwater > Creek > Sediment... | reverse complement strand
GACAAAGTCGGCTCGCCGCCGGAGAACTGGACCGACATCTGGCGACGCGGCTTGATCGAGATCGCGTTGTCCAGCATCGTCTTGATTTCGTCCCACGTCAGCTCATGCACAAAGCCGACCTGGTTCGCATCCATGAAGCAGGGATCGCACATCATGTTGCAGCGGTTGGTCAGATCGATGGTCAACACCGATCCGCGACCGTGCTTTACCGTGCTGGTGCCGTGATGGTGCAGCTTTTCGTCGTTGTGCGCGCGGATGTCGCGGCCCGGGAAAACTTCTTCCAGGTGCTTGAAGAAGTCCACGTCAATGGCCATCACGTCTTCAAAGTGACCGTGAATTGGGCAATCCTTCACCATTAGAATTTCGCCATTGCGCTCGATGATGGTGGCCTTGATTTCGCCGGCCTTTTCATTGAGCAGGATCTCGTGAGGCAATTTGCCGTCAACAATCTGCTGGCGGATTTCCGGTACGCACTTGGGGCAGAGCGAGTCCGTGGAGCGCGGCCATCCCAGTGGCGGCTTGGTCTTTTCCCAGGACTTCAACATCGGCTTGTCTGACCAGTTCGGCGTAAACGCCGGAGCGGGCTTGATGCGATTGACGCGTTCAAAAACAGCCCACACGCCCTTGGCGGCGACGGTCAAAACTTTTTCGGCGTACTTGACGGGTTTATGCATGGTGGTAAGTTTCTCCATTCGCGCTTCAGCAGCGCGTTTGTCCTTCTAGCAAGTGGAAACAGAACGAGATAATAAATCCACGTTATCTTATTGGCTAGCCTGCTCATTAATAGAAGGATTCTCTTGAACGGCTGGAAATAGCGGCCCAGCGGTGCTATGGCGCATTGAACGGGAAGGCTTGGGGCACATCTAAGTCGTTGGATTTAAAGACCAAAGAGGCTGCCTGGGGCACATGGCGGTCACCGGTGGATGAGTGGCAGATCAAGACCAAATTCTTAAGCATGTTCGGTCAAATCCCGCAGTTCCCGATCAGGGAAATGTGAAGTCCATTTCTGGCTGGAACTCCTTTACAAACGCTGTCTTAACGTACTACCGTTAGTAGCAACAATATTCGATCACTTGCCTGTTTCACCCTTCCGGAACCGACAATTCTGAACATACTTGGTCATCACCAAGAGAAGAGGGAATGTACATGAAGGGTTCCCCGTTCGTCGCAAGACTTTCCTGCCTGTTACTGTTGCTCGCCAGTTCTCTCACAGCCTTTGCCCAGCACCACGCTGAGTGGTCCAAGGGCGACCATGCTGAAACCATCCCGTTGCGGGACATGAACATGCTCGTACCTGAGCAAGAAGGCCACCGTGACAAACCGATTCGCATGCTGAATCGCGGCGCCGCTACGCTCAGCGGGCCTGACACGGCCCTGCAGACTGTGCCCTTGGCGGCCCCGGTCGTCGGCAACATCACCAGTTTCCCTGGCGTTGGCGCCGGAGACTATGGCTTTACTCCTAACGCCGCACCGCCGGATACGAACGGCGCGGTGGGCGACACCCAGTTCGTGGAATGGGTGAACGAATCTTTCGCGGTGTTCAGCAAGGCCGGCGCGCTGCTGGCTGGACCCACCGCAGGCAATACGCTTTTCCAGGCCTTGGGCGCTAACCATCCGTGCGCCGTACACAATGATGGCGACCCCATCGCGCAGTGGGACAAAGCCGCTCACCGCTGGGTCCTGACGCAGTTCTCCGTAACCAGCGGATCCACGCAGGGCTTCTGGCAGTGCGTTGCCGTCTCCAAAACCGCTGACGCCACCGGCGCGTACAACGTTTACGCGTTCAACTATGGGACCGTCCAGTTCAACGACTATCCCAAGCTCGGTGTGTGGAACAATTCGTACCTGATCACTTACAACATTTTCAATAACGGCTCCACGTTTGCCGGATCAAAACTCTGCGCTCTTGACCGTACCTCGATGCTGGCCGGCGCCGCAGCCACGCAAATATGTTTCCAGCTGTCCACTGCGTTCGGTGGCGAACTACCCGCGGACATTGACGGCAACACGGCGCCTCCCGCAAATTCACCTGCTTATTTCATGGAATTTGGCACGAACCAGCTGACCATGTTCCAGGTAAGCAATATCAACTTCACGGCCGGCACGGCCACCCTGACCGGCCCCATCAACATTCCTGTAGCTGCCTTTACTGGCGCTTGCAGCGGCGGCGGCACTTGCATTTCGCAATTGGGAACCAACCAGAAGTTGGACTCTTTGGCTGACCGGCTGATGTACCGCCTAGCGTACCGCAACTTTGGCGACCACGAAGCCATTGTAGCCAGCCACTCCATCACCAGCGGCACCAGTGCAGCCATCCGCTGGTATGAAATCAGGACACCAGCCACTCCCACGGTCTTCCAACAAGGCACTTTCGCGCCAGACGCTACGTTCCGCTGGATGAGCAGCGCCGCGATGGATGGCGCGGGCAATCTCGCCGTGGGCTATAGCGCTTCCAGCACCGCCATCAACCCGGGCATCCGCTTCACCGCGCGCGCGCCGGGAGATCCGCTGGGCAGCATGGGCGCCGAGCAAACGATTCTCAACGGCACTGGCTCGCAAACTACCGGCCTCAGCCGCTGGGGCGATTACAGCAGCATCAGCGTTGATCCCACAGACGATTGCACCATGTGGTACGTCAACGAATTTGAAAAGGTCAACGGCACATTCAACTGGAGCACGCGCATTGCGAATTTCAAATTCGCCGGCTGCGGAACTCCGGACTTTACGTTGGCCTCCGCTCCGCCTTCAGTGTCAGTGAACCAGGGCTCCACCGCGAACTACACGGAAACTGTGACTCCGCTGAACGGATTCACCGGTACCGTGGCCCTGACGATCGCAGGATTGCCCACGGGCGCTACGGCCACCTTTACGCCGTCTTCACTCACCTCGGGTAATTCCGCGTTGGCGGTAACCACTGCTGCCACCACACCAGCCGGCACTTACACACTGACCATTACCGGAACCAGCGGCACGCTCACGCATACCGCCACGGCAACTCTTGTTGTGACCGTACCGATCGTGGGTGACTTTGCCGTCACCGCATCGCCGGCTTCACAAACAGTGACGGCGGGCGGCAGCACGGCTTACACCGCAACCGTTACACCCTCCGGCGGCTTCAATGGCACCGTCGGCTTTACTGCCAGCGGATTGCCCACAGGCGCTTCGGCCAGCTTCAACCCGACGTCGGTGGCTGTCTCCGGCAACTCCACCATGACGGTGACCACCAGCACCACAACCCCGGCGGGCACTTACACGATTACCATCACCGGGACCTCGGGCACGCTGGTGCACTCCACCACTGTTACGCTGGTTGTGAATCCGGCTCCAAATCCGGACTTCACTATCGCGGTAACTCCGGCCAGCCAGACCATCACGCGCCAAACCAGCGGCAATTACACTGTCACGATCAGCGCGGTTAACGGGTTCACCGGGACCGTCACACTGAGCGTAACTGGATTGCCCAACCGCGTGACTGCAACCTTTACCCCGACCACGGTCACCGGTTCGGGTACTTCAAACATGCGGATCACCGTGAACCGCCGAGCAGTGGTTGGGACGTCAACACTCACCGTTCACGGCGTCAGCGGCGCGTTGAACCACACCACGACGGCGACCCTGATCGTCAACTAGGTCCTTTCGCCAACAACCAAGGCCGCCCCTCACCGGGCGGCCTTTTTTCATTGTTGCGATCACATCCTGGCTCTTCTGATTCCCGGTGCTAAAATCAGAATTTCACTGGAGCTTGCATGGAACCTGTCCGCACCGGCTTGCGCAACATTATGACGGAGCTTCTGCGGGCGCGTCCCGCGGAAGAGGCCGTGATTCTTGCCTGGCCGCTGGTGTGCGGGAAAGAAGTCGCTGCACGCACACAGGCTGTGGCCTTCGCGGACGGAGTCTTGACCGTTGAAGTCCCAGACCAGCCCTGGCGCGGGCAGTTGGCAGGTTTTTCGTCACGCTATATCAGCGGATATGAAGGGCTGCTGGGCCCTTTGGTAAAAGAAGTCAAGTTTCAAATCACGCAGTCCGCACTCAGCAATCAGCGCTCAGCCAAATAGGAGCAGGCTTAGTTTCCTTGATTACGGGCGAGGCAGACTAGCGCGCCGAGCCCGGCGCTAGCGGCGCGGAAGAATCGGGTGCCATGTAACGGGGATGCTGGGCGGTTTGGAGCGCAGCGACAGAAAAAATGCGTATAACCGACAAAGACGTTGCTTACGTTGCCGATCTGGCCAACCTGGAACTTACCGACCAGGAACGCCAACGTATGGTCAAGGACCTGGATTCCATCCTGACTTACATTGACCGACTGAACCAGCTGGACACAGCCAACGTTCCGCCCATGTCCCAGGTCAGCGGAACCGATGGCGGGAGTGACGTGACTCCATTTCGCGAAGATACTCCGCGACCGTCTTTGCCTCACGAGGAAGCGCTCAAGAACGCACCGGCGGCGAGTGCAGATTTCTTCAGAGTGCCGAAAGTGATTGAGAAGTAGCAATTGGCAATTAGCAACTGGCAAATAGCCACACAGAATGCTGCATAAGGTTTGGCTAGTTGCCAATTGCCAGCTGCTAATTGCTAAAAACGAAGCACTAATCTGCGGCGACTCTGTTTTCGCACTTGAAACTCATGGACGTTTCGACCCTCACCATCGCCTCCACCCGCTCCGCCATCGCGGAGAAGAAGACCACTGCCGTCCAACTGGTTGAGATCTCCTATAAGAAGATCAAGGCCGAGAATCCCGAAATCAATGCATGGCTGACTCTTTGTGAAGATCGCGCCATGGCCCAAGCCCAGCGCATGGACCAACTCGCAGCTAAAGGCGATCCGCTGCCCGCACTGGCCGGCGTACCCATGGGCATCAAAGACGTAATGGTTACCCGCGGCGTGCGCACTACCGCCGGCTCAAAGATTCTGGAGAGCTTCATTCCACCTTACGATTGCACGGCCGTTGCGCGCCTTGAATCCGCGGGCGCCGTGATCCTGGGCAAAATGAATTGCGACGAGTTCGCCATGGGCTCGTCCAACGAAAATTCCGCTTATGGCCCGGTGCGCAATCCGCGGGACAAATCGCGCGTCCCAGGTGGATCGAGTGGTGGTTCGGCAGCGGCCGTAGCAGCAGGCATGGCCGTCGCGACACTTGGTTCGGACACCGGAGGATCGATCCGCCAGCCCGCGTCTTTTTGCGGCGTAGTTGGCTTGATGCCGACGTACGGCCGCATTTCTCGTTACGGGCTGATTGCCTTCGCTTCGTCGCTGGATCACATCGGCCCGCTGACACGCTCCGTTCAAGACGCCGCGATTCTGCTTCGCGTGATGGCCGGGCACGATCCCATGGATTCGACATCGGCCAAAGTCCCGGTGCCCGACTACGAACAGGAAATGGCCAAGCCGGTGGAAGGCTTGCGGCTGGGCGTTCCCAAAGAATATTTCGGTGAAGGACTGGAACCAGAAGTTCGCGCCGCCGTGGAAGCGGCCATCACAAAGCTGCAGGGCCAAGGCGCGAAGATCGTCCCCGTTTCGCTTCCTCACACTGAATACGCGGTACCCACTTACTACGTGATTGCCACGGCGGAAGCTTCCGCCAATCTCGCGCGCTATGACGGCGTGCGTTACGGCTATCGTTCCCAAAATTCGCGCACGCTAACCGACATGTATCGCAACTCCCGTGACGAGGCTTTTGGCGCGGAGGTAAAACGCCGCATCATGCTCGGCACGTACGCGTTGAGTTCCGGCTATTACGACGCCTATTATTTGAAAGCTCAGCGCGTCCGTACGCTGCTGGCGCGCGATTTCAACGAAGCCTTCCAGAAAGTTGACGCCATCGTCACGCCCACGGCGCCGACGGCGGCATTCAAGATCGGCGAAAAGGCCGACGACCCGCTCGCGATGTACCTGGCGGACATCTATACCGTCACCGCCGACCTCGTCGGCATCCCGGGGATCAGCGTCCCCTGCGGCCAGACTTCATCCGGACTGCCCATTGGACTCCAGATCCTGGGAAAGCACTTTGATGAAAGCACCGTCCTGCGCGTGGCCCGGGCAGTAGAAACGCACCTTCAGCCTTAAGCCTTCGGGCACACCTGCGTCTGAGCTTTGCCAGCGAATTTCCACGGACGTGACACCAACATCGTCAATCGGATACGAGGGGCGGCCTGTGCTAGCATCGGCGCAAGGTCCAAAGGGGGGGCTGACATCTGGTGAAAATCAACACAACGCTTTGTCTATCCGTGCGGGCAACCGCGAGCTTCTTGGTGTTTGCCGCCGCACTTGGGATGTTCCTGTTCCCGTCCGCTGCCACGGCCCAGGATGCGTTTGCCGGGGTATGGCGGTCCGGCAATGACGCGCATTACCTCTGGGCCGGCGTTGACTGGAACAGCTTCAATGCCAAGTGGGAAGAGCTCAGCAAACAAAACCTGCGCCTGGTGGACGTTGCCACTTACGGCGAGGGTTCGCAGAGAAAATATGTCGGCGTATGGCGCGGCGGAAGTGACGCTCATTTCCTTTGGGCCGGCGTGGACTGGAACAACTTCAATGCCAAGTGGCAGGAGCTGGCAAAACAGAATCTGCGGCTGACCATTGTCAGAACTTACGTGGAAGGCGGCCAGCGTAAGTACATTGGAGTCTGGCGCGGCGGCAGTGACGCTCATTTTCTCTGGGCCGGCGTCGACTGGAACAGCTTTAATGCCAAGTGGGAAGAGTTGAGCAAGCAGGGTCTGCGCCTGGTTGACATGGAAACCTACATGGAAGGCAATTCCCGAAAATATATTGGTGTATGGCGCGCGGGCAACGACGCCCACTATCTTTGGGCCGGCGTTGATTAGAACAGTTTCAACGCCAAATGGCAGGAGCTGGGAAAACAGGGCCTGCGCCTTACTGTTTTCAAGACCTACATGGAAGGCAATCAGCGAAAGTACGCCGGCGTATGGCGTGCCGGCAGCGATGGGTTTTATCTCTGGGCCGGTGTGGATTTTGAGAACTTCAAGTCAAAATGGCACGAGCTCGCCGGACAAAATCTGCGGCTCGTGAGCATTGCCACATACGAAGGATGCGGAGGAGAGTGTGCCAACAAAGTTGTGGCAACTTCGGCGTACAACTACAACATCACCGGACACAACACTACGTATCACTGGCCGGTGGATGAAGCCGGCGGAGACAAATATGTCCGGCTTTCCGCATTAACATTTTCCGCGGCGCCGTTCACGTTGCCATTTTCCGATACCACGGTAAAGCGCTGGAATGGTTGGCTGTATGCGCCATCTGCGACAAACCCCTTGCCTTACCATCACGCGGTCGACTACGCGATTGATCTGGTCAAGAGCTTTCAGATACGTGCCGCGGCGCCGGGTAAGGTGATCTTTATTGGCTGGGACAACTGGTCCGGCAACACCCTTGTGATCAGCCACGATGTGGGAGGAGTTCAAGACGCCTTCCGCACGATTTACATGCACATGCGCAATGGCCCCGCCAACGACTGCGCTAAAGCCTGGACGCAAAGCGTTCCGCCACTTTCCGGCGGCACCCTCAACGGATACGAAGTCCATCTCAATGGCAGCGGCTGTCCGAAAGCTCCGGCCAACCAGCATCCGAATCCCACCAACTGGGGAACCAATGACCAGACGATCGCCGTTGCGGTGAACCAGCAAGTTGCGGCCGGGCACATTCTAGGCTGGGCGGGCGATACCGGCCCCGGCGGGAATGGCACGGGTTCGGCAAACTCCAACACTCATCTGCACATCTTCTTCACTCGTCGCGACCCCACGGACAATCAGTTTTATTTCTTTGATCCGTACGGTATCTATGGCTTCCCGAGTTGTTATCCCAGTGGAAACACAGACGCCATCACCACGGTTTGTGCCCGATACCCCAATGCCTGGAAGGGCGGTCACCCGCAGTATCCGTAAAGCTTGAACGTGGGTGAAACCCGCGTTTCCGCGCGTGAGAAGTGGCCACCAGGCGATCTGGTGGCCTTTCTGTTGGGCATGCGTCTTCGTTAAGGGCGATCTTCCCGAGGGCCATCTTCATGACTGCCATCTACCTAACCGCTCACCCTGTTTCCGGTCTAATCTAATCGAATGGAAGTTAGCGACGCAGCCATAGTGGCGCAGGTACTGGCCGGCGATCAGGACGCCTTTCGCGTTCTGATGTCCCGCCATTCCCGCAGCGTTTACTCGGTGGTGTATCGCATGACCGGCAATCCACAGGACACCGAAGAACTGGTGCAAGAGACCTTTCTGCGGGCCTACAAAGCTCTGCCGCGTTTTGAACTGCGCGCGAACTTTGGCACCTGGGTCTACCGGATCGCCGTGAATCGCACGCTGGACTTCCTGGCAACTCGCAAGTCGCAGATGCAGGCTGGAATGAAAGATACATACCAAATTACCGACAGTCCTGATGCCGAAGATGGCCGCCAGGTCCAGTTACCGGCCACTGCTCCGGGTCCTGACCGCGTCCTGCTCAGTGACGAAGTGAAGAATAAGCTGGCGCAAGCCATGAGCCTTCTGACTCCGGTGGAACGCGTGGCTTTTACCATGCGCCATATGGAAGGCCGGTCCATTGAGGAGATCGGCGCGACTCTGAATTTGAAAGCCAGTGCCGCCAAGAACAGCGTGTTCCGCGCCGTCCAGAAACTGCGCCAGCAATTGGAGCCCTTGGTGGGTTCCGGTTCGGCCGCGCGTTCCGCTCGGCTGGGAGGGAGTCCCGTACGATGAACCATCTCAGCGAAGAACAAATCGTTTTGCATTTTTACGGTGACGCCGAAAGCGAAGAAACGGTCCGGCAACATCTTGGAGATTGTCCGGCGTGCCGCGGCGAGTTCGAGCGCGTGGCCGCGCTGCTACGGGGCATTGAGCCTACGGAAGTCCCGGAGCCGCCGCCCGGCTTTGACGATAAGTTGTGGCTCAATGTTCGCGATCGTCTACCGGCCAAACGATCTGGCATGTTTGGATGGTTGTGGTCCCCGGGAAAACTGACACTTGTCAGCAGCATGGCGGTTCTTATTGTTGCTGCGTTTCTGGCAGGTCGTTTCTGGCCGCGCCAAAACGTTGTTCCAGACAAGCCGCCAGCCAATGAGGCCAAAGTCGATCCGCAACGCATTGTGCTAGTCGCTGTGGGCGATCACCTGGAGCGCTCCCAGATGCTGCTGGTGGAGATCATGCACAACGACGACAAAGACCATATCGATTTCACCGCGGAGCAACAGTTGGCGCGCGATCTGCTGGACGACAATCACCTCTATCGCGTAAGCGCCCAGCAAGTAGGCGATCCGCAGATTGCGCACGTTTTAGATGATCTGGGACGCGTGCTGGCCGAGGTGGCCAACGGTCCGGCGGAAATCACACCGGGTGATCTGCGGGAGATACGCAATCGCATTCAATCGCAAGGGCTGCTTTTCAAGATCCGGGTAGTCAACTCAGATGTAGGTTCAAAGATTCGCCGCCGACAACAAGAAAAATCCAACAGCAACGGCTTGATCACGCTCTAGGCCACGCCTGGAGCCAATAAGGGGTTACTCAACACGATGAAATACGCATATTTATTTACGCTACTACTCTTTACCACGTTCGCCGGACGCGCCGCCGTTGCCCAGCCGGGTATTTCTCCATCGGGCTTTCTGGAAGAGCAGAGCTCAGCGAAAGACAAACAGAGCGAAGAAGAGGAAGAATACTCGTCCGCTCAGGACGCTCTTAGCGAGGGCGAATATGACGATGCCGTGAAGGATTTTGATTCCGTCATCAAGATGCACGGCCGCAAGGCGGACGGCGCCATGTACTGGAAGGCGTACGCGCTGAACAAAGCCGGCAACAAGACGCGGGCTTTTGCCGTGATCGACGAACTGCGTAAGTCGTATCCCAAGAGCACCTGGCTGAAGGACGCCGGCGTTTTGGAAACCGAAATGCGCGGCGCTTCCGTGAACCCGGAAAAAGTGACGGACGAAGAAGAGAAGGTCATGGCGCTCAATGCGCTGATGAATTCCGATCCGGACAAAGCCGTCCCGTTGCTCAAGAAGATTATTCTGGGCAACTATTCGCCCCGCCTTAAGGACAAAGCGCTGTTCGTGCTGTCACAAAGCGGATCAGAGGAAGCCCAACAGGTAACCATGGCCGTGGCAAAGGCAAACAACAATCCTGATCTGCAGAAACGCGCGATTCGCTATCTCGGGATGAACGGCAACAAAGCGAACCGAGCGGCCCTGAAAGAAATCTATAACGGGTCTTCCGATCCCAGCGTGAAGAAGATGGTCTTCCAGGGCTGGCTCATGTCCGGGGACAAGGAAGACGTGCTGGCGGTGGCCAAGAACGAAAAATCACCCGAGCTTCGCCGCGAAGCGCTGCGCTACATGGGCATGATGGGCGGATGCCCGGAGTTGCTCGAAATGTACAAAGCTTCACCAGACCCCGAGACGCGCGAAGGCGCCGTGGGAGCCATGCTGATGTGTGGCGGCTCCAGTCAGTTGGCGGAAATCGTTCAAACGGAGAAAGATTCCAAAGTTCTGGATAAAGCCATCAGCACCATCGGCTTGGTCGGCGGCGAGGAGAGCCTGGTCGCGCTTACCCGGCTTTACGGTACACAAAGCGACTTGGCCATAAAAAAGAAAGTAATCAATGGCTTGTTCCTGCACAACGCGGGGAAAGAGATGGTGGCCCTGGCCCGCAAGGAAAACAATCCGGAGCTCAAGAAAGCGCTGATCCAGAAAATGTCGATCATGAGTTCGCCGGAAATCACCGACTACATGATGGAAATTCTGAACAAATAAGGTGCTGCCATGCGGACATTGAAACAGTTGTTTATCTTTGCGGGTTGCCTGCTTTTAGCTTCCCAGGGTCTGGCGCAGAAACCGACCATCAAGAACGCTCAGATACACGAACAGTCTGCGGCGTCCGGATTTAAACCGGCGGTGGATTCCATTCTGCAAAAAGAGCCAGGGCGGGTGTGGATCGGTTATCGCATTCCCGCGCAAGCCAAAGAACGCTCCATGTGCTGCTTTGATGGCGGCGATGGCTGGCGCGGCTCAGGCAAATGCTGTCTCGGCTGCAAGATGGATTCCGAACATGGCGGTTCGTTCAACGGAACGGTATCGGATTGCGCGCCGCCTGAGCCCGTTCCGTACGCTTTTGTGTTCTTGAAGGCCGAGGCCGGCAAGGTCAGCAAAGTCCGCGTCTTCAGTGTGGATTGTCCGCTGGATTTCGCCAATCTTCCCCTTTATTGGCTGGAGGGTGTGAAGCCGGAACAGAGCATTGACCTGCTGGCATCGATCGCCGTTGCCGACTCAGGCTCCGAGCGCGAAGAGCGTGGTCGCGGGAGCGAAGCTGTTATGGCGATTGCCATTCACGATACCCCGGCTGCGGAGGGAAGTCTGGAAAAACTGATCCAGCCTTCTCAGCCGGAGCGTTTGCGCGAGAACGTTGCCTTTTGGTTGAGCGTAGAGCGCGGCAAAGCAGGTTACCAACTGGTACGCAAGTACGTAAAAGACGATGCAAGTGATCGTTTCCGCGAAAAAGGCACGTTTGCCCTCTCCTTAAGCAAAGAACCGGAAGTGCTGCGCGACCTGATCACCTTGGCCCGCAGCGACTCCAGTTCCCGTGTGCGCAGCCAGGCGATTTTCTGGCTGGCGCAAAAGGGCGGGCGCAAAGCGGCACAGGAAATCAGCGATGCGGTTGAGAATGATCCGGAAACGGCCGTAAAAAAGAAGGCCGTATTTGCGTTGTCGCAATTACATGAAGGCGATGGCGTTCAGCTTCTGATCAATGTTGCACGAACGAATCGCAATCCGGCGGTCAAAAAAGAAGCCATCTTCTGGCTGGGCCAAAGCAACGACAAGCGCGCGCTCGACTACCTGGAAGAAATCCTGACCAAATAAAAACCGGGGCTGATTCAGCCCCGGATCTCTTTCGCGAATTGTTTGTGGGACTTAGGGTGCCACCTGAAAGCCGCGTCCGATATAGTCCGAGAGACTGAGCGTGATGAGGATCATCAGCCAGAAGAATCCCGCAACCACGGTGACTTTGGTCAGCTTGTCGCTGTAGCGGACGTGCATAAAGAAGAGGACGACCAGCACAGCTTTGGTGCAGGCAATGGCCAGCGCCACGATCGGGTTCCATATCCCCATGTCGATGGTGGCCGCTTTGTAGGTAACCACCGTCCCCACAAATAAGCACATCACGATGACGAAATAGAGCAACGGAGTTGGATGCGAATTCTGTGACATGGTTTCTGTTTTAGGACCCCTTCTTCAATTCCTTTAACCGTGCGTCCGGTTGATCAAATAGAGCAACGGGAACAGGAAAATCCAAACAATATCCACAAAGTGCCAGTACAAGCCACCGAGTTCCACGGGCGTAAAATACTGGCCGCTAAATTCCCCGCGTGATGCGCGCAGAGTGAGCCAGCCCAGCAGTCCCAATCCAATCACCATGTGGAATGCATGCAGTCCGGTCATGGCGAAATAGAACGAGAAAAAAATCTGTGTCTGGTCCGCGGTCTGCTTGGCAAAAGCTTCAGGCACCGGCTTATGGATTTCGGCCTGGTGCTCCATGAATTCTTTCGCAATATCGCCGGTGACTTTGCCATCCGCCATGCAGCCACCGCTGGCGTTGAACGCCTTGCCGATGATGTGGCCGGGGATGTGGCACTCGTCATACTTGGCCTTGTATTCGATGCCTTTGATACCAAGAAAAGCCGCGCCCAGGATCATGGTGCCAATCAGGAACATGACCTGTTTGTTCTTATCGCCTTTTTGCGCCGCCCAAACCGCCATGGCCATGGTGAAGCTGGAGCCGATCAGGACCAGGGTGTTGATGAATCCCCAATGCACGTCAATACTGCTGCTGCCGGCTTCCCAAGCCGCATAGAATTTGAGGCGGTAAATCAAGTACGAAGCGAACAGGCCGCCGAACATCATGAGTTCCGTCAGCAGGAACACCCACATGCCAAATGTGGACGCGCCCTTCTGCTGCTCCATGTCGTCAAAATGATGGACCAGCGCCGGGTGATGATCGGTAGAGGTTGTCTGACTAGTGGACAACGTTGGCCTCCTCACCGTAGTTGTAGGGATCCTCGGTCACAATCGGGACTTCATGGAAATTATGCGTAGGCGGCGGCGACGTAGTCTGCCACTCCAGGCCCTTGGCGTCCCACGGATTGTCGCCAGCAGCTTCGCCGAACTTCAGCGACCACAAGAAGTAAACCAGCGGCATGATGAAACCGACGGCCAGAACCGATGCGCCTGCGCTGGAAAGCACGTTGAGCACCTGGAATTCCGGCGGATACGCGTGATAGCGGCGCGGCATGCCCAGGTAGCCCAAAATAAATTGCGGGAAGAAGGTGAGGTTGAACCCAATGAAGGTGATCAACGCCGCCAGCTTCGCCGGGGCTTCCGGATACATCTTGCCCGTCATTTTGGGCCACCAGAAATGGATCCCGCCTAAATACGCGGTGACCATGCCTCCCACCATGACGTAATGGAAGTGCGCGACCACGAAATACGTGTCGTGAATGTGAATGTCTGTGCCGAGTGCCGCGAGGAACAGGCCGGTCAGTCCGCCGATGGTGAACAGTCCAATGAACGCCAGCGCGTAGAGCATCGGCGTTTCCAGGCTGACGGAGCCTTTGTACATGGTGGCAGTCCAGTTAAAGACTTTCACCGCCGAAGGTATGGCCACCGCGAAACTCAGGAGGCTGAACACCAGAGCCGAGTACGTGGAGATGCCGGCCACAAACATGTGGTGCGCCCACACGACGAAGCCGAACACGGCGATGGCGATGGACGAGAACGCGATGAACGTGTATCCGAACACGCGCTTGCGCGAGAAGCAGGTAACGATTTCGCTGATCACTCCCATACCCGGCAGAATCATGATGTAAACGGCAGGATGGGAGTAGAACCAGAACATGTGCTGGAACAATACCGGATCGCCGCCGAGTTTCGGATCGAACACCCCGATGTGGAAGCCGCGTTCCAGGGCCACCAGGATCAAGGTGATGGCGATGACCGGAGTTCCCAGAATCATGATCAGGCTGGCCGCGTAGTTGGCCCAAACCATCAAGGGCAGGCGTCCCCAGGTCATTCCCGGAGCGCGCATGCGATGCGTGGTAACGATAAAGTTGAGCCCGGTAAAGATCGAGGCGAATCCGGCGATAAGAATGCCCACAGCCAGAACGATGACTGGTGTACGCACGTAGCCGGTGCTGAGCGGAGTATAGAAAGTCCAGCCGGTATCAACGCCGCCGCCGATCAGTGCGGCCAGGCCAAAGCCCGCGCCAACAATAAAGATGTACCAGCTCAGCAGGTTGATCTTGGGAAACGCCAGATCCTTGGCGCCCAGCATGATGGGAAGAATAAAGTTACCCAACACGGCCGGCACGGATGGAATCAGGAAGAAGAAGATCATGTTCACCCCGTGCATGGTGAACAGTTTGTTGTACGTATCGGAATGGAACAGGTCGCCTTCCGGAGTGAGCAACTCCAGCCGGATCAGCGCTGCAAACATGCCGCCCAGGAAAAAGAAAAACGTGATCGTGCACAGGTACAGGATCGCGATCCGCTTGTGGTCCTTGGTGAGGAGCCAGGAACGGATTCCGTAGTTATCGTTCAGGTAATGCTTGGCCGGCATGACCGGTTTTACTGTGGTAGCGGCGGTACTCATGGTTTCTTCCCAGACGGAGCTGCGGGTTCGTTGCCCCGGCCCTTGAGCTCTTGCTGAATAGTTGGGACCTCAGTGTCGCGGAGCACAGCCGGATTGCTCCGGTTGCTAAGCGGTTCAGAATCCTGTTGCGACAGGTGCTTGATGTACTCCGTAATCTGGATCAGGCCTTCTTCACTCACCACGCCCTGGAATGTGGGCATGATGGGCTGGAACCCGGACACGATCTTGGCGTTCGGATTCAAAATTGATTCGCGAATGTAATTATCGTCCGCGATGACCACGCGGTTATCAGACAAGCGGACCGGACGGCCATAAAGTCCCAGCAGGCTGGGGCCGCGGGCGCCGGCGTCAGGCCGGTGACACGTGGTGCAGCCAAATTCCTGGAACAATTTTTCACCCATGGAAGCCATGGAACCTTCGGCTTTTCCGCTGGCCAGCCACTCGGCGTAATCTTCCGGTTTCATCACCACCACTTCACCGATCATGCCGGAGTGGTTGGTGCCGCAGTATTGCGAGCAGAAGAGGTGATAGTTGCCTTCCCGCGTGGGCGTGAACCAGGTGTGCATGTAGCGGTTCGGCAACACGTCAGTCTTTATCCGGAACGCGGGGACAAAAAAGTCATGGATCACGTCTTGCGAAATCAGCGTAACTTTTACAGGACGTCCCGTGGGCACGTGCAGCGTGTTGATCTCGCGCTGGCCGCCGGGATGCTGGAACTTCCACATCCATTGTTTGCCGACGCCGTAAATCTCCAGGGCGTCTTTTGGCGGGTTTTGCAGGTGGTAATAGAGCACCGCGCCCCACACAAAGATGATCATGGAGATGCCCAGCGGAATGGCCGTCCAGACGATCTCCAGCAAGGTGGAGCCGTGGATCTGCTCTGCCTTGTGGTCTGGGCGCTTCCGGTACTTGATGATGAAGAACACGATCATCAGGGCAATGAGCAGGGAGAAAAACGTCGTCAGCAGGACCAGGAAAAGGTAGAACGCATCCACCTGGCCGGCGACGCTTGAAGCCTGCTCCGGAAATAATGGCAATTTAAATTCCATCTATTCGGCTGTCCTAGTCTTGAAACCGCTCAATTTGGCCGCGTGCGCCTCGCGACGGAACATGGCAATCACAAATCCGCCGAGCACCAGCACGGTGGTCAAAGCGCTAATCCTTAAAATGTTGAAAATCGCGGCGCCGTACTTTCCCTTGGCCGGATCGTAGTGATAGCAATACAAGAGCACGGCGTCCACGGCATTCCCAATCTTGCCCTTGGAAGCTTCAATCAAACCCAGCTGCACGTCTCGCGGGGCGTACTCAATGCCGTAGTAATACTGCGCCACGTGGCCGTCCGGCGTAAGCAGCATGATGCCGCTGGCATGCGCGTACTGCTGAATGTCCGGGTCCCAGGCATAACGGAAACCCACGGAACCAGCCAAGGCTTCGATCTGCTCTTTGTTGCCGGTGAGAAAGTGCCAGCCTTTTTCCGCGCCTTCGCGGCGATAACGCCGCAGGTAGCTGCTCTTGTTGGCCGCTGCTTCTTTCGCTGTATCGCGCGGATCAAAACTCACGGTAACGATGTCAAAATCGCGACCGACGCTGAAGCGGGAGATTCCGTTCAATGTGCCGGTAAGTCCGGCCAGCACCTGCGAGCACAGCATGGGGCATTGGTAATAGACCAAAGACAGGATGACCGGCTTGTTGCCGAAGTACTGCCCGAGTTTTACTTTTTGGCCGCTTTCGTCAGTGAACGTCAGGTCCAGCGGGACCTGGCTGTTCAGCTTTTGATCGATGCCAATTTTGTCGAAGATCGCCAGCTTGGTGTTTGTTCCGCCTTCGTCGGGATTCATGCGGGGCGCGCCGGCCTGGGCCAACGCGGCTCCAGCGGCGAGCACGGTGATCAATGCCGTGACGGCGATTCTTCGAATTGTGCTTCTGTAATTCATCTGTTTACTACCAACTTCTGTGAATGCTGACTATCAAATCGAGTTCGCTTACTTCTTCGCGGTTTGTGCCGGAACCATGGGCACGGCCGTGGGCAACGTCGGCGGTTGCCACGGTCCGCTGACTGCCGGCAGCCCGCGCTGCGAAATCAAATCAATGGCTTTGTCCACGGGAATGTGAATGTTGCCATTGGCGTCCTTACCGGTACTGGTGAGCCATTCGTCTTCAGAACTGCGGAAAAGCTTCATGTCGTGCTCGTCGTCATATTGCAGGCGCGGGCCAGGAAACGTCTGCTTCAAGTGGGCTTCCATGGCTTTTCGATCGCGCCGCTGTCCGTAAACCTCAGGCGAGTTGGCGGCTTCTTCGCCGGCTGGCTCGGTCTTGGTGTCCTTGGGCATTTCGCGCTGGTCGAGCAATTGCTGCTCCATGGGGGTCATCTTGGCTTCATGGTCTTTCCGCCATTTCTCCAGACCACCATAGAAGAAATACATGGAGACAAATGCGATCACGCCTCCAAGAAACAAAAACAGCCCGGAATAGACGATGCCTTTGATGCTGATCGTGTCTTCTTCGTGACCAATCTTCGAATGTCCGCCGGATTGAGGATTCTGATTATCCATGGTGTTCCGCTTCCATCATTTGACCAAAATCAGGGTCGTTCACGGGCATAAGCGACCGCTTGCCCAGGTTCCAGTAGAAAAAGAACAGCCAGATGCCGCCCATGGCGATGGGACACAGCGCGTACATGAGTCCATCCATCAAACCAAAACCCTGGAGTCCCTGCGCGCCGTTGCCGTATCCGCGATAAAAGTTCGGCGCGGTAGTCCAGAACAAGTCCACCAGGCGCATGAACATCACGAACAACGCGATCTTGGCAACCCGGCTGGTGCTGCGCTTGGTGTTGCGGGAGAGCAACAGAGCGAACGGGAAAACAAAGTGGGCAAAGATCAGAATCGTTCCGAAATACTGCCAGCCGCTGTTGAGGCGGTTCAGGTAGAAACCGATTTCGTTCTGCAGGTTGCCGGACCAGATGATGATCCACTGCGAGAATGAGAGATACGCCCACAGCACGACGAAAGCAAACATCAGCTTGCCGAAGTCATGTAGGTACTCAGTCTTGAAAACCTTGGACACCGGCTCCGTCGGCGACAACTTCACCAGCAACCACAACGTGAAACAGAACGTAGTGAGCACCTGGCCAACCATGAACAACATGCCCCACACCGTGGACCACCACTTCGGGTCCAGCGACATGGTGAGGTCGATGGAGAGGAACGTGATCGCGGCGGCGTAAAAGACAATGCCAAACCCGCTCAGGTTCTGGATGGCTACAAATTTTTGCGGCGTGGTCTGGCCGGCTTCTTCTTTTTTCGACCAGCTCACCAGGATTCTGCGAATAATCTCCCACACCAGGAAGAACGCAAGGCCGCGAATCCAGAAGCCTTTTACATTGAGATAGTAGATGGCTTTTGGGCCCAGGTCTTTTACCGCGTCAGCCTCGGTGGCGTAGCGTGCCCAGGAATAAAGGCTCTTGAGACCCAGCGCGATGGGGATCCAGAAGACAACCATCAGCCAAAGATTGCCGGCGGCCGCTTCCCAAATGCGACGTCCCAGACGTCCCCAGTTGCCGCCTGTGGTGTATTGCAGGCAGAGCAGGCAAAGCGCGCCGGTGGTGGGACCGAGCCAGAACATATAAGAGAAGAGCCAGGAGCGCAGGAACAAGTCCCAGTTCTTGCTGATGGCAGCAACAACCAGAAGCGCGACCGCGCCAACGACGCCGACAACAGCAGCGCGCGTGCGCATGCGGCCAATGGAAGCCGGAGGAGCAAAATCCTGAGGCGTGGCGCGGACGGTGCTGGTGGTATCGCTCACTTCACACCTCCTTCCGGCTTGGCTTCAGCCTTGGGTGCTTCACTTTTGGGAGTGGCCATGGCCGTAGGGCTCATGTACGAGGTGTCGGGGATTCGGATCCCTCCTGCTGGCTTGTTCAATTCTTCGCGCTGGTCGGCAGGAACGTCGGCTTCGGTTGCGGCCTGGCTCAGTTGCAGCACGCGGATGTAAGCCGAGATGGCCCAGCGGTCTTCCGGATGAATCTGCGTTGCATAATCCGGCATGGCGCCCAGACCATTACTGATGACGTCATAAAAATGACCGATCGGCGCATTGCGCAAACGCGTCTGGTGGAACGTGGGCGGATGCTTGAAACCGCGCTGCACGATCATGCCGTTGCCGTCGCCGACCTTGGAGTGGCACGGCGTGCAGTAAATGTTGTAGCGGTCTTGTCCGCGAAGCAGCAGTACACGGTCCAGCTTCATGCCGGCAGGCAGATCGTTGCCAAACATCGCGCCGTGCTTGCCGCTCAGGAAGTAGCTGTTGGGATCGAGTTGTTCGCGGTCCACCATTGCGTTTTCCAGCCGCGGCACCGTGCCGCTCACTGGATAGCGCGCCGAGCGGTGATCGGGATAGAACTCGCTGGACCGCATGGGAACAAACTTGGGC
>Ga0075026_100000313_pt1 | contig 19074 bp, 15 predicted proteins | sample Str012_2_FD_71392 | JGI IMG/M metagenome (GOLD analysis project Ga0075026, IMG submission 71392) | Freshwater sediment microbial communities in response to fracking from Pennsylvania, USA - Straight Creek_MetaG_SC_2012 | ecosystem: Environmental > Aquatic > Freshwater > Creek > Sediment... | reverse complement strand
GGCCGCCGGCGGCCGTCCTCGAACGGTTCGCGAGCAAGGCCGGGACGCGTCAGCTTCTCGGGGCGCACGGTCTGCCGACCATCCCCGGCTCGGACGGCATGCTGCGCGACGAGATGCATGCGCTCGACGAGGCCGAGCGTATCGGCTACCCGGTGCTCATCAAGCCATCGGCGGGTGGCGGCGGCAAGGGCATGCGGATGGTCCGGACGGGGCGCGAGCTCGAATCGTCGCTGCGGGTCTGCCGGTCTGAGGCGAAGGCGGCATTCGGCGACGATTCGCTCTATCTCGAGAAGTGGCTCGACGAGAACCGCCATGTCGAGATCCAGGTCGCCATCGATCGCTACGGTCAGGGCGTCCACCTCGGCGAACGCGACTGCTCGGTCCAGCGCCGACACCAGAAGATCATCGAGGAGGCGCCGACACCGGCTCTGTCCGATGCGGCGCGGAACGACCTGGCGGAGCGAGCGGTGCGCGCGGCCATCGCCGCAGGGTACGAGAATCTCGGGACGCTCGAGTTCCTCGTCGACGCCGCCGGCGACTTCTACTTCATCGAGATCAACTGCCGGATCCAGGTCGAGCATCCGGTGACGGAGATGCTGACCGGCGTCGACATGGTCACGACCCAGATCCGGATCGCCGCCGGTGAACCGCTCGGGTTCGCCCAATCGGACGTGCGCCTCACGGGGCACGCCATCGAATTCCGCATCAACGCCGAAGATCCAGCCCATGGATTTCGCCCCGGGGCGGGCGTCGTCGAGCGCTATCACGCTCCCGGCGGCCCGGGTGTCCGAGTCGACTCGCACATGTACAGCGGCTACGAGGTCCCGCCGTTCTACGACTCGCTGCTTGGCAAGCTGATCGTGTGGGGCCCGGATCGGGCCACCGCCATCGCCCGGTCGCGCGTTGCGCTCGACGAACTCGTCGTCGAAGGACTCGTGACCAACGTGGCCATCCATCAGGCGATGCTGGCCAATGAGGCGTTCCTCGCCGGCCGGATGACGACGAACACGCTCGATCGTGTCGGCAGCGAGGCCTTCCTGGCTGCGGCGGCGCGATCGTGACGTGGGCGGTCTGTCGGTCCCGGCGGTGCAGACCTGCACAGACCGAGACGCATACCGTCATCCCGACCCGGCAGACTGACCCCGACCCGACCTGGAGTTGCCCGTGACCGAAACCATCCACACGACCCGCGAGATCGAGGCGCTGATCCCGCATCGCTGGCCATTCCTTCTCGTGGACCGGATCGTCGAATACGACGCGAAGGCGAAGCGGATCGTCGGCATCAAGGGCGTGACGGCGAGCGAATGGTATTTCCAGGGCCACTTTCCGGGTCTGCCGGTGGTGCCCGGCGTTATCCAGGTCGAGGCGCTCGCCCAGACGATGGCGGTCTATGTGGCCAAGCAGCCGGGCTTCGGAGATCGGATCGGGCTGTTCGCGGGCATCGACGACTGCCGTTTCAAGCGCGTCGTCAGCCCGGGTGACACGCTCCGCCTGGAAGTCACGATGGAGAAGCTCGGTGGTCGCTTCGGACGCGGTCACGGCGTGGCATCGGTCGACGGCGAAACGGCCTGCGACGTGATGCTCTCCTTCGTCATCCCGGGCGAAGGTGTCTTGCGATGAGTCGGATGGTCGTGCTGTCCGATGTGCACGGGAATTCGATCGCGCTGGCCGCGGTGCGCAAGGCGATCCGGGCCGAGAAGCCCGACCTCGTTGCGATCGCCGGCGACCTCGTGCTCAACGGTCCCGATCCGGCCGGCGCGGTCGACCTCGTGCGCGAGATGGAGGCCGATGGCGCCGCGATCGTGTCCGGGAACACGGACATCGCTGTCGCCGACTTCGACTACGCGGCGGCCTTTCCCTGGATGACCGACGGCGTCCCGGAGATCTTCCGGGCCGCAGCCGAGTGGGCCCACGACGAGCTTGGCGACGAGCGGATCGCCTGGCTGAGGAGACTGCCCGCCGAGCGCCGGCTGCGCGCCGCAGACGGCACGATGGTCCTCGTCTGTCACGCCTCGCCCGGCTCGCAGACGGCGGGCTTCGACAAGGAACTCGACCCGAACGTCGTCATCGAGCGCGCCAGCCGCACGGACGCCCGGGTCCTCGTCTGCGGGCATACCCATGTGCCCGAGGTCCGCGACCTCGGCTGGAAGCTGATCGTCAACGACGGATCGGCTGGCTACGTCTTCGACGGCGACCCGACCGCCTCGTGGGCTCGCATCGATATCGACGACGGCAAGGTCACCGCGGAGATCAAGCGCACCGAGTTCGATGCGCTCGCGGTCGCCAACGCGATCTCGGAACGCGCGCTGCCCGGTGATGTGTACAGGGCGGCCACGGTTCGAACCGGGAAGCTGGTCCGATGAACGCGGAACGGCGCCGCGTCGTCGTGACCGGCATGGGCCTCGTCACCTCCCTCGGCAACGACGTCGCGTCCACCTGGGCCGGTCTCGTCAGCGGCCGGAGCGGCATCGGCCCCATCCAGTCGTTCGATCCATCGCGACTGAACGTCCGATTCGCTGCTGAGGTCCGTGATTTCGATACCGGCGACCTGCTCGACCGCAAGGAGCTGCGCCGGACCGACCGCTACATCCAGTTCGGGTTGGTCGCCGCGCGCGAAGCCCTCGACCAGGCTGGGCTGCGGGAGCGCTTCGAGGGCGAGCTCGCGGAGCGGACAGGGGTGATCCTCGGGACCGGGCTCGGCGGTGTCGGGACGCTCATCGACGGGTTCACCACCAACGCCCTGCGCGGACCGGACCGGATCAGCCCGTTCCTCATCCCGATGGGGATCCCGAACATCGGTGCCGGCCAGGTCGCCATCCAGTTCGGGATGACCGGACCCAACTTCACGACCGTTTCGGCCTGTGCGACCGGCGGCCACGCGCTCGGTGAGTCGAGCGAGATCATCCGGCGCGGCGACGCCGATGTCATGGTCGCGGGCGGCGCGGAGGCAGCCATCTACGAGGCGACGGTCGGTGGTTTCGCATCGATGCGTGCGCTGTCCACGCGAAACGATGACCCGCAGGCGGCGTCGCGCCCGTTCGATTCCGCTCGTGACGGCTTCGTCATCGGCGAGGGTGCGGGCATCGTCATCCTCGAGGCCATCGAGCACGCTGAGGCGCGCGGCGCGACGATCCTGGCCGAGCTCGTCGGCTACGGCGCGACTGCAGATGCGTCGCACATCACGCTCCCGGCGCCCGGTGGGATCGGCGCCGTCCGAGCCGCCCGACGGGCGATCGAGAAGGCTGGCATCACGCCCGCCGACATCGATCACGTCAACGCCCACGCCACATCGACGCCCGAGGGCGACAAGGCCGAGCTGCAGGCGATCAAGACGATCTTCGGCGCCGACGCCGGGCGGATCTCGGTCACGGCCAACAAATCGATGGTCGGCCATACGCTCGGGGCTGCCGGGGCGATCGAGGCGATCGTCTCGATCCTGACCATGCGTGAAGGCTGCGTCCCGCCGACGATCAACCTCGACGAGCCCGGACCGGAGGCGGCGGGACTCGACCTGACCCCGAACGTCGCCGTCTCTCGTCACGTCAGGACCGTCCTGAGCAACTCGTTCGGATTCGGTGGCCAGAACACCGCCCTGATCCTGACGGTGCCCGACCGATGACCGACGATCCCGCCCTGATGGCAGCCGTCGTCCCCGAGCCGCGTGACGGCGGTGACGTCGAGCTGCTCGGGCTGATCGACCGCCTGGCCGAGCTGCTCGAGCGCTCCGACCTCTCGGAGCTCGAGGTCGAAGCGGGCGGGACGGGGTTGATCCTCCGAAAGCCTGTGGCCGTCGCACCTCCGGCCGGCGCCACCACGCTCGCGCCGCCACCAGCCGGAGGGGATGTCTCGCCGGCGGCCGGTGAGCCGTCTGCGGCCGGTCGGGATCCGGGTGCGACCGCACGACCGTCGATCAAGGCGCCGCTGACCGGCATCTTCTACGCGTCGCCGGCACCCGGCACCGCCCCCTATGTCCAGGTCGGGGGCGAGGTCGCCATCGGCCAGATCATCGGGCTCATCGAAGCCATGAAGCTGTTCAACGAGATCAAGTCGGACCTGGCCGGTCGCGTCGTTCGCGTCGTCCCCGAGAGCGGAGCACTGGTCAAGGCCAAGCAGCCACTCATCGAGGTGGAACCGCTGTGAGCACGCCAGCGCGCCATACCCACGTGACCGGCTGGGGCCGCTACGCCCCTTCCCAGGTCCTGACCAACGCCGACCTCGAGACGATGGTCGACACCTCGGACGAGTGGATCGTGTCGCGCACGGGGATCCGCGAGCGTCGTGTCGCGGCCGCTCACGAGACGACCGCCTCGATGGCCGCCGTAGCGTCGATGCGCGCCATCAGGACCGCGGGGATCGACCCCGACGACATCGACCTCATCCTCCTCGCCACACTCACCCCCGACTACTGGATGCCGTCCACGGCGGCCCTGGTCAAAGAGGCGATCGGCAACACGAAGGCGGCGGCGATGGATGTCGCGGCGGCATGCTCGGGCTTCGTCTATGCATTCGCGACCGGTCAAGCGTATATCGCCGCCGGGATGGCCGAACACGTCCTGGTCATCGGGGCGGAGCTGCTCACTCGCTTCCTCGACTACACGGACCGGAACACCTGCATCCTGTTCGGGGACGGGGCGGGCGCGGTCGTGCTGTCGGCCTCTCATGAGCCCGGCGGCAGTCTCGGCGTCGAGTTGACGACCGAGCCGCAGGGTGCCTACATGATCTGGCTGCCGGCCGGTGGCGCGAAGAGCCCGCCTTCGGCCGAGACCGTCGCGCGAGGCGAGCACTATGTCCGCATGGAGGGCCGCGAGACATATCGTTTCGCGACGCGCACGCTGGCGACGACCGCCCTGACCGCCATCGAGAAGGCCGGGCTCCAGCCGTCGGACATCGACCTGTTCATCCCGCATCAGGCCAACATCCGGATCATCGAGGCCGTCGCCAAAGGCCTCGACCTGCCGATGGACCGGATGTTCGTGAACCTTGACAAGTACGGCAACACGTCCGCCGCATCCGTGCCGATCGCCCTGGCCGAAGCGGTCAACGAGGGCCGGGTCAAGGTCGGCGACAACATCGTCATCGTGGCTTTCGGAGCGGGCTTCACTTCCGGGGCCGTCGCCATCGAGTGGACGGCCGACCCGGCCCGGGGCATCGCCGGCGACGCTGCGGTCACGCCAGACGACGTGTCCGTCCGCCTGCCCGTGGACTGGGACTCGGTCGACCCGATCCCGGAGGCCCTTGCCGAACTCATGCGCCGGCCCGGCAGGGTCGACGTCCCGCTCGACGACGTCGTCCCCGGCGAGCCCGGCCCGATCCACGAGGAGGTCCGCGCTTGATCGACCTGACCGGCAAATGCGCCCTCGTGACCGGCGGGTCGCGCGGCATCGGGCGGGCGATCGTCACCCGTCTTGCGACGCAGGGAGCGGACGTCGCCTTCACCTACAGAGGCAACGCGGCCGCCGCCGCCGAGACAGCCGCCATCGTCGAGGGGCTCGGTCGCCGGGCGCTCGCCGTCCAGGGCGATGCCGCGGAGCCCGCGACGGCGGACTCGGTCGTGAAGGAGATCCTCGAGGTATTCGGCAAGATCGACATCCTGGTCAACAACGCCGGTGTCACCCGCGACGACCTGATCATGCGCATGACCGTCGAGGCGTGGCGCGAGGTCCTGGAGACCAATCTGTTCGGTGCGTTCTACATGATCAAGGCGGTGACGCGCCCGATGCTCAAGGCCAAGGGTGGCCGGATCGTCAACATCACATCGGTGTCGGGGCAGGCCGGCCAGATGGGCCAGGCGAACTACTCGTCGGCAAAGGCCGGGCTGATCGGTCTGACCAAGGCCACGGCGCGCGAGCTCGCCAGCCGGACGATCACCTGCAACGCTGTCGCGCCGGGATTCGTGGACACGGAACTGACGCACGACCTGCCCGAAGCGCTCAAGGAGCAGCTCCGGGCGGCGACCCCGCTCGGCCGGTTCGGGGAGACCGAGGAGATCGCGGCCGCGGTCGCATTCCTCGCCAGCGACGAGGCGGCGTTCATCACTGGACAGGTCCTCGCCGTCGACGGCGGCCTGGTGATGATGTAGGTCGGCTCGGCTCGGTCGACGGCCGTCGCGGCGACGCGGTGCGCAGCGATTCGGTCACGACCACGAGTGACTCCTCGCCGGGACAGCCGCTGTCGTCGCCAGCTCAGACCGTCCGTCGCTGAGCCGGATGACCCGCTAGCGCTAGCCCCGCGGCCTGGAGCGCGGGCGCGTCGAGCAGTCGCCGTCCGTCCACGATGATGTGTGGCGCACCGGTGTCGGCCAGCGATCCCACGGCACGTCGCGGAACTCGGGCCATTCGGTCGCGACGACCACGATGTCCTCACCCAGGACCGCGGCCTCCGCGCTGTCCGTCACCTGAGGGCCAGGTACAGGGCCGCGGCCGTTGGCCCCGCGGCCGGGTCGTACGCCCGGAGCCGCCCGACCGAGCGCTCGGTCGCTTCAGCCGAATGCGTCGATCGGCGTGCCGACACGGACGATGGAGCGTCGCCGCGTCCGCATCGATGGCGCCGCGCCACATCGAGCCGCCGGGCGATGACGGTCGCCTTGATCGAGCCCGCCAAGGCCCCACCGCAGTGACGAGACCGACGCAGCCGGCACCGACGACAGTTGATGGAGCGCGGTGCGTGGAGCATGGGCTGAGCCTACCGGCCCGATGCTGGGCCGGTGTAGGCTGCGTCCGTGCGCCTGACCCAGTATCGGATCGAAGGACTCGGACACTTGTCCACGCTCGTCGCCGACGAGTCGAAGGGGCTCGCCGCGATCGTCGATCCACGGCGCGATGTGGACATCTACATCGAGGCTGCCCGCAGCGCCGACCTGCGCATCACCCACGTGGTCGAGACCCACCTCCACAACGACTACGTCTCGGGGGGTCGCGACCTCGCGGCCCTCACCGGAGCGACGCATGTCATCGGGGCGGGCGCGAACCTCGAACACGACCATCGGGCGGCCGCGGATGGCGACACGTTCGATGTCGGGTCTGTCCGATTCCGCACGCTCGATACGCCGGGCCACACGCCGGAGCATGTCAGCTACGCCGTCGCTGACACGTCACGTGCGGATGAGCCGTTCCTGCTCCTGACCGGTGGGTCACTCCTGGTCGGTGCGGTCGGCCGGACCGACCTGCTCGGGGAGGAGAACGCCGTGCCGTTCGCCGCCGCGATGTACCGCTCGCTGCATGACGTCGTGCTGTCCCACGAGGATTCGGTGATGGTCTACCCGACCCACGGCGCCGGGTCGCTGTGTTCGACCGGGATCGCCTCGACCCCGTGGTCGACGATCGGCTTCGAGCGCCGCCATGACCCACTCCTCGCGCCGATGGAGATCGATGCATTCGCACAGGCGCTGCTTGCCGGCCAGCCGACCTTCCCGCGTTACTTCGCGCGGATGCGACCGATGAACCAGGCCGGACCGCGGCTGCTGGGCGGCGTCGTGCCCGCCATCGAGCCGCTGACGGGCGACGGACTCGAGGCTGCTCTCGCCGCCGGTGCCGTCGTCGTGGACGCGCGACGGCCCGAGGCGCATGCCGCCGCGCGCATCCCCGGATCGCTGTCGATCCCGGCCGGGTCGTCATTCGGGACGTGGCTCGGCTGGGTCGTGGACGCCGAGACGCCGGTCGTGCTCCTGGTCGATGGCGCGGAGGACCTCGACGACCTGTCACGCCAGGCGATTCGGATCGGCTACGAGGCGATGGCTGGGTACATCGAGGGCGGCTTCCTGGCGTGGCGGAGATCCGGCCGGGCGGTCGAGGTCGGGCGACCCTATGACGTGGACGCGCTGGCGGTCGACCTTTCGCCCGGCGGACCCATGGCGCCATTCGTCATCGACGTCCGCCAGCCATCCGAGTTCGAGGCCGGTCATGTGCCGGGCTCCATCCATGTCGGTGCCGGCGAACTGCCGGGCCGCCTCGACGCGTTGCCGCGCGACAGAGACATCGCGACGATCTGCGCCAGCGGCTACCGCTCGAGCGTGGCCGCGTCCCTGCTCCGCGCGTCGGGATTCGAGCGCGTCGTCGCCGTCCGCGGCGGCCTGCCCGACTGGGAAGCCCGAGGCTATCCCGTCGCATACGGGTCCGGCTCTGGCGACCCGTCGTGGCCGGTGCCGACCGTTGCGGCGCTTGAGCACTCGCCGCACGAGCACTGATCAGGGTCGGCCCGGGCGCCGCCCGCGCCTGTAGCTGTAGCACGTGTCTGGCGACCTCGAAGCCGGCGTCACCGCGTCAGCCGGTCACGCTCGTTACGAGCAAGATCAACGACATGCCGATGAGCATCGCCGTCGCGGTCCAGCCGATGGTCAGGAGCACGCGGCCGCTCGCCAGCGGGCCGAGCAGCTTGCGATCCGCCGACAGGAGCATGACGAAGATCAGGATGAACGGCAGCAGCAACGCGTTGATGACCTGCGCACCGAACATCACCTGGATCAGCGGCAGGCCGGGGATCATCACGAACAGGGCGGCGAATCCGATGAAGAAGGCGAGCAGCCCATAGAACGCCGGGGCTTCGCGCCAGTTCCAGTCGACGCCGGTCTCCCAGCCGAAAGTCTCGCATGTCGAGTAGGCGCTGGTCAGCGGGACGACCCCGAGGCCCAGGAACGCGGCCCCGAGCAAGCCGACCGCGAACAGGACGCTCGCCGTCGGGCCGGCCAGCGGCTCGAGGGCCTTGGCGGCCTGGACGGCGTCGGTGATGGTCGTCTGACCGGTCGCATACAGGGTCGCGGCGCAGGCCACGACGATGAAGAATGCGATGACGTTGGTCAGGAGCGCCCCGGAGAAGACATCGATCCGGCTCGCCGGGAGGTCCTCGGGTCGGAGTCGCTTGTCGACGACATACGATTGGATGAATGCCTGTCCCCACGGCGTGATGGTCGTGCCCACCGTCCCGACGACCGCCAGCCAATAGACCGGCGACGAGGAGAGCTGCGGGACGATGAGGGCATGGAATGCCTGCTGCCAATCCGGCCCGGCGAGGTAGGCCGAGATGACGTAGGCGGCGGACACGAACATGCCGACGGCGACGAACAGGTACTGGACTCTGCCGTACGAACCCAGCGTGATGAAGCCGACCACGATGACCGCGGCGACGGCGGCACTCAGCTGGGTCGGGATCCCGAACAGACCCAGCGCTGAGCCGATGCCCGCGAATTCGGCGACCGTCGATCCGAGATTCGCGGCCAGCATCGTCAGAACGGCGAAAGCCCCCCAACGGACGCCCCATCGCTCGCGGATCAGGCCCATCAACCCCTTGCCGGTCGCCAGCCCCAGCCGGGCGCCGACTTCCTGGGTGAAGAACAGGATGACCTGGGTCCACAACAGGACCCACAGCAGTGCGTAGCCGAACTTCGCGCCGGCGAGGCTGTACGTCGTGATCCCGCCGGCGTCGTTGTCGGCGAATCCACTGACGAGCCCCGGCCCCAGGACGGCGAGGGTCGCGAGCAATCGCACGCGCCAGTACGGGAGGCGAGGCAACGGTGAGAGGACTCGCGGGCGTGGGCGTCGTCGACGCGTCGTCACGGCCGCAGCGCCGGCGGCGGCCGTCCGGGCGAGCCGCGTGCGGGTATCGGGCCGGTCACTCCTCGCCTGATCGCCGGGGTCGTGCCGGCGCGGGATCCGTGGCACCGTCGCTATCGGCTGAAGACGCGCGGCAGGCGCTTCTTCCAGGCCGTCGGGATGACCGTGTCGATCGCGTCGTCGACGGTCACGATGCCCACCAGCCGCTCTTCATCGTCGATGACTGGCACTGCCAGCAGGTTGTAGTGGGCCACGACCTCGGCCACCTCGTCCTGGGAGGCCAGCACGCCGACCGCCACCGGCTCGCGGATCATGAAGTCGACGATCCGGGCGTCCGGCTGGGCGACGATCAGGTCACGCAGCGAGAGCACACCGGTCAACTGATCGTACTCGTCGGTGATGTAGATGTAGTAGATCGTCTCGGCATCGGGCTCGAGCTCCCGCAGCCGGTCGATCGCGGCGGCCGCCGTGAGGTGCTCCTCGAGGGCGATGAATGCGGTCGTCATGATCCCACCGGCCGAATCCTCGCGATACCCGAGCAGCTCCTGGACCTCCTCGACCTCGTCGCGCTCCATGTGCGCCAGGATCTCGTCGCGGGTGGCCTGGTCGAGGTCGGCGACCAGGTCGGCGGCGTCGTCGGGGCTCATCTCCTCGAGGATGTCCGCTGCCCGCTCCGGGGCGAGGTCCTCGAGGACGTCGACCTGGGTATCGGGCTCCATCTCTTCCATCGCGTCTGCGACCGCCTCGTCGGCGAGGGCCGCCAGGACGCCGGCCCGGTCGCGCGGGGCGAGCTGGTCGATGATCGAGGCGAGGTCGGCTGGGTGGAGCTCGGTCAAGCCGACATGAGGGACCCGAAGCTTGATCGAGGCGATACTCGATTCGACCGGGTCGACGTCCTCCCAGTCGATGTACCGCTCGACCGAGGGCAGGCGGAGGTTGCGGGCCAGGATGCGGTAGCCGCCTTCGAGGCCGAAACGGCGGAGAAGGCCACCCGCTCCGACGTCGACGGCGACCAGGTGGAGCCTGCCGTCGACGTCGTCGAGGCGAAGGTCGTTGACGCGGACGACCTTGCGACCGTCGATGTCGACGATCTGCTTGTCCAGCAAGTCGGCACGGAGTTGGATCTCGTTCGGACGCTGCTGGAACCGGGCGATGTCGATCTTGTCAGTCGACAGGCGTGCGCCCGACGCGTCGACACTGGCGACCTGCGACCAGTGCAGGAAGATCTTGCGTCGATCTGTTGCGACGACGAGACCGGTGACCGGCGGGTAGCGATCGCCCACGGCGACGATGAGGTCATCGACCTTGCCGAGAGGGTCGCCTTTGGCGTCCAGCACAGGCCGGCCGATAGCCTGGCTCAGGTAGAGCATGAGTGCCACCTCGCAGTCGGGACGTCCCGCCGCAGGTGGCGCGACCACGAGGGGTCGCGGTCAGCCGTCAGAAGGCGGGACGGACCGGGTTCAGAGTGTGAGCGGCGCGCTCGCCGCGGATGGGACTGGGACCGTCGTCCACGGGGATGTGTCGGCCTCGGTTGCGGGATCGGTCAGTCGTGGCCCACGAGGCCCGCGACGCTCGCCGAGTGTAGTCCGACCCGTCCGCGACGGTCAACGCCGGTCGTGACCAGTACGATGGTCACCCGTCGACCGAGGACTGATGGCGGCTCCGCGTTCGTGCCCCTCGATGCGACCATCGGACCGTGCGCGCGCGTGTCGCCGGATCCGGAGGACCGCCTGTCTGGGACGGGCCATCGACGGCCGCCCAGATGACCAGTTCGACCGCCGCCGGCGGGGCCGGATCGATCCTCCGGCGGATGGTCGGTGGCGCCAAGGCCGTCCGCGACGAACAGCGCCCGAACGACGGCCCTGACGCGCGGCAGCCAAGCGTCACGACGACGTTGTCGCACCCGGTCGAAGCCGAGCTTGCCGAGTCGCTCGACAGCGTTCTCGGCATCGTCGGCCGTCTTGCCGCGTCGCATGACCGCGCTGAACTGGTCCGGATGATCGTGGACGAGACGAAGCGGGCACTCCGCGTCGATGCGACCTTCATCCGGCTCCTGCGCGACGACCGCCTCGAGATGGCGGCCTGGGCCGGGTTGTCGGATGCAGCCGTCGCCGAGATGCCGACGCTCGGCCGCGATGACGGCCTGATCGGCGAGGTCATCCGGGCCCGCCACGTGATGGCCTGGCCGGACATCCACGTCGATCGCAACGTCGCCGGTGAGCGCTATCCCGAGGCTCTCGACTTCACCGGCCACCTCGTGGCGCCACTGGTTCACGGCGATCGCGTCATCGGCGCGTTGTCGGCGGTCACTCGCGCGGCGCGGACCTGGACGAGTGGCGAAGTCGCGTTCATGGGCACGCTCGCGACGCACGCCGCGATCGCACTGACCAACGCCGAGCTGCTTGCCCAGACGATCGCCCGCGCCGGCCAGCTCGATCTTCTCCAGGCGGCATCCGCCCGGATGAGTCGCGCCACGACATTCGAGGAGATCGGCGCGACCATCGTCGACGAGACCGGGCGGATCATCGACTACCACAACGCCCGCGTCTACGTCGTCGAGCCGCCCGACGACGTGATCCCGATCGCATTCAAGGGTCGGATCGGGGCGTACGAGCAGGTGGACATGCGCATGCTCGCGTGCAAGCTCGGCGAGGGTTTCACCGGTTGGGTGGCGAAATACGACGAGCCCATCCTCGTCAACGACGTCAACCGGGATCCACGCGGGGCCACCATCGCCGGGACCGACGACGTCGACGAGTCGATGCTGGTCGTCCCGATGCGCTATGACGGCGCGACGATCGGCGTCATCACTCTTTCCAAGCTCGGTCTTGACGGGTTCTCGGCCGACGACCTGCGCCTGCTGACGATCCTCGCAGACCGGGCCGCCACGGCCGTCGGCTCGATCCGGCTGCTGACCCGGACACAGGACCTCGCCGGCGAGCTGCGACGGTTGCTCGACATGAGCGCCGAGCTGTCGGGGAGCCTCGATCCGCGCCAGGTCGCCGACCTGATGGCCGGCCACCTGACCAGGGCGATGGGCGTCGACGAATGCATCATCAGCTACTGGGACAAGCCCGCCGGACGGGTCGAGTCGCTCGGCTACTTCCCGCCGCACCGGCTGCAGGAGATCGAGCCGTCATATGACGTCGTCGGGTTCCCGGAGACCCTGCGCGTGCTCGAAAAGCAGGTCACGGTCATCGTCGACGTGAACGACCCGACGTCCGATCGTGCCGAGGTCGAACTGATGCGCAGCGACGGGAACACGGTGTTGGCCATGCTCCCGCTGGTCGCCAAGGGTCAGTCGATCGGCCTCGTCGAACTCATCTCGAACGGGCCGGTCACCTTCGACGACGAGCGGCTCGGGCTGGCCAGGACGATGGCCAACGAAGCGGCGATGGCGCTCGAGAACGCCCGACTCTACGAGGACGCCCGCTCGTTGGCCGACCGCGACCCACTGACCGGGTTCTACAATCACCGGTTCCTGCACGAGCGCCTCGGCGAGGAGGTCGTCAGGGCGCAGCGGGCCCGCCGGCCGCTGAGCGTGCTGATGCTCGACCTGGACGACTTCAAGCTCGTCAACGATACGTTCGGGCACCTGTTCGGCGATCGTGTCCTGACCTGGACCGCCGAACTCATCCGCTCGACCTTGCGTGGGTCGGACATCCCCGCGCGCTACGGCGGCGACGAATTCGCGATCATCCTGCCCGAGACGGACGGCGCGGAGGCTCGGAGCGCCGCCGAGCGGATCCTCGAGGCATTCCGGAGCCGCGCCTTCGTCGGTGAGCAGCGCGGCCCTGTGCCGATCGGAGCGTCCATCGGGGTCGCCACGTTCCCGGCTGAGGGCCGCACGGCGACCGAACTCATCGCGGTCGCGGATGCCGCGCTCTACCGGGTGAAGCGCGATGGCGGTCACGACGTCGCGGGAGCCGGCGACGCCGCGGCCTGAGCCCGCACGGGACGGCTCGACCGATGGACGTCGGCCGACTTCTCCTCCATCCTCTATCGCTGACGTGACCGATCCCACCAGCCGACCAGGACCACCCACGGAAACCCCGGAACGTCGCATCCGACGAGCCTGGTGGATCTTCGCCGTCTCGTTCTTCATCCTCGGCCTGATCGCGGTCCTGCGTGTCGTGACCGACTCGGCGCGGCCGATGGACTGGGCGGTCGTCGGGCTCGTGCTCGTCGTCGGCGCCGCGGCGATCCGCCATCGGGAGGCCGTCGCGACTCAAGAGGTCTCGCGACGCGAGGAAGCCGAATCGTTCGCGCGCATCCTGTCGAGCCTGTCGCGCTCGGTGGCGCCCGACGCGATCCTCGGCGCCATCGTCGGCGAGCTCGCCTCCGCGACGGGCGCCGACCACATCGTCGTCGCCCGCCGGCGTCCCGATGCCCCGCTGCTCGAGGCGACGCTCGTGAGCGCCCGGCCCGGCGTGCCCGACTCCACCACACGCCTGCCGATCGGCGACCTCGAGGACCCGGTCGGTGGGGACGTGGCGGACAGCGAGCCGGTCGCGGTCCCGATCGTCGTCGGAGTCCCCGAACCCGTCGCAGCGGGTGGCCTTCGCGGGCGGCTCGATGGATGGACCGCCCGGCTGGCCCCTGTGACGCCGGCCACCGGGACATCGGGTCCGCTGGCCGGGGCCGCCCGCGTTCCGCGTGAACGCCAGCTGGTCGCCGACCGGATTGCCGCACGGGCGCGCGGGGTCTACGGCCTGTCCGACACGCTGGCCGCCCCGCTGACCGTGGACGACCGGGTCGTCGGCGCGATCGTCCTGTCCCATCGCACCGCAGGTTCGTGGTCGGACACCGACCGACGCCTGCTGATCGGAGCGGCCGCCGAGGCATCATCGGCGCTGTCGCGGGCGTACTCGCTGCGCGCCGCGGAGGCCCAGGCCTCCACCGACGCTCTGACCGGGCTCCCGAACCGCCGCTATTTCGACGAGTTCTGTGGCCTGCTCGCCCGGCGACGACGGTCGGGCGACGCGGTCGGCGTACTGATGGTGGACATCGACAAGTTCAAGGTCCTGAACGACACGTACGGTCACGCGACCGGGGACGAGGTCCTGCGAGCGGTCGGTGGCGCCATCGTGTCCGCGGTCCGCGAGGACGACGTCCCGGCTCGCTACGGTGGCGAGGAATTCGTGGTCCTGCTGCGCAACCCGAGCCCGGAGATCGCCCTCGAGGTCGGTGAGCGGGTGCGGGCCGCCGTCGGATCCCTCGACCTGTCGGGACACGGCGTTCCCGGGGCCAGCGTGTCGGTCGGGGTCGCCGTGGCACGCCATGCGGACCAGCCTATCGCCGATGTGATCGCCGAGGCGGACAAGGCGCTCTACCGCGCCAAGCGCGCAGGGCGAGACCGGGTCGTCGCGGCCTGACCGACTACCATCGGCCTGTGACCGATGACGCGAGCGACCCTGGCGACCTGACCAACGGCGACCTCGCCCGGATCTTCCATGAGCTCGGCGACATGCTCGAACTCAAGGGCGAGCTTGTGTTCAAGACCGTGGCCTACCACCGAGCAGCCGACGCGATCGGGCGCAGTCCGGTCGATCTGGCCTCGGCCTATCGCGCCGGCAACCCACCGACCATCCCGGGCGTCGGCAAGGCCATCTCGGACAAGATCCGGGAGATCGCCACGACCGGGCACATGGCGGTCTACGACCGGCTTCGAGGGGAGGTGCCACCGAGCCTCATCGAGATCCTCCGGATCCCGGGACTCGGCCCCAAGACCGTCCGCCAACTCAACACGGAGCTCGGGATCGAGACCGTGGACGACCTGCGCCGGGCGGCCGAGGAGGGCCGGCTGCGAACCGTCCGCGGGATGTCCGCCCGGACAGAAACCCTCGTGCTCGAGGGCATCGCACGGCTTGACGACCGCTTCGACCGGATGCGGCTGGATCGGGCGGAAGAGTTCGTGACGGCCCTGATCGACGGCCTCGGCGCGACGCCCGGCGTTCGGTCGATGGAGCCGGCGGGCTCGTTCCGTCGCCACAAGGAGTCGATCGGCGACCTCGACATCCTCGCCGAGACCGATCAGCCGGTCGCGCTCATCGATGCGTTCACGTCGTTCGGGATGGTCGACTCGGTCATCAACAGCGGCGGCTACAAGGCGGCTGTCCGGATCCTGCGCGGGCCGCAGGCGGACCTCATGGTCATGCCGCCCGGCGAGGCGGGGACTTACCGCATCCACTTCACGGGGTCCAAGGAGCACAACGTTCGGCTTCGGGCGATGGCCCGCGACCAGGGCTGGAGCCTGTCAGAGAAGGGTTTTCTGCGCATCGACGAGGACGGCGAGCCGTTGACCGGGGACGGGGCCGAACTCCGCACCTTCGCGACGGAGACCGACGCCTACGCCTTCCTTGGCCTGCCCTATATCGAACCCGAGCTGCGGGAGGATGGCGGCGAGATCGAGGCGGCCCTGGCCGGCCGGCTGCCGACGATCGTGATCCAGCCCGACCTGCGTGGCGACCTGCACAGCCACTCGGACTGGTCCGACGGCCACCACCCGATCGAAGTCATGGCGGAGGCCGCCCGGGCGCGCGGCTACGCGTACCAGGTCCTGACCGACCACACCCAGTCGCTCGCCATCGCACGCGGACTGACGCCGGACCGGGTCGCTGAACAGGCCGGGATCATCGCAGCGCTGAACGCCCGGTACGCCGCCGAGGAGGCGGCCGGCAGCGCGCCGACCGCGACACCGCCCGAGGGTTTCCGGCTCCTGCACGGCTGCGAGATGGAGATCCGCGCCGACGGGACGCTCGACTACGAGGACGACCTCCTCGAGCGGTTCGACCTCGTGGTGGCGTCCGTCCACGTCGGCCGCCGCCAGACGCGGGCGGAACTGACGCAGCGGACGCTCAACGCCATCCGCAGCCCGCACGTGGACGTCATCGCCCATCCCTCGGGCCGCAAGATCGGCGAACGGGATGATCTCGACCTCGACTGGGACGCGATCTACTCGGAGGCGGCCCGGACCGGCACCGTCCTCGAGATGAACGGCTCGCCGCCGCGCCTCGACCTCGCCGTCGAACGCGCCCGTCGAGCGGTCGGTCTCGGCTGTCTCGTCTCGATCGACTCCGACGCGCACGACATCCGGGAGCTGGACTATGTCCGCTGGGGGATCGGCCAGGCGCGGCGGGCGTGGATCACCCCCGAGGCGGTCCTCAACACGCGCTCCCGGGCCGACCTGCTCGCCTGGGTCACGGCGAAGCCGCGTCGTGTCTGATGGTCCGATGAGCGGCTCGCGTACCATCGCCGGCATGGACGACAGGCCTGCCCGCCGCGATCTTGCGTTCGTGGCGGTCACGATGGTCGGGCTGTCGCGCCTGCTCGAACCGCCGCTCATCTGGCTGTGCGCCGGCGCGCTGCTCGGCGCGATGCTCCTCGGCACCCTGCAGGTCCTCCACGACGAGGCCGCGCCGGTCCATGCATGGTTCGGCGTTCCGATCGAATCGGTCATCCTGCCGTCGGTCGCGGCTGTCGGCTGCCTCGGCGCCATCCGGCTCGTGCCGTTCGGGCTGTGGCTCGTCCCGGCGCTGGCGGTCACCTGGCTCATCGTGGAGAGGACGCTCGAGGTGGAGAGCCGCATCAACCACGGCATGGCGGCCCTCAACGCCGACGACCGGACGTCGCTGCTGGTCACGATCCTGCTCGTGGCGTTCCTCGCGTTCACCGGTGTCGCCGCGATGGTGCCAGGTGGCCTGGTGCAGTCGGGCGGCGCGCTCGGTGAGGGCAACCTGCTGATCCTGGCCGCGGGTGATGCGCTGGTCGCGGGTCTGCTCGGATACCGGGCGGCGTCGATTCGCGTGTCGGACGTACGCGACGTCCTGTGGTCCGCCCTGACCTACGCGGCGGCCATCGCCATCGGTGCGGCCGCGCTGCGCGCGATGGAGATCCCAAGGTTGGTCGGACCGGCACTGCTGACGCTGGCGTTCTACCTGTGGGACGCCTTCATCAGCACGACCCCGTCACGGAGGCGCGATCGCCGCTGGCTCGGACGTATCGCCCTCCTGGCCGGGCTCGGTTTCATCGTCACGGCCTGGAACCTGTTGCTGCGAGCCTGAGCGGCCGTCCCGATCTTCGCCGCCAGAGCCAGAAATCGCGAGCCGGATCCGCCGAGCTGGGCGTGGTTCGCGGTGGGGATGCACAGGGCGCTGGACTCGGCGATCGGTTCGCCCAGCTGGTCGACCAGCGCGTCGTTGATGCTCGGGTTCTTGATGCCAGCGGACGTGAGGAGGAGCCTCATGTCACGCCTCCTGGTCACGACGTCGAGCCGTGCCCGAACGCCCGGGCATGTCAACCTGACCAACGACGCGAACGTTCGACCCGATCGTTCGCCGTTTGACGTTCCGGCTCGACGGTGATAGAAAGCATGTCCGCCCAGCGGTGCCGCGTGACCGCGCGCCCGTGAGCCTCCGACCTCGCTCCGAACTCAGCCGCGCCCCGAAAGGACGACCGCCTCGTGACCTTCCCCGACGTCGAGACCCAGGCCCAGAGCCCCGTCAACCTGAACCGCCAGAAGCGGCAGTTGGCGGATCTCGCGATCGCGCAGGCCACGGCCGCAGAATGGGCCGAGTCGGCCGCCACCAACCGCCGGCTGCTCGAGCTCGGCCCCGACGCCGAGGCCGAGAACCGCCTCGCCAAGTCGCTCTGGGAGCTCGGCGAACTGGGATCCGCCCGCGAGCACTATCAGACCGCGCTCGCGCTCGACCCGACCAATCGGATCGCCGAACGGAATATCGACCGGCTCAAGATGCTCCTCGTCGCGGCCGGCGAGCAGACAGTGCCGGCCCAGGCGGGCAGCAAGGCCCCGGTCAGCATCTTCGTCGAGGAGACCGGCAAGACCGGCTTCGCATTCCTGACCGATCTCGCCTCGCCTCGAGAGCTCGCCCAGGTCAACCCGGGCGACGCGGTCGAGCTGACGCCCGAGGGCAATCGGCTCATCGCCCATTCGAACGCCGTGCGCATCGGCGTCGTCGAGCCGCGTGTCGCCGCGCGCCTGCTCAAGCTGATGGCCGACGGCAACAAGTACGCGGCGGGCGTAACGTCGCTCGGCGACAAGGACGTCCGGATCATCGTCCGCGAGATCTTCCAGGACCCGGCCAACTACGGCAAGGTCAGCTTCCCGACCGCAGCCAAGTCCACGGACCTGCGCCCGTACACGAAGGGCACCCTCGTCCGCGAGGAGATGGATCTCGAGGACGACCTCGAGGATGACGAGGAGGACGACGAGATCGAGGACCTCGACCGCGTCCTGCCGCCCGAGTCCACGACCGACGAGGCCTTCGAGGACGAGCCGGACGAGCTCGACGAGCCGTAAGTCGCGGGCCGGAGGTTCCGCCGGCCGGAGCTGCCCGTCGACTGCGGTGGCACCGCAGGTCGGATCGCACGCACGACGGCGGGCCGACGGCCCGCCGTTTCGATTCCCCGGGCGGCGTCTCGCCGTGTCGCAGCGTCCGGCGAGGCACGCACGGTCGCCCGTGAGATCTGGCAGAACCTGCCCCGAGAGACCGGTACGGCCGACGCACGC
>Ga0075026_100000312_pt1 | contig 19078 bp, 18 predicted proteins | sample Str012_2_FD_71392 | JGI IMG/M metagenome (GOLD analysis project Ga0075026, IMG submission 71392) | Freshwater sediment microbial communities in response to fracking from Pennsylvania, USA - Straight Creek_MetaG_SC_2012 | ecosystem: Environmental > Aquatic > Freshwater > Creek > Sediment... | reverse complement strand
AGTTCCGCGCGAAGTATTCGCTCGGCAGCATCGGCAAGATGGTGTCGGGGTCGAAGCGCAACTCGCCGATGCGACCGGTAGCGGTCATCTCCCGGTGAAAACCGTCGAGCTGCTTGAGCGTCGCCGGGATCCACGACGCGCCCTGCTCGGTGAGGACGAAGCGGATCTCCGGGAAGCGCTCGAACACACCGCTCACGAGCATGTGCGTGAGCGTGCGGTGGGTGAAGAAGGGGATCTCGGTGAGCATCACGAACGGCACCGCGAGGTGTTTGCCGTAGTCGGGTTGGCCGCTGCCCGAGTGGCTGTTCACCACCACGCCGAGCTCCGCGCACACTGCCCACAGCGGGTCGTACTTCTGCGAGAAGAGCGGGTCGATGTGCTTGGCGTCGGGCGGCACTGCAGGAAGGAGGATCCCGCCGCGCAGGTTGTGCTCCTTGATCCAACGCACCTCCGCGATCGCGTCGTCGACGTCGTTGAGGAAGATCTGGCCGATCCCAGCGCGCCGCTCGGGGTACTCGGAGCACCAGTCGGCCAGCCAACGGTTGTGGGCCCGGACCCCGGCGAGGCGCCGCTCGTAGTCGTCGGGTGACGGCGGGCGCGCCAGCAGCGCCATGCTCGGAAAGAACGGTGGCACGGTGTTGGGGAAGATCACTTCACCGACGATGCCGTCGGACTCGAGCTCGGTGTTGCGCCGCTCGCTGTTCCAGTTGCGATCGCGCTCGTCGCCCTGCAGATCGCGGAACGGGTTCTTGTACTTGGCGCGCCACGCGTCGAAGTCGTCGAGGTACTTCGGATCGAGGTACGTGCGGTAGGTGTCGTGGCTCGCGCCGGCGTGGCAGTCGGAGGAGATCAACGTGTAGGGCGTGGTCATGACTGCTTCCCCGGGAAGATCCGCATGTACACCTTCTCCTCGACCCGCTCCTTGATCCGCCACCCGTCAGGCGTGCGCACCAACTTGTCGACGTACCAGAGGCCACACATCATGAGGTCGGGATCGTCGCCGTCGCCGATCGTCATCGGGTTGTGACACTGCGTCTTGGTCGCGGCGGTGTCGCCATCGATGGTGATCGTGGTACCCGACACCATGTGTTGCAACGCACCGAACATCGGCATGGCCTCGGCGAGGAACGCCTTCGTGCTCGGGAGGTCGCCGACGCTGCCGCCGAACACGGAGTAGTCGATGAACGCGTCGGGCGTGAACACGTCGTCGAGCGCATCCCAGTTGCGGGAATCGATCGCATAGCTGTACCGGATCATCAGGTCCTGGATCTCCAACCGATCGGAGATCTCCTGCATCGACATCGGCATGTGCGGACCCCCCGTTGCGCGCTCAATCGGCAACGACAACCTACTTGTTAGCGTGTTCGACCATGCCGCTGGATCCCGAGCTCGCCGCCCTCCTCGACGCCGCGCCGCCGTTCGACCCTGCCCTCCTGCGCACCACGCCGGTCGCCAAGTACCGCGCGGTGATGAAGCAGGGGATTCTCGCCATCGGTCCGTCACCGGAAGTGGTGGCGTCGGTCGTCGACACGACGATGCAGGGACCGGGCGGCGCGCTGCCGCTGCGGATCTACACGCCGCAGCACACTGAGCCGCTCGGCATGGCGGTGTTCTTCCACGGCAGCGGCTTCGTGATCTGCGACCTCGACACCCACGACCACGAGTGCCGGGTGCTCGCCAACGGCGCCGGGGTGATCGTGGTGAGCGTCGACTACCGACTCGCCCCCGAGCACAAGTTCCCGGCCGCGATCGACGACGCGTACGCGGCCCTGGAGTGGGCGGTGGCCAACGCGGCGCACCTCGGGGGTGACGCGTCACGGGTCGCGGTGGTGGGCGACAGTGCCGGCGGCAACCTCGCCGCCGTGGTCGCGCAGCTCGCCCGCGACGCGGGCGGCCCGGCGATCGCCTTCCAACTGCTCGTGTATCCGGTGACCGATCTCCGCGCCGACACGCCGTCGTACACGGAGAACGCGACCGGCTACGGCCTGTCTGCGGAAGCCATGCACTGGTACATCGAGCAGTACGTACGCGGCGCCGACGACGTGCTCGACCCGCGCGCCAGCCCGTTGTTGGCCGCGTCGCTCACCGATCTCCCGCGCGGATTCGTGGCCGTGTGCGAATGCGACCCGCTGCGCGACGAAGGTAAGCAGTACGCCCACCGGATGCGCGACGCCGGCGTCGACGTGACGCTCCGCCGTTACGACGGCGCCATCCACGGCGTGTTCCAGATGTCGCGGTTCACCGCGATCGGCCGGCGCATGCTCGACGACTGTGTCGACGCACTCCGGCCCGCGATCGGTACCGACCTCAGCCGTTCGGCGTGACCACCGCGCGGCTGCGCAGGTCGTTCTGGCGGAACCGCTCGTAGGCCACGGGCGCATCGGCGAAATCGAACAGCTCGACCTCGACGCGCAGGTCGCCGGTCTCGGCGAGCGCGATCACCTCGTGGAGATCCGAGATCGTCGCCGCCATCGGAATGTAGAAGTCGCACTCCAGCGGGAGCACACCCCACGAGATCTTGGCCGTGCCCCCACCGGCGCCCACAACGGCGATCGTGCCGAGGGTGCCCGCGCACGCCAGTGCCATCTTGACGGTGGTGTCGTCACCGACGAAGTCGAACACCGCGGTGGCACCGTCGCCGCCGGTGAGCTCGCGCACGCGCGTAGCGGTGCCGTCGTCGGACCCGAGCGTCTCGTGCGCGCCGAGCTCGCGCGCGAGGTCGAGGCGCTGCTGCACGAGGTCGACCGCGATCACCCGCGCGCCGCTGAGCCGGCGGAGGAACTGCACCGCGTAGGAACCGAGACCGCCGGCGCCGATCACGACCGCGGTCGAGCCGGGAATCAACTTCGGCAGCGCGCGCTTCACCGCGTGGTACGAGGTGGCTCCCGCGTCGGTGAGTGGACCGACCCGGCGCGGGTCGAGCGTGGTCAGCGGCACCAGCTCGCGCCGGGGGACCACGAGGTAGTGGGCGAGGCCGCCGTCCTCGCCGTAACCGCGCCCGCTGGCGCCCCGCGGGCAGTAGTTGTCCTGACCGCGCAGACAGAACCGGCAGCGACCGCACGAGTGGATTCCGGCGACGGCGACCGCCTGCCCGACGGCGAGATCGTGCACGTCGGTCCCGAGGCGTTCGACCCAGCCCGCGCTCTCGTGGCCGAGCGTGAACGGCAGCGGCCACGGGATCACGCCGGGCGGCGAGTCGAGGAACATGAAGTCGCTGTGACAGAGGCCGACTCCCGCGACCTTGATGAGCACCTCGTCACGCGCCGGCTGCGGGATCTCGACCTCGCGGAATTCAGGCGGCTCACCCCACTCGACGAGTTGGTATGCCGTCATCGTGCTCATGGTGGCCATCCTTCGAGAAGCTGCATGCGCTTGCACAGGCTCTGCGAGAACACCAGCGTGCCCGCGTACTCGGTCGCGTCGGGCGACGCGCACAGCCACGCGATCACCGCGGCAGCAACTTCAGGGGGCGCGCCGCGGTAGCGCGCGCTGAACGTGGCATCGCTGGGCTTGTCGTTGGTGGTGAAGCCGGGGTCGACGTTGAACGCGAGCAAACCCTGGTCGGCGAACTCCACGTGCAGTTGACCGGCGACGCGCAGGAACGCCGCCTTCGACGCGCCGTACCCCAGCCCCCAGCCGCCGTCACCCGCGGGCGCGGGCGGGTCCATGGTCGCGGTGGCCGACGAGAGATTGACGACGCGCCCGCCGCCGCGTTCGAGCATGCCCGGCACGACGAGTTGGATCAGGTGCAGCTGGTGCACGTAGTTGCCCACGACCATCTTGGTGGCGTCGTCGAGATCGAGCTCGAGCACGCGGTCCATCCGCCCGGGTCCCTGGTAGATGGCGTTGTTGACCACCGCGTCGATGCGACCCCACTCGCCGAGCACGGTGTCGACCGCGGCGTCGATCGACGGTCGGTCGAGCAGATCCATCGCCACCGGGAGTGCGCGCTGATTCTTGGCCTCGATGGCGGCGGCGGTCGACTCCAGACTGCCGGCGACGACGGTCGTCTCCTGGACCTCCCGCACCGATCCGGGCGTCATCCGGCCGTCGCCCTCGTGCACGGTGCGGGCGGCGATGGCGACGTCGTAACCTGCGTCCGCGAGCGCGAGCGCAGTGGCCCGGCCGATGCCGCGGCTGGCGCCGGTGACGAAGGCGATGGGGGGACTCGAGGTCATGAGCGCGGAGGCTACCCCGGGCAGCGAGCCGCTCGTTCTCGTCGACGATCCCGCGCCGCGGGTGCGACGGCTCACCCTCAACCGGCCGGCAAAGCGCAACGCCATCAGCAACGACCTGCGCATCGAGCTCTACGACGCGCTGCACGCTGCCGACCGCGATCCGGCCGTCGGCGTGAGCATCATCCGGGGCGCGGGGCCGTGCTTCTCGTCGGGCTACGACCTGAAGTCGAGCCTGGGCGAAGGCCGGCCGTTCTACACCGCGGGTGGTGACGGCACGTGGTCGCGTCACGTCGCCGACGGCTGGTCGCGGCTGTGGGATCTCGCGAAGCCGGTGATCGCGCAGGTGCACGGCTACGCCATGGCCGGCGGCACCGAGCTCGCGGCCGCGTGCGACCTCGTGTACGTGGCCGACGACGCGCAATTCAGCTACCCGGTCGTGCGCGTGCTCAGCCCGCCCGACTTCCAGTTCCACCCGTGGCTGGTCGGGATGCGCGCGGCGATGGAGCTCATGCTCACCGGCGACGCCATCGACGGGCGCGAAGCGGTGCGCATCGGCATGGCGAACCGCGCGTTCCCCGAGGCCGAGCTGGAGCGAGAAGTATTGGCGATGGCAGTGCGCGTGGCGTCGATCCCCTCCGACATCCTGCAGATCAACAAGCGCACCGTGCACCGCGCGATGGAGTTCAAAGGTGTGCGCACGGCGACGCGCGCCGGTTCCGAGCTGCAGGGTTTGGCCAGCAACCTGGAGTCGACGCGCGAGTTCTTCGCCGATCCGTCGGCCGCGGTCAAGAACGCGGCGCGGCGCCCGTCTGGGCCCGCAGATACTTCCTGAACGCGCCGGTGCTGTAGTTCTCGTGCTGCTCGCCCCAGGCTTCGACACCGTCGATGCTCCAGCGCACGAGGTAGTTCCAGCCGACCAGGTTCTCGTTGCAGAAGTTGACGAACCGGCTGACCGTCTCGCCCTCGGCGTGGAACTCGCGACCGAGCTCGTCGGCGCCTTCCACGAGCACGCGCGTCACCGTGTTGGTCGTGGCGTCACGTTCGAGAATGGCGCGCCGGCCCTTCACGAGGCGTGACACCTCGCCGTCGCGCAGGAAGAAGCCCATGATCATCGGGTAGTCGTCGGTGACGTTGGCGGTGATGGCCTGGAACGACGCGGTGTCGGACGTCGCGTGGCTGTAGGGCATCTCGGTCGCGGTGTACGCCCCCGACGACATGAGGTACGGACCGAACGGGTTGCGCGCGCCCCACGACCGGTCGCGCGCGCCGTAGGAGTCGACCGCGATGGTCTCCCCGTCGAGCACGAGCGTGCCGGTGAAGCGACCGAGCTGGTCGAGGTGCCCGCCGTCGGGACCCGACGTCTTGGTCGACAACGGGTCCATCACCGCGGTGAAGGTGAGGTCGAACGAGAGGTCGTCGCCGTCGGGATCGTGGTACGAGATGTCGTAGGCGCGTTGCGGCTCGCGCACCTTGTAGGCGAGCCCGTTGGCGAGCTCGAAGTCGCTGAGCGGGCCGTCGGGTAGCGGGAGATGCCAGAACTGCTTGTAGTAACGACAGTTGAAGGGTTGGTCGCCACTGTCGTCCCACACGAACACCGCGGCCGAGCACACCCCCTGGTTGGGCCGGAAGAAGGGGTAGGTCCAACCCGCCAGCTTGCGTTCGGGCACCGAGAACGCGAACCAGGCCGTCTCGCTCCAGAACGGGTCGTCGTTCGTCGGCGGGTGGAACTCGTCGTCGGGGTGGGCCGATCCGTTCACTGGCGGGCGCCGCGGAGGAGACGGCCGGGGCGGGCGCCGGTGTCGACGCCGTGACGACGGGTGATCTCCCCGCTCACCATGGTGGCGACGTAGCCGTCGGCCTCCTGGAGCAGCCGGGCGCCACCCGCGGGAAGGTCGCGGGCGAGGCGAGGCATGCGCAGGGAGAGGCCGTCGAAGTCGATGACGTTGACGTCGGCCTTCTTGCCGGGCGCGAGCACGCCGCGGTCACCGAGCCCGAACAGCGCGGCGGTGTCGGACGTCTGCTTCTTCACCAGGTACTCGAGCGGCAACGTGTCGCCGCGGGTGCGATCACGCGCCCAGTGCGTGAGCATGAACGTGGGAATCGACGCGTCACAGATGAGGCCACAGTGCGCGCCGCCGTCGGACAGGCCCGACACACCGCTCGGGTGCAGCAACATCTCGCGGATCGCGTTGTGGTTGCGATCGGCGTAGTTGAAGAACGGGAGCATGAGCAGGTGCTGCGCGCCGTGCTCGAGCATCACGTCGTAGAGCATCGCCATCGGGTCGACGTCCGCGGCCGCGGCCATTGCCGCGATCGTGCGATCGGCGGTGGGCTCGTACACCGGCGGATCGCCGAGCGAGTAGAGCCGGTCGAGCGAGCCCTGCACGAGCTGGAAGAACCCGTCGTACAGCACGTTCGGGTCGGGCGCGACGTCAGCCTCCGACAGAATCTGGGCCCGAGTCGGCGGACGGGCCAACTCGGCGAACAGTTCGTCGGGCGCGAGGCGGGCCGCAAGGGCGCGATACGTGGGCCGGCCGCTGAAGCCGTGACGGGTCGGGAAGCCGAGCAGCATCCCGAACGGGCGCGCCGCGATCTGCGGGACGACCTGCGCGCCCGCGTCGTAGGCGCGCAGCGACTCGTCCATCAGGCCGCGCCACGCGTCGGGTGCGGAGTCGATCTGCAACAGCGTGAACGTGACCGGGAGGTCGAGGTCGTCGGACAGCTTGACCATCCACCCCATCTCCTGCTCGGGCGCGAGCAGGTCTTCGCCGGCAGCACCGAGGGGCGCGAGTTCGAACACCGCGCGCCCGCCGGCCTTCATGGCCCGACCCAGTGCGAACAGCTCGTCTTCGGCGGCGAAGGTGCCCGGCACCGGGCGACCGTCCATCGCACGATGACCGAGCGTGCGTGACGTCGAGAACCCGAGCGCGCCCGCCTCCACCGACTCCTGCACGATGGCGGCCATCGCCGCGATCTCGTCGGGATTCGCGGGCTCGTTCGCCGCGCCCCGCTCCCCCATCGCGTACGCGCGCACCGCGCCGTGCGACACCTGCACGCCGACGTCGATCCCGAACGCGCGCCCGTCGAGGGCGTCGAGGTATTCGGGGAACGTCTCCCAGCTCCAGTCGATGCCCTCGGCGAGCGCGGTGCCGGGGATGTCTTCCACGCCCTCCATCAGGCTGATGAGCCACTCCTCGTCGCCCGGGCGCACCGGCGCGAAGCCGACGCCGCAGTTGCCGGCGACCACGGTGGTGACGCCGTGACCCGACGACGGCTCGAGCAGCGGATCCCACGTGGCCTGACCGTCGTAGTGCGTGTGGATGTCGACGAAACCGGGGGTGACGACGAGGTCGGTCGCGTCGACGGTCTCGGCCGCGTCGCCGTCGAGCGCCGAGTGCGACACTGCGACGATCACGCCGTCCTTCACCGCGACGTCGCCGGTGAAGCGCGCCGCGCCGGTGCCGTCGACGATCGTGCCGTTGGTGATCTTGACGTCGTACATGCAGCCTCCCGGCTCAGGTCGGATCGATCACGAGCTCTACCTCGGCGCGGTTGACGCCGTTCACGAACGCGTTGGCGAGGTAGTCGACCGAGCCCGGGACCACCCGCATCTCGCGCACGCGCCGCACGAACTCCTCGAAGAACAACTTGATCTCGAGCCGCGCGAGCGCGGCACCGAGGCAGAAGTGGGTGCCGAAGCCGAACGCGAGGTGATGATTCGGCGTGCGGGTCACGTCGAAACGCTCGGGGTCGACGAAGTGCGCGGGATCACGGTTGGCCGACGGGTACATCAGCACGACCTGCTGGCCCTTGCGAACGGTCTGGCCACCCAGGTCGTAGTCGCGGTTGGCTACGCGGCACATGTTGAGGATGGGCGTGACGAAGCGGATGAACTCTTCGGTCGCGACGGTCATGTCGGCACCGTCGCGCAGCAACTGGTACTGGTCGGGGCGCGCCGCCAGCTCGAGGATCGTGCGCGCGATCACCGTGCGCGTGGTCTCGGCACCACCGTCGAGCAACAGCAGACAGTCGTTGATGACCGGACCGACACCGAGCGGTTCGCCGTCGATCTCGGCCTTGGTCCAGATGGTCATGATGTCGTCGGCCGGGCAGCGCTGCTTCTCCTCGTAGAGCGCCTGGCACGCTCCGGCGAACTCCATCGCCGCGTAGATCACGTCGTCGGTCGCGTAGCGCGGTCCGCCGCCGCCGACGATCGTGCGTTCGGACCATTCCTTCATCTTGGGCCACATCTCGTGCGGGTAGCCGAGCAGCAGCCCGATCATCTGCGCCGGGAGCGGCGCGGCAAGGTCGTCGATGATCTCGACGCGATCCTTGGCGCACGCGGCGTCGAGCAGCGCCGCGACCGTCGCCTTCACGTGCTCCTCCCAACGCATGACCGTCTTGGGCGTGAAGCCGCGGTTCACGAGCAACCGGCGCTTGGTGTGCACCGGGTCGTCGAGCCCGATGATCGACGGGTCGGAGGGCAGGTTGGGGCGGTACCCACCCTTCTCGGTGTCGGAGCTGATGAAGACGTCCTTCGCCTTCTCGATCTCGAGGATGTCGTCGTAGCGGGAGATGCCCCACAGCTCATTGATGCCGTCCCAGTAGACGGGCGCATGCTCGCGGAGCCAGGCGTAGGTGGGGCTCGGATCGCCCGCGTACATCTCGCCGTCGAGCAGGTCGATCACGCGGGCGTCGGTCGTCGTCATGCGCCGATGCTACGCACCCACGATGCCGACCCGTCGAGCGTCATGACCGTCAGACCCCGCTCGGCGATGAGATCGAGGCTCACGTGCACCGCGCCGGTGCTGTCGGGGTCGCAGTCACAGAGAAAGACGGCTGCCTCGACCATCTCCTCCATCGACTCCTTCTGGTCGTCGCGGATCACGTGCCCCGCCAGCGCCTCGGCGCCCTCGCTCATCACCGCGGCGCGCGGCTCGACGGTGTTGACGCGGACCCCGCGACCCCAGAACTCGTGCGCGAGCGCGTTGGTCTCGCGGTTGAGCGCGGCTTTGGACGCGCCGTACATACCGGTCGTCGACGCGAGTCCGTCCATGCGGAACGGAGGGCCCGCAGCGTGCTTCGCGGTCGCGCTCGACACGTTGACGATCCATCCCTCGCCCCGCTCGACCATCGCGGGCAGCGCAGCCTGGGCGAGATCGAGCGGCGCGTGCACGTTGACCTCGAAGGTGACGCGCCGTCGCTTCAGCGGCATCTCCGACGGCAGCGCGTACATCGCCGCCGCCGCGTTGTTCACCAGGATGTCGATCGGGCCACCGAGTTGGTCGACGGCCTCCGGCACGATGCGGGCGCGGTCGTCGCCGTCGGTGAGATCGGCGGCGATGATCGCCACGGTGCCGCCGTACGCACGCAGTCGCTCAGCGGTTTCGGTGAGGCTGCCGGCCAGCGTCGGGTGCGCGTCGACAGTACGGGCGACGATCGCCACCGCCGCGCCCTCGGCCGCCAACCGTTCGGCGATCCCCGCGCCGATCCCCCGGCTCGCGCCGGTGACGATCGCCCGTCGGCGTGCGAATCGATCGCTCATGTGGCCTCCTCCGTTGGTCGTTCGCTACTCGCCGGGATACCCGGCTCGCTCACGCTCACGACGGTCCTGCGGGTGCGAAGCCGTGGTCCTTCAGGAACTCACCGGCGGTGATGCAGAGATACTCGATGTCGTCGTCGTCGAGACCGTGGTTCATGGGGAGGATCAGGCCTTGCTCCATCACCCGATCCGCGTTCGGGAGGCCGCCCGCCGGCGTGCGGTGCGCGACCTTGGCGAAGGCGGGCTGGCGGGTGACGTTGCCGGTCCACACCATGCGGGTGTCGATGCCGTGCCCCTCCATGTACTCCTGGAACTCCGCGCGGCGTACCCCGGCCTCGGGCCGCAACATGATCGGGAACATGTGCCAACCGGTCTCGAGGTCGTCGAGTTGGCGCGGCAGCACGAACACGTCGGGATACGTGCCGAAGAACGCGGAGAGAATGTCGAAGTTGCGCTGCCGACGGGCCAGGTTGATCGGGAGCTTCTTCAACTGCACGTTGCCGAACGCGGCGCTGATCTCGCACGGCTCGAAGTTCCAACCGACCTCGTCGAAGATGAAGAGGTTGTCGTACTCGATGCCGTCGACGTCGGTGAAGAACTGACGGTCGCCCTTCTTCGTCCCGAAGAACTGCGGCTCCGAGCGTCGGCCCCAACGACGAAGGAGGAGACACCGATCGACGAGCTCGTCGTCGTCGAGCAACACCATGCCGCCGGTCGCGGCGGCGGTGATGATGTGCGCGAGGGCGAAGCTGGTGACGCTGATGTCGGAGCGCGTGCCCGTCGGCGTGCCCCGCAACTTGGCGCCGAGCGCGTCGCACGAGTCCTCGATCACCTTGAGGTGGTGTTCGTCGGCGATGGTGCGGATGCGGTCCCAATCCGGGCAGTTGCCGATGAGGTTGGGGGCGAGAATCGCCTTGGTACGAGGGGAGATCATCGCCTCGATGCCGTGGACGTCGATGTTGTAGGTGTCGGGCTCCACGTCGACGAACGCGGGGACGATCCCGCCGCGCACCAGCGGCGCGATGTCGGTGGAGAAGGTGACGGCCGACGTGATGACCTCGTCGCCGGGCTCGCAACCGAGGAGCTCGACCGCGAGGTACAGCGCGGACGAGCCCGAGTTGCACATGATCCCCCGCCGCTTCCCGAAGTACTCGGCGACGCCCTGCTCGAACGCCTTCACGTTCTTGCTGATGCGCAGGGCCGACGGGCCGCCGCGCAGTACCTCGACGACCGCCTCGATCTCTTCCTCGCCGTGCACGCTGCCCGCGTACTCGATCTTGCGCTGGTCGGGTTTCACGTCGTCGGATTCGCGTCGAGCTTGAACACGCGAATCGCGTTGTCGCGCAGGAACTTGGGCCACACGTGGTCGCGGAACGGCACGTTGGGCATCTCGGTGAAGATGCGTTCGAGGGTCAGTCCCATCGGGTAGTAGCCCGCGTACATGATCTTGTCGGCGCCGCGGGTGTTGGCGTAGTCGATGATCGCCTGCGGGTAGTGCTTGGGCGCGAACGCGCTGGGCATGTAGTAGAGGTTCGGCCACTTGAGCATGAGCTTCACCGCGAGCGCCTCCCACGGTTCGGCGCCGTGGCGCATCACGATGCGGAGCTCGGGGAAGTCGTAACAGACCTCGTCGAACAGCATCACGTCTTGACACGCGGACGGGAAGCGCGGTCCGGCGATTCCCGCGTTCGACACGATCGGGATGTCGAGGTCGATGCACGTCTGGTAGATCGGGTAGTAGCGACGGTCGTTCACCGGCACCTGCGGGTTGCACCCGGCGGGGAACGTGGTGACTGCCTTGATGTCGTACTGCTCCTTCATGGCGCGGATCTTGCGCACCGCGCCGGTGATGTCGTTGGGGTCGATCTCGGTGCTGCCGATGAAGCGGTCTGGGTGGTCGGCGAGCGCGCGGTTGCTCGCCTCCGAGCCGGCGCCACACATCCCGATGTCGACGCCCCACTTGTCCATCTCGGCGATGGCCACAGCGACACCGTCTTGTTCCTGCTCGAGCTTGTTCGGCACATCCTTGAACATGTAGCCGGCGGGGAATTCCGACGTGCTGGCGTCGTCGCCGTGCGTCGTCTCGCGCAGGTAGTCGTAGGTCTTCGACGCATTGGCCTTGGGAAAGCCGATCATCAGGTCGATGGCGCCAATGTCGGTGGGCATGGTCATGCTGAGCTCCTCATGCGGTTCGCAGGGCTGCGGAACTGGATGTCGCGGAAGTCGTCGACGAGGCGCTGGAGCAGCTCGCCGAGCATGCGCCGGTCGGCGGCCGACCAGCGGTCGAGCACGTCGCGCAGGTGCGCTTCCAACACATCGGCGATGCGGCGCCGCGCGTCGCGCCCGGCGCGGGTCACGGTGACGACGACGACGCGGGCGTCGGCCGCACTCGGCGCGCGGGCGACGAGGCCCAACTCCTCGAGCTTGCGCACCTGGCGGCCGGTCGACGCCGCGTCCATGCCCGTCGCCCGGGCGAGCTCGCCGAGCGGCGCGGGGCCGTGCTCGTCGATGGCGCGCAACAACGCGTAGGCCGGGCGGGAGAGGTCGACGCCCGCCGCTGCCGCCAGCCCGGCGTGCCCGTTGCGGTTGGCCCGCAAGCGGTCGAGCTGCTCGAGCGCCCGTTGCGTGCGGGCCAGGTCGTCCACGATCACCGACCCTACATTACTTGTTTGAATCCAGCAACTAGCCCAACGGACCCCGAGGATTTTGGCGTCGATCAACCATCAAATCTGATGTTCGAGTGACGCCAAAATCCGGTGGGGGGGGGGAGACGGTCAGAGGTCGAAGCGTTCGCCGATCAGGTCTTCGGTGAGGGTCCAGAGGCGGACGGCCGCCTCGGGGTCTCGGGCCCAGGGGGCGTGCTCGTCGGTGACGGCGCAGTCGGCGAGGTAGGTGCCGCCCTCGGCGTCGAGCTCAGGCGCAGTGGCGGCGTACACGGTCGTCGCCGCGCCCTGCTCGAGCGACTTCGCCGGCGGGAGGCCGCCCGACGGGGCGGCCGAGGCCATGGCGATGAGCTCGTCCATGTCGTCCTTGGTCATGTAGCGACCGAGCTCGGTGTAGATGAGGCCGGGGTGCACGGCGTAGGCGTGCACGCCGCGGTCGCCGAGGCGGCGGTCAAGTTCGTACGAAAACAGGATGTTGGCCGTCTTCGACTGCCCGTACGACGTGAACTTGTTGTAGTCACGCCGCTCGTACATCACGTCGTCCCACACGATGTCGGACGTCATGTGCCCCCCCGAACTCAGGTTGACGACGCGCGCCGGCGGATCGGCGAGCAGCTGCGGCACGAGGAGGCATGTGAGTAGGAAGTGGCCGACGTGGTTGGTACCGAACTGCAGCTCGAAGCCGTCGGCGGTGCGCTCGAACGGGGTGTACATCACACCGGCGTTGTTGATCAGCAGGTGCAGACGGTCGTGGTTGCCCACGTACCACGCAGCGAAGCCGCGCACGCTGGCGAGCGACGTGAGGTCGAGCGGCCCGATCTCGAGTTGCGCGTCGGGCACCCGTTCGCGGATCGACGCGGCGGCGACGGCGAGCCGTTGACTGTTGCGCCCCGCGAGCACGACCTGCGCACCCGCCGCGGCCAGCGCACGCGTCGTCTCCACCCCGAGGCCGGCCGACGCGCCGGTGACGACCGCCACCTTCCCGTGCAGGTCGACGCCCGCGAGCACCTCGTCCGTCGTCGTCTTGAAGCTCACCAGACCTGCCCTTCCGGCCAGTCGCGCGTGACACGCGCCGACCACTCGGGATCGCGTCGTTCGAGGAAGGCCATGACACCCTCGCGGGCGTCGTCGCTCCCCATGAGGGGGTGATGCAGCTCGGTCTCGAGGCGGTTGACGTCGGCCCGATCGAGCTCGAAGCTCTGCCAGAGCAATCGCTTGCTGAACGCCACCGAAAGCGGCGCGGTGTTCGTCGCGATGTCGCGCGCCATCGCCAACGCGGCGGGCAGCACCTCGTCGTTCGGAAGGCAACGACTGGCGACGCCGAGGCGTTGCATGTCGCGGCCGTCGAAGGTGGCGCCGGTGAGGAGGATCTCGGCCGCGTTCGCCATCCCCACGATGCGAGGCAGCGACCAATGCACGTACGCATCGCCCATGACGCCGCGTTGTACCTGGACCACGCCGAACTTTGCGTCGGCGGCCATGAACCGCAGATCGCACTGCAACGCGAGCGTGAGGCCGACGCCGATTGCGTGGCCGTTGACCGCGGCGATCACCGGCTTGCGCACCTCCCACGCCTCGAATCGCGTCGCGGCGGCGTTGAACGTCGACCGGTCGATGCCGCCGAAGGTGTCGCCGCGCGTCGAGAGATCCGCGCCGCTACAGAACGCCGGGGGCGTGCCGGTGAGCACGACGGCGCGCACGTCGTCGTCGGCGTCGCAGCGTTCGTACGCGTCGGTGAGCTCCGGGCCCATGCCCGCGCCGAACGCGTTGCGCACGTCGGGTCGGTGCAGAGTGATGGTAGCGACGGCGTCGCTCACGTCGAACAGGATCGTCTCGTACCCGCTCATGTCGCACGCACCGTATCGACCAGCGCGGCGAGGTCGGCTGGCGGGATCTCGTAGCCGGGGAAGTAGCAACTGACGCGCGACGAGATGCCGCCGAAGCGGGCGACGATCTCCCGGCCGCACTCCTCGGGTGTGCCGAAGACGCCGATGGTGCGCAGCACGTCGTCGTCGATGAGCGTCGACATGGTGGTCCACTCCCCTTGTTTCGAGAGCCGGTTGAGCTCGGGTTGCAGGTCGCCCCACCCCTCGACGTCGAGCACCGGCTTGTACGACGGCGTGGAGCCGTAGAACGAGAGGAGGCCTTTGACGCCGCGGGTCGCGGCGGCGATCTCTTCCTCCGTTCGCCCGGCGCACACGATGGCCTCGCAGATCACCTCGACCTCGCCCGGTGCGCGCCCGCCCTTCTCCATGCCTCGCTCGATCGCGGGCAGCGTGCGCTCGGCGAGGTGGCGCGCGCTGTTGAACGGCATCACGAGCACGCCGTCGGCCACTTCCGCCGCGACCTCGGTCATGCGCGGGCCGAGCGCGCCGATCAACACCGGGGGCGGGCCGTAGGGATTCGGGCCGGGATTGAAGTTCGGCGTCATCAATGTGTGGGTGGTGAACTCACCCCGGAAGTCGAGCTTGGCGGTGCCCTCCCACGCGGCGAAGATCGCCTTGGTCGCCTGCACCCACTCGCGCATGCGCGGCACCGGTCGCGTCCACTGGGCGCCGAAGCGCTTCTCGATGGCCGGCTTCACCTGCGAGCCGAGACCCAGGCGGAACCGGCCACTTGACAACACCTGCAAGTCGTAGGCGACGTTGGCCAACTGCATCGGGCTGCGCGGGAACGCGATCGCCACATTGGTCATGAGGTCGGCGTCGACGGTGTTCGCGGCGATTGCCAACGGGAGGAACGGGTCGTGCTGACCCTCGAACGTGAACAGGCCGTCAACGCCGGTGGCCATCCGGTCGCGGCACTGCCCTTCCAGGTTGTCGAGGCTCGTGCCCATCAGGACGTCGATCTTGAGTTCGCTCATGCTTCCTCCGGGGGGACGTCGTAGCGCTCGTAGTAGCGCGCGAAGCGGGCGTCGAGCGGGGCGCGGTCAACACCCACCTCGGCCAGCGAATACGTGTGGGTCCCGTACTTGTGTTGCGGGTTGGCGGCGTGGAAGCGGCGGAAGTACGCCTCCTTTTCAGCATTCCACTCGATGCCGAAGCGTTCGTAGATGGTGCCGACCACCGCCACCGGATCGCGCACGACGTCGGCGTAGGCGACGTCGAAGAACGCGTCCTCACCGATCCGATCGCGGGCGTCCATCGCCCGATCGATGAGTGCTGACAACGTCGCCGGCCAGTGTTCGATGATGTAGTCGGTGTGGTCAACATCGCTGAAGGTACCGGTCAGCGACCGCAGGAGGCTGAACGTCGACGCCGCGATCTTCACCGGGTCGCGGTGCGTGACGACGAGGCGCGCGTCGGGGTACGTGGCGAGCACGTCGTCGAGCAGGAGCCCGTACTGCGGTGACTTCAGCTGCCAGCGCCCCGGGCACTCCGATTGCAGCACCTGCAGCACGAGTCGGTGGTGCTCGACCGCGCCGCGCCAGTCCGACGACAAGATCCACTCGTCATAGCTCGGCACGTTGAACGTCGTCGGGAAGAGGAGGCTCTGGAAGTGCTGCGCATGCAACACCGTGCACTCCATCGCGTCGTCGGGTTCGTCGTGGTGGATGGCCTTGAACCCGGGGTTGATGAGCTCGACCGCGCTCGGCGCGGCGCGCGCGGCGACGAAGCGCGGGTCGTCGTGATAGGTCGCGGTGGTCGGCGGCGGGATCGACTCGTTGGCCTCCCACGCGAGCAGCGAACGGTTGTCGGGATCGGCGGCGAGGAGGTGGCTCAACGCGGTGGTGCCGCTGCGGGGCATGCCGACGAGGACGAGTGGAGCCACGACCGGCGAATCCGCGAGCGCGGGATGGGTGCGGTGCCACTCGTACACCCGGAGTCGGTTGGCGAGGTACATGCGCACCTGGCCCTCGAGCGCGAGCAGACCAATCTCGTTGAGGTCGGCTTCGGTCGTGCCCGAGTACCACAACACGTCGAGGCCGTCGCGGAACGTCGCGTCGCCGTAGTCGTCGAGACCAACTTGTCCGGCAACTTCAGCAAGGAGCCCGTCGACGTCGATCACGTGGCGAGCGCGTCGAGGGTGCGGGCCAGCTCATCCGGAGCCGAGGTCGTCGGCACGAGGAAGAACTCGTCGGCGCCGGCGTCGCGGGCGCTGTCGACGGCTCGGCGCAACGCGTCGGGCGTGAAGCACGCCACCGCGCTCGCCGCCCACTCACCCACTCCCTCGCCCATGATCTTCATGTAGGTGTGCGCGTACCCGCGGAGTTGCGCTTCGGCATCGTCACCGAGGGCGTACCAGATGCTCGATGACAGGTGCGGCGCCTCAGTACGACCGGCGGCGTCCCATGCGTCGCGGATCTGCCTGAACGCGGCGGCCATCGCGTCGCGGTCGCCGTCCATGGTCCACGCGCCGTCGACACCGTCGGCCCAGCGCGCCGCGCGCGCGATCGCCTTCGGTCCCATCACGCCGGCGATGACCGGGAGCGGGTCCTGCACCGGCGACGGACCGACAGGGTCGGCGCCGCCGAACGGCGGCTCCCCCGCCCAGATACGCCGCATGCGCGCCACCTGCTCGTCCATCCGTTGCCAACGGCGCTCGAACGAACCGCCAATGGCGCGGTAGTCGTGCTCACGCCCGCCGACTCCGATGCCGACGGTGAGCCGACCGCCCGACAACACGTCGACCGACGCCAGCGACTTCGCGACCGCGACCTCGTCGTGCGCGGGCAGGATCACGATCGTGGTCCACAGCCGCACCCGTTCGGTGAGCGCGGCAGCTGCGGCAAGGTCAACCGTCCAGTCGTGACTCGTGTACGTGATGCGCTCGGGTACCGCCAAACTGGCCCACGGCCCGGTGTCGACCTCCCGGCACCATGCGAGGGTCTCCGATCGCGAGTGCGGCAACATCGTCGGCAACGTCATCGAGAGGTCCATCGCCGAGGAGGGTACGCTCCGGCGCGGAACGATCGCCATGGGGTGTGCCATGAAGCTGGGTCTGGTGTTCGGATATTGGGGTGCGAGTCCCCGCGCGGGCTTCATCGAGGAGGCGCAAGAGGCCGAGCGCCTCGGCTATGACTCGGTGTGGGTGGCGGAGTCGTGGGGCAACGACGCGTTCACCTACGCGGCGTACATCGCCGCGAACACGTCGACGATCAAGATCGGCACCGGCATCGTGCAGATGGCGGCGCGCACGCCGACGGCCACCGCCATGGCCGCGGTCACCCTCGACCACCTGTCGAACGGTCGCCTCATCCTCGGCCTCGGCGTGTCGGGACCGCAGGTAGTGGAAGGCTGGTACGGACAGCCGTCGAACCGGCCACTCGCGCGCACGCGCGAGTACGTCTACATCATCCGGCGCGCGCTGCGCCGCGAGGGTCCGCTCGAGAGCGACGGCGAGTTCTACCCGCTTCCCTACCGCGGTGAGGGCAGCCAGGGACTGGGGAAGCCGCTCAAGATCATGACGCATCCATTGCGCGCCGACATCCCGATCTTCCTCGGCGCCGAGGGACCCAAGAACGTCACCCAGACTGCGGAGATCGCCGACGGCTGGCTGCCGCTCTACTACTCGCCATTCCGCCAAGACGTGTACGCCGACCAATTGAAGGACGCCAAGCCGGGCTTCGAGATCAGCGCGATGGCGAACGTGACCGTGACCGACGACGTCGCCGCGGGGCTGCTCCCGGTCAAGGGGATGCTCGGCTTCTACATCGGCGGCATGGGCGCCAAGGGTCAGAACTACCACACCAAGCTCATGCAACGGATGGGATACGAGGAAGAGGCGCTGAAGATCCAGGACCTCTTCTTCGCAGGGAAGCGCGACGAAGCGATCATGGCCGTGCCCGACGACTTCGCCGACGAGATCTCCATCGTCGGGCCGCCTTCGCGAATCCGAGAACGGCTCGACGCGTGGCGCGACAGCCCGGTGACGACGCTCATGGTCGCGGGCCGCAACCTCGAAGAGCTGACGATCCTGCGCGACCTCGTGCTCGGCTGAGCGTGGCCGGGCATCCGTTCCACGACGTCGCCATCGTCGGTGTGCACAACACCGAGCAGGCGCGCGTCATCGAGGGCCACGACTCGCGCAGCATCACGTTCGCCGCGGGCATGGGCGCGCTCGCGGATGCCGGCCTTTCACCGCGCGACATCGACGGCGTGGTCGGCCAGACCGGTTCCGACCTCCTCTACCAGGCGCGCTCGGGGCCGGTCTGGCGCTCGTACTCGGGCATGGGCATTCCCGCGGTGCTCGAGGTCGCGGCCGCCATCGCCACCGGCATGGCGTCGACCGTGCTCATCAGCGCGGGATCGGCGGGCGTCTACACCGACCGTTCTGCCACCGCGCCGTGGACGCGACCGTCGCACGAGTTCGTGGCGCCGTTCGGGATGTTCACTGCCGCAGAGTTCGCGTTGATCGCGCGGCGCCACATGCACAAGTACGGCACACCGCCGGAGGCCCTTGCCACCGTCGCCGCGACCATCCGCAACAACGGGCACGTCAACCCGGAGGCGTGCTACTTCGGGCGCGGGCCGTTCACCGTCGACGACATCCTCGCCAGCCGCATGGTGGCCGATCCGTTCCACCTCCTCGACTGCTCGATGACCGCCGAGGGCGGGTGCGCGCTCGTGCTCGCACGGGCCGACATCGCGCGCGACCTGGTCCACGATCCGATCTTCGTCCTGGGCGGCAACACCGACCATTTCGGGCCCGCGTACCGGAATCCACCGGCCTGGGACATGGGCGGCAACGTGCGC
>Ga0075026_100000311_pt1 | contig 19081 bp, 17 predicted proteins | sample Str012_2_FD_71392 | JGI IMG/M metagenome (GOLD analysis project Ga0075026, IMG submission 71392) | Freshwater sediment microbial communities in response to fracking from Pennsylvania, USA - Straight Creek_MetaG_SC_2012 | ecosystem: Environmental > Aquatic > Freshwater > Creek > Sediment... | reverse complement strand
TCACGTGGGAGCACGACCTCCACCTCTACCTGCGGCGGGTCACGCTGAACCGCAACCTTCACGGCACACCCGCGCAACACCGGGAGCGGATCGCGGCAACGCTCCTCGACGAGGGGGAGCACGCGCATGCCTGACACCGACACCTCGACGCGCGAGATGGAGAGCGTCGAGTCGTTCCGGTTGCGGGCGCGCGCCTGGCTCGCCGAGCACATGCCGCGCATCCCCGAGGGCGCGCCGCCGGTCTCCCGCGCCGACGATGCCGGGGTGTGGGTGCGCGACCGGGAGCTGCAACGCATCCTGTGGGACGGTGGCTTCGCCGGCATCTGCTTCCCCGCCGAGTACGGCGGCCTCGGCCTTCCGGTCGAGTACCAGCATGCGTTCACCGAGGAGTCGCTGCCCTACGAGATGCCGGTGCACCTCAACGTGCCGAACTTCAGCATCCTCGGCGCGACCCTCGTCGACTACGGCTCGCACGAGCAGAAGGCGGAGTATCTGCCGAAGCTCCTGAGCGGCGAGCACCAGTGGGTGCAGTTTCTGTCCGAGCCCACTGGTGGTTCCGACCTCGCGGGTTGCGTCACGCGCGCCGACCGCGACGGCGACGAATGGATCCTGAACGGATCGAAGATCTGGAGCACGGCCGCGATGTCGGCCGACTACGCGATGTGCCTGGCCCGTACCGACTGGAACGCGCCGAAGCACCGCGGCCTCACCATGTTCATCATGAAGATCCACCAGCCCGGGGTGCAGGTCGATCCCATCAAGCAGGTCAACGGCTCGCTCGAGTTCTGCCAGGAGTTCTTCGACGACGTGCGCCTGCCCGTCAATTCGCCGATCGGCGACGTGAACGACGGCTGGAGCGTCGCGCAGGCGCTTCTCGCCCACGAGCGCAACGCGGTCGGCGGCGGGTCGCCCTACATCAACGGCCGTAACCATCTTGCCGAAGGCGCCGACGGCGCCCGCGACAACACCTTCACCACGTTGGTGCGCGCGCTCGGCACCCAAGGTGATCCGCTGGCCCGCCAACTCGTGGCCGAAGCGCACGCGCTCGACGTCGTGCAGCGTGGACTCGTGCAGCGGGTGAGCGCGGGGATGGGCAACGGCGCCATGCCGGGCCAGGCGGCCGCGATCACCAAGCTGTTCAGCGCGACTTCGGGAGTGCGCAAGACCGAGATCGCGCTGCTGCTCGCCGGGGTCGACGGCGTGACCTGGCCCGACGACGAGCGGACCGTCGGCCGCGACGCTGGCGAGCCGTTCTTGCAGCGCCAGGCATTGTGCCTGGCCGGCGGGAGCAACGAGATCCAGCGCAACATCATCGCCGAGCGGGTGCTCGGCATGCCCCGAGAATGGGCGGCCGACCGCGACATCCCCTACAAGGACGTCCGGCGCAACGCACTGCCCACCTCGCCCCGCTGACGCCAGTTCTCCTGACGCCACTTTCCTGACCAATTGCGCCCGCTCCTGGACGGCGCGCCGGTCGGTACGATCACAGGGTCAACGGCGTCGACCGGGAGGTAGCCGGATGTCGGACTCGTTCCTCTGGGCGAACTCGGGCGATTCCCATTCGCTCGGCGAAGAGGCGGTGTGGGAAGAGATCCTGCCGAAGGATCTGGCCGCGCGCATGCCTCGCAGCGAGAAGTTCGACGGGTACGAACTCGTTCACGTCGACGGTGAGACGTTCCGGCGCGACATGCCCAAGCTCATGACCAAGAAGGTCGAAGGCAAGACCATCGCCGAGCTCGTGATGGAGCGGGGCGCCACCGACATCGAATCGCGCCTGCGCGATCTCGACGCGGAAGGCGTCTGGGCGGAGGTCGTGTACGACTCGCTCGGTCTCTGGGAGTCGATGATCAAGGACCAGAAGCTGCTGGCGGCCGCGAACCGCGCCGAGAACGAGTGGAAGGCGAGCGAGATCGTCTCCCGCTCCAACAACCGGCTCGTCCCCACCGCCGGTGTGCCGTTGCTCGACCTCGATCTCGCCATCGCGGAGATGCAGCACGCGGCCGGCCTCGGGCTCCGCGTGATCAGCATGCCGTCGGGAGTACCCCAGGGCATGCCCGACTACAACCGCGACGACTGGGAGCCGTTCTGGTCGGCAGTCGAGGAGGCGGGCATGGTGCTCGGCTTCCACATCGGCACCGACAACGACGGTTCGTCGAACACGCCGTACCGCGGGCCGGGCGGCGCAGTGTTGAACTACGTGAACACCACCTTCGGCGGTCAGTTCGTGGCGATGAAGCTGGTCACCGGCGGCGCACTCGACCGTCACCCGAACCTGCGCATCCTCATTTCGGAGGGTGGCGCGAGCTGGGTGCCGTTCATCGGTGACCGCATGAACGAGGGGTACCGGCAGCACAGCATGTTCGTGCGGCCGGTGCTGTCGCTGCTGCCCAAGGAGATCCTCTACCGCCAGGTGTACACGTCGTTCCAGCACGACGAGACCGCGCCCGCGGCGATGTGGGCCATGGGATACCGCAACGTGATGTGGGGGAGCGACTATCCGCACCTCGAAGGCACGTTCGGCCACACGCAGAAGACGCTGCATGAGCTGTTCGACGGCGTGACCCCCGAGGTGAGCCACCGGATCCGCCTCGGCGCGTTCAAGGAACTGTTCCCGCACGTGAGCGATCCACCCGCGGCGTGACCGTTCGAGAGGAGCGCTGACGTGGACGAAATGCAGGCGATGGCCGAGTCGTTCGCGGATCTCGGTCGCGTGTTCAGCGACCCGGAGGCGGCCGCAGCGCGCGCAACCGCCGAGCCGATGTCGATGTACGTGGAGCGCGCGGGCAAGTGCCCGGTCGAACGCCTCGACGACAACTTCGTGGTGCTGCTGCGCATGGCCGACATCCTCTACGTCAACAAGCACCACGACGTCGAACAGATGTCGAAGTACCTCGGCAGCAGCCGTCCCGCGATCCCCCTCGGTCTCGACGGTGCCGAGCACCGCAAGTACCGGCGACTGCTCGATCCGGTGTTCACCGCCCGGCGCATCGCGCCGCTCGCCGACGACGTGCGCGCCCTCGCGGGCGCGATGATCGACGGGTTCATCGACGACGGCGACGTGATGGCACACGAGCGTTGGTGCGAACCGCTGCCGTCGATCATCTTCCTGTCGATCCTCGGCCTGCCGGTCGCTGACCTCGAGCAGTTCCTGCACTTCAAGAGTCTGACGCTCGGCAACGAGTTCGCCACGCTCCCGTTCGAAGAGGCCATGGCGCGCCGTGAAGAAGCAGTGTTGTGGATCCACAACTACTTCAACACGTTGCTCGACGCGCGCCTCGGCGCCGCCGACCCGGGCGACGATCTCCTCGGCTGGCTCCTCACCACCGAAGTCGAGGGAGAACGGCTGCCCCGCGAAGACCTGCTCGACATCCTGGGCCTGCTGATGATCGCGGGGCTCGACACCGTCGCCGCGTCACTCGCCTGCTTCCTCAGCTACTTCGCTCGCCACGACGACGATCGCAAGGCTCTGGTGGCCGAACCGGCGCGCTGGCCGTCGGCGATCGAGGAGCTGTTGCGCTACGAGTCACCCGTCACCGACGGCGGCCGGCTCGCGCTGGCCGACCTCGAGCTCCCGAGCGGTCAACACATTGCTGCGGGCACGAAGATGGGCATCTCGTGGCACTCCGCCAACCTCGATCCCGACTTTTTCACCGACCCACTCACTGTCGACTTCGAGCGCGCGCCCAACCCGCACATTGCCTTCGCCAGTGGGTTCCATCGTTGTCTGGGCTCGCACCTGGCGCGCATGGAGATGCACGTCGCGCTCGACGTGTGGCACCAGCGCATCCCCGAGTATTCGATCGTGCCTGGCTCTGACCTCACCTACAGCGGTAACCCGCGAGCACCGCATCACCTGCACCTGCAGTGGTGACGGCCGCCGACGTTGTCCGCTACGAGCGCGACGGCGACGTCACGCTCATCACGCTCGATGGATCGCCGGTCAACGCCTACGACGATGCGTTCCACGTGCAGTTCCAGGGCGCGTGGCAAAAGGCCAAGGTTGACGACTCGCGCGTCGTGGTCATGCGCGCGACCGGGAAGCACTTCTGCGTGGGCGCCAACCTCCGTGACCCGCAATCTGCGCCTCCGGGTGCTGTGGTGCTTCCTCCCGAAGACGAGATCCGCTTGATCAGCTCGGTCATGAAGCCGACCATCGCCGCGGTGCAGGGCGGCTGCATCGGCGGTGGCCAGCGGATGGTCTGGCCCTGCGACCTCGTGTTCTGCACCGAAGACGCGTTCTTCATGGACCCGACGGCGAAGATGGGGATCGGCGGGATCCAGTCACACCTGCACACCTGGTTCTACGGCCCGCGCCTGGCGAAGGAGATGATCTACAGCGGGATGCGTCTTCCCGCGACGCGCCTCTACGCCATGGGGCAAGTGAACCGCGTGTACCCCGACACCGACACGCTGCACCGCGAGGCGGTCGCGTTCGCGCACGAGATCGCGCAACAGGATCCGGCGCCGCTCCGCCAGGCGAAGCGCGCCGTCGACATCACCATGGACCTCATGGGCCAGCACTACGTCGTCAGTCGCATGGGCGAGCTCCTCGACCCGATGCCGCCAATGAACCTGCACCCCCCGGAGCGTGGAGAATGAGCGAAGCCTCGGAACTCAGCGACGCCGAGCTCGTCGAGCGCTATCGCGGCGTGGCGGTCGACCACACCAACAAGCACTTCTACCGCGGTCTCCTGGATCGCGAGGTGCGCTTGCACCGTTGTGCCGACTGCGGCTGGTGGCATCATCGGCCGAAGCCGATCTGCCCGCGCTGCTGGTCGAGGAACGTGGTGGCCACTCCGATCAGCGGGCGGGGAACGATCCATTTGGCCATCTTCCTGCACCAAGGTCCGCCGGCCGACGGGGTCGACTACGCGGCCGGGCCGCATCCGGTCGTCACCGTCGAGCTCGAGGAGCAGGAGGGGCTGCGCTTCACCAGCACCGTTGTCGGTGCGAGCAACGACGAGATCGTGATCGGCGTGCCGGTCGCGCTGACGTGGATCGAACGCAACGGACGACCGTTCCCTGCCTTCACGCTGACGGGTGCGGCGTGATCGGCGACGCCAACCCGGCGAAGGACCGGATCGCGTTCGCCAGTGCGACGACGACGGGGTTCCGTCGTGACCACGGCGACGTGACGCCGGCGTCGTTGGCGCTCGACGCGTGCATGGCCGCGATCCGCGATGCCGGCATCTCGGCCGCGGAGATCAACGGTCTCGTCGGTGCGAATGCACCGTACATCCAGTCGGCGTTGGGTATTCCGCACCTCACGTACTGGAACGGGCCGGGCATCCCGTTCGTCTCCGCTATCGCCAACGCGATGAACGCGGTGGCCACCGGCGCGGCCGACGTGGTGCTCGCGTACCACTCGTTGTTCCGCAACCCGATGTTCTCGCGTGCCGCGGCGAGCGATCCGTTCCGCGCCGCAACCTTCGGCATCGGCGGCATGGGCGGCGGGATGCCCGACGAAGGCTTCGGCCCCGACTCGATCTCCGGCGCCGTCGGCTACACCGCCTGGGCGAGCCGCTATCTCCACGAGTACCACGCCGAACGGGAGACCTTCGGTTACATCGCCGTGAACGACCGCTCGAACGCGGCGCGCAACCCGGCCGCGGTGCTGCGCGATCCCATCACCATGGACGACTATCTCGCGGCGCGCATGATCCGCTGGCCGCTGTGCCTGCTCGACATGGACGTTCCCGTCGACGGCGCCGACGCCTTCATCATCACGACTGCTGAGCGCGCGCGCGACATGGCGTTGCCGCCGGTGCTCATCCACGCGTGCACACAGGGCATGATCGCCCAGAACGAAGAAGATCAGACTCCGAGCCTGCGCGACCACGGTCAGCACGTGGTGCTCCAATCGCTGCGTGCGAAGAGCGACCTCTGGCTCGACGACGTCGACGTGTACTTCCCCTACGACGGCTTCTCGTTCATCACCGTGAGTTGGATCGAGAACACCGGCTGGTGCGGGCTCGGCGAAGCACGCGCGTTCATCGAAGACCACTGGGACCACGACGCCAACCGCATCCTCATCAACGGCCGCATCCCGGTGAACCCGCACGGTGGAGGGTTGTCGGAGGGCGGCACGCAGGGGTCGGGCCACACGCGCGAAGCGATCCACCAACTCCAGGGTCGGGCGGGCGAGCGTCAGGTCGCCGACGCGCAGACCGCGCTGATCACCGCGGGTGGCTTCTTCTTCAATGCCCAGGGCTGCATCCTGCGCGCCGACTCGTGAACGACGGGGCGGCCTCCGTGCCCTTCCAGGAGGGCAACGAGGCGCTGCTCGACGACGACAACTTCCACGAACCGGAATCGGACCACTGGTGGGAGCACGAGACCTACTGGTTCTGGTTCTTCGAGCCCGAGCGGAAGTTGGGTTGCTGGAGCTACCACTACGTGCGCCCCACGATCGGCGTCGCCGGTGGCGGCGTGTTCGTGTTCGACGACACCACGTGGTCGCACCTGGAGACGCCGTACTACGTGAACTACAGCAACACCGCGCTGCCCGCCGGGCGCGACCTGCGCGACTTCACGTTCCCGAGCGGTCAACGCATCCAGATGCTCGCACCGAACGAGCACTACCGCCTCTCGTTCCAGGATCGCTCGACCATCGACTTCGACCTCGACTGGCGCGCTGCGGGCCCGGCCTGGGTGCGGACCACGCGGGATCGGCGGATACAGGGCGGTGACGCGGCCGGCGAGGACAAGCCCCGCCACCTCGACCAGTTCGGTCACGTCACCGGCACGCTCCGGCTCCACGGCGACGACATCCCGATCGACTGCTACGCGATGCGCGACCACTCGTGGTGGCACCTGCGCCCCGAGCACTGGAAGGACAACGGCGGCCGCAGCAACTACATCACGGCGATGGCGTCGCCCGACACCGCGTTCTTCGGCGCCGGCCCGGGCGGCTTCGTGCTGCTCGATGGCGTGCGTCGCGACATGGTCGAAGGGTCGAAGCGCCGCGAGCGTGATCCGGATCACGGGTTCATGCGCCGCATGGTCGTCGACGCCGTCGACTCCGACGGCCGCGTGCTGCACGCCGAGGGTGAGAGCGTGAGCCGGATGGCGATCCCGATCTCGGGTGTGCACGGCGTGTGTTGGCAGAGCTTGGTGCACTGGACGATCAACGGCGTCGACGCGTGGGGCGACGACCAGGACGCGTGGCCGCTGCATCAATGGTCGGCATTTCGTCGGGGACAGATGGGTCTGCCTGACGCGCGGGCCGAGCGCGTGGGCGACGTGTGGACATGAGCGCGTCGCTCGCGGGCAGGGTGGCATTGGTCACCGGCGCCGGCCGGGGGATCGGTCGTGCCCACGCGCACCTGCTCGCGGCGCGGGGTGCCGCAGTGGTCGTGTGCGACCTCGGCGCCGCGCTCGACGGGAGTGGTGGTGATCGATCGGTGGCCGGCGTGGTCGTCGACGAGATCGTCGCCACCGGTGGACGCGCCGTCGCCGACACGACGGACGTGTCGACGTTCGCGGGCGGCGAGCGCGCCGTCCGGACCGCGCTCGACGCGTTCGGGCGCATCGACATCGTGGTGAACAACGCCGGCCTCGTCGGTAGCGCAGGCATCGAAGCACTCACCGAGGATGGGCTCGGCCGGGTCATGGCGGTGAACTTCGTCGGCTCGGTGGGCACCGCGCGTGCCGCGTGGCCGCACTTCGTCGCCCAGGGCTGGGGCCGGATCGTGAACACGGTGTCGGAGGTGGCGCTCGACCCCCGCCTGCTCGGCAGCGGCGGGATCGCTTATGGCGCGGCGAAGGCGGCAGTGTGGTCGATGACGATCTCGCTGGCGGAGGAGGGCCGCGCCCACGGGATCACCGTGAACGCAGTGTCGCCGGGCGCGTTCACCCGCATGAACGAGGCCATGTTCCGCGACGCAGGACCACCTTCGGGCCTCGATCTCGATCCCGTCCACGTGGCCCGGGTCGTCGCTTGGCTGGTGTCGGACGACGCGGACGACGTGACCGGTCGTATCGTGCACGCGGCGGGGGGCGAGCACCGCGAGTACCTCACCCGCCGCCACCGCGACACCGAACTCGTAGCGCGAGTCATCAATGCAGTGGAGCAAGATCAGTAGCAACTCTGACCAGGAGGCACATCGTGCGATTGCAGGACAAGGTCGTGGTGATCACCGGAGCCGGGCACGGTCTCGGGCGTGACGCGAGCCGACTGTTCGCCGCCGAAGGCGCGAAGGTGGTGGCGACCGACATCGTCGACACCCACGTGAAGTCGGTGGCCGAGGAGATCCAGACCGCGGGCGGCGAGGCGATGTACGCGCGCGCCGACGTCACCAGCGCCGACGACATGGCCGCCGCGGTGCAGACGGCCGTCGCTGCGTACGGTCGCCTCGACGTGATGTTCTGCAACGCGGGAATCCCCGAGGTCGGCTTCGGGACGGTGTCGTTCGTCGACACGCCGCTCGAGAACTTCGAGAAGGTCGTCGCGGTGAACCTCACCGGAGTGTTCCTCGGCGCGCAGGCCGCCGCACGCCAGTTCCTGCTCCAGGGTGGCGGCGGCAACATCGTCGTGACTACTTCGGCCGCGGGGCTCGTGGCGTACCCCGGGTTCCGCAGCTACGTCGCGGCGAAGTCGGGTGCCAACGGTCTCGTCAAAGCGCTCGCGGTCGATCTCGGGGAACACGGCATCCGCATCAACGCGCTGTGCCCGTTCCACGGGATGTCCGCCAACTTCGCGGGCGCCGTGGAGGACGATCCGATGGAGAAGTCGTACGAGGAGCTGGCGGGGGAGTGGGACACCTCCGTTGCGCCCATGCCGCTCAAGCTCGACCGCGCCCCGACCATGCGCGACAGCGCCAATCTGGCGTTGTTCCTTGCGTCCGACGAGTCGGCCTACATGTCGGGCGTCTGCATCCCTGCGACCGACGGCGGCACCTTTGCCAAGGTGGCGCTCAACTTCTAGTTGCGCTGGGCGGTGAAACGCGCCTCCGGGTGCGGTACCGCGCCAGAACGGGCAAGATGTGGGACATGGTCGATTCCGAAGGTCCTCGGTTGCAACACGTTGCTTTGGTCGTCGACGACCCTGACGCTGCATTCGTGTTCTATCGAGATGTGCTGGGACTCAAGCCGGTCGACAGGCCAGACCACGCTCCCGACCCGGGCTCATGGTTTGAGCTCGGCGACGGGCATCAGCTCCATCTGTTCAAGCCCAAAGACCCGACCCAGACTCTTCCGCACTTCGGTGTTCAGGTCGACGACCTCAATGCGACCCTTGACGCCATACGCGCGGGCGGTGCAACCGTCTACGAGACCGAGCATCAGCAGGGCTTCGGCTACCAAGCGTTCGTGCTCGATCCGTCGGGCAACCTCATCGAACTGAACCAGCCCGACTAGGCCACTGACAGCGCGCCCGATCTGCCGATCGGTGTGGCCTGTGGACAGGTTCTGTCGGGACCGCTCTCCTGGAGTGCGCGGGTGTGTCGATCACGGCGCTAGCTGCGCGCGGGGCGGTCGAGGAGGGATGTCCACAGCACGCGCTCGCGGGCGCGGCGGCGCAGGAGATACCGCCAGGCCCTCTCGTCGCCGCGCGCGCCGGCGTGCTCGATGAGTTCGAGGGATTGTGCGTCGTCGCCGAGCGTGTCGACGCGGTCGGCTCGGTCGAGTTCTTCGAGTTCGCGACCGTGTTGGTCGTACGCCGCGAGGTAGCGCACCAGAATCTGGAGATTGCGAGTGCCGTCGCGCACGTCCGGATCTTCGAGCTTTTGCACCGCGGCGCGAATGCCGTCGAGCAGCGCGTCGTAGTGGGGTGTCCGCGCGGTGGTCGTTGCCTCGGCGAGCGCGACCGGCTCGTCGATGCCGAGCCGAGCCGACAACCGCGCCGCGATGCCGTCGAGGTAACGCTGGGTCTGGAGCAGGTACGGCGCCCACCCGCGCGCGCCACCGCCGCGACTCACTGCAAGCGAAGTCGTGATCGCGCAGCGGTAGTCGACCGCGATGCGGTAGTACGCGATCCGATCGTGATCGATCGCGATGCCGGTTGCTCGCGAGTAGCGCTCGTGCATCGCCGGGATCTCGTCGGCGTCGGTGCGCATGTCGACCCAGGCCCAGTCGTCCATCGGATCGCCGAGGTGGGCGAACTCCCAGTCGACGATGCCGGTGACCACGCCGTCGGCGCAGAGGAAGTTTCCGGGACCGGTGTCACCCTGCACGAGCGCGGTGCGCGCCACCGACGTGGGTGCGTTGGCCCAGAGCCACGCGCCCGCGTAGCGGATGAGCGGGTCGAGATCGGGCACACCGTCGGCGGCGAGGCGCGCCCACAGCTCGAAGTCGAGGCGGGCGTGCTCCTCCGCGGTACGCGGGCGCGCGAATCCGGGGAGAGACAACGCGTCGACGTCGAGACTGTGCAGCGCGGCGAGCGCGTCGGCGAAGCTGGCCATCGTCGCGGCGCGCGTCCGCTCGTCGAGTGGGGTGAGGTCGCTGTCGCCTCCCACGCGCGCCATGACGATGGCGGATCCGTCGGTTGCGCTCGCGAGCACGCGCGGTACGGGAACGCCGGCGCCTTCCAGCGCGTGGTACACAACGGCTTCCTTGGCCGGCGAGATCTCGGTCCCCGCGAACGAACCGCCACCCTCGCAGCGCACCACGAGCGGCTCGATCGTGCCGTCCGCCCGCTCGACGTCGACGAGATACAGCTCACGCGAGCCGCCGATCGGTGGCCGCGCCTCGCTCACGATGCGCGCGTCGAGAGCCTCCTCGACCCAGCGCCGCAGCTCGTCGTCCACCCGTGACGCTCAGTGCTCGACGATGGTCCAGCGCGACGGCTCACCTTCGGATTCCGCGAGCACGCCGCGCCGCGTGAGCGCGCGCAAGTGCGCGTAGGCCTCACCGATGGCGGAGCGGCGCATGAAGCCATCGATCTGGTCCCACGGCCGCGACCAGTCCATGCGGGGCGCGACCTCCCATGCAGTGTCGTGACCGGCCCGCACGGCGTCGAGCACTTCGGCGAAGCGCTGCTCGTGATGCGCGCGGATCTCGAGCAAGCGGGCGCGGTGGCCCACGTAGCGCCACTCGTGCGCGGGCAGCGCCTCGACCGCGTCGAAGGTGGCGAGCTTGTCGAGGGACTCGAGGTAGGCACCGAGCGGATCCGGTTCGGTCTGCGGGTTGAGGTTGATGTTCGGTGTGATGCGGGGCAGCACACAGTCGCCGGTGAGCATGAGCCGGTTGGTCGCCTCCCAGAAGCACAGATGGCCGGGCGAGTGGCCGGGAGTCCAGATCGCGGTGATGTCCCACCCGGGCATGTCGGGCCGGTGGCCGTCCTCCATGAGCACGTTCGGCTCGACGAAGTCGACGAATGGGCGCACCGGCATCGATGCGTTGCGCAGCTCCTCGAGCTCGCTCGCGGGCGCACCGAGTTTGCGCAGCATGCCGCCCATCCGGTCGAGCAGGCCCTCGGGCTCCTCGTAGCGGTCGTGGATCAGCGCGGCGTCGGCCGGGTGGAGCGCGATCCAGGCGTCGGAGTTCTCCCGAACCCGGCCGGCGAGCCCGTAGTGGTCGGGGTGGATGTGGGTGACCATCACCCCTTGTACGTCGCGCATCTCGAAGCCAGCCTGGCGCAGCCCCGCGCTGAGGGCGTTGAACGCGTCATCGGTGTTCCACCCCGCGTCGACCAGGAACGGACCCCTGTCGGTCTCGAACGCGTACACGAACACGTAGCGCAGCGGGATCGGGAGCGGCACGGGAATGCTCCACAGCCCGGGGCGGACCTGTTCGACGGGAGGGAGCGGTTTGGTGGAGGGTGCGATCGACGTCATCGCCAGAGAATGCCAGACGGCTGGACGGTGGTGCCCGATCAGCGCAGCAGCGGGTCGCGGGGGAGGCCGAGTAGGCGCTCGCCGATCTGGCTGCGCACGATCTCCGACGTACCACCAGCGATGCTGAGGCAGCGGGCGAAGATCTCGGTGGCCTGCACTCCCGCGTCGGGTCCTTCGGCGAGCGCACCCGCAGGACCGATGATGCGCAGCCCGAGCGCGGCGACCCGCTGGGTGTGCTCCGCGCTGAGCAGCTTGGCGACGTTGCCCTCGGGCCCCGGTTCCGCGCCCGCGACCGCGCGCTCGGCGGCGCGCAGGTTGAGGAGTCGCATCCCCCGTCGTTCGGCGAGGAGCCGCCCGACGGCAGGGAGCGCGGTCGCGTCGGAACCCGCGTGCCGGTGCACGAGGTCGAGGAGGTCGAAGAGCGGATCACCCACCGAACCACCGCCGATGCTCACTCGCTCGTTGCCGAGGGTGGAGCGGGCGACGCGCCAGCCGCCGTCGACCGGACCGACGACATCTTCGTCGGCGACGAACACGTCGTCGAAGAACACCTCGCAGAACATCTCCCCGCCACTCGCCTCTCGCAGCGGCCGCACCTCGACGCCGGTCGCGTGGAGATCGATCACCATCATCGAGATGCCGTCGTGCTTGGGCTTGTCGGGGTTGGTGCGCACGGTGGCGAACCCGCGGTTGCAGAACGCCGCGCCGCTCGTCCATACCTTCTGTCCGTTGACGACCCAACCACCGTCGACCTTGGTCGCCTTGGTACGGATCCCGGCGGCGTCGGAACCCGCCCCCGGTTCGCTGAACAACTGGCACCAGACGTACTCGCGCTCGAGGCTCGGACGGATGAAGCGTTCGATCTGGTCGGCGTCGGCGTGCTGGGTGAGGGTTTGGATGATCCAGCCGCCGATGCCGTACTCCGGACGGCGAACGTCGGCCGCTTTGAGTTCCTCGTCGATCACCAACTGCTCGACCGCACCCGCGGCGCGGCCCCACGGCTTCGGCCAGTGCGCGAGCGCGTACCCCGAGTCGAGGAACGCTGCGAGCTGCTCATCTTCGGGGAGCGCGCGGTAGGAGTCGATGAACGCGCGCACTTCGGCGCGATACGTCTCCGCTTCGGGCGGGAGCTCGACGGCGTGCGCGCCGACGATGCCGGCGTCGGTGAGTCGGGCAACGTCGGCCTCGATCGTGTCGGCGGGTCCGAACACCGCGGCGAGCGCGATGGCGCGCTTGAGGATGACGTGCGCGTCGTGCTCCCAGGTGAAACCAATACCGCCGTGAAGCTGGATGTTCTTCTCCGCGCACCACACGAACGCAGGGAGTGCCTGCGCCGCCGCGATCGCAGCCGCGAGCTCGAACTCGGGTGTGCCGGGCTCGGTGCGCGCCGCGTCCCACGTGGTGGCGGTGGCGAGCTGTGCGGCGACGAGCATGTCGGCGGCCTGGTGCTTGACTGCTTGGAACGCGCCGATCACTCGCCCGAACTGTTCGCGGACTTTGGCGTACTCGGTGGCCATGGTGACGCACGTCTGCGCGCCGCCTGTGGCTTCGGCGGCCGCGAGCACTCGCCCGATCACGACCGCGGCGGAGCGCGCGCCGCGGAGGACGCGATCGGTCGCCGCCGTCGTGGTGAGCGTCACCGTTCCGACGCGCCGGGTGGCGTCGGTGTTGGCGGGCATCGTCACGGTGACGTCGTCGCGGGTCGCGATCACGAGGTCGTCGCCCCGAGGGAGGAGGAACAGGTCGGCGAGGCCGGCGCCGAGCACGAGACCACTTGCGTCGTCGAGCCCGACCGCAGCCCGCACCGAGCCGTCGGCGAGACCGGGGAGAAGCTGGGCGCGCTGCGCGTCGGTGCCGGCCGCGGCGATCACGGCTGACGCCCACACCGTGGGGAGGAAGGGACCGGGCGCGATGGCGGCGCCGAGCGCCTCCACGATGATCGCCAGCTCGGGCAACCCGAACCCGGAGCCGCCGTGCGCCTCGGGGAGGTGCAGGCCCAGCCAGCCGAGGTCGGCCATTTCCTTCCACGCCGCGGGCAGCGACTCCTCGGGCGCGTCGAGCAGCGCCCGGGCTTCGGCGCGCGCACCGCTGCGCTCGAGGAACGCCTCGGCGATGCCGGCCAGCTCGAGGTGGTCGTCGGAGATGGCGATGCCCATGGGTTCCTCCAGGATTCGGGTCGGGGTCAAACTATCCGTGCTCGGCGGCGTGCTGCTCCTCGAACTGCGCGAGGCTCGGTCAATGGATCCTGCCGCACTCCCTACTTACGACGAGCTGCCCGTCCGCGCCGAGCTCCCTGCGGGGTCCTCGTGGGGCGTGTGGGGGGACCACGACGTGTTCGGCACGCTCAACCTGCTCACCCCGGAGCGCGCGCTCGCGGCGGCGAGGTCGATCCGCACTGGCCGAAGCTTCGGGCTGAACCTCGAACTCACGCTGCCCGATCCGCCGCTCTTCGGGCGGACACCGTTCCGCCACGAGGTCACGAACGAGCGGAACGCCGTCCACGACGACGTGTACCACGGGTGGAACACGCAGGCGTCGTCGCAGTGGGACGGCTTCCGCCACCTCGCGCATCGCGACCACGGCCACTACGGCGGGGTGGCGGACTCGGAGCACGGCGTGCATCACTGGGCCGCGCGCGGCATCGTCGGTCGCGCGGTGCTCGTCGACGTCGATCGGTGGCGCGCCGAGGTCGGCCGGCCGCTGCGCCACGGTGAAGCCGACCCCATCACCGCCGACGACTTGCGCGCGTGTCTGGCCGCGCAGCGCACTGTGGCCGAGACGGGCGACGTGTTGCTGCTGCGCACCGGCTACGTCACGTGGTACCGGACCCTCGACCGCGACGCGCGCGAGCAGCACGCAGCCGCGCCGGCCACGCCCGGGCTCAGCGGCGCCGACGTTCCTGCTGCGCTCTGGGACCTCCACATCAGCGCGATTGCCGCCGACAACCCCGCGGTCGAGATGCTGCCGCCGTCGCCACCGTTCCTGCACCCGTTCTTGCTGCCATTGCTCGGGCTGCCCCTCGGCGAGCTCTGGGACCTCGACGCGCTCGCTCGCGATTGCACGGCAGCCGGGACTTACGACGCCTTCTTCACCTCGGCGCCACTGAACATGCCTGGGGGAGTCGCAACGCCGCCGAACGCCATCGCCATCAGGTGACCGTCGACCTCCGCCGCTTCATCTCCACTTCCAATCGGGGTCGCGGCGTTCGAGGAACGCGGCGCGCGCTTCGCGCGAGTCGTCGAACTGCCTGAGGCGCGCGGTGTACTCCTGTTCGGTGCGGTAGCCGTCGCGGAGCGAAAGGTCTTCGACGCGGTTCATCGACTCCTTGGCCAGTCGCATCGCGATCGGGCTCTTCGACGCGATCGTGCGAGCAAGCTCGAGCGCGGTGTCCATGAGCTCGGCGCGCGGCACGACTGCCCGCACGACGCCGAGTTGCTGCAGCTCCTCGGCGGTGACCGTCTCGCCGGTGAAGAACATCTCGCGCGCTTTGTGTCGCCCGACCATGCGCGAGAGGTGCGAGCTCGCGCCCAGCAGTCCGACGTTGATCTCGGTGGTACCGAACGTGGCGGTGTCGGCCGCGACGAGGATGTCACAACACGCGGCGAACGCAAGCCCGGCGCCGAGTGCAGGTCCGTTGATCGCTCCGATCACCGGCACCGCGCACTCGGTGATCGCCCACATGGGTTCGCGCGCGACGAGCCCGGGATCGGTCACGAAGCGCGCCGGCGACTCATCGGCCGACGGCGCTTCGGCGCGGAGATCGAGTCCGGCCATGAACGCGCGGTCACCGGCGGCGGTGAAGATCGCGACGCGGACGCCGCGATTGTCGTCGAGCGACGCGAAGGCCACCGCGAGCGCGTCGAGCGTGGCGTGGTCGACCGCGTTGACCGGTGGCCGGTCGAGCGTCACCACCGCGATGTGGTCGGCCACGTCGACGCTGACCGTCATTGCGGGGCCGCCGATCGCAGCGCAAAGGTCTGGCTGGCAACCCCGACGAGCGTGCCGTCGGGTGCCCACAGTTGCACGGAGCCGTGGCCGTAACCGTCGTGTGCGGCTTCCGGGTACAACGCCAAGAGGATCCACTCGCTCGCGGTGGGGGGTCCGACGCGCAGCGAATTGTCGAGGCTCATCCCGCCGGGCTGGCGGTGGCCGAGCATCCGGTGGATCGACATGGGCACGACGTCGGCCACGAACGCGAGCATCGACGCCGACCATGGCCGGCCGTCGCGCAATCGGGCCCACAGGGCCATGCTCGGCGCGGTGGTGCCCTCGGTTGCGCCCTTGACGACGCCCTCCCGGAGCTCGGTCGTGGAGAAGTGGGTGGCTGCCGGATCGACGCCGAAGTCCCACGCGACCACCGCGGATTCGTCGACCCGGCTCACGACGGGCATGGTCGCGAAGGTCCCCGTCACGCGACTGCTCGCGGATTCTCCCGTGGCCCCCACCGCGGTGAACACCTCGCGACCTCCGTGGTGCGCAGTGACCCGCGCCTGGGAGGTGCGGTGCCCGTGGGCGACGACGTCGGTACGGAGGTCGAGGCGGTCGGCGTATTCCGCGCCGCCGACGAACTGCGCGGTGCACCACACCGCGCTGCGTCCGGTTGCCTGCTGCATCATCGTGCAGGCAAACGCGAGCCCCGCGCCGCCGTAGAACGCGCCCCGCGGGCTCATCAGGTGGTTCGTGACGACCACCGACGCGCGCAGCCCGTCGCCGTCGAACTCCAGCCCGAGAAACTCGGCATCGTTCATGAGGGAACCGTACCGTCGAACCACGGGATGACGAGGCGCTTGACCACCTTGCCCATCGCGTTGCGGGGCAGATCGTCGACGAACAAGAACTGTTCGGGGATCTTGTAGCGCGCCAACGACCGAGCGCAGTGCTCGCGCAACTCGTTGACGGTCACCTCGCCGTCACCCTGCACGACCACTGCGGCCACGACCCGTTCACCGAGCCGCTCGTCGGGGAGGCCGACGACGGCACAGGCTGCGATCCGCGGGTGTTCGTACAGGACCCGCTCGACCTCCGCGGGATACACGTTGGCGCCGCCGCGCAGAATGAGGTCGCCCTTGCGGTCGGTGATCACGAGGTCGCCGTCGGGAGTGAGGTAGCCGAGGTCACCGGTGAAGAGGATGCCGTCGCGCAGCGCGTCGGCGGTCGCGTCGGGCCGGTTCCAGTAGCCGAGCATCGGCGTGTAGGAATTGGCAAAGATGCCGTCGATCGCAGGGCCGACGCACACCTCGCCGACGTCGCCCGCGGGCAACACGGTGCCGTCGTCGGCGCGGATCGTGACCGACACGTGGGGGAGGGCGCGGCCGGAGCCTCCCGCCACCGCCGGGAGCGCGGGATCCTCGACGGTCACCGCGGTCGGCGCCTCGGTCAGTCCGTAGCCGGTGGTGAGTCGGACACCGAAGCGCGCCTCGTAGAGCCGCCGGAAACTGTCGGGGGTCGCGCCACCACCGCTCCCGGGGTGGGTGAGCGACGCGAGGTCGTCGGGTGCGACGTCGGGATGCGTGAGCAGGTCGTGGATCATGGTCGGGACCGCCGACATGCTGGCGATGCGCTCGTCGCGGATCCACGCGGCCAAGCCGACCGGGTCGGTGCGGTCGATGCACACGAGACATCCACCCATCTGGAGGCTGCTGACCGGCCCGAGGATCATGAGGTTGAGGATGGTGAGCGGGAGCACGACGCCGTTTCGATCGTCGGCGACGCGGGCGGTCATCGCCACCGCGCCGATGAGCAGCAGGTTGTGCTGGCTGTGGACCACGCCCTTCGGTTGCCCGGTCGTGCCGCTGGTGTAGGCGATGGCCGCGGGCGCGAACGGGTCGACGTCGACGTGCGGCGCGTCTGCCGGATCAGCGGCGCGCAGACGCGTCGCCCACGCGCTTTCCGCGTCGCCCGGGTCGGCGTCGAGCACAACGCGGAGCGCAGGGAGCTGCGCGCGCACGCCGTCGACCTTCGCAACGGTGTCGCGGTCGCCGACGAACGCCGACACCCCAGCATCGTCGAGCACGTAGCGGAGCTCGGGTGGGGTCAACACGCGGTTGACTCCCACCCACACCGCGCCGAGGTGCATCGTCGCGAGAAACGCGATCACGAGCTCGGGGTGGTTGCCCATCGAACCGGCGACTCGGTCGCCGGGTTGCACCCCGGCCGTCGCGAGCCCGGCCGCGGCCCGCTGTACCTCGGCGCGGAGCTGCGCGTATGTGAAACGAGCGTGTCGACCGACCAACGCTTCCGCTTCGGGCAATCGTTCGGCCGCGACGACGAGCGCTTCGGGTATCGACTGAGAACCGAGGGGCACACGCGGCCGCGTCGACGGCATCACCAAACCGTTCGTTGCTGTCACCGCAGGCCTCCGCGCCGGAAAAGGGTCACCTGTATGCTCCCATCATGGCCGACATGCAGGAAGAGATCGAGCGTGAGATCTCGTACCGGATCACCGACGACGACATCGAGCGGTCGCAACTCCTCGTCGGTGTCGACTCCGCCCGCGGGGGGCGGGAGTTCTACAAGGTGCTGAGCCCCGATGCCATCCGCAACTTTGCGCGGGGCTACGGCGACGACAACCCGCTCTTCGTCGACGACGAGTACGGCCCGACGACGCGCTGGGGCAATCAGATCGCGCCGCCGATGATCGGCATCGCGCTGGCGTCGCCCCTCGAAGGCGATCCCGTGCCGGAAGCGATTCGCAAGGGCACGCGCGGCTTGTTCGCAGGCATTCATGTGTTCGTGTCGGGCCAGAGCACCGAGTGGTTCCGACCCCTCGTCCCCGGCGATGAGCTGTTCAGCTTCGGGGGGATCGAATCGACCGAGGTGAAGAAGTCGGAATTCGCTGACCGCTCGGTGATCCGAGTGGCTCGCACCGTCCGCATGAACCAGCGCGCCGAGATTGTGCAGATCAACCGAGTGCTCATGATCCACACCGAACGCAAGACCGCGCGCGACAAGGGGAAGTACGCCGACATCAAGCCCGCGACGTACACCGAGGAGCAGATCGCTGAGCTCGACGCGATTTACGCCGACGAGCAGGTGCGGGGCGCCGAGCCGCGCTTCTACGAAGACGTCGAAGTGGGGGAGCCGCTCCCCAAGATGGCGAAGGGGCCGCTCACGCTCACCGAGATCGTGTGCTTCCACGCCGGCGGGTACGGGTTCGCGCCCTACAACATCTCGTCGTCGCGCATCGGCTACAAGAACCGGCAGCGGATCCCGAAGTTCTACATCAAGAACGCGGCGGGAATCCCCGACGTGTCACAACGCGTGCACTGGGAGAGCGACTGGGCGCAGGCCATCGGCAACCCCATGGC
>Ga0075026_100000310_pt1 | contig 19091 bp, 17 predicted proteins | sample Str012_2_FD_71392 | JGI IMG/M metagenome (GOLD analysis project Ga0075026, IMG submission 71392) | Freshwater sediment microbial communities in response to fracking from Pennsylvania, USA - Straight Creek_MetaG_SC_2012 | ecosystem: Environmental > Aquatic > Freshwater > Creek > Sediment... | reverse complement strand
TATTACATGCAGTTCGGACCGGAAGACGACCAGCGCTTCTGGTTCTACAACTCCATGCACTTCCCCGAGCCCATGTCGGCCTTCGATATGATCACTGCCGAGGCCGCGTACTGCGCACTCGGCTCCTCGACCACGCGCGTGCACGTGCTGCCGACGACCATGGGCATCGATTACCGGGTCATCAACGGCCGCGTCTACATCGGCGGCAACCCGGTCACCGACCCGGCGGAGATCGCGCGGCGTACGGAAGAATTTCAGCAGCGCGCGTTCTATTACTACGAGAACTGGGAGCGGCTCTACGCCCAGTGGCGCGAGAAGATGACCGTGCTGATCTCGGACGCGCAGGCCCTGCCCAGCCTGGCGCTGCCGGAATTCGAACCGCTCGAGCACGTGCACGCCGGCCGTGGCATAGCCTCCAACCACTACCTGCTGGACACCTACCAGCGGACCATCGAAGGCTACTTTCGGATGTGGCACCACCACTTCGAGTTCCTGCTGCTCGGCTACGGTGCCTACCTGACGCTGTTCGCCTTCTGCAAGCGCGTCTTCCCGGAAATTACCGAACAGACCGTGGCAGGTATGGTGGGCGGCATCGACGCCGAAATCTTCCGGCCGGACGACGAGCTGCGCCGCTTGGCGCGCCGCGCCGTCGACCTCGGCGTCGACGGGCAATTCCTCTCCGGGGTAACTCCTGACGCGGTACTGCAGTCGCTGCAGGGCACCGGCGCGGCCGGGCGCGAGTGGCTGCGGGAACTCGAGCAGTCGCGGCATCCGTGGTTCAACATCAACGTCGGCGATGGCTTCTACCACTACCACCGTTCGTGGAATGACGACATGTCCATGGCGTTTGCGGGCATCGGCGGCTACATCCGCACGCTGCAGGCGGGACAGTCAGTGGAGCGCTCGATCGAGAAGCTGCAGCAGCAACGCGACCGGCTGATTGCCGAACATCGCGCCCTGCTGGGAGCCGAAGAGGAGCGTGCCGCCTACGACCAGATGATTACGCTGGCGCAGCGCGTATTCCCCTATGTCGAGGGCCACAAGTTCTATTGTGAACACTGGTACACGAACCTGTTCTTCAACAAGATCCGCGAATTCGGTGCGCTGCTCGCGGCCCACGGCTTCTTCGCCGACGCCGAGGACGTGTTCCAGCTGACGCACTACGAACTGGAGTCGGCGATCATCGACCTCATGACCTCCTGGTCCAACGGCTCAGCCCCGCGCGGTCTGCAGCGCTGGCGCGCCGTGGTCGAACAGCGTCGCGCCGCAGTGCGGGAATGGGCCAGGCGCGACACGCCGCCGGCCCTTGGCCCGCTGCCCGATGTGATCGATGATCCGGCCATCGTGATGCTGTGGGGCATCACGCGCGAGAATCTGGAGCGCTGGCTGAACGCCGACACTGAGGGCGACAGCAATGTGATCCGGGGATTCGCGGCCTCGAGCGGCGTGGCCGAAGGCATCGCTCGAGTCGTGAAGTCGGTCGAGGAGATCAGCCGGCTGCAGCCCGGGGACGTGCTGGTGTGCCAGGTCACGAATCCCACCTGGGCGTCGGTGTTCCAGAACATCGCAGCCGCCGTTTCCGACATTGGCGGCACCATGAGTCACGCAGCGATCGTCGCGCGCGAATTTGGCCTGCCGGCCGTAGTCGGCACTGGCACTGCCACCAAGCGCATCAAGGATGGCCAGCGGATCCGGGTCGACGGCAGCCGCGGCATCGTCACGATACTGGATGCCACAGCGGCGTGAGTGAAGCGGCGTTCATCAGCTGGTTCGCCGACGTCGGCGTCGATCACCGCCAACAGGTGGGCGGCAAGGGCGCGAGCCTGGGCGAACTGCAGCGCGCCGGCATCGCCGTGCCACCGGGCTTTGTCATCCGTACCGAGGCATTTGCGCGCTTCCTGGCCGGCGTCGAGGAACAAGCGCCAGTGCGCAGGCGCATCGAATCACTGCCCGTGAACGATCTGGAAGCTGTCACGACTTGCTCGAACACGCTGCGCGCGCTGGTTGAGCACACGCCGCTGCCGCCGGAGCTGCTCACGGAAATTCTCGCGGCTCACGCCGCGCTGCTGGAGCAGGCCGGAGCTGCGCGCGCCGCCGTGGCGGTACGCTCTTCTGCGACCACGGAGGACTCCAGCGATGCCAGCTTTGCGGGCCTGCAGGACACCTTCCTGTGGGTCATGACGACGGACCAGCTGCTGGACGCGGTGCGGCGCTGCTGGAGCAGCCTGTATTCAACCGAGTCGATCAGCTATCGGCGCAGGCTCGGCATCCCGGAGGAACAGGTCGCCATGGCGGTGGTCGTCCAGGTCATGGTCGATGCACGCACGGCGGGCGTGATGTTTACGCGCAGCCCCACGACCGGCGATCGCTCCGTGATCGCCGTGGAAGGGTCCTGGGGACTCGGTTCGGCCGTGGTCGGCGGCGAAGTGACTCCCGATCGATGGGCCATCGGCAAGATCACCGGCGAAATCAGGGTGCGCGAAATATCCGACAAGGTAACCGAGCACGTGCCGGTGGCTGCGGGGGGCGTTACCGCGGCGCCGGTTCCCGAATCCCGGCGCCAGCAGCCCTGCCTGAGCGATGTGGAACTGGGTGAGCTGTGCGCCCTGGCGCGCCGCGTTGAACAGCATTACCGCTGCGCCCAGGACATCGAATGGGCGATCGATCGCCACTCCGGCAAACTGATGATACTGCAGAGTCGGCCCGAGACCGTGTGGTCGACGCGCGATGCGGCGCCGCGCGCGACGGCCGCCGGGGCTGCACATGAGCACGTGCTGGCACTGTTCAGGGGCCCGCGATGAGCCTGACTGCGAAGGACGTCGCGGAGATCACGCGCCTGCTGGAGAATTCCGCCTTCGACGAGCTCTGCCTGGAGAGCGACGGCTGGAAGCTTACTTTGCGGCGCGGTGGGGCGAGCGTCAGCGAAACCGCGGCGCCGCCATCCGCGACGGCAGCGCCAGTGCTGGCGAGCCCCGTGTCGACGGCGGGTGCAGCATCAGGGCCGGCGGCCGCAGCGGGCGCGAACGGTGCGCACCCGGTGACGGCGCCGATGCTCGGCACTTTCTACCGTGCGCCCAAGCCGGGTGCCCCGCCATTCGTCGAGGCAGGCTCAGCCGTGGAGCCTGACAGCATCGTCGGCATCATCGAAGTGATGAAGCTGATGAACACGGTTCGCGCCGGGGCAAGTGGCACCGTTCTGGAAATCATCGCCCAGGACGGTGCGCTGGTTGAGTACGGCGAAATCCTGCTGCGGTTGGCCAGGGCAGCCTGACCGTGGCCATCCGCCGCATCCTCATCGCCAATCGCGGCGAGATCGCGGTGCGCATCATCCGCAGCTGCCGGGCACTCGGCATTGAAACCGTCGTGGCCGCTTCCGAGGCCGATCGCGACTCGCTGCCGACGCGCCTCGCCGACCGGACCGTGTGCATCGGTCCGGGCCCGGCGCGCGACAGCTACCTGCGCGCGACGACCATCGTGCAGGCGGCGCTGGGTGTCGGCGCGGACGCCATCCACCCCGGTTACGGCTTCCTGTCGGAACGCCCCGAGCTCGCCAGCCTCTGCGAACAGCAGCAGCTCATCTTCATCGGACCGGCCGCCGCACAGCTCGCCGCCGTGGGCGACAAACTGCGTGCCCGGGAATTCGCCATCGCCGCCGGCGTCGCAACCGTCCCGGGCGGCCAGATCGATTCGACCGCTGCGGCGCTCACGCTCGCCAGGCAGATCGGCACGCCATTGCTGGTCAAGGCCGCCGCCGGCGGCGGCGGTCGCGGCATGCAACGGGTGGAGCGGTTGGAAGACCTGCCCGCCGCGCTGGAACTTGCCGCAGCGGAAGCGGGTGCGGCGTTTGGCGACCCGCGCGTCTACCTGGAACGTTTCGTAACGACTGGCCGCCATATCGAGGTGCAGGTGCTGGGTGACGGTCAGGGCCAGGTCATTCACCTCGGTGAACGCGACTGCTCCGTGCAGCGGCGCTACCAGAAGCTCATCGAGGAGACGCCGGCGCCGGGGCTCACGGCCGCGCTGCGCGGCCAGCTGCACGCTGCCGCCGTCGCTTTCGCACAACGCCTCGCCTACCGCGGCGCCGGCACCGTCGAATTTCTGGTCGACACCGAGCGTCAGGCCTGCTATTTCCTGGAAATGAACGCGCGCATCCAGGTAGAACACCCGGTGACCGAAGCCGTCACCGGCATCGATCTCGTGGCTGAACAGATCGCGATCGCGGCCGGCGCGGGCCTGCGCCTGCGCCAGAACGAAGTCCAGCTGCACGGCTGCGCAATTGAATGCCGCGTCAACGCCGAGGATGCGGAACGCGACTTTGCTCCCTGCCCGGGCCGCATCGATACCGCGACGTGGCCCGCGGCGCCCGGGCTACGGGTGGACACCCACATTGAATCCGGCAGCCCGGTGCCGCCGTACTACGATTCACTGCTCGGCAAGATCATCGCCCATGCGGCGGATCGCGCGACTGCGCGGCAGTCGCTGGCCAGGGCCATTGACGCCACGCGCATCACCGGCATCACCACCAACCTGCGGTTCCTCGCCACGGTGCTGCGGGACGCGCAGTTCGCCACCGGCGGCGTCGACACCGGCTTCCTGCAACGATTCCTTGCGAGCGGGCGGCCACCGGCGGAGAGCGCGGCCCATGGCTGAAATCGGCATCGTCGACACCTCGCTACGCGACGGCAACCAATGCGTGTGGGCCGCACTCGGCGTCGACACGGCGAAGACGCTGGCGATCGCGCCGCTCATGGACCGCGTCGGCTATCGCGCCATCGACTTCACCACCTCCACGCACATGGGAGTGGCGGTGCGCTACAAGCAGGAGGATCCCTGGGAACGTATCCGGCTGATGGCGGCGGCAACCGCCAATACGCCGCTGCAGTTCATGTCGACCGGATTCCGCTTCATTTCCTGGGAAACCGCCAGTCCGGAATTCATGGCGCTGGTATTCCGCACGCTGGCACGCAACGGCATCCGGCGCTTCTGTCTGGCTGACCCCATGAACGACGCAGTCGCCAACATGGCCTGCGCGCGCATGGTCAAGCAGGGCGGTGGCGAATACGTCATCGCCGCACTGGTCTACACGCTCAGCCCGATCCACGATGACGCCTTCTACGTCGCACGAGCACAGCAACTGGCGGCATGTGCGGACATTGATGCCCTCTACGTCAAGGATCCTGGAGGGCTGCTGACTTCCCGCCGCGCCAGTACGCTGCTGCCGGCGATCAAGGCGCAGCTCGGCGGCAAACCGCTGGAACTGCATTCGCACTGCACCATAGGGCTCGGCGAACTGCTGTACCTGGACGCGGTGGATTACGGCATTGCCGCGCTGCAGTGCGCAGCCGGCGCAACTGGCGATGGCATCTCCAATCCGCCCGTGGAGCGCGTGGTGGCCAACCTGCGGGAACTCGGTCACAGCGTCAATGTTGATGACGCGGCGTTGGCGCAGGTCGGCGCCTACTTCACGCGACTTGCCGAAGCCGAGGGCCTGCCGGCCGGCCGACCGCAGGGCTTCGATGCCGCGTACCTGCGGCACCAGCTGCCCGGGGGCATGGTTGGCACGATGCGGCGTCACCTCGCGGAAGTGCGCAAGCCGGAGCTCGAGGGTGCGGTCACCGAGGAGCTGGACCAGGTACGCAAGGAACTGGGCTGGCCCATTGTCATGACACCCTTCTCCCAGATGCTGCTCACCCAGGCCTTTCTCAACGTGACGGGGCAGGAGCGCTACGCGACGGTGCCGGACGAAGTCATACGTTATGCGCTCGGCCGCTTTGGCAGTCCGACCGTGTCGATCGATGCGCAGGTGATGGCGCGCATCGAGGCGCTGCCGCGCACGCGCGAGCTGCGCGCCGAGCCGCCCATGGCGGAGATCAGTGAACTACGGCGCCGGCTGGGCGCGAGCCTCAGCGACGAGGAGCTGCTGCTGCGCGCGACCATGCCCGCGGGACTCGTGGACCAGATGCTGGCCGCCGGGCCCGCGGCACGGGAATACTGCCCTTCGGCAAAGCCGATCATCCAGCTCGTCGGCAACCTGACGGCGCGGCGCGATCTGACGGAAGTGCGCGTCGAGAAGCCCGGCTTTCGGCTCGAACTACGCCGCGGGCGTCGGCGCGGACCGGAACTGTCGGCGTGAGCGCCAGCAAGGGCCGTCCGTTGCGCAGCCGCGCCGCCAGTGCCATTCGCGGCCTGGTATTCGACGTCGACGGCACACTGGTGCTCAGCGACCGCTCACTCGGCAATTATGAAGTGCTGCCTGGCGCGCAGGCCGTGCTCACGAAACTCCGGGAACGGGGGTTCCCGTTCGTGCTGCTCACGAACGGCAGCGCTTACCCGCCGGCGGAGCAGGCCGCCAAGCTGCGGCGCATCGGCCTGCCGGTCGACGACGAACAGATGCTGACGCCCTCGAGTGTCGCCGCCGACCTGTTCGCGCGGCGCGGCTTCCGGCGCGTGCTGGTGCTGGGTGGCCCGGGCGTGGGGTTTGCGCTGCGCGCAGCTGGGATTGAAACGGTCCAGCCTGGCGAGCCGGCGGCCGGGCGGGTCGATGCCGTCTACGTCGGCTGGCATCCGGCCTGCAGCATGCCGGACATCGAGGCGGCGGCCAATGCGATCTGGAGTGGCGCAGCCCTGTACACCGCCTCGGACGTGCCGTTCTTCGCCACCAAAGGCGGGCGCACGCTCGGTTACAGCTACGCGATCATCGGCGCCCTGCGCCGGCTGACCCGCGCGCCGGTCACGATCGTCGGCAAGCCCTCGCTCCACGCCATGCGCTACGCCGCCCGGCGGCTGCAGCTCGCCGTGCCTGGCGTGGGCGTCGTCGGCGACGACCCGCTGGTCGAGGTGCTGATGGCGCGCCGCGCCCGCGCCACTGCCATCGGCGTGACGACCGGCGTGACCAGCGCCGCCGTCTGGCGCGCCCAGCGGGAACTGCGCCGGCCACACCACGTGCTGCGACAGCTGGGCGACATCCTGAAACTGGTGTGAGCGCCGCGCTGCCGGCCGCCGGCATGCGTGGCCGGCATGCCGGTCATCACGTGCCTCTTGCATTCCGTATGCGATACATACAAATATAGCGGTTGGCAGGCGTGAGCAGGCAGTCCCGGGCGGCTCCCGGGGCGGTTCCGCCAGAATCGGAGGCATGCATGACGTCCAAGGCAGCGCCCAGTACCGTGCAGTCACTCGAGTCCTTGCTGAGCGGCGCCGGCAACATCGTCGAGCTGCTGCGCAATCAACAGGCCGGCCCCAACGTCTATCCGGGCGTGCCGGCGGAGTACAGCAACTGGCGCGACGAGCAACGCGCCTGGCAGCAGAGCTGCGTGCTGTTCAACCAGTCCTACCACATGGCCGAGCTGATGGTCGAAGGACCCGACGCCCTTGAATTCCTCAATGGTCTCGGCATCAACAGTTTCGCGGGCTTCGCGCCCGACAAGGCCAAGCAGTTCGTGCCCTGCACTCCCGACGGTTACGTCATCGGCGACGTGATCCTGTTCTACCTGGCAGCGAACCAGTTCAACCTGGTGGGCCGTGCGCCGGTCCTCAACTGGGTGATGTTCAATGTCGAAACCACGCGCCTGCGCGTGACCTGCAGTTACGATGAGCGCACCGTGATGCGCCCGGATCCGCAGAATCGCCGTCACTATCGCTACCAGATCCAGGGGCCGAATTCCGCCAGGGTGATTGCGGCCGCCACCGGCCGGGATGCCCCGGAACTTAAATTCTTCAACATGTGCTGGATGTCGATTGGAGGCAAGCGCGTGCGCGCGCTGCGCCACGGCATGGCAGGTCAGCCCGGTTACGAACTGATGGGGCCGTGGGCCGATGCCGAAGCCGTGCATGCCGCGCTGGTCGAAGCCGGCAAAGTGCACGGCATGCGGCTGGTCGGTGGTCGCTGCTATTCGTCCAACGCCCTGGAGTCGGCGTGGATTCCTTCGCCGCTGCCCGCCATCTATACGGGCGACGAATTACGCGCCTACCGGCAGTGGCTCACGGTCAACCACTACGAAGCCAAGGCCTCCATTGGCGGCAGCTTCGTGGGCCGCGACATCAGCGATTACTACCTGACACCCTGGGACCTCGGCTACGGGCCATTCGTCAAATTCGACCATGAATTCATCGGTCGTGCAGCGCTGGAAAAGAAGGCGGCCGGGACGCACCGCCGCAAGGTAACGCTCGCCCTCGACGACGCCTCGGTCACTGATGCGCTGTATACGATGTTCGATGAGGGACTGCGCGCCAAGTTCATTGAGTTTCCGAGCGCTGTCTATGCCATGCACCCCTATGACCGCGTGACCACGGACGGCAAACTGGTCGGCCTGTCCACCTGGATCGGTTACAGCGCCAATGAGGGCAAGATGCTGACGCTGGCGATGGTTGACGAGCAATATGCAGCGCCCGGCACCGAAGTCAACCTGGTCTGGGGCGAGCCCGATGGCGGCACTTCCAAACCGGCGGTCGAGCGCCATCGCCAGGTGGACATCAAGGCAGTGGTATCGCCGGCACCCTATTCCGCAGTGGCACGCACGAGCTACGCCGACAGCTGGCGAAACCGCACCCGCGTCTAGTCATTCACTGGCCTGATCTTCAGAGCCATCAGCACTGCGGCAGCCACCAGCGAGCCCGTCGCCATGACCAGCGCCACGAACTGCAGGCCCAGGCCCGCCTGCAACAGGTAACCGGCCAGGACGGGCGCCAATGCCGCGCCACCACGTCCCACGCCGATGGCGAAACCGGTACCGGTCGCGCGCACGTGGGTGGGAAATACCGTCGCGAACAGCGCATACAGCCCGACGATGGCCGAATTATTGAACAGTCCTGCCAGCGTCACGACGGTCGTCAGCCCGCCCAGTCCGACCGCACCATGCCCGAATGTCACGATCATCGCGCCTGCACCGAGCAGCGTGAAGATCGTCAATGGCTTAAGGCCAATACGCGTGGCAATCAGGCCGAAGATCGCGCCGCCGGTGGCGCCGCCGACGTTCATCCAGGTCAGGACGCCGGCCGCCGCCTGCGGTGCGTAGCCCAGGTCGACGACTATCTTCGGCACCCATTTCAGAAGGAAATAGAAACTGGTGATGTGGGCGAAGTAAGCGAAGGTGATGAGCAGCGTGGTGGCCAGCAGCCGCGGCCTGAAGATATCGGTCAGCAGTCGTGGCGTAGCCGCATCGACCGCAGACAACGCCGCTGCCGGCGCATGCCCGAAGCGTTCCAGAATGCGGTTGATCTTCGCGAGCGCGCCGGGCGGCCGCGCGCGCTCCAGGAATGCCACCGATTCGGGAACCAGCCACCAGACGATGGGAATAAACGCCGCTGTCGCCCAGGCGCCGAAACCAAAAATGTCGCGCCAGTTCCCGTGGGCCAGAATCCACTGCACCGCCAATCCGCCGAAGACTCCGCCGAGCGGATAGCCGATCACCATCAGCGCCATGGCCAGACTGCGCCAGCGGTCATTGGCAAGCTCCGCCGCCAGGGCGTTGATTGCCGCCAGCATGCCGCCGATGCCAAGGCCGGTGAGCAGCCGAAACAGCATCAGCGTCGACAATGTTTCCGCATGCCCGGCACCGTACATGCCGATGACCATGGCCACGAGACACGCCAGGATCAGCGGCCGCCGCCCGCGCCTGTCCGCCACGCCGCCGAGCAGCACCGAGCCCAGCGCCATCCCGATCAGTTCGGTCGACAGCACCCAGCCGAGTGCCGCCTTGTCGATGCCCCACTCCTTCGCAATGCCCGGCGCAGCGAAGCTGATCGACAGCACATCGAAGCCGTCCATGGCGTTGAGGCCGACGGTGACCAGCACCGCGAGCCATTGCCACGTCCGCATGGCCCCATTGCCAATGATCGAACGCGGATCGCCGGGGTGATCGTCGCTCATACTGAGACTGGCGCTATTCGTGTATGCGAGTCAGGTACTCGATCAGCCTGGCGACTTCGCGCTTTGTGAAACGCGACTTGAGCCACTGCTCGTGCTGCCGGATCGCGCGGCGCGCCGTGCCCAGCATCCTGCGTCCCGCGGCCGTGAGATTGAGCGTCTGCTTGCGCCCGTCGCTGCTGGACTGGCCGCGTACCAGCAGGCGCCGCGCCTGCAGACGGTTCACGATCGCCATGGTCGTCGCCCGGTCCATGCGCATCCGCTGGGCCAGCCCGGTCTGGGCGATGCCCGGATGGTCATCGATCAGCCACAGCACCGATACCTGCTTCTGCGTCAGTCCAAGGTGCGCGAAAGTCTCGGTGAAATGACGGTAGACCGCACCATAGGCCAGGCGTATATGAAACCCAACGATGTCGCGAATCCCGCCGATGTCCTCGTCGCCGGCCACATGCGGCGTGGTTATTGCGAGGGTTTCTTTGATTCTTGCCATCGGCTCCCCTTCCCCGGATGATCAGTATAACGTACAAACCCAGGCGGGCGGCCGTGAGCCATGCGCGTCAATTCACTCGATCACGTCAACATCATCACCAGCGATCTCGACGGCACGGCGTGTTTCTACGCCGGGGTGATCGGGCTGGAGCGGCGCAATGGCCCGCCGCCGCTGACCCCTGACAATGCGCAATGGATGTACGACGCGGCCGGACGCGCCATCGTGCACATCAACAGCCTCGAGTGCCCGCGTACCTACGCGCGTGAGGTCGCGCCGGGGCCCACAGGAGCGCTGCACCACGTGGCGCTCAACTGCAGCGGCCATGACGAACTGCTGCAGCGCCTGCACGACGGCGGACGCGACTATCAGTTGAATCTCGTTTCGGCCATCGGCCTGCGGCAGGTGTTCACCATGGATCCCAACGGCATCCTGCTGGAGCTCAACTTCTTCGCGGATTGAGCTGCCTCCGGCGCGCCGTGCCGGCGGCCAGCGGCGCGCTCAGGCTGGGTTAGCGATCACGACCTTGCCGAACAGGCTGGGCGACGCCTGGTACGCATAGGCGGCTCTGGCGTCACCGAAGTCAAATACCCGGTCTATGACAGGCTTGAGGCCATGCTGGTCCACGTAGCGGTTGAGGTCCAGCGCCATCACGCGCGAGCCGACGTAAATGCCACGCAGCGTCGCGCCCTTGACCATCAGCGAGCGCGGATTGGCGTCGCCCTGATTCGTCAGCACGCCAATCAGCGCGATCTCGCCGCCAAACCCCACCGCCACCATCGATTGCGCGAGCGTGCCCAGCCCGCCGACCTCGACCACATGATCGACACCGCCACCAGCCAGTTGCGCCGCCCTTGCTCCCCACTCGGGCTCGGTCCGGTAGTTGATCACCATGTCCGCGCCGAGCGCGCGCATCCGCTCCAGCTTGGCGTCGCTCGAGGAAGTGGCAATCACCCTGGCCCCCGCCGCTTTGGCAATTCGCAGGGCGAGCAGCGATACGCCACCGGTCCCGATCAGCAACACGCTGCTGCCAGCGCGCACCGGTCGCAGGCCCATCATCAGCGCATTCCACGCTGTCACGCCCGCGCAGGGCAAGGTGGCCGCCTCTTCAAAGCCCAGGCTGCTGGCCAGCGCAACGACGCCCTGCTCGGGCAACACCACATAGTCGGCCAGCATGCCTGGCGCCGGCGGGGCGCCCAGCGCTGCGCCCATGTGCGGCGTGGGTGGACCGTCCAGCCAGTTCTCAAAAAACGTTCCCGCCACGCGGTCGCCGGCCTTCAAGGTGGTGACTCCGGGACCCACGGCTTCAATCACGCCAGCACCGTCTGACAGCGGAGTGCTGGCGACCGCCACCACACCGCCGAAATACATCCCTTTCGGTATCAGCTGATCGCGGTAGTTGATCGAGGTCGCGCGCACCCGGATCAGCACTGCACCAGCCGCCGGGGCCGGCTTTGGCACTTCAACCAGTTCGAGCTGGTCGACGCTCTGGCAGCCGGCTGGCATTCGCCAGCTCCTCATGGTTGCGCTTCCGCTCATACGAGCCCCAGGAGCCGCGCGGCATTGTCCTTCATGATGGCGGCCAGCACTTCTTCCTTGAATCCGACTTGCCGCGCCGCCTCGAGCCACTTATCCGGACGGATCAAAGGAAAATCGGAACCGAACAGCATCTTGTGCTTAAGCTGGTTGTTTGCATATTGGATGATCTGCGGCTGAAAGTATTTCGGGCTCCAGCCGGACAGGTCGATGTAGACATTCTCCTTGTGCAGCGCCATCGACAGGCTTTCATCCACCCACGGCCAGCTCGGGTGCGCCAGTATGAATTTGATGTCGGGAAAATCGACAGCGACGTCGTCAATCAGCATCGGTCGCCCCCACTTTAGGCGCACGCCCCCGCCGCCGCGCATGCCGGTGCCCATTCCCGAGTGGCCGGTGTGGAAGATGGCCGGAAGCTTATGTTCGGCGATCACTTCGTAGAGCGGGTAGGCCACGCGGTCGGCCGGATCGATGTCCTGCATGATCCCGTGGAACTTGAAGCCCCGGACGCCGTGGTTCTCGACCAGGTCGCGAGCCTCGCGTGCACCCATCCGGCCCTTGCGCGGATCTATGGACGCGAAGGGGATGACGATGTCGGCGTTCTTTGCAGCGAACTCGGCGATCTCATAGTTGCTCACGCGCCGGGCGCCGATGGCGCTCTCGCAATCGACGGTGAACATGCAAAATGCAATCTGTTGCGCGCGGTAGAGATCGATGATTTCTGGAATTTTCGGCCGCGCTCGCGGCGCCTTGAAGTATCCCGACGCGGCATCGAAGAACCTGCCCATCACCGGATCTTCAGGATCGTGGCACGACACCTCGGCGTGTACGTGAACGTCGATGGCACGTATTTTGGACAGATCGATCATGCAGCAAACTCCCTGGCATTTGCCACAAGCATCTTAGCGGATAGGTGGGGCCCGCAGGCAGACGGTCGATGCACCCGGCAACTGCGTTAAAGTACTGGCCCGTTGCGGCGACAGAACCATGAAGAACCTGCAAATCGGCGTACTGGCATTCGTCGCTCTGGCTGCGGGCGTTGCGGGCTACTACGCCTGGCAGAAAGTCCAGCCGGGAGTCGGCACCCCATTGTCACCGCCCGCGCCCGCACTGGCACCGGCCGAGGTTGGCACGGCCGCTGTCGCGGAGACTCCGGTCACGGCGATCCCCGAGGAAGTGCCCGATATCACGCTTGCCGATTTGGCGGGCAAGCGCCACGCACTGCGCGATGCCGGCGGCCACTTGCGGCTGTTCAATTTCTGGGCGACCTGGTGCGAGCCGTGTCGACGCGAGATCCCGCTGCTCAATGCGTTGCAACAGGACCACGCCGCCGAGGGCCTTCAAGTTGTCGGCATCGCCGTCGATATGCGCGATTCTGTGCTCAAATTTCTGCGAACTACGCCGATGCACTACACCCTGCTGGTCGGCGAGGACGACGGTTTTGAGGCCGCACAGAAATTTGGCATGGCCCTCGCCCTGCCGTTTTCTGTGTTCGCCGATGAAAACAACCGGATCATCGCCGTGAAGGTGGGCGAACTGCACCGCGAGGAGGCCGCCACGATCCTGGCCAACATGCGTGCGCTCCGGGCTGGCACCACGACGCTGGCGGCCGCGCGCGAGGACATTTCGCAGGCTCTGAAGTCTCTTGCCATCGACAGAGCGAAACAATCCCCAGGTTCTTGAGCTTTATTGGATCACAATAGATTCAATAGACTGATTCCAATTTCTGGGAGATCACGGCAGTTTCGCCGAATATGGGTATCAATCTCCAACTTCTTGGGCTAAATTCGCCGCCGTTGTACGTTTTTGCGGGCGCAAACCAGGACGCATGGCCAGATTTCTCCTGCTCAACGGTCCCAACCTGAACCTCCTCGGCAGCCGGGAACCCGACAAGTACGGGACCACCACGCTGGCCGAGATCGAGCAGCGCGCCCGCAAGGTCGCCTCCGAACTTGGCCACGAACTGCTTGCCGAGCAGAGCAACGCCGAGCACGTGCTCATCGAGCATATTCAGCGCGCGCCCAAGGCCGGTGTCAGCTTCCTGATCTTCAATCCCGGCGGCCTCACCCACACCAGCGTGGCGCTGCGCGACGCCCTGCTGGCCGTTGCGCTGCCCTTCATCGAGGTGCACCTGTCGAATACGGCCGCGCGCGAGACTTTCCGGCACCACTCCTATTTTGCCGACATCGCCGTGGGCTCGATCGTGGGCCTGGGGCCGATGGGCTACGAATTCGCGGTGCGTGCCGCGGCGGCCCGGCTGGCCGCCTGAATCTCGGATCCGCCGTTCCCATCAAACTGGAGCCTGAACGCCGATGGACATCAGAAAAATAAAAAAACTGATCGAGCTGCTCGAGGAATCGGGGGTCTCGGAAATCGAGATCAAGGAAGGCGAGGAATCCGTGCGCATCGCCCGACATAGTTCCGGCGACACTGCCGGCGGCGCCGGCAGGGCGCCAACGGCGGTGCATTACGCCGCAGCGCCAGCGTCCGCGCCGGCCGCATCGCCACGCCCCGCCACCGGACGCGGAGCCCCCGAAGAAGCTACGGCGGAAGGCTTGGCGGGTGAAGGCGAACACATGGTGACGGCACCGATGGTCGGCACTTACTACAGCGCCCCCTCCCCCGGCGCCAAGCCGTACGTCGAGATCGGCGATGAAGTGGTGGTCGGCCAGGTGCTGTGCACCATCGAGGCCATGAAGATGATGAACCAGATCGAATGCGACGTGGCTGGCCGGGTGCGCGCGGCGTTGGTGAAGAACGGCGAGCCGGTCGAATTCGGCCAGCCGCTGTTCATCATCGAATAGCAGAGCCTGACATGCTCGACAAGATCGTCATCGCCAATCGCGGCGAAATCGCGCTGCGCATCCTGCGCGCCTGCCGCGAGCTCGGCATCAAGACCGTGGCGGTGCACTCGACCGCCGACGCCAACCTCAAGCACGTGCTGCTCGCCGATGAATCGGTGTGCATCGGCCCGCCCGCGAGTCGCGACAGCTACCTCAACATGCCGGCGATCATCAGCGCCGCCGAGGTCACGGATTCCGTGGCCATCCACCCCGGCTACGGCTTTCTTTCTGAGAATGCCGACTTCGCCGAGCGGGTCGAGAAGAGCGGCTTCACCTGGATCGGTCCCAAGGCCGAGACCATTCGCTTGATGGGCGACAAGGTCTCGGCCATCCACCTCATGACCAAGGCCGGCGTGCCCTGCGTGCCGGGCTCCGGCGGCCCGCTCAACGACAAGCCCGCCGACAACCTGCGCATCGCGCGCGAGATCGGCTACCCGGTGATCATCAAGGCCTCGGGCGGCGGCGGCGGGCGCGGCATGCGCGTGGTGCATGCCGAGGGCGCGCTGCTCAGCTCGATCGCGGTCACGCGCGCGGAAGCCGCGGCGGCCTTCGGCAATGATTCGATCTACATGGAGAAATTCCTGGAGCGGCCGCGCCACATCGAATTCCAGGTGATCGGCGACAACTACGGCAACGTGGTGAGCCTGGGCGAACGCGACTGCTCGATGCAGCGCCGCCACCAGAAGGTCATGGAAGAGGCACCGGCGCCGGGCATCACCCCGAAGCAGCGGGCGCGCATGGGCGCGCGCTGCGTGGACGCCTGCCGCGCGGTGAATTACCGCGGCGCCGGCACGCTCGAATTCCTCTACCAGGACGGCGAGTTCTACTTCATCGAGATGAACACCCGCATCCAGGTAGAGCACCCGGTGACGGAAGCCGTCACCGGCATCGACCTGGTCAAGACGCAGCTCATGGTTGCCGCCGGCGAGAAGCTGCCGTTCAAGCAGGATGACATCGAGGTCCGCGGCCACGCGCTCGAGTGCCGCATCAACGCCGAGGACCCGCGCACCTTCATGCCCTCGCCCGGGCCCATCAAGCTCTGGCACCCGCCAGGCGGGCCGGGCGTGCGCGTCGACAGCCACGTGTACTCGGGCTACAACGTGCCGCCCTACTACGATTCCATGATCGGCAAGCTGATCACGCACGGCGAGAACCGCGCGACGGCCATCGCCCGCATGCGCAATGCGCTCTCCGAGCTGGTGGTCGAGGGCATCAAGACCAATACCGCGCTGCACCAGGAAATCCTCGCGCATTCGGCGTTCCAGACCGGCGGCCTCGACATCCATTATCTCGAGCGGCGTCTCGGGCTGCGCTAGAGCCTGGCGGCGCGAGGGTGACTGATCCCGGGGACTTCCTGGCGCTGAACCTGGAACTGCGCGAGCTCGACCCGCAGCAGGCGGAAGCGGCCTGCCTCGAGCTTGGGGCGCTCGCCATCACCTTCAGCGACACGCGCGACGATGCGGTGCTGGAACCCGCGCCCGGTGAAGTGCGCCTGTGGCCGGCGACGCGCCTGCAGGCGCTGTTCCCGGCCACGGCCGATCCCGATGTGCTGAGTGCCCAGCTCGCGCACGCGCTCGGCTTCGATGCCGGGCGGGTGCACGCCGAGCTGCTGGCCGCGCGCCATTGGGAGCGCGAATGGCTGCGCGACTTCCACGCGCTGCGCTTTGGCTCGCGGCTGTGGGTCTGCCCGCGCCATGAACGGGTGGCCGAGCCTGGAGCCGTCGTACTGACGCTCGATCCGGGCCTCGCCTTCGGCACCGGCACGCATCCCTCGACGGCCCTGTGCCTGGAATGGCTGGACGAGCATATGCAGTCTGGCCTGAACGTCATCGACTACGGCTGCGGCTCCGGGATCCTGGGCATCGCCGCGGCGCTGCTGGGTGCGGCAAAGATCGAGTGCTACGACATCGACCCGCAGGCACTGCTGGCGACGACAGAAAATGCCGCCGCGAACGGCGTGTCGGAGCGGCTCGCAGTGCGCGCACAAGCCGCGGCGCTTGCGCCCTCCGCCGACCTGCTGGTGGCGAACATACTGGCGGGTACGCTCTGTGATCTTGCGGCCGAATTTGCGGTCCGCGTGCGTAGCGGCGGCCGGATCCTGCTGGCCGGAATCCTTGCAGAACAGGCAGAAACCGTGGCGCAGGCCTACGCGCCGTGGTTTGATATCGCCCCATCTGGGCAACGGGACGGATGGGTGGCCCTCGCGGGCGCCAGAAAAAGCGATGTTCACGGTTTGTCCTAGGTGCGCCCTGCCGCTGGCGGTGACCGCGGCCGATCTGCGTGCCGGGCAGGGCTACGTGCGCTGCGGGCGCTGCGCCAACGTATTCAACGCGCTGCTCGCGCTCTCCGAGGAATCCGGGACAGCGGCGGGCGCACCTGCGCCTGCGTCCGAACTTCAGTCCATCGAGCTCGCTACCGCGAGCGCGACCATGTCGAGGCCGGCGCTGCAGGAGCCGGCGCTTGCGGCCGAGGACGCAACGGCGGAGCGCGAGCAGGTTCCGGAGTGGCTCGCTGAGTCGGCCGCTGAGCCGCCAATGCCGGAAACACCGGACCTTCCGCCACCGGTAGAGCCGGTCGAGTCGACTGCGGCACAGATTGATCCCGACGACACCGGGGAATTCCGCGGCACCAGCACTTTCGAGACCATCATCCTCGAGGGCGACACCTTCCTGCAGACCGAGGAGACGATCCCCGAGGAAGTGATGGCGAGCGAACTGGCCGATGTGTCGCGCCGCATCGCCGAGGCCAATGGCAACGGCCACGCTCACGACGATCGGCCGGACGACACGGGCCTCGACGACGACGATCTGGACGCAGAGCTGGAGGAATTCGCCGCCTCGGTAGCTGCCGCCCCGAAGTCGCGCCGGCCGGACGAGCGGGACGAGCTGGACGACCTGGAAGATCAGGTGCTGCCCGATGCATCCGGGCGCGACGCAGCGGCGCTGGCCGCGTTGCGCGAGGCCACGGGCGAATTTCGCCACGAGGCGAACCTGGGCGTTTCGACCGAGGCCGTCGCGCGGGACCTCGCCGCCCCAAAGTTCCGGCCGGGCTGGCGCCCGCTCGCGGCCGCGGCGCTGCTCGCCGTCGTGCTCATCGGGCAAGCCATCAATCACTGGCGCGACGATCTGGCGACGCATCCGGCGTGGTATGGATCCATGCAGCGCCTCGCGGCCCTGTTCGGCGAGCCGCTGCATCCGAACTGGGACCTCAACGCCTATGACGTGCGCCAGCTGGGCGCCACCGACGACGGTCCTGACGATCACGGATTGCGCGTGCGCCTGCGCCTCGCGAACGTGGGCCCGCGCCCGCAGGCGCTGCCGCTGCTGCGACTGACGCTGCTCGATCGCTACGGCAAGGCCGTAAGCCGGGGCGAGCTGCAGCCGGCGCAGTACCTGCCTCCGCAGCTGAACGGCCTGCGGTTCATCGCGCGCGATCAGCGCATCGATACCGAGGTGCGGGTGCAGGACCCCACGCAGCAGGCCTCGAGCTTCGAGCTCGACGTGTGCGTGGCCGCGGCCCGCGGCCTGCGTTGCGCCGGCGAAACGCCGGTCGCCGCCGGACACTCGTGAGCCTCGCGATCGGCCGCCACGCGCTCGCCGGGCGCGTGCTGCTCGCCCCCATGGCCGGCGTCACCGACCCGCCGTTCCGGGAGCTGTGCGTGCAGTTCGGGGCGGCCCTGGCCTGCGGCGAGATGCTGAGCGCCGACCAGTCGCTGTGGGGTACGGCCAAATCGCAGCGGCGCATGGCCGGCGCGGCGCGCACGCGCGCCACGGTGGCGGTGCAGCTCGCCGGCAGCGATCCGCAGCAGCTCGCGGCGGCGGCCCGGCACCAGGTCGACACCGGCGCCGAGATCATCGACCTCAACCTGGGCTGTCCGGCGAAAAAAGTCTGCAACCGCCTGTGCGGATCGGCATTGCTCGGCGACGAGGAACTGGTGGCGCGCATCTTCGATGCACTGGTGCGCGCGGTCGACGTGCCGGTGACGGTCAAGATCCGCACCGGACCGGATCCGTCGCGGCGCAACGCCACGCGCATCGCGCAGCTGGCCGAATCCGCCGGCATCGCCGCCATCGCCGTGCATGGCCGCACGCGCGCCGATCGCTTCCAGGGTTCAGCGGAATACGAGTCGATACGCGCGGTGAAGGCGGCGGTGCGCATCCCGGTGATCGCCAACGGCGATGTGACCACGGCAGCACAAGCGCGGGCCGTGCTCGACGCCACCGGCGCCGACGCGGTGATGATCGGCCGGGCGGCGCTGGGCTCACCATGGATTTTCCGGGATGTCAATGCGTACCTGGACCCAAAAAAAATTGCGCCGCCACTCTTGCGCGCGTCGATTACTGCGATCATCCTTCAACAT
>Ga0075026_100000309_pt1 | contig 19120 bp, 19 predicted proteins | sample Str012_2_FD_71392 | JGI IMG/M metagenome (GOLD analysis project Ga0075026, IMG submission 71392) | Freshwater sediment microbial communities in response to fracking from Pennsylvania, USA - Straight Creek_MetaG_SC_2012 | ecosystem: Environmental > Aquatic > Freshwater > Creek > Sediment... | reverse complement strand
CATGTGGGTGAACCACCACGCGCTGTTCGACCACGTGCTCACCGTCGACCGCGGCCTGCTGTTCGTGAACCTCTTCCTGCTGCTCGTCATCGCGTTCATTCCATTCCCGACTGCGCTGCTCGCGGAGTACCTGCGCAGCGCCGAAGGCGGTCGCGTCGCCGCGGTGATCTATTGCGTCACGTACTTGGTCGTCGGCCTCGGCTTCGTGGCGTTGTGGACCTATCTCCGACACCACCCCGAGTTGCGACGCCCCGAGCTCACCGACGACGGCATCGCCCGCGCCGTACGGCGCACGTGGCGCGGACCGGCGGCGTACCTGCTCGCCGCCGCCGTGGCGTTGCTCAGCCCCTACGCCGCGCTCGCGGTGTGCGGCGCGGTCGCGATCTACTTCGTCGTGCCGACGCGACCATCACCGCGCGCGTCGTCGGATCAGGCGATCAGCTGACCCTGGCCCTTCAGCAGCGCGCTGTTCGGGTTCTCGGGCAGCTCGCGCAGTGGTTGCGCGATCTCGCCGACGGTCGGCCCGTACTGCTCGGCCAGCGGCGCGAGCGCGGCCAGGTCGAAGTCGTAGAGCTTCGCCGCGTTCTCGCCGAGGATGCGCTTCAGCTCAGCGGGGTCGGCCGCGTGGAACACCTGACGCAGGTGTTCGTTGGTGAATGGTCCGGTGCCTTCGTCGTGCGGGTAGTCGCTCCCCCACATGAACCGGTCGGGCGCCATGATCTCGCGCGCCGCGGCATCGGCGGGACCCGGCTGGCTCGCGGCCACCCAACAGTTCTGGTTGAAGTACTCCGTCGCCGAGCGCGCCAACGCGTTCTCCGCGGTGTACTTGAGCTCACCGATCTCACCCTTGCGCACGTTGGCGATGATGGCGTCGAGCTGCTTGAGCAACGGTGGGATCCACGCGGCACCCATCTCGGTCATCACGAACTTCAGGCGCGGGAACCGCTCGAACACGCCACTCAAGGTCATGTGCACGAAGGGGCGCTGCGAGTAGAAGCCCACTTCGCTGATCATGATCATGGGTACCGACGCGAAGCGGCCGTAGTCGGGCGAGCCGGTGCCGCCGTGCGCGTTCACCGGGATCTCCAGGTCTTGGAGAACCGCCCACAGCCGGTCGTAGTCGGGGTGGTACAGCGGCTTCACCCACTTCACGTCGGGGGCGATGTTGGGCAGGAGCACGCCGCCACGCAGGCCGTGCTCCTTGATCCACTTGGCGTCTTCGATCGCGTCGTCGATGTCGTTCAAGAAGATCTGACCGATGCCGGCACGCCGCTCGGGGAAGTGCGAACAGAAGTCGACCATCCACCGGTTGTGCGCCTGGATCCCCGCGCGCCGGTGTTCGTAGTCGTCGGGCTGCGCCGGCGGCGCGAACAGCACGAAGCTCGGGAAGAACGGCGGCACCGTGTTCGGGAAGATCACTTCGCCGACGACGCCGTCGGCTTCCTGGTCGGCGTTGCGCCGATCGTCGTCCCAATTGCGCACGCGCAGGCTCGTGTCGCGCAGGTCCTTCCACGGATTCTTGTACTTCTCGCGCCACGCATCGAAGTCGGCGACGTACTTGGGGTCGAGGAACTCACGGTAGGTCTCGTGGTTCGCGCCCGCGTGCGTGTCGGCGGAGATGATCGTGTAGTGGTCGGTGGTCGCCGTGGCCATGGAGATCCCCCGGTTCTTCGTCGGAATGCTCCTTCCTTTGTAGCTCATGGGCCGCCCGACAGGCGAAGGGACGCACCGCCCCAGTACCTCACACACGCGTGCGGCCCAGGATGGGCGTGGCCAGGGCGGAGTACCCCAACGCCGTGCACGCGACGACGATCGCTCCGCCCTCGGCACTGATCCACTCGGTCTGCCAGGTGACGAGCGCCATCGCCGAGACCGCCATCGCGAACCCGAGCCGCAGCGCCACGACGCGGGCCTGCGGGACCCGCCGACTGCACACGCCGATCAGGGTGAGACCCACCAACACGCCGACGAAGGGCAACGTCAGGAGCAGCGACGCATCGCCGGTCAGGGTGGTCCCCAACTCGTAGCCCAACACCTTGGCGAAGCCGACCGCGCTGGCGACGAGCGCGAGCTGCAGCACGAGATGACCGACGAGCCAGCCCACCGTCCGGCCCGGTTCGGCGCGGATTCCGGCCCGCGGCACGTCGTCGAAGTAGCCCCACCACACCCCGAAGACGTACACGAACATGGTGACGAGCACGGTGAGATCGATGCCGTCGAGGCTGCCGTCGGCCGCGAGCAGCGACACCTTCACGAACGATTCGCCACACACGATGATGGTCAGCAGGCCAAGGCGTTCGACGAAGTGGCTCTCGTCGAACGGGGGGACCTTGCCCAGCCACCCGAACCGGAAGCCCAACGTCGGCGGCACGAGCAGGATGAGTCCGACGACCCAGAGCACGATGCGTGCCGCCTCCGGGGTGAACGCGGCGATGGCGATCGGCAACGCGGCCGCGGCGTACTGGTTGCGGCGCACCACCGCGAGCCGACGGGCCGCGTCGTCGACGTGCGCGGCGCGTGCGTACATGACCGCGACGTCGAGCGCGAGCAGCGCATAGGTCACCGAGATCAACGCCGGGTGGGCTTCGAAGCCGTCGCCCACGGCCAGCGCGGTGATCGTGAGGAGCAGCATCTGTACCAGGACCAGCGCCCGCTGCACTGCACCGTCGTCGCGATAACGGTTGGCGTGCAGGGTCGTGGCGAGCCAGATGAGCCACAGCGCCGCGAACGCCGCGTCGACCGCGCCGATGCGGCCGAGGTTGGGCTCGAAGCTGATCGCATCGCTGAACGTGACGACGGCCGACACGAACACGAGGTCGTAGAACAGTTCGAGCCAACCGACCGGCTGCCCGATGCGGGTTGCGGAGTTGTCGATCACCCCACCGTGATGGTGCGATGCGCGAGTTGCCAGCCCCGATCGCTCCGAACCAGGACGTCGTCGTACTGACCCATGGTCCGCAGGGTCGGCGTGGTCGACGTCGACCCGAAGAACAGGAAGTACGAGCGCGCGGTCGCACGCGTGTCGCTCTCGACGTCGATGGCCTGCGTGGTGAGCACGTGGCGACTGTTCGTTCCCGGCCCCTGCAACCCGCTCGCTCGCCGTTCCCTCGCGCCGGCCAGAATCTCGGCTTGCCCACGCTTCTCGTTCGCGGTCATGCCGACGGCCGGGTTGTCGGGCATCGCCCACACCGCGTCGTCAGTGAAACAGGTGAGGTACTCGTCGAGATCACCGGTGTCGGCAAGCTGCGCGATGCGTGCCAGCAACGTACGGATCTCCGCGTCCGCGCCCATCTCCATCAGACCGGCATCACGTTGCCGCCGTCGACCACGATGACCTGGCCGTTGACGAGGTCGGCGTCGCTCGAGGCGAAGAACACCGCGACACCCACCATGTGTTCGGGTTCGGCGTTGCGACCCATTGCCGACATGGTCGCGAACATCGGCTGGAAGTCGGTGGGTACCTGCTTCTCCGTGGCCTCCGTGTTCACCAGCCCCGGCGCGATGCAGTTCACGGTCACGTTGAACTGCCCGAGTTGCCCGGCCATGTGCCGGGTGAGCCCGAGCACACCCCACTTCGACTGCATGTACGAGTAACTGCTGAGCTCGAAGTTGTCGGGGTCGCTCATCGCGCTCAGCTGGTGCAGGTACGCGGCGATCGACGCCACGTTGATGATCCGACCCCAGCGCTGCGCGACCAGCAGCGGCGACACCGCCTTGGCCATCACCCACTGGCCGTGCAGGTTCACGTCGAACACCTGCTTGAGATACTCCAGGCTGTTGTCGGCCCCGTTGAGATCGCCATAGATCGCGGCGTTGTTCACCAGGATGTCGACGTGACCGAAGCGCTCGATGGTCGCGTCGACCGCGGCTTGCGCGCTCGCGGGGTCGGAGATGTCGGTGTGCACGAAGTCGACGTCGCCGTTCGACGCGAGCTCGACCGCTGCGTTACGACCCTGTTCCACTCCGATGTCGGCGATCATCACCTTGGCGCCCTCGGTGATGAACCGGCGGGCGTACGCGGTGCCGATTCCGCTGCCTCCGCCAGTGACGATCGCCACCTTGTCCTGCAGTCGCATGCTGTGTCCCCCTCTACTCGGGCATCACGAAGTCGGGAGCTTCGCGCGGATCGTCGATGGTTACCGTCTCGACCACGACGCCACCGCGCCGGAGGATGTCGAGCGAGATCTGTTCCAGGAACGGCCGCGGCATCACGCACTCCACGCAGCTCGCGGTCTCCACCACGAGTTGCAGGCGGACGGCGTCACCTTCGATGCCGACGAGCATGATGTCGGCCCCGTCGGCCTGTACCAGCCCCCGGATCTCGTCGAGCCCGGGAGCGATCGTCGACGCGTCCATTCGGGGCACTCTACGGTGCGTACCACCCAGCCCGGCGAGGACGAAGGGGTCCACCATGCCGCTCCAGGTCGACGCGATCGGGATCTGTCCGGCGATCCTCGTGCCCGAGCCCCTCGTTCCGGGTGACGACGCCTTCGAACGAGCCATCCGGGGTGCGACGGCCGCCGGCCTCGACGCGTTCTCGCTTTGGGCATTCTGGGCCACCGCCTACGGCCTCGAGCGCGCCCGCGACCTGCTGCAGTCGCTCGGCGCCACCGTGCCCGCAGTCGAGGCGGCCATGCAGTGGGTGTTCGGTCCGGCATCAGCAGCCACCGAGGCCGGGCCACTGGTCGACGTCGCCGCGTTCCTCGGCGCGCACACTGTCGGCGCGTGCTGCCTCGAACCTGGCATCGACTCGTGGCCGCAGGCCGTCGCCGGCTTCCGCGCGCTGTGCGACGCGGCGGGTGAGCACGATCTCCGCGTCTGCATCGAGTTTCTCCCGTGCACCGCGGTCGCCGACCTCGCGACGGCGTGGCGACTGGTCGAGGAGTCGGGCGCGCCGAACGGCGGAATACTCCTCGACATGATGCACTGGCACCGCCAGGGCGGCGGCCCCGACTTCACGACGCTGGCGCAGATTCCCGGCGAGCGCATCCACTACGTGCAGGTGTGCGACACGGTGACGGCGACAGCGACGCCCGACGCGTACATGGACGAAGCCCTGACCAACCGTCGCCTCCCCGGCGACGGCGACGTCGACATCCCGAGGCTGCTCGCCGCGCTCGACGGAATCGGTGCCGAACCGTGGTTCGCCTACGAGGTGTTCAGCCACACCTTCGCCGCGGAAGGAGCCGACGCCATGGCCCGCCGTCTCGCGGCCTGCCGCATCGGTTGACCCGGCGCAGTAGGTTCCGCCGCATGCTGCACCCGCTCGACGAATTCCCGATCCACCAGACGCCCATGCCGATGAGTCAGGTCGGCACCAGCGACAAGAACTTCTACGACCGCTGCTACTTCAACGCCCACGACCGCACCGGCGACGTGTTCGTGATCACCGGGCTCGGCACCTACACGAACCTCGGCGTCGTCGACGCCTACGCGACGGTGAAGGTGGGCGACACCGTGCACACGGCGCGGTTCTCCGACGCGCTCGGACCTGACCGCATGCACCAGCAGGTCGGGCCGTACCGCATCGAAGTGCTCGAACCGCTGCAACGCGTGCGCGTCGTCTGCGACGGGGACGACCACGGCGTCGGGCTCGATCTCACGTGGGAAGGATCGTTCGCCGCGGTCGAAGAAGAGCCGCATGTGATCAACAACGGCTACCGCAACATCCTGCAGAGCTCGCGCTTCGCGCAGCTCGGCACGTGGAGCGGCGAGGTACGGGTCGCGGGGAGGACCCTGAATGTCGAGCCCTCGACCTGGCTCGGCAGCCGCGACCGCTCGTGGGGCATCCGCCCGGTCGGCGACGCCGACGCGCCCGGGCGCACCGCCGACGATGCAAGCGGCGGTGGCGGCTTCTGGTGGCTTTACGTGCCGTTGCGCTTCGAGGAGTTCCAGCTCATCGTGATGGCCCAGGAACGGGCCGACGGCTACCGCACGCTCAACGATGCCAAACGGATCTGGGCCGACGGGCGGATCGAGCAACTGGGCTGGCCGGTGTACGACATCCGGTACCGCTCGCGGACTCGTCACCCCGAGCACGCGACGCTGCGGCTCCACGACATGCGCGGCAACCCGGTCATCGTCGAGATCGACACGCTCGGCTTCGTGCCGCTGCACCTCGGACCGGGATACGGCGACGCCGACTGGGCCCACGGTCAGTGGAAGGGCCGGGGTTGGGCCGAGTCGGTGGTGGTCGACCTCACCGACCCCGCGGTCGTGCCGCGCATACCGTTCGGCAACATCGACCACGTGGCCCGCGCCTCGTGCGACGGTGCCGAAGGATTCGGGCTGTTCGAGCACGCGAGCATCGGTGCCCACGCGCCCACCGGCTTCGCCGACCTCGCGGCGGTGGCGCCGTGACCGTTGTCGTGCGTTCCGAGGTCGCTGACGGCGTGGCGCTCGTCGAGCTGGATGATCCGTCTCGCTACAACGCGTTGACCACTGCGATGGTCGCCGAGTTGCGCGACACGTTCGCCGCGCTCCGAGCCGATCGATCGGTGCGAGTGGTCGTGATCTCGGGACGCGGGCGCGGCTTCTGCGCCGGCGCCAACATGACCGGCGACGACGCCACGCCGATCGAGGCTCAGGATCGCGGCCCCGTCGGCGCGGTCCACTTCATCCAGGACAACCTCGCTCAGCTCATGCTGGCGATCCACGAGCTGCCGCAGCCGGTGATCGCGGCCGTGCACGGTGCGGCGGTCGGTGGTGGCCTGGCCATTGCGCTCGCGTGCGACCTGCGCGTCGCCAGCGACGACGCCACGTTCGGCGCACACTTCATCCGGGTGGGGCTCTCGGCGTGCGACGTCGGCAGCAGCTATTGGTTGCCGCGCCTCGTTGGGCCGACGATCGCCGCCGAGCTCATGCTCACCGGTCGCCGCTTCTCGGCCGAGGAGGCGATGCGCTTCGGCATGTTGAACCGGGTCGTGGCACGCGACGCGTTGCTCGACACCGCAGTTGAGCTCGCCGGACTGATCAACGAGAACAGCGAGTACGGCGTGTACACCACGAAGCTCGGGATGTGGACCAACCTCGACGCCCCGAGTCTGCGTCACGCCATGGAGCTCGAGAACCGCACACAGGTGCTGGGGACGTTCACCCGCAACATGACCGAAGCCGGTCGCGCCTTCGTGGAACAGCGCGACCCCGAGTGGAACCCCATGTAGCTCGACCCCCACCCGGATTTTGGCGTCGCTCGAACATCAGATTTGATGGTTGATTGACGCCAAAATCCTCGAGGGTCAGGTGATTCGGTAGTTCGGGGTGCGTTCCTCGGCGCGTGCCGACCGGAACTCGGCGAAATCCTCCGACGTGTACACGAGCATCTGCGCGAGTAGCTCGTCGTGGATCGCCTTCTGCACCGTCGGCGTCGCGATGTCGAGCAAGTTCTGACGCCAGGCCCGCACTGCCAGCGGCGACATCGCCGCGATCGTGGTTGCCGCGCGATGCGCTTCGGCGTCGAGCTCGGCGCGGGGAACGACGCGCGACACGATCCCATGGCGCAGCGCTTCCTCGGCATCGAGCACGCGCGTGGTGAGCACGAGATCACTGACCAGTGCAGGACCACAGATCTGGAACAGGCGGGCGGTGCCACCAGAGTCGGGGATCAATCCGTGGGCGAGCTCGGGCAGGCGGAACTTGGCGTCGTCGGCCGCGATCCGCACGTCGCAGAGCAGCGCCCGTTCCCACATGCCGCCGATGCACCAGCCCTGGATCGCACACACGATCGGCACGCGCGGTGGCACGAGGAAGCGATGGGTGTAGCCGTGACCCATCGCGATGTACTGGTAGTCGCTCTCCCCCGGACCCCGATTGCCGAGCTCGGCGACGTCGCGACCTGCGGAGAACGCTCGACCCTCGGCGCGCCAGAGCACGCAGTACACGTCGTCGCGCGCCTCGAGCTCCGCGAATGCCGACCACAGCTGCTGCTCCATGTGATCGCTCATGGCGTTCAGCTGCTCGGGCCGGGCGAGAGTGAGGATCGCGAGATGACCTTCGTACTCGACTCGCACCTCGCCGTTGGTTCCGGTCGCCACCGACGCAATCTACGTCGGGTCGCTTCACCGGGACATCCGCGGCAGGTGGTGCCGACCGTGCCACCATTGCCGGAGCACCTACGGGAGGGGGACGTTCGTGAACCAAGCGCGCGGGAACGGATCGGGCGGCAACAAGCTGAGCGGCGGGGCGATCGCTTCGCTGGGCGGCATCGCCGTCCTGGTCATCTTCATCGTGCAGAACACGGAAGACGTGAGGTTCGACTTCCTGTTCCTCACCTTCACCTGGCCGTTGTGGCTCTACACCATCGTCGTCGCGCTGTTCGGCGCGCTGGTGTGGTTCGGCCTCGGTGTGATGCGACGCCACCGCCGCCGCAAGGAACGCCGCGAGGATCGCTGACCCGTCGGAGCCCCGAGCTACCGCTCGCTGATCAGCTCGATGTTGTTCCCATCAGGATCGAACAGATCGACGGACTGGCCCGCGATGTTCGTGCTGATGCCCTCGTGCGCAATGCCGATGGCCGTGAGGTGCGCGGTCCACGCTTCGAGCGCGTCGAGGTCGGTGACCGCGAACGCAATGTGGTCGAGCGCGCCCCCCGACGCGGCCTCGCCGCCCGACGAGAGCACCAAGCGAAATCGGCCGGCGGTCGACTGGAGCGCGACGTAACGCTCGGGATCCCGACGGAGCTCGTCCAACCCAAGGACCCGTTGGTACCACGCCACACTGGCGTCGAGGTCGGAAACGCGCAGCTGGATGTGCGACACCCCTCTCAGCGCTACTGCGTCCACGCTCACTCCTCGCTCCGCTTGTTGGGCAGGTCTTGTCACGCGCCTTCGCAACGATAAGGTCGGCGGCGCCGCCTGCACCACGAGGGAGATCGGGATGCCCGACGAGCAGACGAACGCCAACGACGCCGATCGGCGCGGGCTCGGCTCATTGGAGCACATCGAACGCGCGCGGCGCGGCAACGTCGACGCGGGACGCGCCAAGCTCGAGGCGCAGCACAAGCTTCCGGTCAGGGACCGGATCGCGCTCCTCCTCGACCCGGGGACCTTCGTCGAGGACGGGCTCCTGGCCAACGCGCTCGCCGACGGTCTCCCCGCCGACGGCGTGATCACCGGTCGCGGTCTGGTCGACGGCCGAACCGTCTGCGTCATGGCCAACGACACCACGGTCAAAGCCGGGTCGTGGGGTGCGCGCACGGTCGAGAAGATCGTGCGGCTCACGGAGCATGCGCTCGAGCACGAGCTCCCGATCTTCTGGCTGGTCGATTCCGCCGGGGCGCGCATCACCGACCAGGTTGAGCTGTTCCCCGGTCGGCGCGGCGCGGGAAGGATCTTCTACAACCAGGTGCGGTTGTCGGGGAAGGCACCGCAGATCTGCTGTTTGTTCGGGCCGTCCGCCGCAGGTGGTGCGTACATCCCTGCGTTCTGCGACGTCGTGTTCATGGTCGAGGGCAACGCGTCGATGTACCTCGGGTCTCCGCGCATGGCCGAGGTCGTGATCGGTGAGCGGCTGTCGCTCGAGGAAACCGGCGGCGCGCGGATGCACGCCGAGATCTCCGGATGCGGCGACAACCTCGTTGTCGACGACGCCGACGCGATCGCGTGGGCGAAGTGGTACTTCTCGTATCTCCCCTCTCGCTGGCAGGAGGAACCCCCGATCGATGCACCGGCCGAACCGGTGCGCCTGTTCGAACCCGCGCTCATCCCCTCCGACGACGCGCTCGGGTACGACATGCGCACCGTCATCGAAGCCTTGGTCGACCGCGACAGCTTCCTCGAGATCAAACCCCTGTTCGCAACCGAGCTCATCGTGGGTTTCGCCCGGCTCGACGGATCGGTGGTCGGTGTCGTCGCCAACAATCCTCAGGCGCTCGGCGGCGTGTTGTTCGTCGACTCGGCCGACAAGGCGACCCGATTCATCAACCAGTGCGACGCATTCAACGTGCCACTGCTGTTCCTGGCCGACGTGCCCGGGTTCATGATCGGCCGCGACGTCGAACGGCAAGGCATCATCCGCCACGGCGCCAAGATGATCACCGCGGTGTCGGAAGCGACCGTGCCCAAGATCTCGGTGATCGTCCGTAAGGCCTATGGGGCAGGCCTCTACGCGATGTGCGGTCCGGCGTTCGGTCCTGACGCGTGCCTCGCGCTGCCCACCGCCCGGATCGCGGTGATGGGTCCCGAGCCCGCGGTCAACGCGGTCTACGCCAACAAGATCGCGGCGATCGACGATCCCGACGCGCGCGCCGCGTTCATCGCCGAGCGCGCCGCGGAGTACAACGCCGACGTCGACCTCATGCGACTCGCCTCCGATCTCGTCATCGACGCGATCGTCCCCCACGAGGAGCTGCGTGCCGAGCTGGTAGCGCGTTTCGCCCTGGCCCGCACCAAGGACCGGTTCTTCAGCGAGCGTCACCATGGCAACCCACCCGTCTGAACCCGCGCGTCAGGTGCGAAAGATCACCGGCATGTGCTTGATCCCCGGTGTCATGTGGGCGCGCACACGCTCGGGCTCGTCCACCAGGATCTCGTAGTTCGGGTACCGCTTCAGCAGCTCGGAGAGCACCAGCCGGATCTCGCGGCGCGCCAATGATGCGCCGAGACAGAAGTGTTCGGCGAACCCGAACGCCAAGTGGCTCGGGTCGGGTTTCCGGGTGACGTCGAACTCGTCGGCTCGCGTCCAGACGTCCTCGTCGCGATTGGCCGCCGGGTAGAGCAAGACGAGATAGTCGCCGCGCGCGATCTTCTGACCCCGGATCTCGGTGTCGGCGAGTGCGGTACGGCACATGTGGGTGACGGGCGACTGGAAGCGGAGGAACTCCTCCACTGCGTTCGCCATGAGGCTGGGATCCTCGGCCAGCATCCGCCGCTGGTCGGGATGATCGAACAGCAACTTGGCCGCGTTCGAGAGCAAACCGCGTGTCGTCTCGTTCCCCGCCGTCAGCAGGACGAACGTCATCGCTAGTTGGCTGTCGATCTGCAGCGGTTGACCGTGGTCGTCGGCGTGGGCGAGCGCGGTGAGCAGGTCGTCGCGCGGATTGTCGACGCGATCCTGCAACTCCTTGGTGAAGTAGTCGTTGAACTCGAGAATCGCTTCGATGAACTGGTCGGTCTCCTGCTGGCCGCGCAGATCGTTCTGGTCATTGAGCTCGATGAACGCGTCGGACCAGCGCCGGAAGTCGTCGAGCAGATCGGTCGACACGCCCAGCATCTCGGCGATGACCGCCATGGGGACCGGCGCGGCGACCGTGTCGACGAAGTCCACTTCCACGCCGGGCTCGATCCGGTCGATCTGCGCCACCGCGAGTTCGGCGACGCGCTGTTCGAGCAACGCGATCGCCTTGGGCGTGAACGCGTAGCTCGCGAGCTTGCGCAAGAAGAGGTGTCGGGGTGGGTCGACACCGACGAGCATGTCGCCGCGGTGGCCGATCATCTCCCCGCGCAGTGCGGCGCGCCGCGGCATGGGGCACCCGTCGATCGGGTCGTCGACCATCGGCAGCCCGTCGTCGGCGATACCGCACTGCGCCGACACGAGACCGAAGCGATTCGAGAACAGCTCGGGCGTCTTGGAGACGTACCGGATGTCGTCGTACCTGGAGAGGGCCCACATCTGGTCGATCTCCGACCAGTACACCGGCGCCTCCGCTCGCAGACGCGTGAACACGTCGAACGGATAGCTCATGAAGAACTCTGCGTCGGCGAGGCGGACGAGGTCGCCGAGCGGTGCGGTTGTCGTCGAGGTCGTCACGAATGTTCCTCCGGTTCTTCACCCCTGTCTACACCGATCGACACCGGCAAGCCTTCGAGCACCCGGGAGTCGAGTGCGCCGTGTCAACGAACGCCGAGCAGCAGTTCGTTCACGAGTTGGTCGAGGCGTTCGAGACCCTGGCCGTGCTGCGCCAGGGCCACTGGATCGGGCACGTCTCGCCGGAGCGCGTCGATACCCCCTGACGGAAGCGTCGGCTCCCGGAGTTCGGCGGCTTTGGCCGTTTCCAGCGCCGCCTGGATCTCCGGATCGTCGTGGAAACGTCGCGCCTTCTCGCGCAGGATGAGGTACGTCCGGATGCAACCGCGCGCAAAGTCCCAGACGCCGGCTTCGTCTTCCGTGCGGTACGGATGCGCGTCGAAGTGACGCATCCCGTCGTAGCCGGCGTCTTCCAGGAGCTTCACGAGGTAGAACGCGTCGCGGATGCCCTCGGAGCCGAAGCGAAAGTCTTGGTCGTATTTCCCGGGGCGCTGCGCGTTGAGGTCGATGTGGAAGAGCTTGCCGTGCCACAGCGCCTGCGCCACCGCGTGGTGGAACGACAACCCCGACATGGTCTCGTGCGCGAACTCGGGATTCACCCCCACCATGTCGGGATACTCCAGCTCGTCGATGAACGCGAGCATGTGCCCGACCGTCGGGAGCAGGATGTCGCCACGCGGTTCGTTCGGCTTCGGTTCCAACGCGAACCGGAGGTCGTAGCCGCGGCTGATCGCGTAGTCACACGCGATGTTGATGGCTTCCGCGTAACGGTCGAGCGCCGCTCGGGTGTCCATCGCCGCGTCGACCTCGCAGCCTTCGCGACCACCCCACATGACGAAGATCTGCGCGCCCAGCTCGACCCCGAGATCGATCGCGTCGAGAACCTTGGCGATCGCGAAGCGGCGGACTTGCACGTCGTTCGCGGTGAACGCTCCCGATCGGAAGACCGGCTGCGAGAACAGGTTGGCTGTCGCCATCGGTACCTTGAGACCGGTCTCGTCCAACGCGCGGCGGAAGCGCTTGACGATCGCCTCCCGCTCCGAGGCCGACGATCCCGGTGGGACGAGGTCGTCGTCGTGGAAGCTCACGCCGTACGCGCCGACGTCGGCGAGGTGACGCACCGCGTCGACGGGGTCGAGTGCGGCCCGAACCTCGTGACCGAACGGGTCCCGGCCGCGGTTTCCGACCGTCCACAGACCGAAGGTGAAGTGGTCGTCGGCGGTCGGTGCGTAGTGATCAGACATGCGCAATCCTCTCTCGGCTGATGCGCTCGGATTAGTTCGCTGACCGTACTAAGGTGCCGTCTCGATGGCAAGCCCGGCCAAGATCGACCGCCGCGTGATGCGTGGGCACAACCGCGCCGTCGTGCTCGACCTCATTCGCCGTTCCGGGCCGATCGCGCGGACGGAGGTCTCCGAGCGGACGCTTCTCGCCAAACCGACGATCTCGGGGATCGTCGACGAGCTGATCGCCGACGGCGTCGTGTTCGAGACCGGCGTCGGGGAGACCACCGCCGCGGGTGGCCGCCCCCGCCGGCTGCTCGACTTCGACGCCCGGACCGACGCGTTCCTGGGCATTCACATCGGCGTCGACCACACGACCGTCGCCGTCGCCGACGGGCGCGGCGAGATCCTCGCGAGTCGCAGCTGTGACTCCGCCGTCGGCGCGCCGCAACGCTCGGTCGAACACGTTCGACGGCTCGCGCGCGCCGCACTCCGCGACGCAGAGATCCCGAAGCGCCGCGTTCGGCGCGCCGCGGTCGCCGTGCCGGGGCTCGTCGACCATTGGAGCGGCGTCTGCACGATCGCGCCCAACCTCGACTGGCATGACTTCCCCCTCGCGCAAACGATCGGTGAAGCGCTCGGTGTCCCGACCGACGCGTACAACAGCACGCAGGCATCAGCGCTCGCCGAGGCACGCCACGGGATCGCGACTCAGGTCGGCACCTTCGTGTGGTGCTACGTCGGTTCCGGCGTGGGGAGCGCCATCGTCCACGACGGTCAGCTCGTGTACGGCAACCGTGGGTTCGCCGGAGAGATCGGTCACTGCCGGGTCGTCGACGACGGGCCGCGCTGCCGCTGCGGCAAGCGCGGGTGCCTGGAGGTCTTCACGTCGGGTCCCGCGATCGCAACTGCCGCGGGCCGTTCCAACGTTCGCCAGGTCATCGACGACGCGTTCGCCGGCGACGAATGTGCGCGCAACGCGCTCCGCGACGCGGGACATCTCCTCGGGCTCGGCGCCTCGTATCTCGTCACCATTCTCAATCCGGAACTGGTCGTCGTCGGCGGAGAGGTGTCGCCCGCGGGCGACTTCCTCCTCGACCCACTGCGCGCCGCCCTGCACGAAGACGTGCTCGAACCCGAACGGGTTCCGGTGGTCGCGACCGCGCTCGAAGGTGACGCGGCGCTCGCGGGCACCGTCCTCCTCGCGTACGACCGCGCGACCGAGATCGCCGCACGATGAGCCTCGTTGCCGGGATCGACTCGTCGACGCAGTCATGCAAGATCGAGGTGCGCGACGCCGAGACTGGAGAACTGGTGCGGTCGGCGAGTGCGCCACATCCGCCGACCGTGCCGCCCCGAAGCGAGCAGGACCCCGGCGCGTGGTGGCAGGCGATGTCCTCGCTCCTCGACCAACACGCGGGCGACGCCGCCGCGCTCAGCGTCGCGGGCCAGCAACACGGCTTGGTCGTCCTCGGCCGCGACGGTCGAGTCCTGCGGCCGGCGAAACTGTGGAACGACACCGAGTCAGCCCCGCAGGCGCAACACCTCGTCGACGAGCGCGGCGCCGCGTTCTGGGCGGAGCACACGGGCAGCGTGCCGGTCGCGTCGTTCACCGTCACCAAACTCGCGTGGCTTCGCGAGCACGAGCCCGACGTCTTCGGGCGCGTACAACACGTAGTGCTCCCGCACGACTGGCTGACGTATCGGCTCACGGGTGAGCTCGTCACCGATCGCGGCGATGCCTCGGGTACGGGCTACTGGTCGCCGGCCACCGGCGAGTACTCGACCGAGATCCTCGCGCTCGTGGGACTCGATGCTTCGGTGGCGCCGCGCGTGCTCGGACCGTCGACCGCGGCGGGCACTTGGGGCCAGGTCGTCGTCGGGCCTGGGACCGGAGACAACATGGCGGCCGCGCTCGGGCTGGGGCTCGGCGAGGGCGACGTCGCGATCTCCCTCGGCACTTCCGGCACCGTGTTCGCGGTGTCGAACGAACCCACCGCCGACGCCACCGGAGCGGTGGCGGGATTCGCCGACGCCACTGGCCGCTTTCTCCCGCTGGTCTGCACCCTCAATGCGACCAAAGTGACCGACACCGTCGCTCGACTGTTGGGCCGGTCGACCGCCGAACTGGACGATGCCGCACTTCAAGTCGCGCCGGGCGCGGGCGGCGTCGTGATGGTTCCCTACCTCGACGGCGAACGGACGCCGAACTTGCCGAACGCCACCGGTGTGCTCACCGGCCTGCGGTCCGACACCGAAGCGCCCCAGATCGCGCGCGCCGCGTTCGAGGGTGTCGTGTGCGGACTACTCGACGCGCTCGACGCGCTCGACCGCGCCGGAGTCGCGACGCGCGGGGGGCGCCTCTTCCTCGTGGGTGGAGGCGCAAGGTCCGCCGCGTACCAGCGCATCGTCGCCGACCTCACGCAACGACCGGTGCGGATACCACCCACCGGCGAACACGTGGCCACGGGCGCGTGCGTCCAGGCCGCCGCGGTCCTGCAATCATGTCGCGTCGACGAGGTCGTGGCCGCGTGGTCGACCGCCGCAGACGAGGTGGTCGATCCCGACCCCACCGTCGACGCCGCCGCCGTACGCGCGGCCTACGGAACCGCGGCTCGGGAGCACGTTCGATGACCTGGGAGCTGCGCTGGCATCCGTTCCGGGGCGAGTGGGTGCTGTTCACCGCGCATCGTGGCGCGCGACCGTGGATCGGCGAGACCGTCGCCGACGACGAGCCGGAGGTTCCCGCCGACAATGCATTGGCGCCACTCGGCACGCGCATCGCGACCACGAACCCCGACTATCGCGGCGTGTTCGTGTTCACGAACGATCTCCCGGTGTTCTCACCCGACGCGCCGAACCCTTCGGACGGCGACGACGTGTACCGCACGCAGCGCGCCGAAGGCACCGCGGAGGTCGTCTGCTACCACCACGATCCGACCCGCTCACTGGCCGACCTCGACGACGATGAGGTGACCGCGGTCGTGCGCACCTGGCGCGACCGCACCGCGGCGCTCCAAGCGCTCGACGGTGTGACGCACGTGTTGATCTTCGAAAACCGCGGCGCCGCGGTCGGCACGTCGAACCCGCATCCCCACTGCCAGATCTACGCCGGCGCTCTCGTGTACGGCACGATGGCGCGGGAAGCCGAGGTCGCGGCGCGACACCATGACCACACCGGGCGTGCGCTCCTCAGTGACGTGGTCAAGCGCGAGCTCGCGGGCCCCCGGATCATCAGTGAAGGCGCCGATTTCTTCGCGTGTGTCCCGTGGTTCGCGCGCTACGCCTACGAGGTGCACGTGCTGCCGCGCCGGCCGGTGACGTCGCTGCTCGATCTCGACGACGGCGAGTGCCGTTCGCTTGCGCTCGTGCTGCGCGACGTGGTGCGCCGGTACGACGCGCTGTGGGGCTTGCGCATGCCCTACGTGCTCGCGGTGCACCAGGCGCCGGTCGGTGATCACCCGCACTACCCGTTCCACGTCGAGCTGCATCCGCCGCTGCGCGCGCCCGGGCTGCTGAAGTACCTGGCCGGTCCCGAGATCGGCGGCGGCTCGATGACCAACGAATCCGATCCCGACGAGAAGGCGGCGGAACTCCGTGACGCACTCCACTGAAGACGCCCGCGATCTGCTCTGCGCGCTCGGCGACCACATCCGTGCCACCGTGATCGGGGCCCGCGGCATCGACATGGCGAGGATCGAGGGCGAGACCGTCGCCGACACGATCTACGCGATCGACCAGGTCGCCGACGACATCTTGCTGGACTGGTTCGAGCAACACTGGCCCGGTGTCGAGGTCGTCTCCGAGGGGCTCGACGAGCCCGTCGTCATCGGCGACGACCCCGCGTGGACGGTCATCGTCGACACCATCGACGGCACGCGCGGGCTGATGTACGACAAGCGATCGGCCTGGTGCCTCGCGGCAGTGGCACCGCGCGGCGGATCCCTACGCGACATCGTCGCCGCGGCGATGACCGAGCTCCCGACTGCGAAGCAAGGCGCCGCCGATCAACTCAGCGGCACCCGCGGCGGGGGTGTCACCGCCGAGCGCGTCGACCTCCGCGACGGGCGCCGCAGCCCACTTGTGGTGCGACCGTCGGCGGCCACCGACCTCGAGCACGGCTTTGCCGGTCTCGCGAAGTTCTTCGTGCCGGGCAAGACCGCGCTCGTCGAGCTCGAGGCCGAATTGTTCGCGCGCCTGGGCAGCCGTCACGTGTTCGACGACGAATACATCTCGTCGGGCGGGCAGCTCCACGAGTTGATGACTGGACACGACCGATTCGTCGCCGATCTACGCCCGCTCGTCGACGCCGACGCGCTGGCGTGCCATCCCTACGACGTGTGCACTTCGATGCTGCTCGAAGAGGCCGGCGGCGTGGTGACCGATCCCCGGGGCAACCCACTCGACGCACCGTTGGACACCACGTCACCGGTCGCATGGGTGGGATACGCGAACTCCACCCTCGCGGCGCGCATCGTCCCGGTACTCGCAGACCTCGTCGATGAACTCGATCACCGGTAGCGCGCCCGGCCGCCTCGACCTCCTCGGTGGTGTCGCCGACTACTCGGGCGCGCTCGTGCTCGAGGTACCGACGCACCTGACGACGAGCGTGCTCGCCGTACCCGCCGACGCGCTCGCCGTGGGGCCGGTGCACCTCACCGTCGACGAAATCGTGACGCTGGCGCACCTTTCGTACTCAGACCTGCGCGACGCGCTCACACCCCTCCCGCGCTGGACTCGGTACGTGATCGGGGTTGCGTTGGTGCTGGTCCGTCAACGCGTGATCGAACCACCGCAGGTCCGCCTCACGGTGTCGTCGGAAGTACCCCAGTCGGTGGGCGTGTCGTCGAGCGCCGCGCTGGAGGTCGCGACCGCCCGTGCGCTCGGCGCCGGCGCGATCGACCCGCTCCGTCTCGCCGCGCTCTGCCAGGAGGCGGAGAACCAGGTGGTCGGTGCACCGTGCGGGATCATGGACCAGGTCGCCGTGGCCGTGGGCCGCGCCGGCGAGGTGTTGCCGCTCCTGTGTCGCCCAGCGTCGGTACGGCCGTCGTTGCCGCTGCCCGAAGGCATCGAGGTCGTCGGCTGGCCCACTGGGGCCGAGCACGACGTGAGCGGTTCGCCCTATCGCCGCGCCCGCGCCGCGGCGTTCATGGGCCGGCGGATCATCGAGGAACAGACGGCTCGGTCCTGGCCGTGGGTGAGCGCACTTCCCGTCGACGCCCTCGCCGCGCTTCCCGACGCGCTCGACGGTGCGGCGTTCCTCGACCGATGGGGCGAAACCGGCGACGACGTCACCACGGTCGACCCCACCGAGACGTACCCCGTGCGCGCCGCGACAAGCTTTGGCGGTGAGGAACACCGGCGCGCCGAGGCCGCGCTCGTCGCGCTCGAACGGCATGATGGCGCGGCACTGGGTCCATTGATGGCGGCGAGTCACGCCGGCTACGACGCCATGGGCCTCGGACATCCCGCCGCGACCGCAGCCGTCGACGAGATCCTCGACCGTGATGGTGTGCACGGCGCGCGTTCGAGTGGTGGCGGTTCCGGCGGGACCGTCGTGGTGTTGTGTGAACGCGGCGCGCTCGACGACGTCGGCAACCTGATCCGTTGAGGCCGCGGGCTACGTGTCCAGCGCGAACGCTTCCGGGCTACGGCCGATTCCGTCTTCTTCGATGTTGTGCACCTGGTCGCTGAGCGCAGCGCGCCGTCTCCGGATTTCTTCCGGTGACAGGTCTTCGCTGACATCACCCGCGCGGGGTGCGAGCCCGAATCCCGTATAGACGACACGACGCTCGCGATCGACGGGAGGACGGCTCATGTGCAGCGTGCACGAGCAGTGCACGGTGACGTCGCCGGTGATCGTCGGCAGCGGAACGCGCGGCAGATCGAGGTCGGGTCGCACATCGATGGCCTGCACATTGGCGCGATGCGACCCGGCGACGACGCCGAGCTCACCGCTGCGCGCATCGGCGCCGGTCACGGAGATGCCGACGGTCAGGCCACAGCAGCCACGCGAGTGACCGCCCATCGAACAATCCTTGTGCCAAGACACATCGGACATGCCCTCGACGACGCCGACCTTCTTCATGAGTCCTTCGGCACTGTCGCCCTCCGCAGGCGGGCGTTGCACCATGGCGTCGTCGGTGAGCTCCCCG
>Ga0075026_100000308_pt1 | contig 19123 bp, 17 predicted proteins | sample Str012_2_FD_71392 | JGI IMG/M metagenome (GOLD analysis project Ga0075026, IMG submission 71392) | Freshwater sediment microbial communities in response to fracking from Pennsylvania, USA - Straight Creek_MetaG_SC_2012 | ecosystem: Environmental > Aquatic > Freshwater > Creek > Sediment... | reverse complement strand
CCCGCAGCCGCGGCCAGCCCGAACTCGGCGAGCCCGTAGTCCTTGCGCAACCAGAAGAACAGATGGAAGGTGAGGAATCCGACGCTGGCGCGGATGAGCACCATCGCGCCGCTCGCCAACACGATGCCGGCCGACCGGAGTTCCACCTTCTCCTGTTTGCGCGCCGGTGCGGCGGCGACGACGTCGAGTGGAAGCTGGCGCGCTGCGAGGGTGGCGGCCACGAACAACCCGGCACCGATCACCAAGGGCACGGCCACCGACAGCTTTCCCAGACCGGCGAGCGGGATGAACCCCAGCGCGCCCACACCCGCCGAGATGAGACCGAGCTTGGAGTTGGCCTCGACGAGTTCCGACTCGCTGTGCACCACCGTGGGCACCAACGCCGACTTCGACACGGCGTAGGTCTTCTGGAAGACGAGCGTGCCGAACACCAGCGGATACAACAGCAGGTCGTGCGCGTGGAACGCGATGAAGATGTAGAGCACGGCTCGACCGACGGCGGTGATCTGCATCACCATCCGCCGACCGCCGGGAATGCGGTCGACCGAAGGGCCGATGGCCGGAGCGACCACCGCGAACGGTGCCGCCGTGACCAGCAGATACAGCAGCACCTTCGACCGCTGCGCATCGGGGGTGAGGTTGAACAGCACCGAACCAGCCAGCGCACCGTACATGGCCGCATCACCCACCGCCATGAGCGCGTGGGTGCGAGCGAGACGTTGGAACGGGGTGGCGACGAGGGGTCGGCTCGTCGTCGCGCGCTCGCTGGTCACGAGGGCATCGTAGGTGGCGTCAGACCTTCGGACGCTCGTACTTGTACCCGAGTCCGCGAATCGTGACGATGCGCACGGGGTTCGCCGGGTCGGGCTCGACCTTCGAGCGCAGTCGCTTCACGTGCACGTCGAGCGTCTTGGTGTCGCCGACGTAGTCGCTGCCCCACACCCGGTCGATGAGCACGTCGCGGGTGAGGACCCGGCCGGCGTTGGCGAGCAGCAGGTGCAACAGCTCGAACTCCTTCAACGGCAGCGACACCTCCAGACCGCCCAGGGTGACGCGATGTTCGTCGGGATCGAGCGACACGTCGCCCACGGTGAGCGCACCGTCGGAGAGCTCGTCGCCCGACGGGGAGGGCGACCCGTTGCGTCGCATCACGGCGCGCATGCGAGCCACCAGCTCGCGCATCCGGTACGGCTTGCTGACGTAGTCGTCGGCGCCCACCTCGAGGCCCACGACCGTGTCGATCTCGGCCCCCTTGGCGGTCACCATGATGATGGGCACCTGCGTGCGCTTGCGCAGTTGGCGACACACGTCGATACCGCTCATCTTGGGCAGCATCACGTCGAGCAGCACCACGTCGGGTCGGACTGCGTCGAAGCGGTTGAGTGCCTCCACACCGTCAACGGCAACCTCCACGAGGAAGCCCTCGCGTGTGAGGCCGATGGTGAGCGCCTCCACATAGCTGGCCTCGTCCTCCACGACGAGCACCGTGGGTCGTTGGTTGCTGGGCATCAGGGGGTGTCCTCCATGGGGATCCGCAGGGTGAACACGCTGCCTTCGCCTTCGTGAGAGCGAACGCTGACGTGTCCCCCGTGGTTGGTGGCGACGTGACGAACGATGGCGAGTCCGAGGCCGGTACCGCCGGTTTCACGGCTCCGGGCGCGGTCGACGCGGTAGAACCGCTCGAAGATGCGGTCGATGTCGCGCGCAGGAATGCCCACGCCCTGGTCGGCCACGTCGATCTCGACCTCGCCGTCGACGATCGACGCCGAGATGTGCACCGCACCATCGCGGTTGCTGTACTTCACGGCGTTGTCGATGAGGTTGCTCACGGCCGACACGAGTTGCAGGCGATTGCCGCGCATGTTGGCATCGACCACGTGGCCGACCGCGAGTCGAACGCCGAAGCTCTCGGCGGTCAGCCGATGGCGAGCCACGGCCTCGCCCACGACGGCGGCCGCGCTGACGACCTCGCGTTCGCCCTGGCCGCCCAGTTCGATGCGCGAGAGTTCGAGCAGGTCGTCGATGGTGTTGGCGGCGCGATGTGCCTCGTCGACCATTCGGTGAGCCAGCCGCTGGTTCACCTCGGGGTCGTCGTTGTCGGCGAGCGTTTCGGCCAGCAGGGCCAACGCACCCACCGGGGTCTTGAGCTCGTGGCTGATGTTCGACACGAAGTCGGTGCGCACCGAATCGAGTCGCACCCGCTCGCTCAGATCGTCGATGGTGGCCAGCGCGCCACCCTCGGGCAGCGACACGGCGCGAACGTTGAGCACGCGCATCGGCGGTCCGAACAACGTGATGCGTTCCTCGGCCGGCTGGCCGGCGCCTGCGGCCGCGACCAATCGGCTGATGGCGTCGAGCATCAGCACGTCGGCGTGACCGCCGAGGGTGGCCGCGATGTTGCGCAGCACGATGCGCCCGGACTCGTCGGCGATGACGATGCCGATGGGCGCAACATCGAGTGCGGCGCGCCACCGTTCGGCATCTGCGCGCGCTTCACGAACGGCCTGCTCGGCCGCTGCCAGATCAGTGCGTCGTTTCGTGTCGTCGCCGCGAGCGAAGAGGGTCACTGTGCGTCGTCCGCCGCGGGGTGGGAGGAGAGATCCACGACCGGCCGCTCGGCGCGCGAGTGGTCGGGCACCTTGCCGGTGATCATGAAGAGCACACGCTCGCCCATGTTGACCGCGTGATCGCCGATGCGCTCGTAGAACCGGGCCACCATCGCGAGCTGCACACCGACCTGGAGGTCGATGTGCCCGAGCGCGTGGCTCTCGAAGATGGCGGAGATGAATTGCTTCTGCAGCGCGTCGAGATACGCATCCATGTCGTTGATGGCCGCCGCCTTTGCAGCGTCGCTCTCCTGCAACGACTCGATGGCCGCGACGTACAGCGCCTGCGCCTGCTCGCCCATGTGCGCGATGAGGCCGCGCAGCTTGGGGTCGAGTTCGTGTCCGTAGATGCGCCGAGCGGCCTTGCAGATGTTGGCCACCAGATCGGCACTGCGCTCGATCTCGGCGATCATCTTGAACAGCGCGAGCACCTGGCGAAGATCGCCGGCCACCGGCGATTGCAACGCGAGGATCTGGATGCACTGCTCCTCGACCCTCACCGCATGGGCATCGATCTCGCCGTCGCCACGAATGATGATCTCGGCGCCCTCGAGATCGCCGTCGAGCAACACGGCAGTACCGCGAGGGATCAACTCGACCACGCGAGCCGCCAACAGCGCAAGTTCGTTGCGAGCTGCGTCCAGATCGTGGTGATAGCTACGACGGAGCTCTTCCATCAGCCGAACCTCCCGGTGACATAGGCCTCGGTGCGTTCGTCACCGGGGGTGGAGAACATCTTCGCCGTGGCGTCGAACTCGACGAGCACACCCGTGCGGCGATCGCTGTCGGGGTTCACCTCGGTGGTGAAGAAGGCGGTTCGATCGCTGACGCGGCCCGCCTGCTGCATGTTGTGCGTGACGATGACGATGGTGAACGTGTCCTTCAGCTCGCGCATCAGGTCTTCGATGCGGGCCGTGGCGATGGGGTCGAGCGCCGAGCAGGGCTCGTCCATCAGGATCACGTCGGGCTCGACGGCGATGGCGCGGGCGATGCACAGACGTTGCTGCTGACCACCCGACATGCCCAGCGCCGAGGTCTTGAGACGGTTCTTGACTTCGTCCCACAGCGCGGCGCCACGCAACGACTGCTCCACGATGTCGTCGAGCTCGCTGCGCTTCTTGATGCCGTTGACGCGCGGACCGAACGCAACGTTGTCGTAGATGCTCTTGGGAAACGGGTTCGGACGCTGGAACACCATGCCGACGTGACGACGCACTTCCGTGGCCGACACATCGGCTCCGTAGAGATCGATGCCGTGGTACAGCACCGTGCCACCGACTCGAGCCGTGGGGATGACGTCGTTCATGCGATTGAGACAGCGCAGCACCGTGGTCTTGCCACAGCCCGACGGCCCGATGAACGCGGTGATCTCGTTGCGCCGCAGCGACATCGACACATCGCGCACTGCGCGGAAATCGCCATAGTGCACCTCCAGGTCGGTCAGTTCGAACACCGGGTCGGCCAGCACCTCGGGCGGAGCTGCTGGCGATCCGGCGGCATCGGCGTCGAGCGCCATGGTGGCCTCCTGAGGGCTGGTGCTGGGGGGCAGGGTGCTCATCGCCGCCTCTGATAGGCCTTGGTGATCACGCGTGCCAGCACGGTGAAGATGAATGCAATGGCGACGAGGGTGAACGCTGCACCCCAGCCACGTTCGATGGGGCCGGGGAGCGTCGCGCCTGCGTTGCCGAAGATCTGGTACGAGAGCGTCGTGTTGGGGCCGCTGAAGACGTTCCAGTTGAACGTCTTGGCGGCGCCGATGGTGAAGAGCAACGGGGCGGTTTCGCCAGCGGCACGGGCAACGGCCAGCAGCGAACCACTCACCACGCCGGGCAGCGCGGTGGGCAGCACCACGGTGAGCACGGTGCGACCCTTGCGGGTGCCGAGCGCGTAGCTCGCCTCGCGCAGGTGGTCGGGCACGAGCCGCAACATCTCCTCGGTGGAGCGGATGACCACCGGCAGCATCAGACATGCCAGCGCCAGCGAGCCACCCAGGCCCGAGAGCCCGAATCGCAGGGTGAACACCACGTAGATGAACAGACCCATCACGATCGACGGCACGCCGGTCATCACGTTGGAGAGGAACCGAACGGTGCGAGCCAGGCGGGATTGCTTGCCGTACTCGTGCAGGTACACCGCACCGAGAATGCCCAGCGGGATGGCCAGCACCGACGCGAACGCAGTGATGACGATCGTGCCCACGATGGCGGGTCCCATCCCAGGCCCCTTGCGCCGACTGACGATGGGCACGGTCGTGGTGAACCACGCGGGAAAGTCGCGGAACACGATGCCGGCACCCTTGGTGACGACGGTGCCGAGCACGAACACCAGCGGTACCAGGATGAGCAAGAACGCGAGGAACATCAGCAGTTCCATCAGGTGGTTCTTGGCGGTGCGCCAGCCGCCCTTGGCGGTGAGATCGGGGGCGATCGCGTTCATCGTTCGCCTCGGCTCTTGCGCATCGAGCGGTTGACGATGGTGGTGGCTGCGATGTTGACGACGATGGTCATCACGAACAGCGTCATCGCCATGGCGATGAGCGCCGACTTCTTCAAGGCATCGGCCTCGCCCCACTCGGCGGTGATGACGGCCGGCATCGAGTTGCCCGGCGCGAGCGCATTCAGCGTGATCGAGCCAGTGGCGCTGCCGATGACGAGGGCAACGGCGATCGTCTCGCCCATCGCTCGGCCCAGACCGAGCATCACCGCGCCGACGAGGCCACCCTTGGAGTGCGGCAGCACCGAGCCGCGGATCATCTCCCAGCGCGTGGCGCCCAGTGCGAGCGCCGCCTCCTTCTCGAACTGCGGAGTCGTTTCGATGACTTCACGCGACAGCGACACGATGATGGGCGTGATCATCACGGCCAGGATGATGCCCGCCGTGAGGAACGACTTGCCCTGCGGGTTGGGCCCGAAGATGGTGCCCAGCACCGGCCATCCGTGGAACGTGCGCGACAGCCAGCCATAGAGCCCGGTGATGTGCTTGGACAGCACGAGCACGCCCCACAGACCGAACACCACCGAGGGGACCACGGCGAGCAGGTCGATGACGTAGGTCATCGCGCCGCGCAACCAGCGTGGCGCCACCTGCGTGATGAACAGTGCGATACCGAGGCTCACCGGCACGGCGAGCGTGAGCGCGATGACCGCGGTGTAGACCGTGCCGAAGATGTACGACAAGATGCCGTAGAGCTGGTCGGGCGGGCTCCAGCGCTTCGTGAAGAAGAAGTCGAGCCCCATGTGTCGCAGCGCATCGGTGCTGCGGCTGGCCATCGTGTAGGTGATGAGGCCCAGCACCAGCAACACGAGAACGCCCGCCACGTGGGCGAGCGCTCGGAACGAAGCATCGGCAGGTGCTGACGACCCCTCGAGCTGTTGCGCAAGATCGTCGTCGGGGCCACCCAACGGTGTCGTGGAGTTGGAATTCGTGGTGGCTGCCATGGATCAACGCCTCACGACGGAACCGTACTGCCTGGGTGGTCGACGTACGAACGTCGACCACCCGCGGGCAGTACGTCGGGGGGACTGTGTCAGCCGACCTGGAACGAGTCGAGCTGGGCGATGGCCTTGGTGGCCAGATCGGCCGGCAGCGCCGCGTAGTTCACACTGGCTGCCGTCTTCTGGCCGTCGGTGAGGATGTACTTGAGGAACGCCTTCAGCGCATCGGCCTTCTTGGCATCGGTCTGCTTCTTGTAGGCGATGATCCAGGTCTGGGCGGTGATCGGGTACGAGGCGTCGCCGTCGGCCCAGATGGCGCTGTAGGTGAGGTTGTCGGCGATCTTCGCGCCGGCGGCGGCGGCCGAGGCGCCGTCGAGGGTGGCCTCGACGAACTTGCCGGCCTTGTTCTGCACGGCGGCGAACTTCAGATTCGCATCCTTGGCATCCGACAGGTCGACGTAGCCGATGGCGCCGTCGGTGGCGGTGATGGCCTGCGCCACACCGGCGTTGCCCTCACCGGCCTGCGTGTCGGCCGGCCACTCGACGGTGCTGTCGGTGCCGAGCTTCCAGATGCCGCCGTTGTCCTTGCCGACCGACTTCTCGAGGAACTTGGTGAAGTTGCCCGTGGTGCCGCTCGAGTCGCTGCGGTGCACCACCGTGATGGCGGTGGAGGGCAGCGTGACACCGGGGTTGTCGGTGGCGATGGCCGGGTCGTTCCAGGTCTTGATCTCGCGCTGGAAGATCTTGGCGATGGTGGCGGGCGTGAGCTGCAGCTTGTCGAGGCCCTTCACGTTGAAGCTCACCGTGATGGGAGCGACGACCGTGGGGAAGTAGAGGACGTCGCCGCCCTTGAACTTGGGCAGGTCGGCGTCCTTGATGACACCGTCGGTGCCGGCCCAGTCGACGATCTGGTCAGCGAGGTCCTGACGTCCCTTGCCCGAGCCGCCGCCGCCGTAGTTGATGGTGACGCCCGAGTTGGCCTGCGTGAAGTCGGCGATGACCTGCTCGTAGAACGCCTTGGGGAACGTGGCTCCCGAGGCGTTCAACGTCGCTTCGAGCTTCACGGTGCTGCCGGGGGTGGTGGTGGCACCGGAGGGGGCCGTGGTGGTGGCGCCTGCTGCTGTGGTGGTGGCGCCACCAGCGGTGGTGGCGGTGGACTTCGAATCGCTGCTGCACGCCGTGGCGAGCAGTGCGAGCGACACGACGCCGGCGAGAGTGACGCGGCGGGTGGTGGTGTTCACGTGGATGTCTCCTTGTTGGTTCCTGGTCAACGTCGAAAACGGTAGGAAGCCAAGGTGTCGTTCATCTCCCGTTCAGATGAACGACAGGTGAACGAGAGGCGAACTCGCAGCGAATCAGGCCTGCTGTCGCTCGGAGACCCAGCGGTAGAAGCGCGCTTGGGCATCGCCCTGGTCGAACTGCGCCGGACCCCGCCGATGCCAGCGCCCGGCGGCATCGAGTTCGTGCCGAACGATGTCGTCGGCCAGGTCGAACTCGAGCACCTGGTCGAGCCAGGCACGATGCTTCGGATGTGTGACCGGCACGAGCACCTCGATGCGGCGATCCAGGTTGCGACCCATCCAGTCGGCGCTGCCGATGAGGAACAACGGCTGGTCGTTGTCGCCGTGCTCGAACCGGACGATACGGGAGTGTTCGAGATAGCGGCCCAGGATGCTGCGCACGTGCACCGTGTCGCTCAGGCCGGCCACGCCGGGGCGCAGCACGCACACGCCGCGGGTGACGAGGTCGATGCGAACACCGGCCTGACTGGCGCGGTACAACGCCTCGGTCATCCCCGGATCGGCGAGGGAGTTCAGCTTGGCGGTGATGCGGCCTTCGGAGCCGAACGATGCCTCGTGCTCGATGAGGTCGAGCAACGACGTGCGCAGTTCGCGCGGTGCCACCAACAGCGAGTTGAACTCGACCGCCCGGCTGTAGCCCGTGAGGTGATTGAACAACTGCGTCACGTCGGCGCCGACGGCGGGATCGCAGGTGAGGAAGCCCACGTCCTCGTAGAGACGAGCGGTCTTGGAGTTGTAGTTGCCGGTGCCGATGTGCACGTAGCGGCGCAGCCCGTCGTCGTCCTGGCGCACCACCAGCGTGCACTTCGCATGCGTCTTCAAGCCCACGAGGCCGTACACGACGTGCACACCGGCGCGCTCGAGCGCTCGGGCCCATCCGACGTTGGTGGCCTCGTCGAACCGCGCCTTCAGTTCCACGAGCACCGCCACCTGCACACCCCGTTCGGCAGCGCGAATGAGGCTGCGTGCGATGGGACTGTCGCCGCCGGCGCGGTAGAGCGTCATCTTGATGCTCTGCACCCGCGGATCGTCGGCGGCCTGCGCGATGAAGTTCTCGACACTGCTCGCGAAGCTCTCGTAGGGGTGGTGCACCATCAACGCTCGCTCGCGGATGACCGAGAAGATGCTGCGGTCCTGCGATTCGGCGCGCAGAATGCGACCAGCCGTCACCGGTTGCCACGGATCGTCCTTCAGGTCGGGGCGATCGAGTGAGTGCACCTGGAACAAGCAGGTGAGGTCGAGCGGGCCACGATGCTTCGACACATCGCTGGCCTCCACATCGAGTTCGCGCATCAACAGTTCGAGCATCTCGTCGCTGATGCCCTGCTGCACCTCCAGACGCACCGCACGACCGAACCGGCGACGGCGCAGTTCCATCTCGACGGCCGCCAACAGATCGTCGGCTTCCTCTTCCTCGAGCGTGAGGTCGGCGTTGCGGGTGACGCGGAAGAAGGCATGCTCTTCCACCACCATGCCCACGAACAGCAGGTGCAACTGGGCGGCGATGATCTGCTCGACCGGCACGAACCGTTCACCATCGGGCAACGCCACCAGCCGTGGGAACACCGTGGGCACCTTCACACGTGCGAAGCGTCGCTCGCCGGTGTCGGGGTCGGTGACCATCGCCGCCAGGTTGAGAGCCATGTTGGAGATGTAGGGGAACGGGTGCGCGGGATCGACGGCGAGCGGCGTGAGCACCGGGAAGATGCGCTGCTCGAACTGCGCCATCAACTGCAGATGATCGTTGGTGTCGAGGTCGCTCCACTGCACCAGCCGCACGCCGTGATCGGCAAGTCTCGGCAACAACTCGTCGATGACGATCGACTCCTGCTCCACCACGAACGCGTCGACGTCGTGACCGATGGCCTGGAGCTGTTCCATCGGCGACATGCCGTCGGGTGCGTTGTGCACGACTCCGGCGGCCACCTGGTCCTTGAGCGCGGCGACGCGCACCTGGAAGAACTCGTCGAGGTTCGCCGAGCAGATGGCGGTGAACTTCAGCCGTTCGAGCAACGGCACACCCGGTTCGGCGGCGAGTGACAACACACGCCGATTGAAGTCGAGCCAACTCAGCTCACGGTTGAGCAGGCGCTGCGACATCGAGATCAGCTGTCGGCTTCAGGGATTCCCAGATCCCATTCGAGCGAGATGCGCTCACGCTCGGCGTCGCGCACGATGCGCTCGCGGTTGCGCCGGAACTGCGGGTCGTCGCGAGGCAACAGCACGAGGCGAGCGAGGACGCGCGCCCGGAACTCGTCGATGACGGTGCGATCGCCGTAGTCGCCGTACACCTCCCAGTGCGGCGACACCGGGCCGAGGTACACGATGCGCGCATGGGCTCGCGGTTGCTCAGTGCTGATGTCGGTCATGGTGGTTCTCCTGCCGGTTCGGCCCACCGGCACACGTGGCGGGACGGCCCGGCGAGTCTAGCGGTCGGGGTGCCATGTCGCCCCGGAGCGCGGCAACGACGAAAACGTCGCTTTGTGCGCCCATTGTGATAGAAAAGATCCCGATTCGGGAACCAAGTCCCTCGTCGCAGCGTCAGAACCTGCAACGTTGGAGGCGGCGAGCGAGTCACTCGGGCTTCGTGCGGGCGCACCAACGAGCCGCGATCCCCCGGTCGCGGACCACAAGGAGAACGCGCATTCATGTACACGAACACCCCCGACACCGATTCCGCCACGGCGTGGATGGCTGAGGGCAACTGCCGCAACTACCCGCCGGCGGTGTTCTTCCCCAGCGATGGCGTAGGCGTCGACCGCGCCCGCAAGATCTGCAACGGCTGCCCTGTGCTCGACCAGTGCCTCGAGTATGCACTCGACAACCGCATCGAACACGGAGTGTGGGGCGGCTGCAGCGAACGCGAACGCCGTCGGCAACTGAAGCGACGCAAGATCACGATCTGAGACGCGAAACGACGCCGGTGGCCTTCGGGCTGCCGGCGTCGTGTGCGTTGGTCTGATCGTGCTGCGCCTGGTGGCGCTGCGACTCAGGCGGTCGGAGGATTTTGCTGCTGTTCGGCCGGAGCCGGCGCGGGCTGCGGTGCGGGAGCGGCCTGGGCCGGGGCCTGGGCGACTTCCTTCTGGCCTTCGGCGAGGCCATCTTTGAATTCCTTCTGGGCCTTGCCGATGTTCTTGGCGAGCTTGGGCAGCTGCGAGCCTCCGAACAACAGGAGCACCACGAGCAGCACGATGCCAATTTCGGCGGGAGAATCGAACATTGCGATCATGGGCGAAAGACTAGCCGCACCACGCGCCGAATGTCGCTCGTGACGAAGTTTGACGGCACGCGAACGAACCGGACGTCGGTCAGGCGCTGGTGCGACGAACGGCCTGCGCGCGCTGACGGCGCAGGCGGCGACGCTCGCGCTCGGACAACCCACCCCAGATGCCGAACTTCTCGCCGTTGACGAGTGCGTACTCGAGGCAGTCGAGGCGCACCACGCAACCGCGGCACACCTCCTTGGCCTCGCGCGTGGACGCGCCCCGCTCGGGGAAGAAGAGATCGGGGTCGACGCCGAGGCAGTTCGCCTCGTCCTGCCAGTTTCCGTTGGTCTCGTTGTTGAGCTCGATGTGCATGGCGGCCCTCCCTGCTTCAGGCCTCTGGGTGTCGCCCGCGACACCCATGTAATTACATGGGCGTCATTCTCGCCTATCACATCGACCTCGCGCAAGAGGGGATTTCGCGATATCTGCGAAATGGCGTTTCGCGCGACGGCGGGTCAGCCGGCGCGACGCGCGCCGCGACCCCGAGCCAACTGTCGTTTGTGCTCGATGAAGTCGACCAGCACGTAGTCGCCGAGCGTCTCCGGGCTGGTGAAGAACGCGCGGCCACGATTCACGGCGGTGAGCTGCTCGACGAACGACTTCAGCCCGTAGTCGGCGTCGAGCATGAAGGTGTTGATGCGGATGCCGTCGCGTGTGCAGCGGGCGGCCTCGCGCAAGGTGGCCTCGATGGTCTCCTGCACAGGCGGGTAGTTGAAGAACACATCGCCACCCGGGGTGATGTGGGCCGTGGGTTCGCCGTCGGTGATCATGATGATCTGTTTGGTGCCCGACTGCCGCGACAGCATCTTGCGCGCCAGCGTGAACCCGTGGTGCATGTTGGTGCCGTAGGCGAAGTCCCAGCTCACCTCGGGAAGTTGGGCTGCGGTGAGCTCATACGCGGTCTCGCTGAATCCGACGATGCCCATGAAGTCGCGCGGGAACTGCGACGTGATGAGTGAGTGCAACGCCATCGCCACCTTCTTGGCCGGCAGGAAGTTGTCGCGCATCGGCATGCTCATCGACAGGTCGAGCATCAGCACCGTCGACGAACGGGTGAGGTGCTCGGTGGTCTCGATCTCGAAATCGTCGGGCGACAACTTCACCGGCGTGCTCGGACCGTTGCGACGAATGGCGTTGCGGATGGTGCGATGCAGGTCGAGCGAGAACGGATCGCCGTACTCGTAGGGCTTGGTCTCGTAGGTGCGCTCGTGGCCGTAGCCCTGACGGGCGATCTGGTGCTGGCCGTTCTTGTCGCGCACGAGCTTGGTGAACAGGTCGCGCAGCGCGTTGTTGCCGATCTTTCGCAGCCCGCGCGGCGTGAGCTCGAGGCGGCCCTCCTTCTGTTGGATGAGACCGGCCTCCTCCAACATCTTGGTGATCTCTGCCAGCCGTTCGAGCGAACGAGCCGCGTCGTCACCCATCAACTCACGCACCCGGTCGAGGTCGGCCTCGGCGAGCGCCGCTGGGTTGGATGCGTTGCGCAGCAGGTTCTCGAGCTGGTCGAGTTCGCCGAGCTCCTGCATGGTCTGCAGGGCCTGTCCCATGCCCATGCCCTCGTCGCCACGGAATTCGTACTGCTGGCCCCAGCCCATCTGCGGGAACATCTGCTGCAGGTTCTGACCGAGCTGATCCATCTGCCAGCGCAGGTCCATGTCGTCGAGCAACTGATCGCTCAGCTGTTGCAATTGGGCTCGCTGCTCGGGCGTCATCGAGTTGTACATGGCTTGCGCCGCTGCCATCCGCTGGGCCATCTGCTCGAGGAGTTCCTCGAGCGATTGCGGGTTCTCGGGAAAGAAGTCGCCGAACTCCTGCATGAACTGTTCGAAGCCGGGATCCTCGCCACGCTGCTGCCGCTCGAGCATCTCGTTGAGGCCGGCCATCATGTCCTTCATGCGCTGCATGGCCTCGGGCGACATGTTCTGCACCGCCGACGACATCTGGTCGAGCGACTGCTGCATCAACTGCTGTCGGAGCTGATCCATCAGCTCCTCGAACCGCTGCTGTGCCTCGGCACTCTCGAAGTCGTACTGCGACAGCTCGCGCACCTTGCCGGCGAGGTCGTCGGGCAGCATGTCGAGCCGGAAGTTGCGCTCTGATGCCGCGTCGCGGGCACGTTCGGCACGTCGTTCGTCGCCGCTGCGCTCGGCCTCGGCGGTGGCGTTGTCGATGGCGTGGCGCTCCTCGTCGACGATGTCGTCGAGCGCACTGGCGATCTCGTCGTACACCCCGCCCAGATCGTTGCGGTCGAGACGCTCCTGACGGGCCTGGCGAAGCTGCTGCATCAGCTCGCGCAGACCCTTCACCTGTTCGCCGTTGCGGTCCTTCATGCCCTGTTGCATCATGCGGCGCAAGGCCGCGTTGACGTCGCCGTGGTAGAGCAGATCGTCGGTGATCTCCTCGAGCAGCGCATCGGCATCGAGGTCGAACCCCTTCTGCGAACCGTCCCAGCGCGAGTAGGTGAAGCGACCGACCATGGGCGAACGCTACTCGTCGAGATCGAACACTGTCGTTGCGGGCTTGTGAATACCTTCACGAGCCGCCTCCGTGCTGCTACGCTGCGCCGTGATGCGTGTCCCTCGCACCTTCGCGTTCACCGATCTCTCCGGCTTCACCAATTACACGGCCGCGTTCGGCGACGATGCAGCCGGTCGTCTGCTGGGTGCCTTCCGGTCGATCACCCGCGAGATCTCCAGCGAGCGCGGTGTCCGGGTGGCCAAGTGGCTGGGCGACGGCTGCATGATCGTGTCGGTCGACCAGGAGGCGTGCATCGCGTTCGCACTCGATCTCGAACGCCGGTCGGCCGAGGTGTGCGCTCCCCTCACCCTGCGGGTGGGCATCGCCACCGGGCACGCGCTGCTGTTCGAGGGCGACGATTACATCGGCTCGGCCGTCAACATGGCAGCCCGCCTGTGCGACGCGGCGGGCCCGCACGAGGTGCTGATGCCCACGATGCAGCTCGAGCGGCTGCCCCAGGGTGTGATGGCCACCGAACACGGCGACCTCGAACTGCGCGGCTTCCCTGGGCCCATCAGCGTGGTCGAGCTCACCGGCCAGCCCGCGCTGGCGACCACCAACGACACGGGTGAGTTGTGGACCCGTTCGCCGTTCAGCATCTGAGCGACCCTCCCCCGCCGGCCACCCCGCCCACGCTGGGCAAGGGCGTCGTGCTCGATGTCGCCTCGCCACGGTTGCTCGACGATCTCGCGCTCGCCGCCGAACTCGGTTGCGGTCAGGTTCGACTCGATGTGCCCTGGCGAGCAGCGCAACCTCGCGCCGCGACGTTCGACGGCGACGTGTTCGAGCACCTGCACATCGCCGCCAGCACCGCTCGTGGCCTCGGAGTCGCGCCCTGGTTCCGGCTCCTGCAGCCCACCGTGCCACTGTGGTTCGACAACGAGGGTGGCTTCGGCGACGCCCGGAATGCAGCCGCGTGGTGGCCGCGCTGGGTGGAACTGGTCGCCGACCGACTGGGCGACCTGGCCGGCGGATGGGTGCCGTTCGAAGCGCCGTACGCGATGTCGTTGCGCCTGCAACCCGACGATGCCGACGGCAACGGCGCCCGCAAGCACGGCGAGCTGATGCATCACCTGGTGGTGGCGTGGCGCGATGCCTGGCGCATCCTGCGCGGTGCGGTGCCGGTGGCCACCTCGCTCGACGTCGCCCCCGAGCCGCCCCGCGGCGACGACCCTCGGGAACTGGCGGAGGCACGCCGCCGCGATCAACTGCGGTGGGGTCTGTGGCTCGGCGGCCTACGCGACGGCGTGGTGCGCATCCCGGGTCGGGCAGAGATGGAACTCGCCGACCTCGAAGGAGCGTGCGACGTGGTGGGGCTGGCCATGCGCACCGACATCGAGGCCGGCCTGTACCGGGTGGCCGACCAGGGTCCCGATCGGCCGCTCTCGCTCACCTATCGACCGGTGGGCGACACCGACACCCAACGGGCCCAGCACACGCAGGCGATGTGGCACGAGGTGCGTCGCGCCGCAGCCGAGGTGGGGCTGCGATCGGTGACGATCACACCCTTCGCCGACTCACCCGCAGGGCGCGGCATCGTCACCACGAACCGCGACGTCAACGACACCGGCCACGCCTTCGCCGACGGCTGAGCGATGACGCCTGATGGCTGAGTACGGATGGCTGAGGGTCAGGTGCGGCCGCGATAGGTGGCGCCGGGGGTGCCCGAGGCGGCGTCCTTGTTGAGACGCTTCGAGAGGTGGAGGCCCTCGAGGACGAACTCGACCGCGGCAGCGACCGACGCGGGCGAGGAGTCGCCGGCGCAGAGGTGCTCGACGGGCACACGCAGAGCGGGCACCTGTTCGAGCAACGTGGCCAACTGCACCGACGGCACGTCGTCGCCGGTGTGCGCCACGATGCCCTCCTCGAAGGCATTCACCACGTCGCGCACCTGATCGGGTGACACACGCTCCTTGAACACAGTGAGCACCGCAGCCTTCACCAGGTTCTCGAAGATGAGACCTTCGCGCCCTTCCTCGAGCGACTCGATCTCGACTTTGCCGCTGGTGCTGGCGGCCAATGACGCGAGGTCGCTGACGCGTGGCACCACGGTGCGCTCGCCGGCACGCAACCCTCGGCGCAGCGCGTTGGCGCCGATGACCTCGAGGTTGCTCACCGAGAGGCGCACGCTGACACCGCTGCGCTGGTTCACCTGGTTGCTGCCACGTGCCAGTTGGCTGAACGTGGCGACGACCGCTTCCATGTACTCGGGCATGTGCACGTCGACGTCACCCACCGAGGCAGGACGCGCCTCTTGGCGCATGATGGCCATCTCGGTGGCCGCATCGAGCGGGTAGTGCGTGCGGATCTGGCTGCCGAACCGGTCCTTCAGCGGGGTGATGATGCGACCGCGGTTGGTGTAGTCCTCGGGGTTGGCCGAGGCCACCAGCAACACGTCGAGCGGCAGGCGGATCTTGTAACCGCGGATCTGCACGTCGCGTTCCTCGAGCACGTTGAGCAAGCCCACCTGGATGCGCTCGGCGAGATCGGGGATCTCGTTGATGGCGAAGATGCCGCGGTTGGTGCGCGGGACGAGGCCGTAATGGAGGGTGAGCTCGTCGCTGAGGTAGCGACCCTCGGCCACCTTGATGGGGTCCACCTCGCCGATGAGGTCGGCGATGGACGTGTCGGGGGTGGCGAGCTTCTCGCCGAAACGCTCATCGCGATGCACCCAGTGCAGCGGTGTGGCATCGCCGAGTTCGGCCACCAGGTCGCGGGCGTGTCGGCTCACCGGATGGTAGGGATCGTCGTTGATCTCGCTGCCCGCGACGATGGGCATCCACTCGTCGAGCAGACCCGTGAGCGACCGGATCATGCGGGTCTTCGCCTGGCCACGCTCGCCGAGGAAGATCACGTCGTGACCGGCCAGCAGCGCATTCTCGAGCTGCGGCATCACGGTGTGCTCGTAGCCGAGGACGCCCTGGAACAACGGCTCTCCGGCAGCGATGCGAGCCACCGCGTTGCGACGAATCTCTTCCTTCACCGGCACGGACTGCCAACCCGAAGCCTTCAGTTCACCCAACGTGGAGGGACGGTTCACCATGCGGTGACCATAACCGCGTCGTCGGAGGGATGCTGCCCCGGGCGATCTTTCCGGTGCGAGCCGCCGTGACGAGCCTCTACGCTCGTGCCGTGCAGTTGTCGGGCCCGTGGCGAGCGTGTGGTGCCGACGACGACGTGCGCCGCGACGGCGTGGGCCTCGACCACGACGACCACCATTGGCCCGACGTGGCCGTTCCCGGCCACTGGCGCTCGACACCGGCGTTCGCCGACAGCGACGGCCCCCTGCTCTACCGGCATCGGTTCCACCTCGCTCCGCCCGCCGAGGGCCGCCGCCGCTTCGTCACGCTCGAGGGTGTGCTGTACCAGGCCGACGTGTGGCTCGACGGTGCCTATCTCGGCGACCCCGAGGGCTATTTCTTCCCCCACACGTTCGACATCACCGACCTGTCACGCCTCGGCGACGATCACGTCGTGGCCATCGAGGTGGCGTGCGATCCCCAACGCAACCGCACCGGCAAGCGCAACATCACCGGCGTGCTCCAGCACAGCGACATGATCGACCCCGCGTGGAACCCGGGTGGGTTGTGGCGCCCGGTCGTCATCGACGACACCGGCCCCGTGCGCATCGACCGACTTCGCGTGCTGTGCCGCGACGCCAACGACGCTCGGGCCCACCTCCGTCTGCACGCCCGTCTCGATGCCGACCGCTCGCGTCAGGTGGTGGTGCGCACCTCCATCGACGGAGCGGTTGCCTCCGAGCAGACCCGCACGTTGGCCAAGGGCCTCAACGAGGTCGACTGGACGCTCGACGTCAACGACCCCGCGCTGTGGTGGCCATGGAGCCTGGGCCAACAGCACCTCACCACGGTCGACGTCAGCGTGCTCATCGACGGCGAGGTGAGCCACCAGCGCGAGGTGCGTACCGGGCTACGCGAGGTGGCGCTGCACGATTGGGTGTTCTCCGTCAACGGCGAGCCGCTCTTCGTGAAGGGCGCCAACCTGATGCCCACGCGCGCGGCGCTCGCCGACGCCACCTCGGCCGAGGTGCGGCGCGATGTCGAGTTGGCACGCGATGCCGGTCTCGACCTGGTACGCGTCAACGGGCACGTGGCGCGCCCCGAGCTCTACGACGCAGCCGACGAACTGGGCATGCTCGTGTGGCAGGACTTTCCGTTGCAATGGAACTACGCCCGCAGCATCCGTAAACAGGCGGTGCGCCAGGCCCGCGAAGTGGTCGACCAGCTGGGCCACCACCCCAGCATCGCGGTGTGGTGTGCGCACAACGATCCGATTCCCGCCGACAACACCCGGCAGCCTGCGTTCGGCACGTCCATCGCGCGTCACGTGCTCCAGCAGCAGGCACCCACGTGGAACAAGACGATTCTCGACCGGTGGGTGAAGCGAGCGTTCGAGAGCGCCGACGAGACCCGCACCGTGCTCGCCCACAGTGGCGTCGCGCCCCACCTCCCACAGTTCAGTGGCACCAGCAGTCATCTGTTCTTCGGGTGGTACCACGGCGACGAACGCGACCTCGACGGCTTCGCTGCCGCGATGCCCAGCATGGTGCGCTTCGTCAGCGAGTTCGGCACGCAATCGGTGCCCGAGGCCGCCGCGTTCATGGAACCCGAGCGCTGGCCCGCACTCGACTGGGAACGTCTCGTCGAGCATCACGGGCTCCAACTCGAGCCGATGCAACAGCACGTGCCCATTGGCCGCCACGCCACGTTCAGCGCCTGGCGGGCCGCCACGCAGCAGTACCAGGCCGACGTGCTGCGTCACCACATCGAAACCCTCCGCCGGCTGAAGTATCGGCCCACCGGAGGCTTCTGCTTCCTCGCCCTCAACGATGCCCAGCCCGCCGTGTCGTGGAGCATCCTCGACCACGAACGCAACCCCAAGCGCGCCTACGCCGCCGTGGTGGAGGCGTGCCGTCCCGTCATCGTCGTCGCCGACCGCCTGCCCGGCGAGGTCTCACCCGGCGACACACTGGCGCTCGACGTGCACGTGGTGAGCGACGAACGGCAGGTGCTCGAACACGTGCGGTGCACCGCCACGCTGCGCTGGCCCGGCGGCAGCCATCAGTGGGCCTGGAGCGGCGACATCCCGCCCGACACCTGCGTACGCGTGGGCACCACGCAGTTCGTCGTGCCCGACATCGCCGGCGAACTGTGGCTCGACCTCGTGCTGGAGCACGGCGAACTCGTCGCCACCAATCGCTACACCAGTCGCGTCGTGGCCGAGACCTGACATCACGACAACGACAACGGGGGTGCACCGCTGCTGCGGCGCACCCCCGTTGGTCGGTGACTGATGTCAGTGACTGATTACTTCTTCATCCAGAGCGTGGTGACCCAGAACTGGCCGGAGAAACCGGCACCGTCGTTGGCCTGGGTGCCATCGGGCATCACCCACGTGCTCAGACCCTGCACCTCGGGCTTGTGGGGCGTGCCCCACAGGGTCCACGAGTCGGGGATCTGGTAGCAGTTCTTGGCGAACGTGCGGTTGATGTCCTCGGCGGCCGCTTGCCGCTTGGCCGGGTCGGCATCGCTACGAGCCGTGGCCAGATCGGCGTCGACCGTCGGATCGTTGATGCGACCGAAGTTCAGCGACAGACCGCCGTCGGCAACGCCCGAGGCGCTGTTCCACCAGAAGTTCTGCTGGTCGACCTTCAAGCCGGCATGGTTGCGCCATCCGTACATGTAGAAGCTCTTGTCGCCCAGCAGGGCCAGGGTGATGAACTGATCCTGCGGCACCACGTCGATGACCGTGGTGATGCCGATCTTCTGCCAGTAGCCCTTCAGCAACTGGGCAACCTGATCACCGATGCGGTCGGCCGTGTGGCCGTAGTGCACGGTGATGGCGCCCGGATGGGTCTTCTGGTAGGTGGCCACCAAGGCCTTGGCTCCCTCGATGTCCTGATCGGTGCTGAAGCCGTTGTCGGCGAGGTAACCCTCCTGGCCGGGCGAGAACAGACCGTTGGCCACCTTCAAGATGCCGCC
>Ga0075026_100000307_pt1 | contig 19124 bp, 20 predicted proteins | sample Str012_2_FD_71392 | JGI IMG/M metagenome (GOLD analysis project Ga0075026, IMG submission 71392) | Freshwater sediment microbial communities in response to fracking from Pennsylvania, USA - Straight Creek_MetaG_SC_2012 | ecosystem: Environmental > Aquatic > Freshwater > Creek > Sediment... | reverse complement strand
GTATTAGTCGGAGCGGCTCGGCCTCGCCATGATGGGTGTGACATCGGTCATGCGACCGACACCCACCCCTCGCCGTCGACGTAGCGGCGCACCACCTTCGCCGGCGCCCAGATCGGCAAGCACGTCACCATCGGCGCGAACTCCGTGGTCACGGGGGTCATCCCCGACTTCAGCGTGGCGGTGGGCGCGCCGGCGAAGGTGGTGCGCCGCTACGTCGACGGCGAGGGGTGGGTGTCGGTCGCATGACCGATGTCACACCCATCATGGCGAGGCCGAGCCGCTCCGACTAATACGATACGGAACCGTTCCGTATCGAAAGGTGTCCCCGGTGACCCACGCCGCTCCCACACACGAACCCGACCTCATCGACCCACGGGTGCACGCTCGTCGCTGGTTCACCCTGGCCACGCTGTGCCTCAGCCTGCTGATCATCGTGATGGACAACACCATCCTCAACGTGGCGATCCCGTCGCTCGTGAAGGAGCTCGGTGCGACCAACAGCCAGCTGCAGTGGATCGTCGACGGCTACACCCTCGTGTTCGCCGGGCTCCTGCTCACCACCGGCAGCCTCGGCGACCGGTTCGGCCGCAAGCTGGCGTTGCGCATCGGCATCGTCATCTTCGCCATCGGCTCGGTGGCGTCAGCCCTGGCCGGCAGCCCGAGCCAGCTCATCATGACCCGCGCATTCATGGGTATCGGCGGCGCGCTCATCATGCCCTCCACGCTGTCGATCCTCACCAACGTGTTCCGCGACCCCCGCGAGCGTGGCCGGGCCATCGCGATCTGGGCCGGCTTCTCCGGTCTCGGCGTGGCCATCGGGCCGGTCGTGGGCGGCATCCTGCTCACCCACTTCTCGTGGAGCTCGGTGTTCTGGGTGAACCTGCCCATCGGCGCCACTGCCTTGGTGCTGGGCCACTTCTTCGTCCCCGAGTCGAAGGATCCTTCCGCCCCCCGGCTGGATCCCATCGGGGCGATGCTCTCCATCATCAGCATCGGTGCGTTGCTGTTCGGCATCATCGAAGGCCCCGACAAGGGCTGGACCAGCACCGCGGTGCTCACGGCATTCGTCGTCGGCGCGGTCGGCCTCACCGCCTTCATCGGCTGGGAGCGTCACACCGACCATCCGATGCTCGACATGAGCTTCTTCAAGAACCCGCGCTTCACCGCCGCCAACACCGCTGTCACGCTCACGTTCTTCGCGCTGTTCGGCTCACTGTTCTTGATGACCCAGTACTGGCAGTTCGTGCACAACTACTCGCCGCTGCAGGCGGGCGTGCGGTTGGTGCCCTACGCGATGACGATGATGATCACCGCGCCGATGTCGGCACGACTCGTCGAGCGGCTGGGCACCAAGCGTGTGGTCACGATGGGACTCACCATCATCGCCGTGGCCATGGTGGTGCTGTCGTTCATCCACACCGAGTCGAGCTACTTCCGGGTCATCGCCAACATGTGCTTCATGGCGCTCGGCATGGCGCTGGTGATGGCGCCCGCCACCGAGAGCGTCATGGGTTCGTTGCCCAGGGCGAAGGCCGGCGTGGGCTCGGCGGTCAACGACACCACTCGTCAGATGGGCGGCGCTCTGGGCGTCGCCGTCATCGGCAGCCTCGTCGCCAGCGTGTACGCGTCCGGTATCGACGACGTCGCGAGTCAGTTCTCGCTCACCGGGCCGGTGTTGGCCGAAGCGCGCGGCAGCCTCGGCGGTGCGCTGAAGACGGCCGGCTCGATGGGCTCCTCGGGTGGCGACTTCGCGTTGGCGGCCAAGGATGCCTTCGTGCACGGCCTCAGCAACGGTCTGCGCCTCGGGGCCGGGGTGGTGCTGGTGGCCGCGTTCGTCGCCTACCGTTTCTTGCCCGCCACTGCCCACGACGCGGTCGACGACCGCCGGCCGGTGCTCGAACCCACCGTGGCTCCGGTGGCCGGTTCCTGACATGAACACCGACGTGCGGCGAGGTCGCCCTCGCAACGAGACGTGCACCGTCGACATCCTCGAGGCCACGCTGGCCATCGTGTCGGAGGCGGGCATCAGCGGCCTCACGATGGATGCGGTGGCATCGCGGGCGGGCGTCGGCAAGGCCACCATCTACCGACGGTGGCCGTCGAAGGAAGCGTTGTTGCTCGAGGCGTGGACGTCCACTGCCGAGATGCCCCAGGCTCCCGACACGGGCTCGTTGCGTGGTGACCTGTCGCACTACATGCAGGGTGTCGACACGCTGTTCAACGACCGCGATCGTCAGCGAGTGTTCCCGCAGATGATCGCCGCGGCCAAGGTCGACCCCGAAGCGGGCGAGGCCTATCGGGCCTTCGTCCTGAGTCGACGGGCGCCGATGCAGGCACTGCTGCAGCGCGCCGTCGAGCGCGGCGAGATCCCCGCCGACGTCGACATCGACGTCATCCACGATCTCCTCGTGGCCCCGATGATGTATCGCTGGCTCGTCACCGACGCGCCGATCGACCAGCGCACCATCAGCACCATCATCGACGTGGTGGTGGCCGGCGTGAGCGTCAGGGCTTGATGTCGCCACCGAGCTCGTTGGGCGGCGAACACGACGGGATGTCGTTGCCCTTCACGCCGGCGGTGAAGTCTTCCACCACGTTGGTGATGGGGCCACCGCCCAGCAAAGTCTCGGTGTAGGGCACCAACCGGCCGGCGCGCAGGCTCGCTGCGTAACGGCGACGATCGGCGATGATCATCTTGTACTTGTCGTCGAACGACGACAGCAGCAGGCGGTCGCGGTCGGACGCGACGGGGATGGCCACGATGTCGGACAGCATCTTGTCGAGGATGTCGGTGGACTTGTCGACGATGTCGGCGCGCTGAGCCATCTGCTGCTTCGTGGGATTGTCGATGTAGCCGCCGGTGGTGTTGGCCAGACCCTGGCGCTCTTTCTGCGCCGCCTTGCACACCACGGCGGCCTTCACCCGCCAGCTGCTGTCCTGCAACTGATAGACGCCCTGGTCGGAGGCCCCGAAGAAGTAGTAGACCCACATCGCGGCAGTGGCGAGGCAGAGCACAGCCAGCACCATCTTGATGGCCACGCTGCCCTTCTTGCGGGTGGGCGTCGGGGCCGCTTCGGGCGAGAGCGTGGCGGTCATGTCGACTCCGGTCGATAGCTGGTGGCCAGGTGCAGCGCGGCGCCGCCCACGCCGAGCACGGCGGCGATGATGGCTCCGGTCCAGCCGGTGAAATGAATGCCGATGGCGTGGTCGAGCGACCATCGGCCGGCACCCGTCGTGGCGACGCAGAACGCGACGACAGCGATGGATGCGCAGTACTCCCAGCCCTGTCCGGGCCGGAAGACGAAGAACCCCACCTTGCGATGCGCGACCCAGATGGCCACGATCATCAGGGCCACCATGGCTCCGCCCGCCAGTGGGGTGAGCAGGCCCGCAGCGAAGAACAACCCGGCGCCCACCTCGGTGGTGGCAGCCGTGCGGGCCTGCCACTTCGGCCACTTCATGCCGATGGAGCCGAACCAGCTGGTGGTGCCGGTGAGGCCACCCTTCCCGAAGAACTTGTTGTAGCCGTGCACTGCGAGGAAGACGCCGAACACCAGCCGCAGCACCAGAATGGCGAGGTCGAACTGTTGCACCCGACCACCCTAGGGCGCCCCCAGTGGGGTCGCATATTCACCCGACGATCGTCACAGCTCCGCTGACAGAATGAAGAGATGGGGGAAACGGTCGACCAGCATCAGGGCGGCCGGTTCCGGCAGGCGTTTCGTCTGCTCCGCGCCCTGCTGCGGCATCAGAAGGGCACGTTCGCCATCGCGGTCGGCGGTGCCGCCGTGTTCGCGGCCTGCACGGTCGGGTCCGCCGCGGTGGTGCGGATGATCATCGACGACGTCATCACGCCGCGTTTCGTGCATGGCTCGGTCGACGTCGGCACGGCCACCGGTGTGTTGGGTCTGCTCGTGCTGCTCGGCCTGGTTCGCGCGGTCGCGGTCGTGGTTCGTCGCACCTGGGCCGGTCGCACCAACTGGGGCGTCACCGACACGCTCACGGGTGAAGTGGTGGATCGCCTCGCGGAACAGCCGATTCCGTGGCATCGACGGCAGAGCACGGGCGACCTCATCACTCGTGCCGGCGTCGATGCGGAGGCCGCCACCGCAGTGCTGGGGCCGTTGCCCTACGCCTCGGGCGTGGTGGTGCTGATCTTGCTGTCGTCGATCTGGCTCGTGGTCACCGATGTGCCGCTCGGCCTCGCTGCGGTGATGGTGTTTCCCGTGCTGCTCGCGATGAACGTGTACTACCAGCGACGCGTCGACCGCCACTACAACACCGCACAGGACGAGCTCGGCACACTCAGCGCCGCGGTGCACGAGAGTTTCGATGGTGTCGCCGTCGTGAAGTCGTTCGGCGCCGAGTCGCGCGAGAGCGAGCGCCTGTCGGTCATCGCCGCCCGGCTGCGCGAGGCCCGGCTGCAGGCCGTGCGGCTGCGCAGCCTGTTCGAGTCGTTGCTCGACGGCGTGCCCAGCGCCGTCAACATCGGTCTGCTGGTCGGCGGCGCCTACCGCGTGCGGTCGGGCGCGATGACCGTGGGCGAGCTGACGAGCTTCGTCTATCTGTTCACGCTGCTCGTGTTCCCGCTGCGGCTCATCGGCTTCACGCTGTCGGAGCTGCCGCACTCGCTCGCCGGATGGGCTCGCATCCGATCGTTGCTCGATCAACCGGTCGCCCCGGATCCGGCGACCTCGTTGCTGCACGGCGACGACAACGGTGTCGTGGTTCGCGACGTGCACTTCGTGCACGACGACGAGCGCGAGGTGCTCACCGGTGTCACGGCCGACATCCCGGCCGGGCGCACCGTCGCGGTGGTGGGCGCCACCGGTGCCGGAAAGACGACGTTGTTGCAACTCATCGCCGGTCTGGTGGCGCCCGATTCGGGCACCATCACCGTGCCGCGCGACGGCGCCCAGATCGTGTTCCAGGAGGCGTTCCTGTTGGCCGGATCGGTGCGCGAGAACATCACGCTGGGCCATCCCGTGGCCGACGATGCGCTCGACGCGGCGCTGTCGGTCGCCGAGGCCGGGTTCGTGCACGAGCTGCCCGACGGCCTCGACACCGAGGTGGGCGAGCGAGGTGTCGGCCTGTCGGGCGGCCAGCGTCAACGACTCGCGCTCACGCGGGCGCTCGTGCGCGAGCCCAAGGTGCTGCTGCTCGACGACACGACATCGGCGCTCGACCCCACCACCGAGGCGAAGGTGCTGGGCAACCTGCGCGCCGCACTGGGATCCACCACGGTGGTCGCCGTGGCGAGCCGACCCTCCACCATCGCGCTGGCCGACGACGTGCTGTTCCTCGAGGACGGCCGGGTCGTGGCACACGGTCTGCACGACGAACTCATGGCTTCGGCACCGACCTATCGGGCGCTCATCGAAGCATTCGAACACGACCGGGCCGCGCTCGACGCAGAGGCAGCGCAATGACCGAGCCGCTGAGCCGCTGGAGCGCGGTCGAGACGCTCGGCCGCGGCGTGAAGGAGGCGCCCGCGCTGCGCACCGGCTTCGGCGTCACGCTGCTGCTCGCACTCGTCGGTGCGGGTGGACGCGTGGTCATCCCGATCCTCGTGCAGCAGGCCATCGACCGAGGGTTGAAGGCCGGGCACGTCGACGTGGGCATGGTGGCCACGCTCGGCGCCATCGCGCTCGCCGTCATCGTCGTGGCCACCATCGCTCAGCGCACGGCGGTGTATCGCCTCGGCCGACGCAGCGAGGAGGCCCTGTACGGCCTGCGCGTGCGATTGTTCGAGCACATCCACCGGCTGTCGATCGCCGATCACAGTGAGGAGCGCAAGGGAGCGCTCGTGGCACGCGTCACCTCCGACGTCGAAACCCTCACGCAGTTCTTCGCGTGGGGCGGTCTCGCCTGGCTGCTCGACGGCACGTTGATGCTGCTCGTCGCCGGTGTGATGCTGGCCTACGACTGGATGCTGGCGGTGGTGGCGTTCGTGGTGGCGGCACCGCTGGCCTTCGTCCTCCGGCGCGTGCAGATTCATCTCGTGAAGGCCTACGACGTGGCCCGCAGCCGTAACGCCGTCGTGATGACCCAGATCAGCGAAGTGGTGTCGGGCGCCGAGACGCTGCGTCTGTACGACGCCAGCGAGCGCTACGCGGTGAAGGTGAAGCAGGCCAGCCACGAGCGTTCGAAGGCGTTCGTCCGTGCGGGCACCATCGGCGCGTTCCTGTTCCCCTCGGGTGAGGTGTTCGGGGTCCTCACCGTGGCGGCGGTGGTGTCGGTGGGGCTGGTGCGCGGCCCCGGTAGCGGCCTCACCGCCGGGGCGATGGTGGGCTTCTTGTTCCTCACCTACCGGTTCCTCGAGCCCATCGCCGAGTTCACCGAGGTGCTCGACCAGACCCAGACCGCGGTGGCAGGCATGCGACGGGTGCTCGGCGTGCTCGAGATTCCCATCGGTCCACCCGAACCCGACCAACCGATGCCGCTCTCGCCAGGACCGTTGGCGGTCACCGCCGATCGTGTCGACTTCTCCTACATCACGCGTGGCGACAGCGACGATCCACCCGTGTTGCACGACCTGTCGTTCCACATCCCTGCCGGACAGCAGGTGGCCGTGGTGGGCGAGACCGGGTCGGGGAAGACCACCCTCGGTCGGCTCATCGCCCGTATGGCCGACCCGACGGCCGGCACCATGTTGGTGGGCGGTGTACCGCTCACGCGCGTGAGCAATGCCGATCTTCGCTCGCGCCTCACGGTGGTACCGCAGGAGCCGTTCCTGTTCGACGGCACCATCGCCGCCAACCTCTCGTTCGCCCGGCCCAGCCTCTCTCGCGAGGAGCTCGAGGGTGCCGTGCTCGACCTCGATCTGGCCGACTGGCTCGACACCCTGCCCGAGGGACTCGACACCGAGGTGGGCCAGCGTGGCTCACAACTGTCGGCAGGCGAGCGGCAACTCGTCGCGCTCATCCGCGCCTCGCTCGTCGACCCGGCGGTGCTCGTGCTCGACGAGGCCACGTCGTCGGTCGACGCGCTCACCGAAGTGCGTCTGGCCCGAGCGCTGGAGAAGCTCGCCACCGGCCGCACCACCATCGCCATTGCGCACCGACTGTCGACCGCCGCTCGAGCGCATCGGGTGTTGGTGCTCGACCACGGTCGCCTGGTGGAGGACGGCACCCATCTCGATCTCGTGCAGCGCGGTGGCGCCTACGCCCGCATGTACGACGCCTGGGTGGCCGCGACCTCGGCCACCTGATGCCGTACACCTACCCGTTGACGAAGGGCTCGGGGCCGTAGACGGCGTCGACGCGGCAGGTGATGGTGCCGGTGGTGAGGAAGGCGGCGGTGGACGAGAACTCCACGGTGGCATTGGGCGCCACGCCGGTGACGCGCACGTTCTCGTAGGTGTCACTGCCGCTCGACGTGAACGCCACGCTGATGTTGTACTCGTGCGTGACGGTGTCGAGGTTGGTGATGGTGCCGTGCATCTCGGCCCCGAAGCTGGTGGTGGTGCAACTGCTGATCTGCGTGCTGTGGGGACCGGGGTTGTCGTAGCGGTCGATCTCGTGCAGCACCGTACGGGTGAACAGGAAACCGACGACGCACAGCGCCAGTGCCACCACCGACAGGCTCACACCCGCCACGGCGAAGCCCCTGCCGTAGCCGCCGTTGCGACGTGCGTTGCGCAGCGCCACGACGCCGAACACGAGGGCGGTGATCGCGCCGACGAGTCCGGCGACGAAGAAGAACGGCAGCCAGGCGGCCAGCACCGATGCCGTGGCCACGATGAACGACGTGATGGCACATCCCCGCCCAGGTCGCCGCTGCCCCGGTGCGACCGCCGGCAGCGGGTCGACGTAGCGCTGCCCGTGCACCGACACGTCGGCGGTCCAGGTGACGCCGTTGAAGTAACGGAACTCGTAGCGGCCGGTGGGGTCCGGGAACCAGCCCGACGACAACGAGTCACTCACCGTGACGACGCTACCTCTACGATCAGCATCATCATGGAGATCGTCCTCATCCGCCACGGTCAGCCCGAATGGGTCCGCAACGAACTCAATGTCGTCGATCCACCGCTCACCGCGCTGGGCCAGTTGCAGGCCGAGTGCGTCGGTGAGGTGCTGGCGGGCGAGCAGTTCGATCACATCGTCGTGTCACCGCTGCGCCGAGCGCGGCAGACCGCTGCGCCGCTGCTGTCGGCGCACGGTCGGGCGGAGGTCGTCGAGCCGTTCCTCGAGGAGATCCGCGAACCCAATTGGCACGGTACGCCGGCCGAGTTGGCCCGCACCGCGTACGAGGAGGAGCGGTCGCGTGCCAGCGAGCAACGATGGCATGGTCTGCAGGGCGGGGGCGAGCCACCGCGCGACTTCGTCGAGCGTGTGCGCGCGGGCGCCGAGGCGTTCTGGACAGGCCTCGACATGTACCGCGCCAAACAGACCCTGCCGATCTGGCACGTCGGCCAACCCCACCTGCGCATCGCGGTGGTGGCGCACGCGGGCACCAACGGCGTACTGCTGTGTCACCTGCTCGGGTTGGACCCGGTGCCGTGGGAGTGGGACCGGTTCGTCACCATGCACGCGTCGATCACGCGCCTCACCAGCATCGAGATGGCCGACGGTCACACGTTCGCGCTCACCCGCCTGAGCGACGTGGAGCACATTCCGCGCGACAGCCGCACGGCCTGAGCTGCGCTACCAGGCGCAGCGCAGGCGCTTGATGCCGTTGATGAAGTTGCTCTGCAGGTAGTCGGGCTCGCCCACGGTGTGGATGGTGGGCATGCGGCGGCGCAACTCGTCGAACATCACCGCGATCTCGCGTCGGGCCAGGTTGGCGCCGAGGCAGAAATGCGGCCCACCGGCGCCGAAGCCCACCTGCGCGGGCTGCGGTTGGCGGGTGATGTCGAACCGGAACGGGTCGTCGTACACCTTGTCGTCGCGGTTGGCCGAGTTGTACCACATGATGAGCTTCTGGCCGGCGAGGATCTGCTGGCCACCCACGACGGTGTCTTCGGTGGCGGTGCGGCGGAAGTGCACCACGGGCGTGGCGTAGCGCACGATCTCGTCGACGGCGGTCTTGGTGTGGTGGTCGAAGTTGTCCCACCACAGGCTGCGTTGATCGGGGTGCTGGGTGAGCTGGTACATGCCGTGGCTGATGGCGTTGCGGGTGGTCTCGTTGCCCGCCACCACCAGCAGGATGAAGAACGAGCCGAACTCCTGCGCGGTGAGTCGGTCGCCATCGACCTCGGCGTGCATCATCACACTCGTGAGGTCGTCGCGCGGGTTGGCCAGACGGTCTTCACCGAGCGCCTGCGCATAGGCGAACAGGCCCATCGCTGCGGCGATGAGGTCCTCGAACGACTGGGTGAATTCGGGATCGCCGACGCCGAGGATGACGTTGGTCCAGGCGAACATCTGCGCCTCGTCCTCGGGCGGGATGCCCATCATCTCGCAGATGATCTGCAGGGGGAGCGGTGCCGCGATCTCGGTGACGAAGTCGGCCTCGCGCTCGGGGAAGTCGGCGAGCAGTCGGTCGACCACTCCGGCGGCCTTCACCTTCACGTACTGCTCCACCTTGGAGATCTCCTTGGGCGTGAAGCCCTTCGACACGATGGAGCGCAGCCGGAAGTGCTTGGGGTCGTCCATCATGATCATCGAGCCGAAGAACTCGCCGATCTCGAGCGGCATGTCGCCGACGTTGACGCCCTGGCCGCTGCAGAACAACTGAGGGTTGCGGCTGACGTGCCAGATGTCTTCGTGGTTCACGAGGCTCCAGTAGCCCGGGCCCTTGGGGAACTGGGCGTCGACGAACTCCCATTCGTCCCACCAGCTGACGGGCTGCTCGCGTCGGAGCGTGGCGAAGGCGCCTTCGCGCACGTCGCGCGGTGCGATCCAGAACTCGGGGTCGGACAGGTCGAACGAGCCCAGCGGCACATCGGGAAGTTGCATGGGCGGAGCGTAGTCACCGTGACCCCGTAGAATTCGCACGTGCTGCAACCTTCAGAGATCGATCGCCTGCTCGTGGTCATGGCTCATCCCGACGATGTCGACTTTGGTTCGGCCGGCACGATGGCCGCGCTGGTGGCCGGCGGGGTGCAGGTCACCTACTGCCTCGTCACCGACGGCGACGCCGGTGGCAACGATCGTTCCATGCCGCGCGCCGACATGGCGGCGCTGCGGCGCCAGGAGCAGACCGCGGCGGCCAAGGCGGTGGGCGTCACCGATCTGGTGTTCCTCGGGTACCCCGATGGCCGGGTGCAGCCGACGCTGGAGTTGCGGCGCGACATCAGCCGCGTCATTCGCGAGGTGCGCCCGAAGGTGGTGGTGTGCCAGTCGCCGGTGCGCAACCTCGACCGCGTGTTCGCCAGTCACCCCGATCATCTCGCGGCCGGTGAGGCAGCGATGTGCGCCGTCTACCCCGACGCCCGCAACCCGTTCGCCTTCCCCGAGCTGGTCGAGGCCGGGCACGAGCCCTGGACGGTCGACGAGGTGTGGCTGTCGGGCCACGAACTACCCACCGACGTCATCGACGTCACCGACCACGTCGACACCAAGTTCGACGCGTTGTTGTCGCACGTCAGCCAGCACCCCGACCCCGAGGGTATGCAGGTGCGCGTGCGCGAATGGATGCGGCTCACCGCGGTGGCGGGTGGTCTGCCCGACGATCGCATGGCCGAGGCGTTCCGCGTGGTTCGCACGGGGTGACACCCGATCGGTAACCTTCGACGCATGACTGAAGCAGTGATCGTCGCAACCGCCCGTAGCCCGATCGGCCGCGCCAACAAGGGGTCGTTGGTCGATCTCCGGCCCGACGACATGGCAGCCCAGATCGTGAAGGCCCTGATGGAGAAGGCGCCGCAGGTGAAGGCCTCCGACGTCAACGACCTGATGATGGGCATCGGCCAGCCCGCCGGAGAGGGTGGCTTCAACATCGGCCGCGTCGTGGCATCGCTCGCCGGCCTCGACGACGTTCCCGGCGTCACGGTGAACCGCTACTGCTCGTCGAGCCTGCAGACCATCCGTATGGCCTTTCACGCCATCAAGGCGGGCGAGGGCGACTGCTTCATCGCCGCCGGTGTCGAAACCGTCAGCCGCTACGCCAGTGGCGCCAGCGACGTGGCTCCCAACCCCATCTTCAAGGGTCCGGGCGAGCGCACCAAGTTGCGCGCCCAGGGCGGCCAGGGCCCGTGGACCCCGCCGGTGGGTCTGCCCGACATGTACATCGCCATGGGCCAGACCGCCGAGAACGTGGTCGAGCTCGAGGGCATCAGCCGCGAAGAGATGGACCGCTACGGCGTGCGCAGCCAGAACCTGGCGTGCGAGCACGTCGACAACGGCTTCTTCGAGCGTGAGATCACCCCGCTCACCCTCCCCGACGGCACCGTGGTGTCGAAGGACGACGGCCCCCGTCCGGGCACCAACTACGAGAGCGTCAGTCAGCTCAAGCCGGTGTTCCGCCCCGACGGCACCGTCACCGCCGGCAACGCCTGCCCGCTCAACGACGGCGCGGCCGCCGTGCTGGTGATGAGCGACGCCAAGGCCAAGGAGCTGGGCCTCACGCCGCTCGCGCGCATCGTGTCGAGCGCCGTCACCGGCCTCAACCCCGAAATCATGGGCCTCGGCCCCATCGAGGCCATCCGTCGAGCGCTGGGTCGCGCCCACCTCACCATCGACGAGATCGACCTCGTCGAGATCAACGAGGCGTTCGCCTGCCAGGTCATCGGTTCGGCCAAGCACCTCGGCATCGACATCGATCGTCAGCTCAACATCCACGGTGGCGCCATCGCCCTGGGTCACCCCTTCGGCATGACCGGCGCTCGCATCATGACCACGCTCATCAACGGTCTGCAGTGGGAGGACAAGCGGTACGGCGTGGAGAGCATGTGCGTCGGCGGTGGCCAGGGCATGGCCATGGTGATCGAGCGCCTCAGCTGATCGCAGCAGTTCCGGCTGTTCGTCGCACCTGCAGTGCGGCGAGCAGCCCGAACACCAACACGCCGATGGAGGCGATGGTGAACACCCATCGCCCGCCGAGCGATTCGTAGATGGTGCCGGCCACATAGGCCGCTGTGGCGCCCATCAGCAGGTTGCCCGCGCCCGCGAGGCCCTGCGCCGAGGCGACGCGCCCCTCGGGAGCACTGTTGGTGATGACCGCCGAGTTGGCGGGGATGCCGACGGCCTGGACCGTGCCCTCGACGATGCCCAGCAGGATGAACACGATGGGCACGGTGATGAAGCCGTAGATGAAGGTGATGGGGGCGACGAGCAGCGTGGCGATGAACGCCATCCGCAGCGGCCCTTTGCGATCGGCGAGTCGGCCGCCCTTGGTGGCGAGCAGCGCGAACGGGATGCCGAACGCGAGGAATGCGAGGCTGATGAGCCGGTTCGACGCGCCCATGTCGGTGAGGTAGCGGTCGAGCGTGGCGTCGTAGAAGCCGACCGGCACGAACAGCGCGATGCTGAACAGCACACCGGCGCGCACCTTCGGCAACCGCAGCAGGTCGAGTGCCACGCGGTGGCGTTCGCCGATGGGCGGTTCGGGGAGGCGGCAGCGGCCGAGCATGATGGCGCCCGCCAGTGCGAACGCTCCGCACACCAGGAACGGCACCTTGATGCCGAACGGGTCGACCAAGAGCCCGCCGATGACCGGGCCGGTGACGAAGCCTGCGAGTTCGATGCCGCTGATGGTGCCGAGCCGACCGCCGAGCTCGTCGGTGGGGCTCATCGTGAACACCATGGCGCGCGAGGCGGGGAAGAACACACTGTTCGACAACCCCACCACGGCGCGCGACATCACCAACGTGAGCAGGGTGGACGACAGTGCGAAGCACACGTTGCCCACCACCGCCAGCATGAGGCCGATGATCAGCAGGCGTTTGGCATGGCCCTGGTCGGCGTAGGGCGCGATGAAGATCTGACCGACGAGACCCACGATGAAGCCGGTGCCGGCGATGAGGCCGAGGCCGGCATCGCTGAAGTGGTACTTGTCCTGGAGGTCGCTCAGGAGCGTGAAGACGACGCTGTTGGCGACACCGATGCTGGCGGCGGCGATGAGCAGCGGGTACCAGCCTTCCGGCTGACGCTGCCGCGCTACCACGGACGCTCTGCTCGCAGATGCACCACGTCGGGTTCGTCGGAGAGTTGCCGCGCGCGCAACACGTAGCGCTCGCCGCCCACGTTGAGCTCGGCCAGGCACCAGGCGCCGACGGCATCGCATTCGCCGTCGCCCATCGGGTGCCAGCAGTCGATGTCGAGCCCGGCGGTGTCGGCCTCGGCGAGCCACAGGGCGAGCAGGCCCCGCCGCAGGTCGGGGTCGATGATGAGATCGGAGCCGTCGAGGCACAGTTCGACGGTGGTGGCCGTGACCGGCTGCACCTGCGACAGGTTCACCACGTCGCCGCCCAGCTCGCCGTCGAGCATCACCACGATGGGGCCGTCGCTGGCGGCCAGACCGCCCACGAATCCGTAGCGCACGAGCGGCAGCCCGTCGTCTCCCTCGCACTCGTAGCGGATCCGATCGCCGGGCAGGAGGGTCATCCAGCCACCTCGGCGAGCACGGCGTCGGCGAACGCGGGCCAGCGCAGGAGCGCCTCGGCCGACCACTCGTCGAACGGTCGATCCGTGAGCGCGATGCACGCGACCTGTGCCCCCATGTCCACCCACAGGAGGGTACCGGCTCCACCGAAGTGTCCGAACGTGTCGGGGCTGTTGTGCGTGCCCGTCCAGTGGGGGTGCTTGTGGCCTCGAATCTCGGTGCCGAGGCCCCACGGGTTGCGATCGAACCGGCCGACACCCGGCACCAGACCGGCGAGTTCGGGGAACTGCACGGTGTGGAACTCGGCGGCCGAACCGGTGCTGATGAGGGTGGGGGAGCTCAGCTGGTGCACGAACCGCACGAGGTCGGCGACCGAACTGTGCAGGCCGTAGGCAGCGGGCCCACGCAACGAGGACTGCTGCATCCCGAGTGGCTCGAGCACCGCTTCTCGCAGGTACTGCTCGAAGGGCATGTCGGCCGACTCGGCCACGAGTTGTGCGGCCAGATCGATGCCGGTGTTGCTGTAGATGCGACGGGTGCCCGGAGCCGCGATGGGTTCGGCCCCGGTGAAGGGGTAGCCGCCGGCGTGCGACAGCAGGTGGCGCAGCGTGCAACCCGGCTGTCCGAACGGGGCGTCGAGCGACACGATGCCTTCTTCGACGGCAACGAGTGCAGCCCAGCCGACGAGCATCTTGGTGATCGAGGCGATGCGGAACACGTGGCTCGGGTCGCCAGTGGTGTCGACCGACCCGTCGGGTAGCACCACCGCCGCGGCGACGGTGGGTACGGGCCAGTCGGCGACCAGGTCGAGGGCCCGCATGATGGGTGGCGTCAGGCGAGACCGGTGGTGCGCAACATCTCGGCGACGTGGAACGCCAGGTCGAGTCCCTGGCGGCCGTTGAGCCGAGGATCGCACACGGTCTGGTAGCGATCGTCGAGTTGGCTGTCGAGGATGCGGTCGGCGCCGCCGATGCACTCGGTGACGTTGTCGCCCGTGAGCTCCACGTGAATGCCGCCGGGCCACGTGCCCTCTGCCGTGTGGGCCTTCACGAAGCCGTCGATCTCGGCGCAGATGGCGTCGAAGTTGCGGGTCTTGCGGCCTCCCTTGCTGGTGATGGTGTTGCCGTGCATCGGGTCGCACGCCCACACCACCGGGTGGTCGGCGTCGCGCACGGCTCGCAGCAGCGGACGCAGGCTGTCTTCCACCTTGTCGGCGCCCATGCGGCTGATGAGCGTGAGGCGGCCGGGGATGCGAGCCGGATTGAGCTTCTCGCACAGCTCGAGCACGAAGCCGGCGTCGGTGGTGGGGCCCACCTTGCAGCCGATGGGGTTGCCGACGCCGCGCAGGAACTCGACGTGGGCACCGTCGAGCTGACGGGTGCGCTCGCCGATCCACAGCATGTGTGCCGAGCAGTCGTACCAGCCGCCGGTGAGCGAGTCCTGGCGAGTGAGCGACTCCTCGTAGCCGAGCAGCAGTGCCTCGTGGCTGGTGTAGACGTCGGTCTCGTGCAGGTCGTGGGTGTTCTCGGTGTCGACGCCGCAGGCGCGCATGAACCGCAGTGCACGGTCGATCTCGCTGGCCAACTGGTCGTAGGCCTGGCCCTCGGGACTGCTGGCCACGAACTCCTGGGTCCAGGCGTGCACCCGACCGAGGTCGGCGAAACCGCCCTTGGTGAAGGCGCGCACCAGGTTGAGTGTGCTGGCCGACTGGTTGTAGGCCTGCACCAGGCGATCGGGGTCGGGTGTGCGTGCTGCGGCGGTGGGTGCATCGCCGTTGACGATGTGGCCGCGGAAGCTGGGCAGTTCGACGTCGCCGACCCTCTCGAACGGGCTGGAACGCGGCTTGGCGAACTGGCCGGCCATGCGGCCCACCTTCACCACTGGCACGCCGAGCGAGTAGGTGAGCACCACCGACATCTGCAGGATGACGCGCAGCTTCTCTCGAATGTTGACCGCCGAGAACTCCTCGAAGCTCTCGGCGCAGTCGCCCGCCTGGAGCAAGAACGCGTTGCCGGCGGCCACCTTGGCGAGCGAGTTCTGCAGCGACCGGGCCTCGCCGGCGAACACGAGCGGCGGATACGACGCGATCTGCTTCAGCGCACGATCGAGATCGGCCTGGTCGGGCCAATCAGGTTGCTGCTGGACAGGGAATGCCTGCCACGACGAAGGAGACCACGCTTTTGCCACGTGGGAAGCCTAACAACGCGCCCTCGCGATGCCGTGGGGAAAAAGCGAAGGAGCCGGGGCGAACCCCGGCTCCTACACGCGATGGAACTCAGACTGCGAGGATCCGAACGGCGTCTTCCTTCAGACCGGCGACCGCACGGCTGACGAGACGGCGAGCGGCCTCGGCGGTGACGCCCAGGTTCTCGCCCACCTCGCGGAAGCTCTTGCGCTCGCCGTCGAGCAGGCCGAACCGAGCTTCGACGGCGTAGCGAGCACGCTTGTCGAGGGTGCCGAGGAGCTGATCGAGCAGATCGGTGTCGACCATGGCCATCACGGCGTCTTCGGGGGTGCCGTCGCCGTTGGCCATCAGGTCGCCGAGCGTGGCGTCGCCGTCGTCGCCGATGGTCTTGTCGAGCGAGACCGGCGTGGTGAGGCGGTGCAGTTCGGCGTTGCCGACGTCGAGGGTTTCGCCGTCGCCGCTGGCCTGACGCAACGCTGCGCGCAGGCTGGCCGAGCGATCGCCCGGGATGCGGATGAGGCTGGCCTTCTGGTCGAGCGCACGGCCGATGGCCTGACGGATCCAGAACGTGGCGTAGGTGGAGAACTTGAAGCCACGGCGCCAGTCGAACTTGTCGACAGCGTGCTCGAGGCCCAGGTTGCCCTCCTGGATGAGGTCGAGGAGGTCCATGCCCTGGGGGAGGGGGTAACGGCGGGCGATGGACACCACGAGGCGGAGGTTGGCGCGGATGAAGCGATCCTTGGCCTCGGCAGCGGAGGCGACGGCGCCCTTGAGGGCGACGCCCTTCTCGCCGTTGGCAAGGCGCTCGGCGGCCTCGCGGCCGGCTTCGATGACGCGGGACAGCTCTCGCTCTTCCTCGGCAGTGAGGAGCGAGACCTTTCCGATGTCGTTCAGGTAGAGACCGATGGAATCATTCATGGCAGTAGTTCTCAACTCGTATGTTCGTCGTGGGATTCCGCGGGAAGGTGTGTCGTTTGCCACATGTACCCGTAGCGTGAAGCGCAGGGTGACGGCGGGGCCGCGATCACACCCCCAACATCGGAACGCATGCGAGCCCATTCGAGGTGACCTCGGGCCCGGACGTCCTGTGTTGGGAAGTCGGATTTGGGGGGACAGGTCACAGTACTACATCGGTCAACCCTTGTGGTAACGGAGTGACCTTGTCCATATCGTGACAAATGGCACCACTGTGCGGGTGCCGCCCACACCTGGGTCCGCATGGGCCGTACACTGGTCGTTCGTGTCCACGTCATCTCGCCTCGGGCGCATCGGTCTGTTCGGTGGCACCTTCGACCCACCCCACGTGGGCCATCTCGTCACCGCGGTCAACGTGCGCCACGCGCTCGATCTCGACGTCGTCATCTTGATGGTGGCCGGCGAGCCGTGGCAGAAGGTCGACACGCGTTCGGTCACCTCCGCCGTCGACCGGCTGGCCATGGTGGAAGCGGCAGTGGCCGACGTGCCCGGCCTGGTGGCCGGCCGCACCGAGGTCGACCGTGACGGCCCGAGCTACACCGCCGATACGCTGGAAGTCTTGGCACACGAACACCCGGGCGCAACGCTGTTCACCATCGTCGGCGACGACGCCGCAGCCGGTTTCGAGACCTGGCAGCGCCACCTCGACGTGGCGGCGATGTCGCAGCTGGTCGTGGTCGACCGGCCCGGCAACGAGGTGCAGCTCCCCGATTCGTTCGACTGGATCCGCGTCGAGGTCCCCCACCTCGACGTGTCGAGCACCGACCTGCGCGCCCGCGCCGGCGATGGTCGCCCGCTCGACTATCTGGTCACGCCGCCGGTGCTCGCGGCCATCCGCACCCTGGGGCTCTATCTGGAGGCCGTGTGACCTCGTTGTCGAAGGTTCGTCGCCGTCGCACCCTGTTGATGCTGCTCATCAACGTGGTCGTGCTCGGCCTGGTCGGTGGGTTGCTCTACGCGGGCGCCAAGGCGCTCAGCCACTACGAGGGCGCCAAGAACACTGCCGATCCCACCATCCAGGTGCCCGACACCCCCGTGGCGATGCTCGGCACCGTCGACGCCGACAATCACCTCACGTCGGTCGCGCTGTTCGTCATGAAGCCAGCGCCCGCCAAGGGCGGCAGCATCGTCGTGGTGCCGGTGTCGTCCGACACCAGCGGCGGCGTGGGCCAGCGACTCTCGCTCGCCGACGTCTACAAGAACGGCGGAGCCACGGCACTGGCCACGGCGGTCGAGAGCACGCTCAGCATCACCCTCACGGCCAGCGACGTGGCAACCCCCGAGCAGCTGCAGGCCATGCTCCGCAGCGTGCCGAAGATCGCCGTGACGCTGCCCCAGGACGTGCGCACCACGCAGAACGGACAGACCGTGTCGCTGTTCAAAGCGGGAGCGACGACGATGAGCCCGTTCGACTGGACCACCGCCGTCAACGCCCGGGTCACCGACGAGACCGACCGCACGCGACGCAGCACCATCGAAGCCCTGTGGTCCGGTCTGGCCAAGTCGATCGGTGATGGCGTCGGCACCGTCGACGCCTCCCTCGCGCCCAAGAGTTTCGACCTCGTGTTCCACACGGTGCTCGCCGGGCCCACCTCGGCGCGTGGCCTCCCGGCCGGCCGCATCACCACCGGCACGGTGCCACCGGGCGCCGATGTCGAAGACCTCGACCATCCCGAGGCCGTGTTCGTGATGGCGAGCATCGCCCCCAGCGCGATGTCGGCACCCAACCCCGGCCTGGTGTATCGCCTCGAGGCGCCCCCCGGTTTCGACGCGAAGGTGAAGTACGCCATCAGCGTCGTCCTCTACCTGGGCGGCAACATCCACTCGGTCTACATGAACGGACCCACCCAGGACGCCACCTTGATGTCGATGTACGACCAGCGATTTGCCGAGCAGACGCTGAGCTCGCTGAAGATGTTCGGCAACGTGAAGAGCGTGCCGCCCGCGCAACGCATCGACGGTGTCGACGTCGTGCTGCAACTCGGTACCTCCTACCTCGTCGGCAGTCAGAGCGGGTCGATGCCCTCCACCACCAGTACCACGGTCGGCTGATGACCGTCTCGCCCGATTCTCCCGGCGCCACCGCGGCGCGCGAGTTGGCCTGTCTGGCGGCGCGTGTGGCCGACGACAAGAAGGCCGACCACACGCTGGTGCTGGCCGTGGGCGACGTGCTGCAGATCACCGACTACTTCGTCATCACCAGCGCGAGCAACCGCCGCCTGGTGAAGACGGTGGTCGACGCGGTGGAAGAAGAGGTGCGTGCCGCGCTGGGTCGTTCGCCCGTCCGCATGGAAGGCGTGTCGGAGCAGCAATGGGTGCTCGTCGACTACGGCGACGTGGTGGTGCACGTGTTCTCCGAGGACATCCGCATGTACTACGAGATCGAGCGCCTCTACCGCGACGTGCCGAAGGTGCCCTGGGCCGACTGACACCGTGTGATCTCCGTCACCGATGGGAACAAGCTGCCCATCGCTATCGT
>Ga0075026_100000306_pt1 | contig 19192 bp, 18 predicted proteins | sample Str012_2_FD_71392 | JGI IMG/M metagenome (GOLD analysis project Ga0075026, IMG submission 71392) | Freshwater sediment microbial communities in response to fracking from Pennsylvania, USA - Straight Creek_MetaG_SC_2012 | ecosystem: Environmental > Aquatic > Freshwater > Creek > Sediment... | reverse complement strand
GCCCGGAGGACACTGGCCAGCGATCATTGCGCCTACGCTGGGAGACGGAGTCACGTCCTGCGTCAATGGTCCGTCCGGGCTCCGGCTCCACGAACCTGAGGTCAAGGTGGTACAGCGTCCGGGTGGAACGCTCGTCATATGGCCGAACGGCGTAGAGGGCAAGGTCTTCGGAGCGCACACCCCAGAGGACGTCGAGCGTCTGCGATCCGGAGGTAACAGGTGTTTCGTCTGGGCCGAAGAATTGGCGGCGTGGCGCTATATGGAGGAAGCCTGGCAGCACATGCGATATGGTCTGCGTGTTGGACCTTGGCCACGGGCTGTTGTGTCGACTACTCCGAAAGCCCGCAAGCTGATCAAGACGATGGTGTCCGATGCGAAGGCCGAACACTCCGACATCGTGATCACCAGGGCGTCCACCGCTGAGAACCCTCACCTCAACGAGCGTGTGAAGCAGGAGCTGTTCCGAGACTACGGCAACACCCGCCTCGGGCAGCAGGAGCTCTACGCCATGATCCTCGACGACGTCGAGGGTGCGCTCTGGAACGAGGACATGATCGAGTCCAACCGCATCAGCCAACTGCTGGTGCCGGAAGTGTTCGATCGTGTAGTGGTCAGCGTCGACCCGCAGGCCAAGGAACACGGCGCAGAGACCGGGATCATCGTGAACGCCATGATGCGCCCCGGTCGTTACAAGAACGCAGAGATGGCGACCCGTGACCAGGCCCACGGTTTCACCCTGGCAGACTACTCGGTGTCCGGCCTGCCGGGCGTCTGGGCCAAGCGAGCCATCGAGGCGTACCACGAATTCAACGCAGACTACATTGTGGGAGAGGTGAACAACGGCGGCGACATGATCGCCCACACCATCCGCCAGATCGACGACACCATCATGGTGAAGGCGGTATCTGCCAGTAAGGGGAAGGCAGCCCGAGCGGAGCCCGTCTCTGCCCTGTATGAGCAGCGGCGCTGGCACCACGTCGGGTTCCACCCGTACCTCGAAGAGCAGATGATCACGTGGGACGCCCACGACCCGCCGAAGGATTGGTCTCCAGACCGTATGGACGCACATGTGTGGGGAGCTACTGAGCTCATGGTCCGTAACGGTATGATCAAGACCACCACATTCCGAGACCGACGAGGAAAGGCGAGGAGGTGAAAAATATGGAGATCCCGAACGCAGTACGAGTTGGTGATGCCGTCCAGATCCTGGACACGACAGGCCATCACCACATGGCGCTTGTGACGGCGGTGTGGGGAACCTTCTACCCCGGAGAAACCTGGACAGAGGAGGAGGCGACCAACCACTTGAACAGCTCCCAGTACTACGACGACAAGCCGGAGCAGAAGGCGGAGCAGATCGCAACACTGATCGGCTCAGCCCACACGATTCCGTGCATCAATGTCGTCTATCTCAGCGGTGACGAGTCGAAGACGGATTCCTACGGGCGTCAGCTCGAGAGGGACATGACTTCGGTGCAGCACCGTTCCGCAACGACAGCCCCAGGCCGCTACTGGTTCTAGCGGTGCAAGGGTCGCCCAGTACCTACCATTAAGGCGGGGAACAGCTACCCTTCACGCAACCCGAAGAGGAGATGCCGTGAGCTCGACGTCGAATGTGATTGCACCGATCACAGACCAGTACACCTATCTGGACTACAAGGAGTCGTTCTCCAACCTTCGGAGGACGCACATTCGAGGTAACCCCAATGGCGGCCTGCTGGCGCCGGGGTGGGTCGGCATCGAACACAACAGGCGCATGCGTGCCTATGTGATCTACGAGGACTACTACCGGAACGCCTCCCGTCGTTGGCTGAATCCGGACGTCGATGTGCAAGATCGACTCGACCGCCGTGAGTACGGTGATGCCTACGTCATCACGGAGATGCTGCTCTCCTCGCTCATGGGCAACCAGGTCAAGATCTTCGTCGAGGAGAACGACGACGACAAGGAGATCCCGGACCCCACGGATCCCTTGGCGAACGCTCAGCCGGACAGCCCGCAGTCCAAGTACCTGGACAAGCTCAACGAGTGGGCCGAGAAGGAGAAGCTGTTCCGTCGCATGGCGGAGGTCGAACGCAACGCCATCAAGCTGGGCGACGGCGTGTACGTCCTCGGCTGGTCCGAGAAGGCCAAGCGACCGAAGCTCAAGATCTACAACCCCGGCTTCTACTTCCCCGTCCTGGACGAGGACACCCTCGACGACAACGGGTGGCCGACCAAGGTCCACATCGCCTACGAGTTCACGAAGCATGTGGACGGGGAGATCCAGCTGTTCCTTCGCCGGATCACTTGGCACCTGCGTGAAGATCTCGAGCAGCCGGTCAAGTACAAGTGGAACGACAAGCCCTCCAAGTGGGCCTGCTACATGACCGATGCCACCTGGGCGATGACGTCGATCAGCGACGGCCCGGTCCAGGACATGTCGATCAAGAACGCAGTCATCCGTGAGGACTTCCTCGACAAGAACCTTGGCATCGACTTCCTCCCGGTCGTGCACATCCCGAACTGGGTGAGCGAGGAAGAGCACTTCGGCATCAGCACGCTCGGTCCGTTGGCGCAGATCCTGGACGACATCCAGGCAGCAGACACGGACCTGTCGCTCTCCGCAGCGACCACCGGATCCCCACCCATCGCCGTTCATAACGCCATCTTGGAGAAGGATGATGAAGGGCGCATGCGCTCCTACGGTCCTCGAACAGTGCTCGAGACTGGCGAGGGTGGGGCAACTCTGCTGGACACTTCCCGATCCCTGGATGCCCTGCTGAAATACAGCGAGCACCTGGGCGACGCACTCAGCGAGAAGTCCCGGCTCCCGAAGACCTTGCTCGGCAGGGTCGACCCGTCCAAGGTGCCGAGCGGCATCGTGATGACCCTCTCGTTCAGCCCGCACTCCGGCTTGGTCCGGACCATGCGGCTGATTCGAGAGGAGAAGTACCAGCTCATGCTCGATTTCATCGGCAAGATGTTCTGGGGTGCCGGCGAGATCGATGCAATGTTCGAGGCGAACATCAAGTTCGGTTCGTACCTACCTGCCGACAAGACGGAGGTCATGAACCTCGTGGTGCAGGGTCTCACCGCTCACACCATCAGCATGGACACCGCCGTGCTCATGCTGATCGAGGCAGGGTTCCCGATCGACGACTCCAAGCAGGAGATCGCCAAGATCGTCATGGAAAACTTCGACGCAGCCGGCAAGCTGGTCGATGCCACTGGCGACATCAATGCCGGGCGCTCCCGCCTTGGCCTGCCGGACCAGAAGGTGCTGCCGCTCATGGGCGGTGGATTCAACCCGGACGGCACTCCGATCGACCCGACGAAGCCAATCCCGGCACCGGGTGGAGTGCCCGCACCTCCCGTTCCGCCCAAGCCTCCTGCACCGCCAGTACCACCCAAGAAGTGACAAGCACGCCGTTCACCTCCTCGGTGAGCTAACCTTCCAACCAACATCACCGGCTCAGCCGGATTACCCATAGGGGATGCAATGAAAACGCCCAAGCACTTCATCACAGAGAAGGATGGCATCAAGTTCCTCCACGTGGGGGACCGGGTCATCTGGATTCCGTCCGGTGGCGAAGGAGACGGTGGCGAGGGCGATCCGCCCAAGCCCGACTCCAAGCCGGCAGGTGAAGCGAAGTTCACGCAGGAAGATCTCAACCGCATCGCTGCGGACGAGAAGCGTGAGGGCAAGCGAGTCGGCCAGGCCGAGCTCCTCAAGACGCTCGGCTTCGGCACACCCGAGGAAGCCCAGGCTTTCCTGGATGCCAAGCGCCAGGCGGACCTCGACGCCATGACGGAAGCTGACCGAAAGGTCGCAGAAGCTGCCGACAAGGAGCGCAAGGCGCAAGAGGCCACGGCAACCGCCGAGGCAACCGTACACACCGCCAAGATCGAGCGTGCCCTGGAAAGGGCAGGCGTACCGGCGGATTCCTCCGCAGAGGTTCGGGCATTGGTGACCGCTCCCACGAGCATCACCGAAGAAGAACTGGAGGCCACCGTGACATCGCTGAAGACGAAGTTCCCAGCGTTGTTCTCGGGCACGGTCACGACTCCCAAGCCGGCAAACGGCGATACCGGGAACGGCAACGGCAACGGCGATGGGAATCGCCCGACCGCAGCCGAGTCGAAGACGGAAGCAGAGAAGCTGCTCCTGGAGCGACACCCCGAGATCGTCGAGCAGCGGGCGGCAAGAGCCGCACAAGCAGCAAGGTCCTGAATACCACGTGACCCGAAACAACGAAGGAGGTTAGCACGTGGGTACCAACATCGCGTTGACCACGGAGAACTTCTCTCCTGGTGACAAGTCCTGGATCCGTCATCGAGACGGCATGGACACCATGCGAACGATCACCCTCGACCTGTCGCTCTTCGACCCGTTGCACGTCGTGAACGGCCGAATTCCGTCAGGTACGGTGCTCGGTCTCGTGACCGCCACCGGGTTCTACGGCCCCTACGAAGGTGGACAGGGTTCCGTCAACGAGGTGCAGCTGCTCACTCCGGGCGGCACCATCTCGGGCGGCACCTGGCAGATCACCTTCGACGGTGCGACCACGGCTGCGATCCAGTGGAACGCCAACGCAGCGGCCATCCAGGCCGCTCTCGAGGCGCTGCCGGACGTGAACGTCGGATCCATCGTCGTCACGGGTGGCCCCATCTCGTCGGGTGTGGTGACGCTGACGTTCAGCGGCAGCCAGTACGCCGACATCGATGTTCCGCAGGTGCTCGTGGTGACCGGCTCCCTCACGGGTGCGGCCCCGACCCTGACCCCTTCCACCTCTGTGGTGGGCGGCGGTGCTGCTCCCGTCTCCGACGGTCGGCAGATCGCACGAGGACACCTCTTCGAAGACCAGAAGGTCACGGCGCTCGCCACCGACCCGAAGGTCGGCGGGGCGTTGTTCTGGGAGGGCATCGTCCTCATGTCCAAGCTCCCGAACTTCACGGGCAGCGCAGACGGCAAGGGTGAACTCGATGCGACGGCAATCGCCCGGCTGTCGGCGTTCATCCGGTACGAGTAGGAAGGAGAACAGGCAATGGCGAACATGGTCTACGATCTCGTCGCTCCGCAGATGCTCATCGACTACATCCGTGCATTCGACAACGAGCAGCTGCGATTCCAGTTCACCCTCGACCAGTTCCTTCCGAACCGGAACATCGAGGACCTCGAATACCGCATCCGTGCGGGCACGCTCGTCGACGTCGACACGGCGGAGTTCCGCTCGTGGGACACGCAGCCTGGGATGACCTCCCGGCCCGGCGTTTCCCGCAAGCGTGGGGAACTCCCGCCCGTGTCCCGCCAGACGGCAATCGGGGAAGAGGAGCTCCTGCGTCTGCGGGAACTCCAGCGCAACGCCAACGCCACCAACGGTGGTGACGACCCCATCATCGGTGAGGTCTACAACGACGCCGAGCGCATGGTGCGTTCGGTGCAGGCTCGTATCGAGCTCGCACGAGGGCAGCTGCTCTCCACGGGCAAGGTCACGATCGCCGAGAACGGCCTGGCAATCGAGGCCGACTTCGGTGTGCCGGGTGCGAACATCACCACGGCAGCGAACCTGTGGACCGATGCCACCAACGCCAAGCCGGTCTCCGACATGCTGGCGCTGAGTGACTACTGGATCTACAACTATGGCACGCTCCCCGGAGCGATCGTCATGGCCAAGGCCCGGTTCACCAACCTCATGACCAACCTCGAGATGCGGCAGGTCGCCGCTTCGAACGGGACGGTCCCGAACCGCCTGAACGCCGCTCAGGTCCGTGACGTGTTCGCTGCGTACGACCTGCCTCCGATCGTGATCTACGACACGCAGGTGCGAGTGAACGGCGTCCAGACCCGAGTGCTGCCGGCGAACAAGATCATCATCGTGCCGCCTGCGAACGAGCCCTTCGGCAACACCTTCTACGGGGTGACAGCCGAAGCGATCAAGCTCGCCAGCAAGGGCTACATCGACCGCTCGGCCATGCCGGGCATCGTGGCCTGCGTGTTCGAGGAAGATTCGCCCGTGCAGACCTTCACGCTCGGCACGGCAGTGGCCCTCCCGGTCATCGCCAACCCGCAGCTGCTGGGGATCATGACGGTCGCCTAGCAACCTCCGGAGGGAGCCTGGGATTTCGATCCCCCGGTCCCAGGCTCCCCTCCGGTCTCTCCCAAAGAAAGAAGGAGCTATGAGCAAGCTGGTCTGGAAAGAAGGAATGGTCTTCAAGACCAACACCCCGGTCCACATCGACGGGGAAACCGAGTGGTTCTACCCCGGTGACATCGTTCCCAAGGGCCTCGACCTCTCCAACATGAACGCCGATTGCTTCTCGGTCCCGAGCGACGAGGGGCCGGTCGAATACTTCGACGACTACGAGAGCATGCGAGTCGTGCAGCTCCTCGAAGCGGCGAAGGACAAGGGGCTCGACATCGAGCTCACGAACAAGAAGCAGATCATCGAAGTCCTGCGTGAGTACGACCTCGGGGCTCGGAATGCCGACGACCTCGGTTGAGTTCGCCTGGGCCAAGGCGTGGATCGGGGAGAACGAGGCGAAGACCGTCTTCGACGAGCGTTTCGACCGTCTCACCCCGACCTACTCGGACCGGGACCGCTGCCTGAAGATCTCCACCGAGGAGTCCTTGCGATCCCAACTGGCGAAGATGGTCAACGATGCACCCTCGTCGGTTTCGGTCGACGGGGTCTCGGTCAGCTACGTCACGAACATTACCACTCTCCGTGAGAACCTGGCAAGCTTCTCGGCTCGCTACGGAACGGCGATGGCCAAGACGACAGAGTTCTTCCGTCAACGGTCTCGGTAATGCCTCTAGCGGCTCAGGACCTCGCTGAAGACCTGATCTTTGCACTCCTCGACGGGAGTGACCGGATCACCGGAATTCAGAAGGATGTCCTGAGCCGCTTGACGTGGTTTCAGGGAGGCAGCTCCTCCCGCTTGCAGACGGTCAACTACCAGATCTCCAAGGAGCTGGCAGGGCTGGAGGCAGAGGCTCGAAACTACTACGCCTACACACTGCCCAAGATCTATCTCGAGGGCATGAAGGTCGGGCTCGGAAACACCGCCTACCGGCTCACCGAGGCGGACATGAACGTCATCAAGGAGATCCAGCGCAGGGGCCTCCAGGACCTGGCAGACGCTCAGGCACGCACTATCAGCGATACTCGTCGATTCCTGACGATGGTGCGACAGGGCAAGGACCCAGAAGTCTCCCCCGGCAAGTCTCGTTCGAACCAACTCTACATCCTCTCCGGCACCAAGGCGGAAGGGGCGGATGCAGAGTCGATTCTGAAGAACCACGGGATCAAGGGAGTTCGATATGCAGATGGCAAGAAATATACCCTCGGCGACTACGGATCAATGTCAGTACGATCCAATGCGAACAGCACCTACAACCTCGGAATCCTCGGCGGAGCTCGTGCCGCAAAGATCGAAGTCGTCGAAGTCCAGGACGGACCAGAGTGCGGGTGGACCCGCCACGACGACCACGAACATGCGGACGGGACGATCCGAACGATCGATGCAGCAATGGAGTTCCCGACAGCGCATCCGAACTGCAAGCGCACGTTCCTCCCAAGGCCAGATCTCAAGAAGGAAGATGCCGAGAAGAAGAGGGGGCTGAGCGGCAAGGAGAAGGCGCTGATCTTCTCCGGTGCCGTAGGCGCTGGTGTAGCGGCTGCCGCAGTGATCAGCCAAACCGAGCTCGTCAGCAACGTCGAGCGCCGGATCGCAGCTGCCGCTATGCGGGGCGACCCGCTTTCGCAGTTCTTCATCACGAGCATCAACACCACGAAGAATTTGTTCCTCACGGAGAGCCAGCTCGGCCAGGTCATCGTCGGGCAGTTCCCGGGACAGGTGCGGAACGTACTGCTGGGAGTGGGCGACAAGATCGGTCCAGAGTCCCCGATCTTCAGGGCAGCCGTCGGTGACATCTACTCGGCAGGGCTGAGGTTCGCAGACGGCATCGACGACGTGGCGGTCAGAGTCCGAGAGGCCATCGGAGCTACCACGAACTCTGTCCGTCACGAGATGGCCGACCGCTTCCAGTTCTTCGCCAAGTTCGAGACAAAGCTGCACAACGGCGACATCGACGGCGAGCAGCTGGCCAAGATCCTTCAGTTCGAGACTAACAGGCTCAAGCTCCTGAGCTTCCGGGTCATGAAGGACACCATCTTCGATAGCGGTGTCGTAGGTCGGGTCACGGAGTGGGGTCCTCGCCTGAGGATCGACATCACGGACTACATCCGGGCTCGCATCACCCTCCCCGTGGGCTCTGAGCGAACTATCAAGAACATCGCAACGCACGGCCTCGATCCGTTCCGGGCAGCACTCCACCTCTCCAAGGAAGGGCTCCTGGGAGGCCACCTCTCCCTCGTCCCGAAGGGCATGCTGCGTGGTATCGTCGAGGTGGACCAGAACGGCCACTTCGTCGGCAACGTCCGGTTGGTGCCGAAGGGTCCACTCAAGGTTCGTATGGAGTTCGGACTCAAGGGATGGACCTCCAAGGCTGTAGGTTCGCTCGAGAGCGCAGCCAACGTCCGGCAGGAGATCGAGACGCTCCTGGAGAACCGATCTGGTCGGATGATCGACGCTCTCGCCAACCTCAGTGCTGCCAAGGACATGGCCCGCCTCCAGCCAGGTGTAGCGAAGTGGGCGGAGCAACTGAAGGTGGCGGAGCAGGACTACACTCGTGCCAAGGCACTCGTCCGGGATGCTCGGGACAAGCTCGCCCTGTTCGAGAGATTCAAGTTCAACATCGAGGACCCCCACCTTTCCGACCTCTGGGGCGATCTCAAGTACATGCAGCTGAACCGTGTGGTCCTCGACTACAAGGTGTTCAAGATGGGACCCGCTGAGATCGCTGGCCGACTCAGCATCCCGATCGACGACGTTCGCAAGGCGCTGGGCGCTGCCGAGAACGCAGGACTGAAGCTCGTGGTAGACGGGGAGCGCACGCTCGTCAGCGGCGTCATCCACATCTCCGCCCCGCAGAAGATTATCGACGGCATCGTCCAGTACGCCCAAGAGCACGGATCCCTGATCGGTAACATCCGATTCGGCCAGTTCGTCAACCTGCACGGGAACTACAAGTACGTCAAGGACGCAACGGGAGAATACGTCGCCACGCTGGCGACCAACTTCCGGGTGCGTGGCTATAACGTCTTCCAGATCGCCAATGCACTCGAACTTCGCGCCGAAGACGTGATCGCCATGACGAAAGACAAGATCTCTGGGTTCCAGAACCTGATGATCCGCATGGGGGTCAAGGACATCCGGGACATCGGGCCTGCCTTCGACGGGCTTTTGGACCAGGCCCGGCAGTCAATCCCCATGATGGCGAGCTACAACCGCCAGGAGATGGTCCAGGCAACGATCGACAGCCTCACCGGCGAGCGCATGAACGAGAACCGCCGTGAGCTCCTGCGGATCATGGCTGGCATCGGTGAGAAGGACGGCCCGTCGCTGGCGGAGCAGAAGCTCTGGGAGCTCAGGTCGTACCTGTCCGTGGATCAGATCGATCGTGCTGCTGAGCTCGTCGACTTCCCGGATGCCCTCAAGACCGTGGACATGCTGAACAACCTGACCCGGCAGTCAGTGCAATCTGTGGCTGAGCGCCTCACCACCGGGTGGCTTTCCAAGCCAGTCGAAGACCCAATCAGCCTCATCGGAGAGTCCTGGGCGAAGTTGCTGGAGGACGGGCAGAAGCTCGGGTACACGAGCAAGCTCATGCTCGAGAGGATGCAGGAGGCTGCGAACTCTGTTCTGCTTGACTCTGTAGGTTGGGTGCTCGACCCGATCGGGTCACTCCGGAACCTCACGGCGCAGATGGCTGACTCGCTCATCGCGAGGCTCGAGACCGGGATCGATCGTTTCTTCGGACACCTGTTCACCGGGAAGACCGGAGTAGAGCTCACGAATGAGTTGCTGTTCCAGAGGGTACTTGCTCATGAAGAGCAGTATGCCTATGGAAAGGACTTCATCTTCATCGAGGACAAGCCCGGCAACCAGCATGCGATCTATGAGTCTCAGCAGGCGATCAACGATTTCAGGAAGTTGTTTCCGAACGCTCCGACGCTGCGGATCACCATGCACGAGTTCACGGCCACAGAAGCGGATATTTCTGTCGAATCTACATGGGCATACTACGACTACACGACCCAGATGATCCACCTGAATCAGAAGGTTTTTGGTGACGATATCTGGGTTCCTGCAGAGGCGATGGCCAAGGACCTGCACAACGAGGGCTGGTGGACTTCGTACCGACCTCGAGACACGATCTTCCATGAGATCGGCCACCACATGGACTACTCCACGGAAACGCTCTCGCAGATCAGGCCAATGATCAGCCCGGATGGCCTGCAGTACTACGGGGCCAGCAGGAGCCTCTCTGCGCAGATCTTCCTGAGATTCGCCGCAGACCAGGGGGTGTCGCTTTCCATGGCTGACGTACTGGCAGAAGAGGCGGACGTCGGGGTCTCCATGTTCGGGCCTGAGGGGTTTTTCCCTCAGGTAGATGATCTGTTCACGGCCATGGAAACCAAGATCAGTACCTACGCAACCACGAACCCTGCAGAGTTTCTCGCAGAGATGTTCACCAAGCTCATGCAGGAGAGGGTGAGCGGTCAGAGGATCAGCGGCGTCACCACCTACATGGGAGAGCAGTACCTGAAGCTCTTTGGCGGCTAGAGTGACGCCATGACTACCCGGACCCCGTACCTCTGCGTCGGCTGTGAGCACCGCTTCGGCGGGAGCGATCGTTGTGCGGCGTTCCCGGACCAGATCCCCGCAGAGATCCTCGCTGGCTTCGATCACCGCAAGGCGTTCGCAGGAGACAACGGCATCCGATTTCTTTCCACTGGGGGAAATCGAGTCGAAAAAATATATGACACTTTCCAGAATATAAGGAGTCCGAAATGAACGAGACCTATCCGTTCCGCCTGGTCATCGGCCCCACGGGCATCAAGTCCCTGGTCGTCGGCCCTCCCGAAGAGGAGCTCGACGTCACGGAGGTCGTGACCGGGGTCCAGGTGAACGCCACGCCCGGCGAGGTGAGCACCCTGATCCTCCGGCAGACTGCCGGGCACTCGGTCATCGTCGGCGAAGGAATCATCTACGTCAACCAGGAGAAGATCGATTCACGCCTCCTGCTCGACATGATCAACCCGCAGGAGCTCGACGCCGAAGCGATGAGCCGGATGGGCTGGGGCGAAGAGCGCACCCTGTCCGAGATCATCCTCGACATCATCAAGGAGAAGCTCGATGCCGCTTGACCTCAGCAGCGTTCAGCGATTCCTGGAGGACCAGATGATCGATACGATCAGGGTCACCAGCGATCCAGAGGGCGTGCTCGACGACTCGTTCGACGAGACAACCATGGAATACTTCCGAGCCCCTGGAGACTTGATCACTCGGTACGAGGGAAAGGCGCTCATCATCAACCAGATGCAGCGCCGACGGACTGCCCCGGACGAGGAGGGCGGCAGGCGAATCGACAGGTCTCTCTACTCCCTCCGGGTGCCCCTGAGCACCGATCCGTTCATGATCAACGACCGGGTCGAGGTGATCGCCAGCGGCGGGACCAGCAACACCACAGGGCTCGTCCTGTTCGTCTCCAACGAGATCGTGACGACCCTCACGGCCAGCCGCCTGTACCAGATGGAGCGCAAGATCCCAGCTGTACCAGGCGGCAACATGCAGGAGCAGTAAGCTTCCGCTCATGCAAGGGACGCTCACCGCCTCGGGGCTCAAGGAGCTCGAAAGCTCCATCCGTCGCGCCATCCTCGGTGCGCCCCGTGGCGTCCGCAGGGTGAACCGTGAGTTCGCACCGATCCTCCTGCAGACCCTGGTGGAGAAGGCGAGCGGGCGTCCCGGTCCTGACGTGGTGACGGGGGCCTACATCGCCGCCTTCTCGGTGAAGGTTGACGACCGTGGATACTCCGTCGTCGCAACGAACAACTCCCCGCAGGCACACCGCCTGGAGTACGGTTTCGTCGGCGTCGATGCCCTCGGAAGAAACTACGCACAGCCTCCGTTCCCGCACTTTCGCCCTGCTATCGAGGAGATCGCTCCCCGGTATCAGAAGGCGATGGAAGATGCGATCCCTGGGTGGATGAGATGAAGATGCAGCGCAGGCTCATTGGGGCAACACTTCGCAAGTGGCTCTCAGATGAGACGGGTGGCAAGGAGGTCGGGCTGGCAGAGGCTCCTTCCGAGAAGCCGAAGATGCCGTATGCGATTCTGTACCCCACCCCCGGTACCACCACGGTCGGTGGATTCAGCGACCCGAACAACATCCTCACCTACATCTTCCAGGTCACTTCGGTGGGCAGATCCCACGAACAGGCTGCCGCAATGAGCGACGCCGTGTTCAATGCGATCCTCGGTACGAAGCCGAATGGTGACTGGCTGCATGCCCTCGACCTCGGCGGTACGCCTGCCATGTCGGTCGTGGACCGGAGGTTGGACTCCTTCGGAGGTATAGTTCCCAGCGGCGACAACATGTTCATCTCGCCCGACACCTACCGAATCGAGGTCCAGTGATCGACTACAGCAATGCGGATGTGATGCCGGAGAAGTTCGTGGTGATGAGTCACCCGGATCTCGCCGGCACGGCGGAAACCTCCAAGGAGGCGTTCGAAGAAGTCTGGGCGGAGAAGGGTTGGGTCCTCGTGACCGACGCCGCCCCCGAAGTCCCCACCGTCGTCCCGGTCAACGGCGAACAAGCCGCTGCCATGGGCGTGGATCTCCCGGCGGAAGTGGTATCCGAGGTCACCGCCGACCTGTCCGACACGAAGTCCGACAAGAAGTAGGAGGAACACCCCATGGCCAACTTCATGCGGAAGGGCATCACCAAGATCTGGTGGGTCCCTTCCATCGCATCCGGATCGCTGATCCCGACCACTGCGGAAGTGAACGCAGGAACCCACCTGACGGCGGCAGGCAAGATCGCCAGCCTCAAGGGCTTCTCGTTCGCCAACAACCCGATCGACATCCCGGACATGAGCCAGGCGTTCGTGCCGAAGATCTCGGGCGCAGACCAGTCCGACGACTCGTCCATCGAGTTCTACGAAGACAAGGTCTCGAACCCGATCTACTCGGCGCTCGTCAAGGGCACGGCGGGGTACATCGTGATCTTCCCGAAGGGCATTGCCGGCGCCACCCCCAACACGGGTGACATCTGCGACGTCTGGCCGCAGGAGATCGGCTCCCGAGCCCGGCAGTACAGCGCCGACAACGCCGCTGCCATGTACCTGATCGCCTTCACGCCCACCGCTGCTCCCGGGTTCGACAAGACGGTCACCTGAGCCTTCGAGGCCAGGTCAACATTCCATAAACGAAGAAGGGGAATCATCCAATGGGAAAGCCGCTCACCTACGATCACCTGCGAGGCAAGAAGCAGCCGCTCAAGCGGTCTGTCCGGATCCCGATGGACTCGGATATCGCAGATGCATACGAGGAGGCAAGCAACCGTCTCGAGTTCGCAAAGCTCGTGGCGGCAGCCAAGCCGGAAGACATCGCGGCAATGGCTGAGATCGATCAGGCGACGGAGGCTTACCGGCAAGCCAAGGATTCCGTCACTGCGAACTCAGTCCTCTTCACCTTCCGAGCCATCGGGCGCTCCAAGTACGAGAAGCTCAAGCTCGAACATCCCCGGACTTCGAAGCAGAAGGTCGAGGACGAGAAGGAAGGTCGAGACCCGTCTGCCATCGCCTGGAACCACGACACGTTCCCCCCTGCCCTGATCGCCGCAGCCTGCGTGAGCCCCCAGCTCTCGGAGGAAGACGTCCAGGACATGTGGGAGAGCGACAACTGGTCCGAGGCCGAGCTCGCTCTGCTCTTCGGCACTGCGATCGACGCCAACCAGGCGCACCGAGTCGTGGACTTGGGAAAAGGCTGAAAGAGGATGCGGAGCTGTCCCTGGGAATGCAGTACTGCGGACCCAGGGGCATCCCGCACTCTCAGTTCCTCAGCTGGGACCCTGACGACCAAGACAAGGCGCTGGCATGGATGCTGCACGAGGGTGAGAAATGCCCTGGGTGTGGAACGTTCCCCTCTGAGTGGCTCGACGACGAAGGATATCCGGTAGATCCGGAGCCCTACGATCCGAAGTCGCTCTTGTGCGTGGGATGCAAGACACTGGCGGAAAAGCAGGAAGAGATTCCTGAGGACCAACAGCGTTGGCATCATGTGTTCCTGCGTAGAAGGGCGAGGTCGTGAATAGTTTCGTCAAGGTAGTCCTGGACGCAGATCCCGGGAAGTTCGTCTCAGGGTTCGCCGCCGCTGACGGTGCTGTCGGAAAGTTCGGCGCCACCCTCAGCGGCGCACAGGGTGCGGCCAGGGCTGCGGGCAACGCCTTCGACGCAGTTGCCAACAAGGCCGGATCGATCGGCCACAAGATCGCCGGTGGCGGTGCTGCCATCGAAGCGTCCATGGTGGCGGCAGGCATCGCCGCTGCGCAGTTCCAGACGAACATGCTGAACGTCCGGACCCTGATGGACCAGGGCTTCAGCGACAAGAACTTCCGGGACATGAGTCAGTCTGTCCTGGACATGACGACCAGGCTCCCCCAGGGAGCCAACGATCTCGCCAAGGGCCTCTACAACATCGCATCGTCCGGGTTCTACGGAGCCGACGCACTGACAGTGTTGGACGCCTCGGCACGGGCTGCGACCGCTGGCCTCTCCACGACGCAGAACGCCTCGACCGCCATCACTGCGGTCCTGAACGCCTACGGACTCCAGGCCAAGGATTCCACCTACGTCTCCGACGTGCTGTTCCAGACGGTCAACAAGGGTGTCGTCACGTTCGACCAGTTGACCAACGTGATCGGCCAGGTCGTCGGCACGGCAGCAGCTGCGCACTCCCCGATCTCCCAGGTTGGTGCTGCGCTCGCCACGATGACCCTGTCCGGAATCTCTGCCGACGAGGCGGGCACCTCCCTGAACAGGGTCTACACCTCCCTGATCAAGCCGACCACCGGCATGACCTCTGCCCTGAAGTCCCTAGGATACGAGTCGGGCGCTCAGGCGATCCAGGTGGACGGCCTCCGCACCGTCATGGACAAGCTGCGGGTCGCCAGCGGTGGAAACATCCACACCCTGCTGCAGTGGTTCAGTGACATCCGAGCCGCTCGTGGTGCCCTGGCCCTCATGTCCAACGAGGGGCAGAACTACGCACGTGTCGCCCATGACATCGAAGACAAGAACCGGGTTTCCGGCTCCACCGCTCGTGCCTTCGCCATCCAGGGGCAGTCTGCTGCCAACGCATGGGCACGACTGACGAACTCCATCCACGCCTTCGCAATCGAGATCGGGACCTACCTGCTCCCGGCAGCGACGGTCGTGATGAACGTTCTGTCGGAGGTTACCAACTTCTTCGCCGCCATGCCGGAGCCCATGAAGGCAGTGATCGCCTACGCAGGCGTTCTGGCCGGCGCACTGATGATCGTTGGTGGAATGCTCTTGGCCTGGAAGGTCAAGAACATCATCACCCAGCTGGCGATCAACAAGACCGGCGAGGGGATGGTGTACCTCGCCGAGAAGACCAACATGGCGGGCACGGCGTTCGAGCGTGCCGGTCAGAAGATGGCGACGCAGAGCGGCCCGTGGGCGATCACCCGTGCCATGTTCACGATGGGCGGGGCGAGCGCAGGTACCTTCGCAACCCACATGGCCAGCCTCGGGGTCAGGCTCCAGGAGACGGAGTCTCGGATCCCCGGCGTCACGCAGGCCACCACGTTCCTCGGGGTCGCACTGGAGACCGGGAGTCGATCCGGCAACCTGTTCAGCATGGCGATGGGGAAGATCAAGGAGGGTGCGCTGTCAGTGGCATCGCACCTCGGCATCATCCTGGCAGCCGTGATGGCGGTCACCTCCGCTTACATGAGTTCGAAGCAGGCGGCTGCGGACTACGTCGATAGCATCACGAAGAACATGAACAAGGAGGACCCTGCCTCCCTGCTCCAGACGTACGACAAGCTGAACAACGCCTACGACGCCGTGTACAAGAAGGCCCAGAGGTCGCAGGACTCTCCCGGAGGATTCCTCACGCAGTTCGCCAAGGACCTCGGAGACCTCGCCACCAACGTCGTCGGGATCGACGTCATCAAGGACTCGACCTGGGACAACTTCTTCAAGGCCAAGGGCCTGGCGAAGTCTGCGGACAACGTCAAGATGCTGATCGGCAACCTGGCGAAGAACGTCACCGAGATCTACAACCAGATGCACCCGGACAACAAGGTGCAGGTCCTGGACATGAAGTCCCAGGACTTCGCAACGATCGCCCGTGCTGCCGAGAAGATGGGCGTGGACCTGACCAACTCGTTCGACAGCTCCTCTGGGGCTCGGACCAGGGTGTTCCAGGACGTCGCCAAGCTGGAGTCGAACCTGACCGGCCTCTCAGTGAGCGCCAACTCCGTCACCGATGCGATGATCTCGGCGATGGACGAGCTCCAGAAGGAGCAGGACAAGGCGGCGAAGGGCGCTGCTGATGCCTTCACGAAGTCTGCGGATCTCGTCAAGGCAATCGACCCGACAATGACCTGGGGCAAGCTCCTGGGCACCGACAGCCAGGACCTCGTCAGCATCGGCGACCAGATCACGTACTTCTACACGACGACGATCGGTCAGGCGAAGACGTTCTACGACAACATCGAGGAGCTGCAGCGTCGAGGCATGAACCCGGCTTCGATCCAGAAGTTCCTGCAGGCCGGTCCGGAAGCTGCCGGAGCAATCGTCCAGGCTGCGGTCGACGACGCCTCCGGAGGAATCACCGCCGTCATCAGCATGGGAGAGGCTGCGCTCGAGAAGTTCGCCACCCGTGCTGCCGAGATGGCAGCCCTCACGCAGAAGGCGATCCAGGACCCGACCCTGGGCCTCACGCAGCTGCTCCCACAGGCTCAATCCATCGCTGACCAGATGATGACCCAGGGCAAGCTGGCCACGGTGGATACGATCGCCAAGGCTCTCAGCATGGACCCGGACTCCGTTCGCTCCATCGCAACGAAGTTCGGCCTCGTGCTGAGCGAGGCTCCCGACATCGGCAAGGCCCTGGTCGACAAGCTGTTCGGTACCGGCCCCGGCTACAAGGCAGGGCTGGAGCACAACCTGTCCTACCTGAAGGACGATCTCACGAACCTGTACGGCGTCATCGTCTCGTTCTCCGGAGCAACTCCCGCCCAGGCGCAGTCAGTGATCAAGAGCCTCTCCGAGATCGAGGTGATGCCGCACACGACGCCTTCGCAGATCGCAGACAAGCAGCGGGCGCTCAAGGGCCTGATCGATTCTGTCGCAGCGATGGACGGCCTCACCGCCACGGACAAGACCTTCATCATCAAGCTGATCGGTGATGAAGAGGCCAAGACCAAGATGCGTGAGTTCCTCGACACTGCCTTCGGGGCTCACAAGGAGAACATCGCATCAACATCGCTCAACGAGACGCAGATCGCCTATGTGCTGTCGCTGATCGGGCAGCCGGATGCCGTCCAGAAGTTCCTGGAGTTCGCCGCGACCGTCAAGCTGGTGCCTGGAGAGATCATCAGCACGCTGAACGTTCTCGGGACCCCAGAGGCCAAGGCTAAGGCGGAAGAGTTCCAGCGAGCGATCGACATGCTCCAGGGCAAGGATGTCCCGGTCACCCTCGACAACATCCAGGCGCTCATCAAGGCTGGGTTCACGCAAGCTGCGATCGATGCGATCAAGCAGCACAACCCGGTCGTCCTCTACACGGACGCCGAGAAGGCCATCAACCAGGTCGGCGCTTTGCAGTATGCGATCGACAACCTACACGGTAAGACGCTCGAGATCAATGCGCTCACGATGCAGCCAACCGGGGGCATCGGCGTCAGCGGTCACTACGACGCCAACGGAAACTTCGTTGCGAACGCAGAGGGCGGCATCCACCAGGGATCGATCAAGGCATACGCAGAAGGCGGCATGCGGGAGGCCATGGTCGGTGACGGCAAGCGTTCGATCCTCTGGAACGAGCCCTCCACCGAAGGCGAGTCGTACATCCCCTGGGCGAAGCACAAGCGTCGTCGTGCCCTCCACATCCTCGGGGTCACCGCCGATGCGTTCGGCATGGACCTCGTTCCCCAGGGCACCATGTCCTTCGCTGCCGGGGGAATGAACGGGCCGATCATCCCGTCTGGGCGGGGCAGGGGCATGGTCTTGCAGACCTCCCTGAACTTCCACGGCCCGGTGTACGGAGAGTCTTCGATGCGGGACGCAGTCAAGGACATGATCACGCAACACGACAGGGACCTCGGAGCTAAGATGCGAGGCAACCGAACGGGAGTGAACTGATGTCCGTGGTCCGCAAGATCGTCGTCAACCCGGCGAACAAGGCGCAGCGATACATCCTGTATTCCAACGGCTACATCCAGGCGGTCGGCGGGGCACTGGCCGTCCCGATGGCTACGGCCTCCGTCAACAGCCCTCCGTCCCCCAACGCCCCCGTGTGGCAGGGTGTGGACCCGGCTGCCAGCATGCAGGTGCTCAACTGGGCCACACCGTCAGGGTGGACGATCGACATCTGGGGCTACATCTGGCCGTGGGGAGGCGCTACCGGAGTGGCCGGAGCCACCCAGCCAGCAACCGGAGGGCCGGAGTATTTCTTCGGGAACAACGGCGGCATCTCATCCCCGGTCTACGGGTTCGTCATCGACTTCAAGATGGACCCCGCTGGCGGCGGAACTGGATACATGCTCCTGTACAACGGGGACGTGATCGGTGTCGGCACCGGCGTCACTGCGATCGCTCACGGCCCTGCCATCCCCGACACCGCAGCTCGAGAACTCCAGATGGACTGGACTTCGAAGCGGTACTGGATTCTCGACAACCTCGGGCGTGTCTCCGGATACAACGGTGGCAACAGCCCCTCGGTCGTGGACACGGCTGGTAACTCGTTCACCTTCCCGGCCTACGTCTGGGGGCGTGGTGGCCTCGCAGGTGGTGGCGGATTCCGTCTGTACGACTTCTCCGCAACCTGCAAGGGCTGGGTGATCGACCAGTTCGGTCGTGTGTACAGACTGAACACCACCCAGGACGCACCCGGCTTCCAGTTCACTCCGAACGCCAGAGAGTGGGGCGACCTAGAGATCATCGACGACGGTACCAGCGCCAACCCGCTGCGCCTCGTTGGGGTGACGTTCCAGGGCCGCATGTTCGAGTGGGTGGTGAGCACTCCCCCGACCGCCATCGCCGCAGAG